>Ga0209055_1000265_pt1 | contig 37208 bp, 38 predicted proteins | sample GraSoiAngelo_110_FD_185875 | JGI IMG/M metagenome (GOLD analysis project Ga0209055, IMG submission 185875) | Grasslands soil microbial communities from the Angelo Coastal Reserve, California, USA - 14_0903_12_30cm (SPAdes) (version 2) | ecosystem: Environmental > Terrestrial > Soil > Grasslands ... | reverse complement strand
TTTCTCGTGCAAAGCGTGCCGCCCGATTCGCTTGTTTTCCACGAACAGAAGCAATTGCAGATCGCGCACAAACGATCGCATCGCGCTCCGGCAAAAGAGAAAACTCTGGCGCGATGATTTCCTTCGCCAGTAGTTATTTCAGCTTCTCCGCAAAAACTTCTTCCATGGCGAGATTGTTGTAGCACCCCGGAATGGATTCAAGCTGGCGGCGACTATCGGTCCAAATCGGATAAGAGACGCCCCCATACGAAACGAGCCCTTCGTAATCGCCCTGTTGATTGCCGTAATTGATGCCGGGACAAGGGAATAATCCGCCGCAATCGTGTTCGTTCGAACTTACCGTAGTGACACGCGTATTCGGTGACGACCACGACGCGCCGCCATTGGTCGATTGCGCGAAATAAATATCGGTCATGTAGCGCGAACCGGTGGTGTCGTTGCGCGTGTCGTAGAAAGACAGGTTTACATCTCCGGTGACAGGATCGACAGACATCCAATGATTGAAACGATCAACCGGCAGCGCGAGCTGATCGGCCACCGTCGTACGCGCTGACCAATCCGCGCCGTTGTCATCGGAAAACGAAAGATAAATATCGGTCGTCCCAGCGGCGGTTTGATCCATCCACGGAGCGATCGACATCAAGCGCGGGATAAACCAGAGCGCGCCGGAACGACTCGGCCGGAATGCCGATGTCGAAGGGAATACTTTTCGCGGAAATGACATTTTGTAGGCCCCACGTTGCACCGCCATCAAAAGAGCGATTGAACGAAATGTTGTTCGCCGCGTAATCGTTCCAGGCAACATAGAGTTCGCCATTCGGTCCGACCGTGGGCGAGGCGCCGATGGATTTCCCCGGTCCCGATGGATCGTCCGCACGCGTGATCGTGAATGTGGCGCCGCGATCGGAAGAGCTTCCGACGCGAATTCCACCGCCGGTCGAGCCACCGGCGGCTGCGTCCCAGGCAACGTAAATACTGTCGCGCAACCGACTGTTCGAATTTGTGTCGGTGGTGATCATCGGTTTGTCGTTAAAATGATTGCTGCCACTTTCGAATGAAAAAAATGTGACCGCAGGATAGCTTTGACCGCCATCCGTCGAGCGCGCCACCGCCATTTCCGAACCGTTTACGCCTGCGCCGTTTCCGAAAAACACCACGATGTAGCCGTAGAAAAGATTTCCGCGAGTATCGAATGCAAGCGTCGGATCGGAACCGAAATCGATTCCATTGCTGCCTTTTGCCGGCGGCAAAGGCAAATCCACGCCACCCCAATTCGTCCCGCCATTAGACGAAAAGTAACCGCGCATTGGTAAACGGAAAATTTCATTTGAGCCGGCCGCGAGGATTTTTGGACGCGCGCTGTTCAGCGCAATGAAAGTTTCGCTCTGAGGTCCGCATTCGTTCGAAAGATCGACATTCGCCCCAAAGCTGACAGACGAAGTGGGCGCGCCGCCGCTGGTCGGTCCATTGCTGGCGATGTATTGATATTTGTCCCACCACGTCGGGTTGTGCGTGCTGCTCTTCTGCCCGAGCGCGACGCTGGGTAAAATCGTGATCGCGATCAGCGGTAAAGTCGACCACGGAATTTTGCGGAACGGGAATGGCCGTTTCATTCAAGCGATCCTAAAACTTTTTTGTTTCTTCTGTCAAAAAGATTACGCTCATTGCGAACGCAATGATTTATCTTGATTACAACGCGACTACTCCGCTCTGCGATGAAGCGCGAGACGCGATGCTGCCGTACCTGGGCCGGCATTTCGGAAATCCATCGAGCGTTCACATGGCCGGACGCGAGGCGCGCGCGGCGATTGATGATGCGCGAGACAAAATTTCCTCGCTTCTCCACGTCAAGCCTAACGAAATAATTTTTACGAGTGGTGGGACTGAGTCGTGCAATCTCGCGGTGCTTGGACTGGCGAAATGTTCGAGGTCGCGCGGCGGACATGCGATTTCGAACAAAGCCGAGCACCATGCAGTTTTAAACGCGTTCGAGTATTTGGAAGGTCGCGAGAATTTTGAAGTGACGTGGCTGGACGTTTCCCAGGATGGAGTTGTCGATCTTGACCACCTCGCTCGTGCGATTCGTCCGGAAACAAGACTGGTTTCAATCATGGCAGCCAACAACGAAACCGGGGTGATCCAACCGCTTCGTGAAATCTCGGAAATTTGCCGCGCGCGCGGTGTCTTGCTGCACAGCGACATGGTGCAATCATTTGGCAAGATCGACATCGATATGTCGCTGGTCGATGTCGCGAGTTTCGCCGCGCACAAATTTTACGGACCGAAAGGCGCCGGGTTTCTTTTTCTGCGCAGTGGATTGTCCCTCCAACCGATCATGTTCGGTGGTGCGCACGAGAATGAGCGGCGTCCGGGGACAGAAAACGTCGCGGCCATCGCCGGCATGGCGGCAGCGGCTGAATTCGCCTTGCGCGATCGCGAAGCGGTGCAAGATCGACAATTGCATTTGCGCGATGGTTTATGGAAATCGATCGCGAAAAGTGTTTCGCAAGCGCAGCAAAATGGCGATTGCGCGCGCCGGCTTGCTAATACATTGAACGTCAGTTTCATCGGCCTGGATTCCGCAATGCTCTTGATCGCGCTCGATCTGAAAGGCGTTTGTGCCTCGAGCGGTTCCGCCTGCATGGTCGGCTCTGTAGCCGCGTCCCATGTTTTGCTGGCGATGGGACTGCCAATGGAACGCGCGCGGTCGGCGGCCCGTTTCTCGTTAGGCAAGCACACAACCGCGGACGAAATCGAGGCTGCCGGCAAAGCGATCTCACAGATCGTCGAGCGACTGACGAAAAGAACAAGCGACTCGTATGCTGTTGCTTGAGCAGTTCGAGCTGTTTGACTGTAGCCGCCCCGCTCTGCCGGGGCGTTTCGTTGCAATGCAGCACGGCGACAGAGCGCCACGGCTACAGTCGTTTAGCCGCGATGTCGATCTTGAATTGAGAGCGCGAGAGCTACTGCGCGCAACTGACGCGGCGCGAATCGCGCGCTTCGTTCGTGTCGAATGGCACCCGCGCCTGAAAAGTTGTGCCGGCCGCGCAGATTATCGCGCCAAGCTGGTTTCGCTGAACCCACGCCTTGCGGAACACGGAGAAGCGGAAATCGATCGCACGCTTCGTCATGAGCTCGCACATCTTCTCGCGCAATTTCGGGTGGGTCGGCGCCGCCTTTTGCCGCATGGATCCGAATGGCACCAAGCTTGCCGCGATCTTGGCGTTGGCGATGAAAAACGCTGCCACAATTTGCCTTTCCCCATTGCAGAATGCGCGCGGCGTTTTCTTTACAAATGTCCGAATTGCCGCCGCGATTTTGCTCGGGTCCGCCGGATTCGCCGCGCGATTGCGTGTCTGGCGTGCTGCCGCGCGCATAATCGCGGAGAATTCGACGCGCGATTCCGGTTGCAGCTCGTGACCGCAACTTAACTTGCCCAGCACCTCTACAATTCTGTCTCGCCCTTCGCGATTTTCTCGCCGCGTAATTTTGCCTGGATGAACATGTCGATGTTGCCGTCCATCACTTCCTGTAGGTTGCTCGTCTCGGCGCCGGTGCGGTGGTCCTTCACCATTTGATACGGTTGAAACACGTAGGAGCGAATTTGACTGCCCCAGGCGATGTCGCCTTTTTCTCCATATTGCCGATCGATCTCGGCGCGCTTTTTATCCTGCTCAATCTGGTAAAGTTTCGCTTTCAACATTTTGAGCGCGAGCTCGCGGTTGCGGCCCTGGCTGCGCTCCGCCTGACAAGCGACGACGATGCCAGTCGGTTTGTGCAGAACGCGCACGGCGGTTTCCACTTTGTTGACGTTTTGCCCGCCTTTGCCGCCGCTGCGAAACGTTGAGATCTCGAGATCGGCCGGATTAATTTCGATCGGAGCGGAGTCAGCGATCTCCGGGACAACGTCGACACTTGCGAATGACGTGTGGCGCCGCTTGTTCGCGTCGAACGGAGAAATGCGCACCAGCCGATGCACGCCGCGCTCGGTTTGAAGGTGGCCATAAGCGTAATCGCCGCTCACCAGCAGCGTCGCGGACTTGATTCCCACTTCTTCGCCGACTTGTAGATCGACAATCTGCGATCCGAAACCGTTGCGCTCGATCCAGCGTTGATACATGCGCAACAGCATGTCGGCCCAGTCACACGATTCCGTGCCCCCAGCCCCCGAATGAATCGTCACGAAAGCATTCGCGTTATCGTTTTCGCCAGACAAAAATTGGCGCAGCTCAAATTCCTCCAGTTTATGAACGAGCCGATTGTGTTCGGCCAGGACTTCACGCTCCGCTTGTAACCGATGCGCGTCGTTCTTTTCCTCGGACGCGAGTTGCTGCAAAGCCTCGAAATCGCCGACTTCGCGTTCCAGGTCACAAAACGGATTGATGAGCGAACGCAACCGCGAGACTTGATCGACATCGGTCTGGGCGCGTTCGCGATTCGACCAAAAATCTGGCGCGCTCATGCGCGCTTCCAGGGCAGTTAACTCACGCTGCAATTTCGCGACGTCAAAGAAACCTCCGTAAATCGCGGACCCGCGATTTCAAATGTTCAGCATCGACAGGCAGAAGTTCAGTCGCCATGGAAAGAAGATAATGGAATCGTCGCGATGCGCAAAGATGGGCGTTCGCCACCGACGGCGCGAGATCGACATCGTGTGCGGTCGCAGCTTCTGGGTAGCACACTCGTCTCGAGTGTTGGTTTCCGCGTCTCGCGGAAACAAACTTCTCCGAAAAGTTCGCGCCGGCGAGGACGCCGCCGCCAGCAAGCGAGACGCGTGCGCTACCCAGATTACCGGCGTGCCGAATCTTTGCGTTTCGTGTCTTGCGTCGGCTCGAGACGGAAAATGGTTTCACCTTCCTTCATGAGATCGAGACGATCGCGCGCGATCGTTTCGAGATAAGTCGTATCCGTCTGAAGCAAGGTTACCTCGCGAGTCTGGCGCGCGAGCAAAGTCTTCTGCTCGTTTACCTGCGCTTGCAGATTATCGATCTCGGCGCGGCTTTGCGTCAGTTTTTTGTAGGGCGGAACGAACAAACTTACGATCACAAGCCAGATCGCGACGAAGAGTAAGACGCCGAGCACGCGATTCAATCGCTGCCAAACAGTGGCTTCGCGACGCGCACGGAAATCGCCGTAGGCCTGCTCCACGTCACTGCATCTTACTGCCATAAACCGCTTTGTCACCAAGTTCCTCGGCAATCCGGAGGAGCTGATTGTATTTCGCGATTCGATCGGTGCGGCAAAGCGAGCCGGTCTTGATTTGGCCGGCGTTCGTCGCCACCGCGATGTCGGCGATGGTTGTGTCTTCGGTTTCGCCCGAGCGATGACTGATCACGGCGTTGTAATTATTTTTCCTGGCCAGATCGATCGCAGCCAAAGTTTCGGTGAGCGTGCCGATCTGATTGACCTTGATCAAAATCGAATTCGCCACGTGTTCGGCAATTCCTTTGCGCAAAAATTCCACGTTGGTGACGAAAAGATCGTCGCCGACCAGCTGAATCTTATCGCCAAGACGCGCGGTCAATTTTTTCCAACCGTTCCAATCGTTTTCCGCGCAGCCGTCCTCGATCGAAATGATCGGAAAACGTGCGCAAAGATCGACATAGTACTCAATCAGCTCTTCAACCGTCTGTTTCGAGCCGTCCGATTTCTTGAAAACGTAAACATTGCGCTCCGCATCATAAAACTCGGAGGCGGCAGGATCGAGCGCGATGAAAATTTGCTCGCCAAGTATGTAACCGGCTTCTCCGACCGCGGCCGCAATCGATTCGAGCGCGTCCTCGGCGGAATCGAGTCGTGGCGCGAACCCGCCCTCGTCCCCGACCGCGATGGAAAGATGTCGATCTTTTAAAACCGACTTGAGCGCGTGAAAGACTTCTGCGCCGTAACGCAGCGCTTCGGCAAAAGTCGGCGCGCCCTGCGGCATGATCATGAATTCCTGAAAATCGATCGGGGCATCGGAGTGCGCGCCGCCGTTCAGGATGTTCATCATTGGCACTGGCAAAACTTTCGCGTTCTCGCCGCCGAGATAACGAAAGAGAGAAAGGTTTTCTGCTGCGGCCGCGGCATGCGCGACGGCAAGGGAAACGCTAAGCAGCGCGTTTGCGCCCAGGTTTTTTTTGTTCGAAGTTCCGTCGAGCTCGACGAGTTGATTGTCGATCTTTGCCTGGTCGCGCGCGTCCCACCCCTTTATCGCAGGCGCGATTTTCTCATTTACGTTTGCGACCGCGCGGGTAACGCCTTTGCCGCCGAAGCGTTTCTTGTCGCCGTCGCGTAATTCCAATGCTTCATGCTCGCCGGTGCTCGCTCCGCTCGGCACGGCCGCACGGCCGAGCGCGCCGCTTTCAAGTCGCACATCGACTTCGATCGTCGGATTACCGCGCGAATCAAGAATTTCGCGCGCGACTACTGCCTGGATGCCGGTCTTTGTCATAAAATGATTTATCCGGTGGAAAATCAGCGCGCGCTTATCATGCGTTGCTTTCCGCATTCCGCAATCCGCATTACAGTTCTCACTGGCAATCCTGGCGAGTGTAGGTACGCTGGCCCATGAATCCTTTCGCGCGCCTAGTTGCGATCGGGCTAGTGATTGGCTGCTGCGCTGTGATTGGTGCCGAGCCGGCGCGCCTCCGGGCCGATCAGCTTGCCCGGGCAATCAAGAACGACTCGATCAGCATTCCCACGCCGGGCGAACTTTTCGCCGCGCTCGAAAAACCGGGGAAGCCGAATTGGTCCGGCCAATATCGCGCCCCCATGTCGATGACCTATCGGAACCGGGCACAGATTGCATTAAACCTCGGCGGTTTGATTGCCGATGGCTTTATCGCGGTTGAAGCCAAGGATAGCCAGCAGGTCAAGAACATCGGCTCCGATATCATCAAGCTGGCAAAAGCGTTGGGCGTAAGTGAGAACCTGCTCCGCCGCGGTAACAGCTTGAACGAATTTGCCGAGAATGACGAATGGGATGTGTTGCAGGAAGAACTCGAAGCAACCCAAAACGAAGTGAAAACGTCCATGCAAACGCACAGCGACCAGGACCTAGTAATTCTCGTCAGTGTCGGCGGCTGGGTTCGCGGCACACAGGTAGTCAGCGCCGCGATCATGCAAAATTACGATGAGCGCAGCGCAAAAGTGTTGCGCCAGCCGGCGCTCATCAGCTTCATCCATTCGAAGATCAACGACATCTCGCCGGAACTACGGTCCGAGCCGCTGGTTAAAGATGTAAACGAACAACTGATGGACATCGAGAAGCTCGTCTCCTTCCCGCCGGGTAAGTCGCCCAGTGTGGATGAGGTGCGAAAAGTCAACGCAGCGGTTGGAAAGGTGATGGAAGCCATCCAGAACAAAACGGACGCAAAATGAGATGCCGTTCGCTCATTTTATTATCGATCTTTCTGTTCGCGGCCAGCCCCCGCGCGCGCGCCGAGACGGACAGTGAAGTGGAGGCGCGCAAAACCGCGCTCGATCTGGCCGGCGCATTTACCAATGACGGATTCAAAATGCGCGACGGTCATTGGTGCGGGACGATCAAGCCGCACGAGCTTGCTCTTGTCGCGGTAAATTTGTACGCGGGCAATCAATACTGGTTTTCGGTCGGCGCGATTGATCCGGCGAAAAAAATCGCAGTCAATCTTTACGACGAGGCCGGGAAGCAGGTCGTGACCGAAAATTACAACTCGGGCGAAAAAGCCGCAGCCGGTTTTTCACCGACGAACAGCGGCCAATATTTCGTTTCCATCGACCTGGTCGACGGCCGGGAGAGCAGTTTTTGTCTGGTTTACTCTTACAAGTAAAACGCGGGCGAACGATTTAGTTTCACCCGGCGTTTTTCAATCCGGCTCATTTGCACCGCCAACTGGACTTTCGCGCTGCCGCACGTTTGCTAGGATCAGGCTGATCCGGCAATGATTTCACTTCAGATATTTTACGAGGGCAGTGTCCAGGGTATCGGCTTCCGGTGGTCGGTTCGGCACATTGCCAAAGGTTTCGATCTGACCGGCTGGGTGCGCAACCTGACTGATGGCAGGGTTGAGCTCCGGGTGAATGGCGAAGAAAAGGAAATCCGCGCGTTTTTGGACGCGATCATGCAAAGCGAACTGCGCGCACACATTCGCAAGCAAACCGAAACGAAGTTGGATAAACCAGTGGCCGGGCACGGCTTTGAAATTCGTCATGATTGATGCGGCGGTCACGGTCAGCGGACTAACAAAGGTTTTTCCGGTCCCGTTCCATCGAGAACCGGTCGTTGCGGTGCGCCATCTCGATCTTCGCATCGAACCGGGCGACGTTTATGGATTACTTGGGCCAAACGGTTCCGGGAAAAGCACAACGCTCAAAATCATTCTCGGCCTGGTTTCGCCGACGCACGGACGAACAGAAATTTTCGGACGCGACAGCAGTTTGGTCGAAAGCCGTGAAGCCGTCGGCTTTCTGCCGGAGAACCCATACTTCTACAAATATCTCACCGGGGAAGAGACGCTGCGCTTTTTCGGAAAACTGTGCGGGCTCAGTGGCTCGCGATTGAGAGAGCGTTCCGACCAATTGCTCGAGCTGGTTGGCCTGACGAATGCGTGCGATCGGCGCCTGAGCACGTATTCCAAAGGCATGTTGCAGCGCATCGGCCTCGCTCAGGCGTTAATTCACGAACCGAAGCTGCTCGTACTGGACGAGCCGACCGCCGGTGTCGATCCCGCCGGCTCGCGCGACATTCGTAATTTGATTGTCGATCTTAAGCAGCGCGGAATCACGGTTCTGCTTTCGTCGCATCTCCTCGCGCAAGCGCAGGAAATCTGCGATCGTGTCGGCATTCTAGCCGACGGCGTGCTCGTGCGCGAAGGACGGCTCGAGGAATTGATCGCGATCGAAAATCAAACCGAACTCATCCTGGAAAACGCTTCCGATGCGCTCGTCGATCGGATCAACACCCTGGCGACAAGTTCAAACGCAAAATTGATCGCGCGCCGAAGATCGACAACCACACTCGAGCGCTTATTTCTCGACGCCACCTCGGAAGACAGCAACAAATGAGCAACGAAACCGCCGCCATTACCAGACATCGTGCATTTTCCATCGCGCGCGTTTTCGCGATTACGGCAAACACGCTGACCGAGCTAACGCGCCTGAAAGTTTTTTACGTCCTGCTCATTTTCGCGGTGCTTTTGATCGGCAGTTCCGTCTTCATGGCGCGCCTCACTTTTCAACAGGAATTCCAGATTCTAAAAGATGTATCGCTCGGGGCGATGTCGATCTTTACTTCGTTGCTCGCGATCATCGCGACCGCGCGTCTCATTCCGCAAGACATCGAAGACCGCACCGTTTACACAATTCTGGCGAAACCGGTGCCGCGCTTTGAATACATCGCGGGCAAGCTCACCGGCGTGCTGTTGCTCCTCGCGATCAGCACGCTGGTCATGAGCGCGATGTTTCTCGCCGTGCTCTATCTGCGCGAACAAACCGTATTGCATGAAACGCTGCGCCAAATGTCGGCCGCGCCACGCGAGCAGATTGATGACGCATCGCGCGCCATCCGGTCTTCCGCTCTCAACATCGACATCTTCCCCGGCATCATCATCATTTACCTGAAAGCATGTTTGCTCGCGGCCCTGACGCTTTTTGTCTCCACATTTGCGACCACGAACATCTTCACAATCGTCGTGATGGTTGCAATTTACTTCATTGGGCATTTGCAAGCGACCGCGCGGGAATATTGGCTGCAGGAGCACAGCACGGGCTGGATAACGCGCGTCTTCCTCGCGCTCATCGCGCTGATCTTTCCAGATTTGCAAACATTCAATCTGGTCGATGATATCGTCGTCGGCGCAGCCATTCCGCTGGCGCTGTTCGCAAAAACTGCTGTGCTCGGCATTTTTTATACGACGATCTACACATTGCTGGCCGCGTTCGTTTTTTACGGGAAGGAATTATGATGCGCTTCGCCTGCCGCGCGGCAGCTCTGCAAAGGCCGGTCCTGGTGCTCGCGATGGTGCTAGCCTTCGGCGTGATGAAACTTCCTGGCGAGCGAGCGCTCTTCGTGCAACATCGACAATTACATTTTCGCGACGTCGAATTTAATCTCGATCTGCGAGAAAAGATTGGCCAGCTCGGCTTCATCGCCGCGCTCAGTGGATTTCGCGCGATCGTTGCCGACGTTCTTTTCATTCAAGCACACGTGGCGTGGGAGCGGACGGAATGGGGCCGCGTGCTTTTGTTGTTCCGCCAAGTGACAACGTTGCAGCCGCGCGCAATTTTGTTTTGGGACATGGCTGCATGGCACATGGCCTGGAACGCGAGCGTGGCGGCCATGAACGATCAGACCCAGCCGCGCCTGGCGCTGCGCGTCAAGGCGCAGCGGGAATATTTCGCCCTCGGCAAGGATTTTCTCGAGCGCGGGATAAAAAATAATCCCGAGAAACCGCAGCTTTATGAAACGCTGGCGCGGCTTTACAAGGAAAAATACAAAGATCACGCGAGCGCTTCCGAATTTTTTGCGAAGGCAGCGGCGTTGCCCGAAGCGCGGGCTTATGAAAAACGGTTCGCGGCCTACGAGCTTTCGTATTGCGAGGGACGCGAGCGCGAAGCATACGAACGCCTGCGCCGGCTTTATGACGTGGGCAAAAACGAGCGGCTGCCAACTTTGATCACCCGACTGAAGTTTCTCGAACAGAAATTGAACATTCCGAACGAGCAACGGATTCCTGAAGGTGCGCACTGAAGCCTGTAAAGGCCGCTATCCTCAGCGGCAGTTCCAATTAAAAGGTTTCTGCAGCCAGTAACGGTCGGAAGTTACAACAAATGCGTTTCGCGATTTTCAGTGACGTTCATGCCAATCTCGAGGCGCTCGAGGCCGTCCTGGAGGACGCGCATGAGCACCACTGCACGCACTTTGTTTGTCTGGGCGACGTCGTCGGTTACAACGCCAATCCTCACGAATGCGTCAAACGCGTCCGCGACATGGACTGCCCCATCGTCAAAGGCAACCATGACGAACAGGCCTCGTTGGTCGAATCCTCGCGCGACTTCAATGAACTGGCCGAGCGCGCTATCCAATGGACGCGCGATCACCTCACGGCGGAGGACAAAATGTGGTTGCGCGACCTGCGCTTGCAGCGGCAAGTGCGCGATTTTACCATCGTGCACGCCACGCTCGATACACCGGCGCAATGGGGTTATGTCTTTAATAATCTCGACGCGGCCGCGAGTTTCACCTATCAACACACGACCGTTTGTTTCTTCGGCCACACCCATCTGCCCATGGCCTTTATCCGCGACGACGGCGTCAGACGTGTCAGTACCGAACTGCTCCGCATCGAGATGGGCAAAAAGTATTTCATTAATACCGGCAGTGTCGGTCAACCGCGCGACGGCAATTGGCACGCCGCCTACTGCATTTATGACGTTGAGAACAACATCGTCGAGCAACGGCGAGTAAAATACAAGGTCGCCACTGCGCAAAAGAAAATCATCAAGGCCGGTCTGCCGCCGCTGCTCGCGGAACGACTTGCGATTGGCCGATAAGATCGACAATCTGACCTCTGAAAAAGATATTGATCATTAAACCGAGCTCGCTCGGCGACATCGTGCATGCTTTGCCCGCGGTCGCATTGGTTCGCGATGCGCACCCCGATACAGAAATCACCTGGGTGATCAATCCGGAATTCACCCCGTTGCTCCGCGGAAATCCCGATGTCGAGCATGTCCACGTTTTTCCGCGCGGCGAATTTCGCGGCCTCGGTGCGCCGCGCAGCTTGCGGCCGTGGTTGAAGATAACGAGACAACTTCAGCCCGATCTTGCTCTTGATTTTCAGGGACTGCTGCGCAGCGCGTTCATCGGGAAAATTAGCGGTGCGAAGGAAATTTATGGAATGAGCGATGCGCGCGAAGGCGCGCGCTGGTTTTACGATCGCGTCGCGAAGGTCAATCGCCGCGATCACGCGGTCGAGCGTTATCTCAAACTAGCGGAATGCGCCGGCGCCACCGTCGGTGCGGCGCTTCGTTGCCCGTTTCCCACCGGTGATATGCTCCCGCGCTTCGATGAACATCCGCCATTCATTTTGTTGCATCCATTCGCCCGCGGCGCCGGCAAATCACTCTCGAACGGGGTGATCGAGGAATTTTGTCGCGCCTTCGCGCCCACGCGCGTCGTGGTCGTCGGCCAGTCCGACCGCAAGATCGACACGCCGGGAAATTGCATCGATCTGACGAATCAAACCTCGCTGCTGCAATTGATTCGACTAATTCGCGTCGCGCGTTTCATCATCAGTGTAGACAGCGGCCCGATGCACATCGCCGCCGCGGTGACCGATCGGCTCTTGTCGATCCACACGTGGACCGATCCGCGCCGCGTCGGCCCCTATAATCCCGACGCCTGGGTTTGGAAAAACGGCCAGCTCCTTCGCGTGAGCGAATTGGGAACCGTCTGCCGTCTGCGCCGGGCCCGAAAATTCAAATCCAAAGATGTGCCCGGCGTCGTCGAACTCGTTCGCCCGCTCGTGCCGATCGATCCAATGCTTGCTTGATGTCGATCTTATAACCGCGCGGTCGCGTGCGTGAGCGACAACCCCTCGGTGACAACGTCGAACGCGAGCAGTGGCTCGCCTTGTTGCAACATCTTCTCCGCGATCAACCGATACCTGTCCGGCGATTGCGACCATTGCTTCGTCTCACGCGCCCGCCAGATCGACATCGGCTCGATCAGCGAAGCCGAACTAATCGAGCGAACGATGTTGTCGATCTTCGCAGCGCTACTGTTGCCTTTCGCTTTCAATTCTGCCGTCCGGTTGGCTGGTCGTCGTGCCATACGTGAATCACGTATAGCATGGCAGGCACATGGAGTTTTCTATTTATGTGAACATGGGTGAGCCTAGCCACGCGGTCCTCTCCCCTGCAGGACCATTTCCGCTAGTTTCAAGTCGCGCGGGTAAGTGATTTTGAAATTAAAATCGTCGTTCGGCACGAGCATGACTTTGGCGCCGATCAGCTCGAGCGCGGAAACGTCGTCTGTAACCGGAAGTTTTTTCTCGGCCACGGCGCGATAAGCTTGCTCGAGAAGTTTCCGTTCAAAAATTTGCGGCGTCTGCACGGCGTAAAGTCGATCTCGATCCACCGCGCCGGAGACGCCAAGATCGACATTGGCGCGCTTGAGCGTGTCTGTGATTGGATCGGCCAGAGCGGCCGCCCCGTGGGTGCGTGATTGTTGGAAGACGCGCTCGATTACTTCCGGCGTGACGAGCGGTCTGGCCGCGTCATGCACCGCCACATACTGTACGTTTTCGCCAAGACGACTCAGGCCAGCGCGAACTGAATCCTGCCGGTGTTCGCCGCCGCTCTCGATGGCCCGAACCTTTTTCCAGTTTTGATTGCGGACCAATTTTCTGATCTCGCCACGTCGATCTTCGCGGGCGATGACGACGATGTCCGAAACAGATTTTGAATTTTCAAAAGCGCCGATGGCATGGACGATCACCGGTTTGCCCGCGATTATTTCAAATAACTTATCGAAGCCAACGCGCCGGCTGCTGCCCGCGGCAACGATGATCGCTGTCAGCATGGTCGAATTTTAAAACGTTGAATGGTTGCAGCCTTTTACTCTCAACGCGCAATCCTCAATTGCCCAACTGCTTTTGCACTTCCTGGTTTAACGTCTTGCCATCGGCGCGGCCCGCAGCTTTCTCCTGCAACGCCTTCATCACCGCGCCCATTTGCGCTTTGGAAGTCGCGCCAACTCCCGCAATCGTATCGCGCACAACTTTGGCGAGTTCATCGGCGCTCATTCCTTGCGGCAAATACGCCTGCAAGATCGACAACTCCTCTTTTTCCTTAGCCGCGAGTTCCGCGCGTCCGCCTTTCTCGAAACTTTCTATCGAATCCTGCCGCTGTTTGACCTGTTTGCGCACGACTTGCGCTGCTTCCGCGTCGTTCAGTTCGGCCTCCGCGCCCGACTTTTCAATCGCCGCATATTCCAACGCGGATTTAAGCATGCGCAGGACACCGAGCTTCGTGGCGTCCTTGGCGCGCATCGCGTCCTTTAGGTCTGTATCTACACGCTCTGCCAGTGCCATTCGCTCAGGCTACGGTGTCCAAATGCGATTGTCGAGGTAGGGACAGCGTGCCGCGCTGTCCGCGGAGGGCCGTAGCGCGGCGGGCCTACCCACCAATGCGCCCCGCGCATTTGCGCACCGATTCCGCGTCGTTCACCGAAACCACATCGGCATCTTTGCACGTCCGTTTCAGTAAACCGGCGAGTACGCCGCCCGGTCCGAGCTCGACGAACAAATTGCAGCCAAGAGCGACAAGTCGTTCCATGCAATCGACCCAGCGCACGGTACTCGTGACTTGATCCTGCAATGTGCGCCGTATTTCGACCGGCGTCTTCACTTCTTCGCCGGTCACATTGCTGATTACCGGGAAGCGCGGTGGTTGCACCGGTACGTGGCGCAGGGCAACACCAAGTTTTTCATACGCGGTTTGCATCAAGCGCGAGTGATACGCGCCAGCAACGTTCAACATGGCCGCGCGGCGAATACCGTATTCCTTGGCCACCCCCACGCTGGCTTCCACATTTGCCAGTTCGCCAGAAATTACAATCTGCCCGGGTGCATTGATGTTCGCAACATCGACATCTTCATCCGCCGCCAGCTGGCGCACTATATTTTCCTCGGCGCCGATCATCGCTGCCATTGCACCCTTGGTCGCAGCACATGCTTCGTCCATTAACTCGCCGCGCTTTTGAACGAGCTTCAGACCGGTCGCGAAATCAAACGTTCCGGCCGCCGCGTGCGCCGTCATTTCGCCTAACGACAGACCAGCCGCGCCCCCAATCGGAAAATCACCGGCGAGTTCGCGCAACACCGCCAGACACGCGAGCTCGTGAACATATAGCGCCGGCTGACAATTCGATGTCTTGGTCAATTCTTCGATCGGGCCATTCCACGCAATTTCGCTCAGCCTTCGACCGAGAATCTCATCGGCTTGCCGAAATAAATCCGCCGCGACGGGAAATCTTTGCGCAAGATCGCGCCCCATCCCAACGACTTGTGAACCTTGCCCGGCAAAAAGTAGCCCGATTTTTTTCATGGCCGTTGTAGTTAACTCGCTTCGTTGCACGCGGCGAGTGGATTCTGGGTAGCGCACGCTTCTCGCGTGCTCGCGACGGCGTCCTCGCCGTCGCGAACTTTGAGGAGTAACGAACGGTTGCGAAACGTTCGTTTTGGCGGGATGCCAAAACCAGCACGCGAGTCGCGTGCGCTACCCAATTTGCACTTGCGCAGTGTGGTTGACTCGCGAGCGTAATTCCACTTCCCGATCTTATGCCTTTCACCACCCGCGAGATTGAATCGCCTGATCCGGTGACGCGAGTGGTTGCCGCGGACGCAAAGTTGCGTCACGCGGACGACGATATTGGCGAGAAGATGGTGCTGAACATGGGGCCGTCGCATCCGGCGACGCACGGTGTTTTGCGACTCGTGCTCGAGCTCGACGGTGAGATCATTACCAAAGCAGCGCCGGACATCGGTTTCCTCCATCGCGGTGATGAAAAAATCGCCGAGAACATGCAGTACAACCAATTCGTTCCGTACACCGACCGGCTCGATTATCTCGCGCCGCTCTCGAACAACGTCGCTTACGCGCTCGCGGTGGAGAAATTAATGGGCTGGGAGATTCCGCCGCGCGGCCAGGCGATTCGCACCATTTGCTGCGAGACATCACGCATCTCGTCGCATTTGCTCGGACTCGGCGCGATGGCGCTCGATCTTGGTGCGATGACCGCCTTTCTTTACACATTCACCGAGCGCGAGAAGCTTTACGACCTCTTTGAACTACTGACCGGCGCGCGCTTCACCACTTCGTACACGCGGGTCGGCGGGCAGATCCGCGATCTGCCGGAAAATTTCATTCCCCAACTCGAGAAATTTCTCGACGGTTTCATTCCGCAACTCGATGAGATCGACAAGCTGCTCACGCGCAATCGAATTTTTGTGGATCGAACGCGCGACATCGGCGTCATTCCGAAAGATCGCGCGATTGCTTACGCGTTATCCGGCCCGAATCTGCGCGGGAGCGGCATCGAGCATGATTTGCGACGCAAAAACCCATACCTAGACTACGACAATTACGATTTCGACGTGGTCATCGGCAGCGCCGGCGATTGCTACGATCGTTATCTCGTCCGCATCGAAGAGATGCGACAGAGCGTGCGCATTTTGCGCCAGGTGATCGACAAATTGCCGAGCGGCCCGATTAATGTCGTCGATTGGAAAAACATGACGCCGCCGAAATCGCGCATCATGACCAAAATGGAAGAACTGATTCATCATTTCATCGTCGTGACGGAAGGACTCGACGCACCGCCGGGCGAAGTTTATTTCGCGGCGGAAAATCCAAAGGGCGAGCTTGGTTTTTACATCAACAGCAAAGGCGGCGGCGTACCACACCGGCTGAAAATCCGCGCGCCTTCGTTTGTCAATCTTAGCATTCTGCCGGAGCTTTTGCCGGGTTGCATGGTGAGCGACGTGCCGGCTGTGCTCGGCAGTCTGGACTTTGTCATGGGCGAATGCGACAGATGAACATGTCGATCCTGCAATCAATGACCCGGCTCGCGAGAAAGCTCGGGCTCGTGCTTGTGCTCGTAATCACCATTTCTTGTGTCGGCAAACGCATCACAAAAGCGAATGTCGAATCAGTGGCGGAAGGAATGTCGAAGAAACAGGTGGAATCGATTCTTGGCCCGCCCACGGACATCGATAACAAAGATTTCGTCATCATGAAAAAGACGACTTACGTTTACCGTCAGGGCCAGGACACGGTGACGATCGTGTTTAAAGACGATAAGGTCACGGACAAGCAGAGCACACTGTCGGACTGATTTCCTTTTCCGTGGACTCGACGAGCACACGCGTTCCCGCCGAGTTGGAGCGGAAAATGGATGAGGCGATCGGGCGTTACCCGCCGGAGCACAAACGCAGCGCTGCGCTGCCCCTGCTGCACTTTTGGCAGGAGCATTTTGGATTCATCAGCGATGAAGGCGTGAAGTGGATCGCGGCCAAGCTCGACTTGCAGCCGATCAATATTCTCGAGCTGGTCACCTTTTATCCGATGTTTCGCCAGGAGAGCGCCGGCAAAACGCACGTCCGCGTTTGTCGCACGCTCAGTTGCGCGATGGCAGGAAGTTATCGCCTGATGGAAAATTTGCGCGAAGCAATCGGGTTCGAACCAACGATCGATAATCACGGAACGCACAATCCGATTTCCGTGAGCCCGGACGGTAATTGCAGCATCGAGTTTGTCGAATGCCTGGCCAGTTGCGGCACCGCGCCGGTTTGCATGATCGGCGAAAAGTTGCACGAGAATGTCGATCCAAACTCGGTTGTCGATCTTGTCTCAAATCCACAATCCGTAATCCGTAATCCGCAATCTCCCCATCCGCTCGAGCATCGCTTGGTTTTCAAAAACATCGGCCGCGCCGATTGGAAGATCGACATCGATACCTACATCGATAATGGCGGCTACGAGCAACTAAAAAAAGCCGTGACGATGTCGCGTGTCGACATTGTGAACGAACTAAAAACATCCGGCTTGCGCGGTCGCGGCGGCGCCGGATTTCCGTGCGGCGTGAAGTGGAGCTTCATCAAGCCAGATGAGAAAAAGCCCATCTATTTGATCTGCAACGCCGACGAATCGGAGCCGGGCACGTTCAAAGACCGTTACATCATTCACGAAGATCCACATCAACTGCTCGAAGGAATCCTGATTTCCTGCCTCGCCCTCGACGCGCGGACGGCGTACATATATATAAGAGGCGAGTTCCCGGAAGGAGCGAAAATCTTGGAGCGCGCAATCGAGGAAGCGCGCAAGCACAATTTCCTGGGCAAAAACGCCCTCGGGTCAGGGTTCGATGTCGAAGTTTACATTCATCGCGGGGCCGGCGCCTACATCTGCGGCGAGGAAACCGGCCTAATCGAATCGCTCGAAGGCAAACGTGCTTATCCGCGGATCAAGCCCCCCTATTTCCCAGCGGTGCTCGGGCTCTACTTGTGCCCGACGATCGTGAACAACGTCGAGACACTGTGCCACGTGAAGCACATCATCGCGATGGGCGGCGCGAAATACGCGCAGCTCGGCCGTCCGAACAATACTGGCACCCGCATCGTTTGCGTGAGCGGCGACGTACAGCGCCCCGGTTATTTCGAAATTGAAGTCGGTGCGGTGACGATGGGGCAATTGATTTACGAGATGGCGGGCGGATTAAAGCCGGGGCGCATGCTCAAAGCGGTGATTCCGGGCGGGAGCTCGGCGAAAGTGTTGCGCGCAGACGAGCGATTCAAAATAAAAGATCGGCAATCTGATGGATCGATAATCGAACGCGAGATGTCGATCGACGAAATTCCGATGGATTTCGATTCACTCACCGCCGCCGGTTCGATGGCCGGATCGGGCGGCGTAATCGTTCTGGACGATTCGCGCGACATGGTTTGGACGCTCAACAATATCAACGAGTTTTATGCGCACGAGAGCTGCGGCCAATGCACGCCGTGCCGGGAAGGCGCACTCTGGATGAAAAAAATCACGGAGCGGATGTTGCACGGCGGCGGCGTAGTGGAAGATCCGCGCACGTTGAAAACGATCGGCGACAATATCGCCGGTCGAACCATCTGCGCTTTTGGGGAAGCGTGCGCCTGGCCAACCCAAAGTTTTGTCGAGAAATTTCCAGATGAATTTGCATCACGCGCCGCGAAGCCAGTGCCACCACCGCTCCCGCCAGAATACATTTCGGAAGAATTGACCGAGCGGGAGACAATTCCAACCACTGCTCTCGCTCATGACCCGGGCTGGGAAAAAGCCGGTTCGGCCGGAACGATTTAACGCAAGATCGACGTGTCGAATCAAACAGCCAACGCGCCGCAAATGTTCAACGTCCAAGTCGACGGCGTGTGGCGTCAGTTTCCCAAAGGCACGCGCGTGATCGAGGCGTGCGAGCAGGCCGGTAGTTATGTGCCGCGATATTGCTATCACAAAAAGCTCAGCTCGCCCGGCAATTGCCGGATGTGTTTGATCGAGATGGGCCTGCCAAAGCTTGGGCCTGATCGCAAACCGGAACTCGGCGCCGACGGCAAACCGGTCATCAATTGGATGCCGCGACCACAAATTTCCTGCGCGCAAGACGTAGCCGAAGGAATGGGCGTGCGTACGAACTCACCCCTCGTGAAAGAATGTCAGCGCGGCGTGATGGAATTCCTGCTCATCAACCATCCGCTCGATTGTCCCATTTGCGATCAAGCCGGCGAATGCCGATTGCAGGAATTCAGCGTCGAGTACGGCACGAGCGAGTCGCGTTTCCTCGAAAACAAGGTGAAGAAACCGAAAAACGTCGAGCTCGGGCCGCGCGTCACGCTCGACGACGAGCGTTGCATTCTCTGCTCGCGCTGCATTCGCTTCTGCCAGGAAATCGCAAAGGATGATGTGCTTGGCTTTGTCGATCGCGGCAGCAATACCGTGCTCAAGCGGCTCGAAAACAATTACTCGCTCAACACGGTAGACATTTGTCCAGTGGGCGCGCTGACTTCATCCGATTTCCGATTCAAGATGCGCGTGTGGTTTTTGAAGGAAACGAAAAGCATTTGCACCAGTTGCGCGACCGGCTGCAACACGGTCATCGCTACGCGCGAAGATATGATCTACCGACAGACACCGCGCGAGAATGATGCGGTCAACTCCTGCTGGATGTGCGACTATGGCCGGCTCAATTTCGATTATCTGCAATCCGAAAGACGATTGCTCGAACCGCGCATTTTTCTCGGCAACAAGTTTGCCGCGGTGGACTGGCCGACCGCGATTGCACATGCCGCGTTGCAGTTGAAACCGTTTTCCGGTTGGGAAATCGCCGTCGTCGCCTCGGGGCGAATGACGAACGAAGAGTTGTGGCTGATGGCGCAACTTGCCCGCGCTCTCGATGTTCAGTTGATCGACATCGTGGCGCGCACCGGCCCCGGCGACGACATCCTGTTGAGCACAGATCGCAATCCAAACACAAACGGCGCGCGATTGCTCGGGATCACGTCGGAACCGGGAGCGAAATTGCCGGTTATCGCCGAAGCGGTGAAATCCGGCCGCGTCAAAGCACTTATGGCCCTCGGAGAAAATCCAATCGACACCGGAATTTCTGTCGAGCAGCTATCAAATCTTCGTGCATTCATCGTAATGGATATTTTGGCGAACACGGCGACGGAGCATGCCACGGTCGTGCTACCATCGCTTGGCTTCGCCGAAAAGCGCGGTTCGACGATCAATGGCAAAGGCCGTTTACAGCGGCTTAATCGCGCAGTGCGCGGGCCGGGAAACGCGCGCGACGACTGGGAAATTCTGCGCGACCTGCTCCAAGCGCTCACCGGCAGCAATGGAATTTATTCGATCGAGGATGTTTTCCGGCAAATGAGTGAAGCCGTTCCGCAATTCGCCGGATTAACTTTGAGCAAAATCGGCGACCTTGGCGTGCAAGTTATGCAAGCGCGCGAGTCCCCTTCTCCGCCCGTTGATCCCGCGGTCAGCGACATCGAGAAGGCGGAAGCGAAAAAAACTTCGGGCCGTTCGCGCTAAAAGATCAACATGGATTATTTTCTCATTACTACTTCGCTGCTCAAAATCGTCGGGATGCTTGTTGTCGTGATCCTGCCGATGGTTTCCTACAGCGTTTATGCGGAGCGGCGAGTGAGCGCATTCATGCAGGACCGGCTTGGTCCGAATCGCGTCGGACCGGCAGGTCTTTTCCAACCGATCGCTGACATTTTCAAACTGCTGCTGAAAGAAGATTTCAGTCCGCGCCACGTAAACACTTTTTACTACTGGCTCGCACCGTGCCTGGCGCTCGTACCAGCGATCATCACCATCGCGGTCGTTCCCTTCGGCAGCACCTTGCTCGGCGTGCCGATGGTGATTGCGGACATCAATGTCGGGATACTCTATGTCTTCGCCATCGCCTCGTTAGGCGTGTACGGCATTGTTCTGGCCGGCTGGGCCTCAAATTCCAAATATCCGTTTCTCGGCGGCGTGCGCTCCAGTTCGCAGATGATTTCCTACGAGCTTTCCCTCGGACTCGCGGTCATTCCGGTTTTTCTGCTCGTCGGAAATTTGCGCCTAACGAGTGTCGTTCGCTATCAAATCGAACACGGCTGGATGATCGCGCCCTTCATCGGCGATTGGATGAACCTCGGGAAATGGCTGCTGGCCATCCCGATGATCATCTCGTTTGTCGTCTTTACGATTGCGGTTTTTGCCGAGACCAACCGACTGCCATTCGATTTGCCCGAAGCTGAGCAGGAACTGGCCGGCGGTTATCACACTGAATATTCGTCGATGAAATTTGCGCTCTTTTTTCTTGGCGAATACGCGGCAATGATCAGTGGCTCGGCGGTCATCGTAACATTGTTTCTTGGCGGCTGGCATTTTCCCGGAATTCCTGACGGCTCGCACGGATGGATCTTCGGCTTGATTAACATCGCGGTCTTTTTTGCGAAAGTCGCCGCGCTAATTTTCGTCTTCATGTGGGTGCGCTGGACGCTGCCGCGTTTCCGCTACGATCAACTCATGCGGCTTGGTTGGCTGTTCTTTTTTGAAATTGCGCTCGTCAATATTTTCCTCGTTGCCATCATCGTCGCGTACTTCCGTTTTTAAATGGCCATCACCGTAGCACGTCCAAAGCTTAACTGGCGCGAGCGAATGTATCTGCCAGCTATCGCCGCCGGCATGGCGATCACGATCAAGCATTTTAAGAACATGATTCTCGGCCGGACGAAAGTAACGATGCAGTATCCCGAAGAAAAATGGGACAGCAGCATGCCGGAGCATTACCGCGGCGCGCCTGCGCTTGTGCGTGATACCGATGGGCGGGTGCGCTGTGTCGCCTGTCAGCTCTGTGAATTCATTTGTCCTCCCCGCGCGATCAAAATCGTGGCCGGCGAAATTCCATCAACCGATCGCTTCGCCAAAGTTGAGAAATATCCCGAGGAGTTCGACATCGACATGGTCCGCTGCATTTTCTGCGGCATGTGCGAGGAAGTTTGTCCCGAGCAGGCAATTTTTCTGCGCAAAGATTACGCCATCACCGGTTTCACGCGCGACGAGATGGTGCATCACAAAGAGAAGCTGCTCGAGATCGGCGGCGTCATGCACGGGGTCGTCCTAAAATGGAACGAGAAAAAATGAAACCAGATTTCAGATTTTTCAGCCTGCGTGCACTTCCATTTCAATCTCCAATCTACAATCTCCAATCTCCAATTTTATAATGCCACCTTTCCTCTTCTGGATTTTCGCGTTGCTCATGCTCGTTTTCGGCGCAGCGGTCGTGATCAATCGCAATCCCATCGCCAGCGCGCTCAATCTCGTCGTTTCCTTTCTCGGTCTGGCGGCGCTCTTCATGTCGCTCGACGCCTTCTTCGTCGGCATCATCCAAGTGCTGATCTACGCCGGCGCGATCATGGTGCTTTTCCTTTTCATCATCATGCTGCTCGATCTGCGCGCGGAGAAATTGCGCAAGATCAACTGGCTAGCCTCAGCGGGCGGAATCGCCGTCGCTCTCGTACTGCTCACGCAGATTCTTTACGTCATTGGCAACCTCAAAGCCGCCCAGCAAACTTTTCCGCCGCTCGCAAGATCGACAATCGACGACGTTCGCAATGTCGGCTTGGTCCTATTCGGAAATTACAATCTGCCGTTTCAAATCATCGGCATTCTTGTCCTCGTGGCGACGATTGGCATCGTCCTGCTGAGCAGACGCGAGCTTCGATAACATGGTGACGCTCGGCGATTATCTCATCGTAAGCGGCATTCTCTTCGCGATCGGTTTTGCCGGAGTAATGTTGCGGCGCAATCTCATCATCATTTTCATGTCGCTCGAGTTGATGTTGAACGCCGCGAACTTATCGCTCGTCGCTTTCTCGCGATTTCACGTGCAACCGAATGGTCTGCCCAATTACAACGCACAGGTCTTCGTCTTTTTTATCATTACGGTCGCCGCCGCCGAAGTCGCGGTTGGGCTTGCCATCATCGTAGCCCTGTTCCGCGCTCGCCAGACAACGAACGTCGAAGACATCACGAGCTTGAAATTTTAGATCGACATGAAAGGTGCGCTGCTGCCTTGGGTTGTGCTGCTCGCTCCGCTCGGCGCAGCGGCGCTGATCACGGTTTTTACGCGACGCTCGAAAAAGCTGAGCAGTTTTTTGTCCTGCGCCACGGTGTTCGCGAGCTTTACCGGCGCTTGCGTGATTTTCGCGCGCAAAGATGCGTCGGCAGTTGCCCTAAATTGGATCGACTTCCCGGGAATCTTCACCGTGCCGTTCGGCTTCGTCCTGGACAACCTGAGTCGAATGATGCTGGTCCTGGTTTCTGGAATCGGCGCGTTGATTCACATCTACTCGTTAGGCTACATGCGGGACGATGAAGGCAAGTCCCGTTATTTCGCCGCGCTCTCGCTTTTTATGTTCGCCATGCTTGGAATTGTCCTCGCCAACAATTTCGTGATGCTGTTCATCTTTTGGGAGCTGGTTGGCTTTACTTCCTATGTGCTGATCGGCCACTGGTTCGAACGCGATGCCGCGGCCGACGCGGGAAACAAAGCATTCATCACCAATCGCGTCGGCGATTTTGGTTTTATGCTCGGCATCCTCATGGTCTGGATGTCGACGGGATCGGTCGTTTTTGCCGACATTGCCCCGCGATGGTCGATCTTAGCGAGTCATCCAGTGTTTTTGACGATCACCGCGCTTTTGATCTTTTGCGGCGCGGTGGGGAAATCGGCGCAGTTCCCGCTTCACGTTTGGCTGCCGGATGCAATGGAAGGTCCGACGCCGATCTCGGCGCTGATTCATGCCGCGACGATGGTCGCAGCCGGCGTTTACATGTTGGTCCGCGTTGGATTCATCATTCAAGCGTCACACACCGCGCTCCTGGTCATTGCCTGGATCGGCACGATCACCGCGCTCATGGCCGCATTGATCGCGACCCAGCAAAACGACATCAAACGCATCCTTGCTTATTCCACGCTTTCGCAACTTGGCTACATGGTGATGGCGATCGGACTGTCATCGAACAACGCGGCGATCTATCACCTTTTCACGCATGCGTTTTTCAAAGCGCTCCTCTTTCTCGCGGCCGGCTCCGTCATCGTCGCGCTTCATCACGAACAGGACATTTGGGAAATGGGCGGTTTGAGCCGCAATCTTACCGTCACATTTGTCGCGTTTCTGATCGGCGCCCTCGCGCTCATGGGTTGTCCGCCGTTCAGCGGATTTTTTAGCAAGGACGCAATTCTGGCGCTCGCCTACGAACACAACATGCCAATCTTTGTTGCAGCTCTGGGCACCGCTTTGCTGACCGCGTTCTATATCACGCGCCTGCTGGTGGTTGTTTTTCTTGGCCATCCGCGAAGTCATGCCGCCCGCATAAGTAGAGAATCGCCTTTTGTGATGGTCGGGCCATTAATCGTGCTGGCGCTGTTCGTTATCGTTGGCGGATCTGCTTCTTTTAGCCGGCGGTTCGTTGTGATTCCCCAGGAAATGGATTTTTTCGAGAGCGTTCCTCTGTTGGCAATGAGCGCGTTGGTTCTCGGGGCCGGTCTCGCCATCGCGTCTTACAAGGATCGTACGAGCGAAACGTTTGATCTCGATCTTTTACGGCGGCGTTTTTACTTCGACGAGTTTTATCGCTGGTTGATCGATTGGACGCAGGAACTTCTCGCGCGCATCTCGGCTTTCTTCGATCGATGGATCATTGACGCCGGAGCAGTGCGCGGAGCGAGTGGCGGAACCTGGGGAATCGGCTCGCTGCTGCGCTTGCTTCAGGTGGGAAATCTGCAGGCTTATTCATTCCTCTTTGGTCTGGGTATCGTCGCCCTCATCTATTTCGCCGTTTTCCGCTGATGCTTCTGTTCATCATTTTCTGCCCGATCATTGCTGCCATTGCCATCTTGGCTGGTGCGCCCGCGCGCAGAACGGCGTTGCTCGCTTCGGTGTTCACGTTCGTGGTGGCGCTGCTCGCTTTCGCTCTGTTCGAAAAGTCACCGGGCGGTTTTCAAGATGTTCATTCCTTTACAATTTCCGCGGACTGGGGACTCAATTTCGCAGTCGGCCTCGATGGCCTGAGCCTGATCATGGTCTTGCTGGCCGCGATCGTCACGCTGGCGGCCGTTTGGTTCACCGGCAAGATCGACAAGTACGAAAACGCGTTCTACGCCTGCCTTCTGCTCATCTCCGGCGGGGCGATCGGCGCATTTGCTTCGCTCGATTTATTTTTCTTTTATGCGTTTCACGAGCTCGCCCTCATTCCGACTTTTCTATTGATCGGAATCTGGGGCAGCGGGAACCGAAGCGCGGCCGCATGGAAGATCACGATCTATCTTGCGCTCGGAAGTTTCATTTTGCTCATCGGTTTGATCTTGCTCTACCAGAGCGTTCCAGTCGCATCGCGCAGCTTTGACATTCGCGCGTTGCAGGCAGCGGCGGCGACGGGACAAATCGGCGCCGAGGCGCAACGCCATGTTTATTTGCTACTGCTCGTCGGTTTCGGAATTCTTGTCTCGCTCTTCCCGTTTCATAGCTGGGCGCCAGAAGCCTACGCGTCCGCGCCCGCACCGGCGGCGATGCTCCATGCGGGAGTGTTAAAAAAATTTGGACTTTACGGCCTGCTGCGCTTGGCCGTGCCGCTGCTTCCGGAGGGTGCGCGTCATTGGACGAGTCTGCTCGTGGTGTTGTTACTCGGAAACATCATTTACATCGGGTTGGTCACAATCGCGCAGAAGCGGCTCGACTGGATGCTTGGTTACTCGAGCGTCATGCACATGGGCTACATTTTTCTCGGGATTGCCAGCGCAAATATTCTCGGGACGAGCGGCGCAGCCATCTTGATGTTTGCTCATGGCCTTTCAATCGCGCTGCTTTTTGCGGTTGCCGGTGAAGTGCGCAAGCGTACGGATACCTTGCTCTTCGACGATCTCGGCGGCCTCGGCAAAGTAATGCCCTTCGCTGGACTCGCCTTCGGCCTTGGCGCCTTTGCCGCGATTGGTCTTCCCGGCTTCCTCAATTTTGCCAGCGAAGCGATGATTTTCTTTGGCGCGTTCCAAAACGGCTGGGAAATCGAACGTTTCCACATTTTTCAGCTCGCCACCGTGCTTGGGCTTTGGGGAGTGGTGGTCTCGGCCGTTTACATGTTGCGGGCGTATCGCAAAGTCTTTATGGGAACACTCGGCGCGCGCTGCAATAATCTTGTCGATCTTGACGGCAGCTTGCGCCTGCCCATCACGCTGTTGGTAGCCGCGCTTCTTTGGTTCGGATTTTTCCCGCAATCATTCGTGCGAATCGTCGCGCCAGCGTTCCAGACTTACTTCAGCGACAATCGACCACCATGATTCCGGCGCGCAATCTCGAGATCGCCGTGCTCGTTCTGGGCATGTTGGTTCTGTTGTTCGAGGCCTTTGTTGAGCGCATCGACAAGCGAACTCTGGCCTTCGCTGCAATCGGCGCGCTCACCGTCGTGTTGATCGGCACGTGGTTTCTCGAACCAGGTCCTGCACTTGAGTCGGCGACCGGGTTTTGGAGTTTTTATACGGCCGATCCATTGTCGATCTTCTTCAAACGTTTCGCGCTCCTCACCACCATCGTGGTTCTCGTTATGATGATAGATTACGCGCCCGTCCTGCGCAGTTCCGCTGGCGCGACGAGTCAATCAGGTCTCGGAGAATTTTTCGCTCTGCCCATTTTTACCTGCGCCGGGCTTATGTACATCGTCTCGGCGATCGATTTCGTGATGATTTTCGTTTCGATCGAGCTCGTCACCATTTCGTTTTACGTGCTGGTCAGTTTTACGCGACGCAATCCAACGACACTGGAAGCAGGTGTGAAATATCTGGTGCTGAGCGCCCTCTCCACCGCTTTTCTTGTATACGGAATCACCTGGATTTTCGGAGTAACTGGCGAAACAAATTTGCAACGCATCACGACGGCATTCGCAAATCCTGAGATCGAGCGTGGCGGGGCCCTTTTTGGTGCGGTGCTCGTTCTGGTTGGTCTCGGTTTCAAGATTGCGGCCGTGCCGTTTCAAATCTGGGTGCCGGATGTCTATCAAGGCGCACCGACGCCGGTGACCGCGTATCTTTCGGTTGGATCGAAGGCCGCCGGCTTTGTCGTGCTCGTGCGCGTGCTGCGCCCGTTCATGATGCTGCCACAAATGGAACGTTTGCTTGTGCTGATCGCGCTGCTCACCGTGATCTACGGCAATCTCGCCGCGCTGCCGCAAAGCAACCTAAAGCGGTTGCTCGCCTATTCGAGCATCGCACACGCCGGTTATCTGCTCATCGGTGTCGCGTGTCTGGCGGGATCGGCCGTGATCTTTTATCTCGTTGCCTATTTGCTTATGACTCTGCTCAGTTTCGCGGTTTTAATCGTCGTCGCTCAGCGCGCCGGCGAACAGATTTCCGATTTTGATGGCCTGGCGAAGCGCTCCCCTTTTCTCGCCTTCGCCATGTTGATCGCGATGGTTTCGCTCGCGGGCGTCCCGTTTACGGCGGGGTTTTTCGGCAAATTTTTTATTTTTTACGCTGCAATCGCGCAGCGCCAAACAGTGCTCGTCGTCGCCGGCGTGGTCACAGTGGCCTGTGGGTTTTATTATTATCTAAAGGTTGTCCGCGCGATGTATTGGCAGGTACCGACAAGCGAGGAGAAAATTCCCGTAAACGCTTTGTCTCGCGCAACCATGTCGGCCTTGATCGTCGCGACTATTTGGCTCGGGATTTATCCGTGGCCGATTTTAGAAGCCTTAAAACGTTAAAAAGTTACAAAGGAGTTCTGCATTCTAATTTTGTAACTTTCTTAACGATGTAACCAATTCTCAGTCGCTCAGCTCGACGTTCCAGTAGGCAAGATCGACAAAGTGGCGCCAGCTTTCGTGTTGGGGTGAGGAAAAGGTAACGTGCACAAACGGACGCCACTTCGGCCGCTTTGGTTTGCGGATGAGACTCATCTGCGCCTCTCGCGGAAGCCGATTACCCTTGCGCGTGTTACAGCCAATGCAGGAGCAAACCACATTCTCCCACGTTGTCGTCCCGCCGCGATCGCGCGGCACGACGTGATCCAGATTCAAATCGTTCCGATCGAAGGCGTGTCCGCAATACTGGCAGGTGTTTTTGTCGCGCTCGAAAACGTTGTGCCGGGTAAACTTCACTTCCTTTTTCGGCAGCCGATCGAAAAAGAGCAGCACAATCACCCGCGGCACGCGAATCCTCCACGAAATTGTCGTGACCATTTCGTGATCGGGCGCGGCGGCGGAGAAATCGCGCCAACTCTCGAAATCGTGGGTCAGGAAATTGTTTGCGTCATCCGATGAGACGACATGAGCGTGACCAGCGTAGACCAGCGCGAAGGCACGCCGCGCCGTGCAAATGTTGACCGCCTGCCAAAGACGATTCAACACCAGAACCTGATTGTTTAGCAACGAGTGCATTTCGCGTTCGATTGTCGATCTTAAGGTCCTATTAAAGAGTTGTTTTGCAAAGGTGCGCGACCTTATCACTCGGTTTTTTATTGTCAACGCACGCGGAACGATCTCTCGCCCCCTCACCGCCGCGGCGCGTGACCCGCGATACGTTTGACAAAATTGCCCGGCTGCCGTTGCTCATCATCGGGCACGGCACCGGCAGCGTCACCGAGGTGTTCCTCTTCCGCTGGAAGAAATTGCTTGAAGCGATTTTTGTCGATCGCCTTCATGAAGGCTTCATGAGGCGAGACGATCCCCTTTTCCAGCAGCGCCCAGATCGCGTCGTCCATGAATTGCATCCCCTGCGCTCTTCCGGAAACGATAACGTCCTGAAGCTTTTGCGACGCGCCTTCACGAATGATGGCCGCAACGGCGGCGTTTGCGATCAGGATCTCATTCACCGCGATCCGGCCAGGGCGATCCGCTCTTTTCAAAAGCAACTGGGCGAGCACGCCGCGCAACGAATTCGCCAGCATCGCCCGCGCCTGCGCTTGGCGTTCGGCCGGAAACACATCCACCATTCGATCGACGGTCTTTCGTGCGTTGTTTGTATGCAATGTGCCGAACACGAGTAGACCAGTCTCAGCTGCAGTCAGCGCGAGCGAAATGGTTTCGAGGTCGCGCATCTCGCCGACAAGCACAGCATCAACGTCTTCGCGCAGTGCCGCCTTTAGCGCGTCGGGAAATGTCCTTGAATCACCTGGCACCTCCCGCTGCGTAATAATGCTGCGTTTGTGTTCGTGAACGAATTCGATCGGTTCTTCGATCGTTACGATATGCTTCGAAAAATTCTCGTTGATATAATCGAGCAGGGCCGCCTGCGTCGTGGTCTTGCCCGAACCGGTTGGGCCGGTGACCAGGACAAGACCGCCGCGCAAATGGCCAAATTGCTTGACCACGACTGGAATGCCCAGTTCCTCGAGCGTGGAAATTTTCGTCGGAATCAGGCGAAAAACGGCGCCATAGCCATTGGCTTGCTTGAAATAATTAGAACGAAATCGAGACGCCGTATCCATCTCGTAAGCGAAATCGAGATCGCCGCGCTCCTCGAAAATTTCCCACTTCTGCGGTCCGCAAACTTCGCTCAACATCGCCGCCGCTTCATCGCGGGACACGGGCTCACCGCGGATCGGCATGATGTCGCCGTGTTTCCGAATCTTGGGCGGTTGTCCTTCGCCGATGTGAAGATCGGAGGCCTCTTGCTTCACCACCACATTCAAAAACTGATCGAGGTATGCCATTACGTTAGCGTTTCGGATTTCGTCGTTCGTGCTTTGTCAATTTGCGCGCAGTCCGACGCGCGTTCGCATTTCCCTCTTTTGGTCTGCGCGCGCGTACGCTTCCTCCGCACTGATCAGCCCGCGGTCATAAAGATCGACAAGCGTGTCGTCCATCAACTGCATGCCTTGTTTTTTGCCGGTCTGAATGATGCCTGGCAGCATGTATGTTTTTGCTTCTCGAATGACGTTCGCCACCGCCGGCGTATTGGTCAGAGTTTCCAGCGCCAGCACGCGGCCTGTCCCATCTTTTCTTGGCACAAGCTGGTGACTAATAATGCCGCGCAAAGATTCGCTTACCATGACTCGCACTTGTTCCTGTTGATCCGGCGGAAATACATCGAGCAAGCGATCGAGCGTGCGCGAGGCATTTCCGGTGTGCAGAGTTGCCAGAACCAAATGCCCAGTCTCGGACGCAGTGATGGCGAGTGAAATCGTTTCCAAATCGCGCATTTCGCCGACCATGATCACGTCCGGATCTTCCCGGAGGGCGGCCCGCAGGGCTGCGCCGAAAGATTGCGTGTGGATGAACACTTCGCGTTGAGTAATGTGGCAATTTTTCGGCGTGATGATGTATTCGATCGGGTCCTCCAGGGTGATGATGTGCTCGTGCCGCTCCATGTTCACTTGTTCGACCATGGCCGCGAGCGTAGTCGATTTACCAGTGCCGACCGACCCCGTCGCCAGGATCAGCCCGTTCTGATAACGAGTGAGCAGCTTGAGATGCTTGGGCAACTCAAGTTCGTCCATCGTGCGCACGTGCGTATTGATGACGCGAAAAACGATGTCTATTCCGAGCCGCTGACGCACGACACTGGTGCGGTAACGAGCGGATTTGTTTGCATAAGCAAAATCGGTATCGCCGCGCTCGGCCAGTTCCCTTTTATTAAATTCAGGAATAAAGCCTTCAACCAAAGTCGCCGTGTCCTTGGCAGTAAGCCAGGGTGCATCAGGCCAGATCGGTTGCAAGGTTCCGTGCAGGCGCCAAATCGGCCGTGAATTTACTCCGAGATGGACATCGGAGGCGTCGCCCGCCTGCCCAATCGCGAGATATTCGTCCACGTGAGCAAGTGGATGCGATTTCGCGGGTGGTAATTCAATTTTTGCCAACATGGTGCGCTCCAAGAATAATTATGCGGCGCGGCGCCGGCGTAAATCTGAAAAGAAGGTCACCACTTCCTCGGCGACGGCGATTTTTTTTCGGCGAAACCGCTTAATCGATTTTTGACAAGATCGACAATCACCGGCCGGAGCAAAGTGGCTGCGATTTTCAGCGCGCCCAATACGAACCCGGCTTCGAGAAGGCGGTGCTTCGATTTTCCGCCGATCCTTGGCTCGACATAAACTTTCTTCGTGCGCGCCGGCAACCGGGTCAAAAGAAGACCGACGGCCGCGGCCCCCGCAAGCCAGAAGACCGTCTGCCGTTGAAACGACTTGCGGATTTTGCCGGGAAAATCCAACTCATAGCGCAGACCGCTAAGATCGCGCGAGACAAGCGCGCGAGTGTGCGCGATTTGTACTTTTAACTCCTCGGTCGGCTTGTCGTCTCCAGGTTCTTCAGCCATTCGCGATCTTTCTTTAACTCAGATGCAGTCGCGCGAAAAAGCGGCTTCGTCATGCGGCCGCGCGCGACCAGAAGGAAAATCAAGGCAATAACAAAGTGGGCGGCGGCGGCCGCGAGCGCCGTCCACAACCACGAGACCCGGGCAATGTGCGCCAGGCCAACGATCGCGCTTGCGATGAGGAAAATGTAACCAAACGTGAAAAGAAGTAAGGCGATGAGCAAACAGGCGGCCAGGCCAAACATTTGCACGAGCGCCGCTTTCGAATCGCGGGCCAAAAGCGCAAAGCGGCTTTCAAAAAAAGCCGCCAGCGCGCTCAGAAGCGCCAGCAGATTATCAAGCAAACCGGCGCGGCCCGCGGGATTGCGGGACCGGGTGGCTTCGTCAGCCATTTACGCAGCCCGATTAACGCCGGAAAATGAGCCCCAGGACAAACCCGACTCCAAGCGCGGTGAAAATCGCCTTGGTCGGATTTTCCCGCACGTATTGTTCGGCATCTTCCTGAAACGTGCGAGCGCGATCTCTCGCATCGTCCCACACTTGTTCGGCTTTGCCGCGCGCGTCGCCCCAGGCTTGCTCGGCCTTGCCGCGATATTCTCCGGCGATCGAGCCGGCCGCAGATCGCAAATCCTCGGCGGCTTTGCGCGCGTGTGTTTTGCTGCTCTCCAGTTTGCTTTGCGCGTCTGTTATTCCATGTTTGTTTTCTTCAGCCATTGGTTTCTCCGTTTGATTTTCATTCCCAGTATCCGCGTGCCGACCGTTTTCAGCAACCGCCGGGACAAACAAATCTTCTAGAAACGGAAACGTAAATCGCGCACCGATTGCGCTTGCGATTGTCGATCTTTCTATTGCTCGCGAAAGATGATCCGCGCCTTGGTTAGATCGTAGGGCGACAGTTCCACCGAAACTTTGTCGCCTGGCACGATGCGAATGAAATGTTTGCGCATTTTGCCGGAGATATGCGCCAGCACATTGCGCTGGCCGGGCAAATCGACACGGAACATCGTGCCGGGCAACACCTGTGTCACCGTTCCTTCCGTCACGATCTGTTCCTCTTTCGCCATCGCGCGAAATATAATCGCCGGGACACTTCGCTCAACCCGCGGTGTAGAGGCGCGTCGCCCCACGCGCAACCTGATCTAAAACTTGCGGCTGAAGAGAGCCGCCGCTACAGCTTCGCTTCGCGAAACTGTTTGTCGATCTTAGCGAAATTGCTCGAGCGAAACAGTCGGTAAATATTCTTCCAGTTCCTGGCGTTTCCACCACGCGCCTGATTGTCCATGTTCGGCGGCCGTCGTAAAACGGTAGCGGTAAACAATTGCGCGAACGTAGCGCGGCGGACGCTCCGGAAAGGGATTACGTGCGAAGAGCCGGGTGACATCCGATTTGCCTTCCAGTAAACAAATCGCCGTTCGAATGATCCACGGATTCTGCTGGTACGATCCGAGCGCGGCGAACCACATCTGCCAATCGAGCCGCGGTTGATGCGGTGCGCACCAGCCGGGCGGGCGCATCACGTCCCCCGGTTTCCATTTGAATTCGTAAGGTTGCCAATCGATTCCGTCCGCGCTCCCCTCAATCACAATTTCGCGGCGGTCCTTCGTCATCACGCGAAAAAGTCCGTAACTGTTTGCAATCCGAAATGACTCAATCTGTTCGTAAAAAAACACGAGCGATCGCGGCCACTTCGCTTCCGGCTTGAACGCGCCGAAAATAAGCCACGCGTTCAGCGGCAAGGTCACGATGATCACCGCAACCGCGCCGTACATCGAGAATCGCTGGCCAATCGATGGGGAGACGACAGCGCGTGTCTCTCCATCCGGTTGGAGGGCGCCGCGCCGTTGGCGCCACACCGCGTCATCGATCAGCAACAAACAAAGCGCGATCGTGAGCAAATTGAAAAAACAGTAATTGCCGGTCACCGCGATCGCGATTTGCAGGAAGACCACCAAGCCGCATGCGATCAGCCGTAATCGCCGCGGTGTCCAAAAAAAGACCGGCACGATGATTTCGACGATAAGGCAAAAAGCGACCGAGAAATGTTTGAACCACTCCGGATGTTGATCGGCCCACCAGGCGAAGATTGTCGGCAACGGCTGCGACCAGTAGTGATAATCGAGCGCGGTCAAATTCCACCAGCAACCGTCGCCGCTGGTCAACTTCACCACGCCGGACATCACCATCAATTTGAAAAGAAGGAGCTTGAGCAAAAAAAAGGCGGCTCGAGAAACCGGCGGCTCTCGTCCGCGTTTCGGCCAAAGCTGCCACGGCGCGAGAAAGATCGACAAGAAACCGGCCTCGAGCAGCAGAATGTCCCATTGAAAACTGAGAAAAGTTTGGCCAGCAATGGTGAGCGAAAGATAAAAAACGAACAACGCGATGAGAGAAACGGCTGGCGCGATTCCGAAAATCAGCAATAACGACAGAACAACACCGCCGCCGCAAAGGAAATGAAGAAACGCGTCGCTCGAGTTGAACCAGCAAAGCGTCGGCAAAATCGACAATGCACGGGGGCCGAGTTCTCCGCGCACTGCGGCAAGAAACGCGCTGACAGGCGTAACTCCGTTAGAAGCGATTAGCCCGTCCACCTGCACCCAAAGCGAAACGAACGCGATCAAGTAAACCAGACCAAGCGCGCGCAGAAACCAGCGCCGCGCGACGAAATATGTCGGCGGGCGAACATCGTCGCCCCAGAGCAAACGCGTAATCGCCGAGCCAAAATCCCGATGACTAGCAACGAATTTGTAAACAGATTCAGAAATCGGTGCGAAACCGGGAACGTGGTCGTAACTCCAAGCCAGCCACTTTCGCGAAGATCGACATCGTAACGAGCGATAGACTGCTTCAGCTGCAAAAAAAACCTTGCCCTCCCTGTCGATATAAGCGACGGCGCGCTGAAATTCCGTCCGGGAGATTTCCGGAAATGTTTCCGCGGCCTCCTGATACGTCGCATACTCAACCTGGCCACGCGTGATCTCGCGCCAGCGCTCGATCCACAGTCGACAAAAATGACATTCGCCATCCCAAATCATGAGCGGTTTGGGAAGCGGAGCGGCTACGAGCAGATGCGAATTCTCGTTCCTCACGTTCTTTCTGTAGCGGCGGTCTGCGACCGTCGCACTCTTAAAATTAGTACGACGCTCATAGAGCGCCGCTACAGTTCAAATTCTGCCCAGACCGGCGCGTGATCGGATGGCTCTTTGCCTTTGCGCATTTCGCGATCGATTCCGGCAGTGGTGCATTTTCCCGAAAGCGATTTGCTCGCCAGAATCGCGTCGATGCGCAGACCACGATTCTTCGGAAAAGAAAGCATCCGATAATCCCACCAGCTAAAAAGACCGCTCTCCTGCCGATGAAGTCGCAGCGTGTCGGTCAAACCGACATCACACAATTGCCGGAAGGCGGCGCGCTCGCGATTGGAGCACATGATTGCACCGCGCCACAGTTCCGGGTCGTATGTGTCTCGATCTTCAGGCGCGACATTGAAATCGCCGCAGACGATAAGCTTGCGATTTTTTTCCTTCGACAAGCAATCGCGGAGTCGCATGTACCAATTCAGCTTGTACTCGTAGGCCGGCGATCCCACCGCCTGGCCGTTTGGCGCGTAAATGGAATAGAGACGGAGATTGTCGATCTTCGCCGCGATGACGCGGGCTTGTCGATCGACAACTTCATCGTAAAGTGAAATGCGCACGTCTTGCGGTTTCTGTTTCGAAAGGATCGCGACTCCGTTGTACGATTTCTCTCCGTGATAAGCGGAGTGATAACCGGCCAATTGCAAGGGGAGCACGGGGAATTGTTCGTCGGTGCATTTCGTTTCCTGCAAACAAACGACGTCCGGTTGTGTACTTTCGAGCCACGCAAAGAGACGATCCTGGCGCTTGCGCAATGAATTGATGTTCCAGGATGCGATTTTCATTGTCTGCTGTAGCGGCGGTCTATGACCGTCGCACTAGTTTCGACGACGAGAAATTTATGGTCGGCGCTCCCCTACAACTCAATTTCGACGCCTGGGGTCGGAACAATTACTTCTGAATCGGGCAGCCCCGCGACAAGCGTCGCGCGCATCCATTCCACGGCCGGTGGATCACCGTGTACCAGTACGATCTTTTTTGGCGAAAGCTTCCTCGCATATGCAATCAACGACTCGCGTGATGCGTGCGCGCTGAATTGAAACTGTTCAATGTTGCAACGCACGCGTTGTGCAGGCTCATCGGGATCGAGCGATATTTCCTCGCCCGGTTCAGAATTTCGCAAAACTCCGGCGGGTGACTCCGGATCGGCATAGCCGACGAAAAAAATCGAATGGCGCGGGTTTTCGACGATGCGACGCGCAAAAATATTGGAGAGCGTTTTCCGCATCATCATCCCGCTCGAAAGGGCGTGAACGCGGTGAGCGCGCACGGCCGAGCCGTGAATCGTCTCCGCGTTCAGAACAAATGGGCGCAGCTTGTTGAGCAGTTGCAGCCGCGGCAATTGGCGCCGGCTCATGTTTGCACGGCGATCGTAAATTTCGGTCATTTTTAAGCTCAAGCCACCGATGTAAATCGGGAAATCGGACAGTAACCTTTCACGGTGGAATTTGTAGAACATGGCGAGGATCTCCTGCGTTTTGCCAAGCGCAAAAACAGGAATCAGAATGCATCCGCCGCGCCGAAAAGCTTCTTCGATTGCCTCGGCTAGACGCCTTTCTTCACCGGCGCGCGTCCAGGTGGCGGGTTGGGCGTGATCGCCGCGCGTGCACTCCATGATCAAGATGTCAATCTTGTCCTCGGGAAAAATCGCCGCTGACGCGATGGTTTGATCGTCGAAATTGACATCTCCAGTGTAGAAAATCGTGCGGCCCTCGGCACGCAGAAGAATTCCGGTCGAACCAAGGACGTGGCCAGCATCGAAAAATTGAAAGGTGACCCCGTTTGTGTCGCGCTCCGTGGCATGTTCGCCCGACAGGGTGATGGATTGGTGCATCGGACACCAATGCCAAACATCCGCCGCCCGATCGGTTTCGCGATGCGTAAAAAGCGGATACAACGCCCCGCTGAGCTGTTCGCGCTGCCGCGTCATGACATTGACCGAATTATGGAGCAACGTGCTGCCGATTTCCGCGGCCGCTTCGCTCATGAACACGCGCGCTTTTGGTTGCCGCCGCATCAGCACCGGCAGCGTGCCGATGTGGTCCTGATGCGAATGCGAAATGAGTACCGCATCGAGCGGTCGATCCGCGATTAATTTGAAATTTGGCAGCGCATCCTCGCCTTCAAATCTTGGATGCATGCCGCAATCCAGGACCAGCCGATGCCCGCCCGCCTCTAAATAATAGCAGTTCGCCCCGATTTCAGTGCGGCGCGTCAGATTAATGAACTTCAAGCCACGGCACTCCTGCTCCTTTAAAGCAGTTCTTTCAAAATCCGCATCCAATTCCCATAAAGAATTTTCTCGATCTGCTCGCCGCTGAATCCGCGCGCAACTAATCTGCGGGTCAAATTTCGCGCGTGGGAATGGTTGCGCAGGTCGGGAAGAAAGTGCGGCTTCGTTAGCTTCGCCGCGAGTTCCTGTTTTGCCGCTTCAGACCACTGGCGGTAAATAAACTCAAAAAAGTCGAATCCGATTCCGACGGCATCGATGCCAATCAGGCTCGCGATATGTTCAATGTGGTCGATGTAGCGGTCGAGCGTCGCCTCTTCTTTACGCGGGCTTACCAGGATCGAGTTCACACCGATTACGCCCCGGCGCTCGCCAATCATCTTGATCTGGCCATCGCTGATGTTGCGTTCGATGTCGTAATATTTTCTCACATTCGTGTGTGAAACGATAACCGGTTTGCTCGTCATTCCGATGATCTCCTCGAACCCGGCTG
>Ga0209055_1000263_pt1 | contig 37220 bp, 34 predicted proteins | sample GraSoiAngelo_110_FD_185875 | JGI IMG/M metagenome (GOLD analysis project Ga0209055, IMG submission 185875) | Grasslands soil microbial communities from the Angelo Coastal Reserve, California, USA - 14_0903_12_30cm (SPAdes) (version 2) | ecosystem: Environmental > Terrestrial > Soil > Grasslands ... | reverse complement strand
CGAAAAAGAAGACTCGATCATCGTAAACCTATCTGGTCGAGGAGACAAGGACGTGGACATGATTGCAAGACAATTTCCACAGTGACGACCCTATTGAAAAGAAATTTCGCGAACTAGGCAATCGTGCTGAAGGAGTAATAGTTGCCTATCTGATGGGCCACGATCCAGACCCGAAGGCCTTCATGACAAATGCAGTTTCATTGATCGAAGGCGGAGCTGATATTCTCGAGATAGGTATCCCCTTCTCCGATCCCGTCGCAGACGGACCGGTCATACAAGCGGCAGGCACTCGAGCCTTGTCCGCGGGAGCCACGCCGAGGAAGATTATCGATACGATCGGAGAACTCTCATCACAATTCACGACACCAATCGTCATTCTGACTTACTACAATCCGATACTCGCAATGGGCGTCGAGCAGTTCATGAGGAATGCCAGTGACAACGGTGTCAACGGCATCGTTGTTCCCGACCTACCGATGGAGGAAGGTGACATGTTCCGCAACACGACTCTCAAACACAACATTGACCGCATCCTCCTCGCCGCACCGAACACGTCAGAAAAGAGACTAGTAGGAATCGTTGAAAAGTCGAAAGGATTCGTCTATCTCGTCTCTCTTTACGGAGTCACGGGCCCACGTGACATTCTAAGCCCTCAAGCGTTGGAAACGGTCAAGAAGGTCAAGTCACTTGCGAAAGGAACGATTCCGGTTTCCGCGGGGTTCGGGATCAGTCGGCCCGAGCATGTGTCATCGTTGTTGGGCGCGGGGGCAGACGGGGCCATTGTAGGCAGTGCTTTGGTCAGAACAGTCGCTGAGCATCTAGGCGATCCCCGTGAGGCTCCATATTATTTGAAGAAAACCATCACAGAGCTAAAGGAAGCGTCGAAGCAACGCGACTGATAGGGTCGAGAGGCCCAAGAAAGGGCAAGCGAAGAAGCCTAGCTTAATTCACCTCAGTATATCGGAAGTTCTCTTCACTTCATAGGTGGATTGATCGTTTGGCGCATCGTACATGATGAGATGGATGAGCATCCTATCTTGGAGTCGGACTCTTCCGCGCGATCTACGTCTGCTTTTCTTCTCTCTCTTCTTGTGGACGTTCGGTCTTGGCGTCTACAACTATGTCTGGTCCCTCTACCTCACCCAGCTCAGCGCAAATCCAGAACAGGTCGGCCTAGTCTATTCCATCGGCTTCTTCGCCGCCGCCATCTCAATGATTCCTGGCGGGATTCTAGCCAACAAATACGATAACAGGACCCTGCTCATCGTGGGATGGGCAATGAGCATCCCTGTCCCCATCATGTTCTACTTCTCACGAACCTGGCCTGATGTCATTCCAGGACTAATCATACTCCAGCTTTCCGCATTCAACCTGCCGGCGATGAACGCATTCATCGGCGCCCTTGGTGATCAGAGACGCATGTCGTCAGCGTTCGGAGCAGTATACTCCGCGTTTCCCTTGGGTCTAGTCCTCTCCCCGGCCGTGGGAAGTCTCTTGTTAGGCTGGTTGAGTATCCGTGATCTATTCTGGGTCTCGCTGGCTCTCTGGACAGCCTCCACCATTATCCTCTTCCCGGTAAAGCGTCAGCCACCGAGGGATGTGGACTCGAAGGCTCCGTTGTTTGAGCTTCCAAGATCTCGTCAAGAGCTGACCATTCTCGTCTTCCTTTTCGGGTCAGCAGTAGCAATAAGCATCACTTCACCATCTTTCCTTCCACTATTCTTTCAAAATCATCTCCATCTCACCGCTGCCCAGATCCAGCTGCTAGGCACTGTCCAGTCTCTTGGTAGCGCGATCTTCGCAATCCTTCTCGGTCGCTGGGCTGCTACTCGAAACCCGGGATCAACGATGGCGAAGGAACTCCTTCTGGTTGCTGGAGGGGCTCTCGGAATAATCGTAGCAGGCTCTCCACTGTTGGTTATCCCCATGGTGTTCTTGCTCGGCGGGGCTAGAGCTCCGAGCTACGTCTCGTACTCACTGCTTTCGAACATGAGACAGGGAAGATCAAGAGCCGGGCAGTGGGGATTCTACTTGACCTTCGAACAGCTCGGCTTCGTGGTCGGCTCGTTCATCGGGGGTCTCCTTTACGCCAGCAGCCACACAAACGTCCTCATCACAACATCCATCCTCTTCATTGCGTTAGCAGCGCTAGCCGCATTCCGCATTAGAAAGGGCGCAGCCTAGTAAGGGAGACTAATATTTGGGTGGGAGTTCGATCTTTCGAGTCTTCCCGAATCCTGCGTGAAAACTAAGGTGCAGGGGGTGCTGCACCAGGTCCCAGGCCGGGAGATGGTGTCGGTCCGGACATTGATGGAATCGACGATTTCGTTGCGCGTCTCTTAGCCATGTAGAGAACTATCGCTGCAACGATACCGATCGCTACAATCGCTTCGATGGCTATCCCTACCGGAGATACTAGGAAGGCCAGGAAGCTGTTCGGCAATGGCTGGACTTGAAATTCTACCGCTGAGAGCGTTGAAGGGTCTTGGAGGTTCGTCCACGTTGCAGAGTTCGATGTCGTACTGGTAGGCTGAAGAGTGTTCGCTGGGACTACGATCTTTACTTGATTGCTCGCGTCCGAGCCACCGATCAGTGTGAAGTTCACTCCAGGCATTGGAGTCATGCCCACGGTCTGGAATAGTCCCGGTATCGTAAAGTTCGTGTTGCTTCCGAACGTTTGGGGTTTCAGCACGAGTCCTTTAAGACTGGTCGAGGAGGTTCCCGAACTAAGGTCGAGGTCGTTCGTCGTAGACATCTGGCTAATCGTGATCGATGTCGCACTTATGAACACTAACGGGGCGGGGGCTGTTCCTGCTGGAAATGCGGCGAGTAGTGGCTGGAGGTATTGTGCCTTCAGCTTGTTCACTTGAGCATCTAGGTCGCTGACGTAGGTCGTAGTGGATTGTAAAGTCAGGGTGTACGTGGAGCCATTGTATGTCAGGTTTACAGTCTCACCTGTCTGAAGGTTTAGGGCGGCCCGGATTATCGGGTCTAAGCCAGTCCCTCCGTAAGGACTCAGAATATTTTCGAGGACTGTAACAAAATCGGTCCCAGTTTGAGAGGGTACAGCTACGAATCCAATGGAGACACTTGCTGAGGTAGCGGTGGGATAAGTTACGGTACCGTTGAAGGCTGTAACCGTTACAAAGTGAAGGGTCGCATTCTGGATTTGCTGAGCGATCATTCGAGTCCATGACATGTTCCCAAACGTGTGACCCCACGCGGTCTCGAACGCTGTCCGGTTTGCAAGAGGTGTACCTGCAAAAAATAATTGGGAGAAGTTGATCTGAGCCTTGGCGTTAACCTTCACCTGTGTAGGGCTCGTTGAGAAGGTGGCCGTAATATTGCTCGTCGGAACGTTTGTCATGATAGTTAGGGAACCAGAACTCGTCAGTCCATTCTCGGTAGCTGTAAGGCTGATCGAGTTGAAGACCTTCACAGGAGCAGGAGGTAGTTGGTACTGGATGGTTGAGGTTCGAACTACCGCGCTTGACTGTTGTGAGAAGCTGGACGAGGAATGAATCGCATAGCCAGGAGTGAACAGACTGCTGACATTCTGGGTAAGACTCCCCAAAGATGATGTTGTAGTCCAAGAGACTCCGACGCTCTTATCTGGATTGACCGTCAAGGCCAGAGCATTGTGTTGCACTGGGAGGCTGAGGGAGCCAGCGCCATATCCGAATGAACCGAGTGAGGAGAACAGGGCCAAGAGCATTAGGCCCGAAGCGAGAAATCGGGCCGTGTCACGTCTTGAAACATTCAATGCCTAAACGAAGCGAGGGCGTGAACTTTCAACTGTTAAGGGTTATGCAGCCATTCGCTCTTTTTCTGATGAAGAAGTGCGAGGAGGAGTGCCAGATCGGTTGGAGCTTAATCACCAGTTCAGGGCTTCGCCTTGAGCGATTCGATTATCGCTTCGGCCTCGGCGGGACCGTCATGTCTTACACCGTTCGCGTAGAACGTTGGAGTCCCGTTGACGCCACTCCTGACTCCTCCCATGAAATCATCCTTGATTCTCTTCTCATAGACATGTTGTGATATTTCACGGTCAAATTTCTGAGTGTCGAGTCCTAGCTTCTTCGCATATCCCAAGGCTACGCTATGATCCCCGAGGGTTCGCTGATGCTCGTAGAGAAAGTCGTGCATTTCCCAGAATTTTCCCTGAGCACTGGCAGCTTCAGTCGTCTCAGCCGCGACCCTAGCAAACTCGTGAACATTGGTTAAGGGAAAGTTACGGAATACGAATCGTAGTTTTGATCCGAGCTCTTTCTGGACCTTCTTCACTTCTGGATAAGCGGCGCCGCAGAATGGACATTGATAGTCTCCATACTCCACTAGGGTGAGCAGGGCCTTCGGGTCTCCCTGGATATGGTCCCGACTAGGGTCGACTGGAACCACAAGTCTGGGAGCCTCGTAAGTCTCGGGTTCTTTGCCTGTTGGTTCTAGTAGGGTCTTGCTCGTTTTTCGGCTGTGCCTGGTTGCTGTCGTCGTTGCCATGATTCGACCGACCCTCATTCACGCATTAGGCTTGGCGAGTTGGTCGAGAGCAGTGAGGATGCCTTCTGCTCCAGGGTTCACACCGTCTGGCGAGAGATGACTCCACCGAACGATGCCTTCACCATCTATAACGAAAAGCGCGCGCGCAGATTCCCCGATTTTTTCCTTGAAAGCTCCGTACTTTCTAGATACTTCTCCCTTCGGTTCGAAGTCTGCTAGCACAGGGAAGTTCAGCTTACGGTCTTTGGCGAAAGCAAGATGGGACCAGATATTGTCGACTGATATGGCGATTAGCTCAGCGTTGAACTTTTTGAACTCCGGCATCACCATAGCATACAGAGACAGCTGGTCTGTGCACACGGGACTCCAGTCTGCGGGATAGAACGCGAGAATTACCGGTTGGCCACGGAAGTCTTTGAGAGATACTTTCTGGTCTGGGGTACTGTTGAGCGAAAAGTTCGGGGCCTTCCTCCCAGGGTTAAGAATGGAAGAGTTCCTTCTTGCTGACTTCCCTCCAACACGTTGGGTTCTTGTTTGGCTAATCCTCTTTCTTCGATTCCGCTGCAAACTAACTGTCTTCAGAGTAGACCCGTCCCGATCGGTAAAATGTCGAACATCATTCCCGGCATCCCATGGTTGAAGTATTTAGACATGGCTTCTTTCCGTAGGGGCTTACGTCACTAGTTCAATTGGTACGTCGTGGACGGTTGGCAGATAGTCAATATCGACAAGTTCGTAGGCTGTATCCAGTTCGGCGAGTTCCGGGTTGGTAAGCAGATGCTTGGTCGCGCCTACGTTCTCCTCGGCTTGAGCTTCGTTCTTGGCACCTGGAATCGGCACAACGATCTGGTTGGCTAGGAGCCAGCTAAGTGCTACTTGGGAGACCGAGCATCCATGCCGTCTAGCGATGCTTGCGAGGACAGCGTTGACCTTCTCTATCTGTTCGATGTTCTTCGGTGCGAAGAGTTTGTTCTCATCTCTGATGTCGCCCTTTGGAACATATCCCCGATTATACTTCCCAGTTAGGGCTCCTTGAGCGAGCGGGCTATAGGCTAGAATCGCGATGTTGTTTTTCCTGCAGTAAGGTAGGACCTCTTCCTCGATTTCTCGTTGTAGAAAGTTGTACCTGACCTGGTTCGAGACGATATCCGTCCGGGACAGGTGGGACCTAGCCTCTTCGAGATCTCGAACTGCAAAGTTACTGACACCAATCGTCCGGATCTTTCCCTCAGTGTAGAGTTTCTCAAGAGCCTTCATTGTCTCCTTTAGAGGCACCTGTTCCCATGGATCGGGCCAGTGGATTTGGTAGAGGTCTATCTCTTTGACGCCGAGCCGTTTCATGCTAGCCGCCGCGGCTCTCTGAAGCTCATCGTATCTGAGATTGGCCCCGTGGACCTTGGTGGCTACTACGAATTTGTCTCTGCCGATGTCTCTCAGGGCTCGTCCCACGACCTGTTCACTATGCCCATTGCCGTAGGCCTCGGCCGTGTCTACAAGATTCACGCCAAGTTCATGGCTTCGCGTTATTGCGCGAACGATCTGCTCGTCATCACCTTTCCACAGGTCGCTAGCCTGCCAGACTCCCATTCCGATTCTGGATACTTTCGGACCATTCTTTCCTATCGTTCTAAATTCCATTTCCAAAAATCATCCCATAAGCAGGGTTGACTTGTGCTACGTACCTTATTGATACGCTTTTTCAGAGCGTTGCTGGCAGTGTCGCTAATGCCGGGGGAACAAGCCCCTGCCCCGACTATGAAAACTGGAGTCTACTCAGACAAATGTCGCAACTAGAGCGATCAGGGCGCCAATGAAGACGAGTATACCGCCAAGGCTTCCAATCAACAGAAACCCCAGGACCATCAGGATGATGCTCCATGCGGGGTTGCGGATTTGTCCCGCTCCGACCAGAGCTAGGATCCCGACAAGCACGCTGACTATTGCACTTGTGAAGATGTCCAGAGACGGGACCCGTGGTGCAAAGTCCAGAAGACCACGAAGGTCCACGCCAAGCTGTAGAACTGCCTCAAGAATCAGTATGATTCCGCCAATCAGGAGAAGCAGACGAGCTATTGAACGCAGGGATGCTTTGGTCGACATTTGCAGTTCGGTGTTCCAGAGCCTGTCGAGTACTTAACCGATAAAGTTGAAATTGCACACCGGACTCAGTGCGCCTACGCAAGACGCTCATATCGTCCGGATTTCAATCGGTTAGCTTGCGGCGTAGGTTATCTGTACTTCAGAGATTTGAGAGATGCAAGCTGCTGAATCGGCTAATTGCCTAGCTGGGCTTTGAGTTTTGACTCGATCTGATACTTTGGCACCGCTCCGATAATTCCATCGACCGGCTGACCATCACGGAAGATGAGGAGTGTCGGGATGCTCTGAACCTGGAATTCACCAGAAGTCAAGGGGTTCTCGTCCACGTTCAACTTGCCGAATGCTACGCGGCCGGAGTATTCCTTGGCGAGCTGCTCAACGATAGGGGCGACCATTCTGCAGGGACCGCACCATGCGGCCCAAAAGTCCACGACCATCAGTGGATATTTTGAGATCTCTGATGAGAAAGTCGCGTCTGAGAGGATTATTGGTTTGCCATCGTATTTTTCTGCTGACTGAAGCTGGGCCCTTGTCCTGCGCATCATCTCGACCAATTTTTTCTCTTTTATGCTCTGGAGCTCAGGATCTTTGTCGGACATGCAACAACACTCCGTTCGTGAACGCTATTCTATGAAGGGTATCTCACTCTCTTAAATTCCTCGCCCGGAGGGATCCCTCAGGATTCCTTGCCGGTCGTCTTTGTTGTCCAGCGGGTCATCTTTGCTTGGAGAATGTCCAAAGGCAAAGCCCCATCGTTCAAAAGTTCATCATGGAATTTCTGAAGATCAAAGTGCCGCTTCATTCTCTTCTCGGCCTTGGCTCGAAGTTCTCGTATCTTCAACTCACCCATTTTGTAGGCGAGTGCCTGTCCCGGCCAGGCGATATACCGGTCTACCTCTGAGACAATGTCTTGCTCAGAGCTGGCGGTATTGTTCTTGAGGAACTTGATGGCTTGGTCTCGCGTCCATTTCAGACTATGAATACCGGTATCCACCGCCAATCGTGATGCTCGCCAGGCTTCTGCCGTGAGCCGGCCGTAGTCAGCGAGGAGGTCTTTGTAGAACCTCATCTCCTTGCTAAGCCACTCTGCGTAGAGAGCCCAGCCTTCGACGAAGGCGGTGTATCCGCCGTGGCGTCGGAACTTGGGAAGATTCGTAAGTTCTTGCTGGATTGCGATCTGAAGGTGGTGGCCAGGAACTGCTTCATGATATGCGAGAGCCTCCATCATGTACTTCGGGCGGGTCTCAGGCTTGTAGGTGTTGACGTAGAAGTATCCGGGTCGGGAACGGTCTTCAGGCGGTGCATAGTAGTAGGCAGCGGGTGCAGCATCTGCCCTCCATTCCTCGATTTCCCTGAAATCATACTTAGCCTGGGGAAGGTGGCCGAAAAACTCGGCAAGTCTGGCGTCCATTTGGCGAAGGATTTGCTTGAATCCGTCGAGAAGTTCTTGGCCCGTCGTGTAGAAATTAGACTTGTCCTTCCGAAGTGTATCATTGTATTGCTGAAGGCTGCCCTTGAACTGAACCTTTCTCAGGATCACGTCAATCTCTTTGCCGATGCGTGCAAGTTCCCGTTTACCCAGGCTGTGGATCTGGCTGGGCGTGAGACTTGTCGTCGTGTGAAGGCGGATGAAGTATCCGTACATTGCTCTACCATTGGGAATAGACCAGACTCCAGGATGAGTCCGGGATTTCGGTAGATATTCTTCTCTGACAAATTTGAGGAGCTTCGCGTATGCGGGGATGACGTAGTTCTGTATCGCTTCGCTCACGTCTTTTGCGATTCTGTCTGCTCCGTCAGTCGAAATTTCAGACGGGACCTTGTCGATCGGCTTGTAAAGTTCGCTCTTGTCAGGTAAGGACACGATCTGTGCTTCTAGTTGGGGGATGATCTTTTCGACAACGTTTCGAGGCTGAACAGTCTTCTTCTCTATTCCAGTCTTGAGATTTGTGATCGTCTGATCGAAGACTCTCCGAAACTGTGTCAGTCGACTGATGTAATTCACGTAGTCTTGCAGAGTCTTGAACGGATGGTAGGTGATTAGTTGAGGGAGGTCGATGTGAGGGCCGGTCTGCTGGGTTATCGGCAGAAGATACGGCTCATATTTTGCGCCTTCAATCTGTAATGCCAGTTCACGTTTGAAGAGATCATAGTTGAGCCGGTCCTCTCCGTTAGTCGGTTTCTTGAACCCCTTGAGGTCTGATAGGAATTTTCTGAACCGGTCGATGCGCTGTTGATAGGCTTCCGAAGAAACATCCTCTAGCCAGTTATCGTACCTGTGGTCTCCAAGATACGTGGCGAAGGTGGGATTCTCTTTGAGGATGAACTCCCAGTAATCCTCGTACAAACGGTTGAGTGATGCAACATCGTTTTCGGGACTAGCCATTAGCTCACCTTGGGAACTTTGATGGATCTTCTCGGAGGAAGAGTAGAGGAACGAGTAGGAGAAAGCACATGACTGCGCCTGCTATCCACGCAGCCGAGTAGTTGAATGATCTTGCGAAATATGAGAAGACCAGCGGAGGCCAGAAGGAGCCGGTCAAGGAGATGCTGTTAACCCATCCAACAGTGAGGCCTTCGTACTCTTTCTCGACCCTGCTAAGATCCTTGGCTGCGGCGAAGTTGATCGTAGACGCGGGTCCGACAGCTATCCCGCCCAATACCGCTCCAGCAGCCGCAGCAGTAAGCGTTGGCGCTGCGGCCACCAAGAGCGCGCTGGTCATTCCTAGACCAGAGAGAATGAGTAATCGCCTCGGCTTCCTCGTGCGGTCATACATTCTTCCTCCCCATAGAGATGTGTAGATCGGGAGGACAACAATCATCGCCGCGACTATGCCTGCGATTGCCGCGGTTTCTCCTAGGCTTGCTTGGAGGTAGTATGCCATGAAACTCGAGATGAGAACGCTTCCGAGGTTCGAGCCAAGAGATCCGAGCCCCAGCACGATCAGGTTCCTATCGCTCAGAATCTTGCCAAGCTGACCAGTGGAAAACCTGAACTGAACATTCTCCCCGTCTTTTGGGACGAGGGCAATTACCAAGAGTCCCGTGAGCAGTCCTAGCCCTCCACTAAGTACAAGGGTAGAACGCCAGCCCGTGAATGTTGCAAGGAGAATCCAGCCGAAGAGGCCGAACAAGCCACCTATGTCGAATGCGGAATTGATGAGCCCGACGCCAGTGCCGGATTTTCCTCCGAGAAATCTAGTCATGATCACTACCGAGGGTGCGAATACGAGTGCCATTCCGGCTCCTACGATGAAACGGAGTGTTGCGACCTCAAGGATGGCTGATGATATGGAAGTACCTAGCACGGCTATGGACGAGACGAGTATTCCTAGTGAAACGGTTCTCTTGGGGCCCCATTTCGCCGCGAGTATTCCGCCCGGGACCTGCATTATTCCAACGCCCAGGTAGAAGCTTGAGGTCAATGTTCCTAGGCCCGACACGCCGCTGTTGAGGTCGGCACTCATCAGGTAGAAGATCGCGCCGATGTTCAGCCAGTTTATCGCATAGACGATTCGAGCGGCAACAAGGGCGATGACTGCCCGCTGTGGTGAAACCTGAACCGACAAATTTTCAGGAGCTAATTAGAAAAATTGTTCTTGGTGAAGATTATGATCGTGCTGGGTCTCAGGGAATTATTGTCATTCGGGTCTTCTCTTCCACTTTTGTCCCGATGTACCGGTCGCTCCACTTCTGACTCATCTCACCATGCGTCCCCAAGCCAACTGCCACGTCGATGAGAAGGAGGACCCAGTAGATCTTGCTGATGTTCCGGATAAGACTGCTTCGCATATCCATTGGTTTACCTTCGACTCTCTCTACCCGTAGACCAATAATCTCCTTGCCCAGGGTCCTCCCGTAGAGCCCCTCAGCGAGAAAGAAGTAGAGGAAGAGCACTAGAGATATTGGTCCGCCGAACAACCAAAGACCCCACCATGCCGCCCACACGGCAGGGAAAGTCCCAACGGAAGGGAAGCCTAAACCGATGAGGAAGCGAATCGATACAGCGACTGCAATAATGGTGAGGACAACGGTCACTAAGGCTACATCGATGATGTACGCGATCAGTCTCCGAGCCCAATGGTTCTGGACATTCTTGTCATCTCTCAATAATTCAAAGCCTGTGGGAGACTGGACACCCATAGTTCCCCGAACTGAAGCGCCGCATTTCGAACAGAAGGCTGCGTCTTCTCGAAGCTCGGTCCCACACTTCCAGCAGTAGACCAAGAGATACCCACATGTTTGAGCGTCCTGCGCCAGCTTAAACTTGACGGCCAGAACCAAGCTATGCACCCTCATGGAGGCGTCAATAGGCCCACCGCTAGGCATCAGATAATGCCGAATTGGAGCCTGTACTCGGCTTGTTTATGGCTGGGTTACTAGCATTCTAAACCGTCAGCGGAGGGCGGAGCGTGAATAGTTCAGGGGAACAGCCAGCCTTGCGATTAGTAGTCGTATCTAACAGGCTACCGTTCACAGCGAGCAGCAAGGACGGCAAGCTGGCTTTTCGCGCAAGCCCAGGCGGGCTTGTCTCTGGACTAACGGCATATCTGGAATCATCCAGACAAGGGTCCCCCAATCGAGATTACCTGTGGGTCGGCTGGCCCGGCATAGAGATCGACGAGGATTCTCAGGACAGACTGAGGTCAAAAGCCGCCAAGCAACAAGCCTCGCCCGTCTTTCTAGACGCAAAAACAATGGAAGGGTTCTACCACGGATTCTGCAACAGCACAATCTGGCCTTTGTTCCACTATGTTCCCACATATGCCAAGTTCGACGAGAACGATTGGGCACAATACGTCAAGGTAAACGAAGTCTTCAGAGACTCCCTACTGAAAGTGGTCCAGCCAAACGACACTATCTGGGTCCACGATTATCATCTCATGCTTCTCCCGCAGCTCTTGAGAGAGAAGATGCCTGATCTTCCCATCGGATTCTTCCTTCACACACCCTTCCCATCGTACGACGTGTTCCGCACCCTCCCGACGAAATGGCGGAGAGCCATACTGGAAGGCATTCTTGGAGCTGACCTGATTGGATTCCACACGATCGACTACACACAACACTTCCTTAGATGCATACTCCGCATCCTGGGAATCGAACAGAATTTTGGCCAGGTGCTGATCGACGGGGAAAGAGCCGTAAGGGTTGACACCTTCCCTATGGGCATCCACTACGAGCAGATTCAGGATAATGTGAAGAGCGACACAGTGCAGCAGGAAGCCCGGGCACTCCGGGATAGACTAGGCAATCCTAAGGTCGTTCTGTCCCTTGACAGGCTTGACTATACGAAAGGGATCAAGCACCGTCTAGAGGCCTATGCTACTTTTCTTGAGCGGTATCCTCAATGGCTACGAAAAGTAGTCCTCATGCTTTCAGTGGTTCCTTCAAGGTTAGGGTCAGAGCATTACGAGCAGATGAAGGAGGAGATCGACAAACTAGTAGGGAGCATTAATGGAAGATTCGGGGCAATCGATTGGAACCCGATAGTCTATCGATACAGGTTTCTGCCGTATCACCAATTGTTGAGCCTCTTCGCTATGAGCGACGTGGCTCTAGTAACTCCTCTGAGAGATGGTATGAACCTGATTGCGAAAGAATATGTCGCCTCTAGAGCTGACCAGAAAGGGGTCCTGATTCTTAGCGAGATGGCTGGAGCCTCGCGAGAGCTAGGGGAGGCGCTCATAATCAATCCCAACGATGAGTCAGAAATCGTAGACGCGCTCAAGACCGCTCTGGAAATGCCCGAAGAGGAACAAGTACGGCGCAACCAGGTAATGCAGAACAGGCTAGGACGTTACGACGTTATCAGATGGGGCCAGGACTTTACTGGAAAACTCAACTCGGTCAAAGACCAGCAGAAGAGGTTCAATGCACGTCTAATGGACAAGTCAACAAGAGAGAAGCTGATCAAAGACTACACGAGTTCTGCAAACAGAATCCTATTCCTAGATTATGACGGCACACTATCCCCCTTCAAGGAGCGACCTGAGACTGCAGTCCCAGGTGCGATCCTCCTGTCCACACTCGACGCACTTGCAGAAGACCCACGAAACAACATAGTAATCGTGAGTGGTCGTCATAGAGATCTCTTACACAAATGGTTCGGACCCTTAAGCATAGGAATCGTTGCGGAGCATGGGGCATGGATCAGAGAGAAGGACAAGGACTGGCTGCCAGCGATTAAAGTTGAGAGCAACTGGAAAGAGAAGGTTCGGCCCATTCTCCGAAGCTACGAAGACCGGCTTCCCGGCTCCTTCGCTGAAGAGAAAGAGTTCTCCTTGGTCTGGCATTATCGAGCAGCCGACCCGGAATTGGCCTCGGTACGTTCGAAAGAGCTTGCTGATGAACTGGGATATTTCACCGAGAATACCGAGCTTCAAGTGCTTCAAGATAGCAAGTCGATCGAAGTGAGAAACGTGGGGATCGACAAGGGAATGGCTGCGAAGCTATTGCTTTCCGAGAAAACATTCGACTTCGTTCTGGCCGTAGGCGACGATCTAGCGGACGAAGAACTCTTCAAGGTTCTTCCCGAAAAATCCTATTCGATCAAAGTAGGACTCGCAAAATCCTACGCTAAGTTCAACCTGAAAAACCATCGTGACGTCATTCAACTACTGACGGATCTTGCAAAGACGGTCAACGTGCCCTAATTGCTCGTTTTCCTTGCGGCTCCTGCTCGTTTCCAGACCCTGAAAATAGAGCCTTCTAGATTCAAAGCAGCCCCAAAACCTAAAACAAAGCCTGAATCAGAACAATCAACAATGCAACCCCCCTCCCGGGGGGGACCACTTGCGATCAGATCGGACAAGTTCTCACTTCGATTGTCTGCCTGGCTAACGGAAGCTCCCGTGATCGGCGTATCTTCGGCAATGATCGGCAAGTTCCTCCGTAAACCAAACGTCCTGCAGATTTAGCAGAACTCTCTGAGATGTATGAGGCCGCCCTGCTTAGTCATCGACCGCTGATCTTGTTCGATATTGCTTTGGCATACCGGATCAGTCCAGTCTTTCGCCGTGCCTCTTCGAGATGCACGCTCGCGGTTATCAGTCCCATGTGGGTGTAGGCCTGAGGAAAATTCCCCAGCGCTTCGCCGGTTTTTGGGTCGATCTCTTCAGAATACAGTCCAAGATGATTACTTCGCTTCGTCAACTGGTTCAAGAGTCCCTCCGCCTCCCGAAGCTTTCCCAGTCTAGTCAGACAGTCGACCATCCAGAAGCTGCAGACTGTGAAAGTGCCCTCTTTTCCTATCTGGCCGTCGTCTACTTTGTATCTGTAAATCAGGTCGTCTTCAGACAATTCTTCCCGAATCCGCTGGATGGTTGCACTCATCTTCGGATCCTTTGCCGGAAGAAACCCTACAAGGGGCATGAGAAGATTCGCAGCGTCCAAGTCCTCGCCTCCAAAAACCATTGCGAAAGCCTTCTTCTTCTCAGACCATCCCTCGGAGAGGATGTGGCTCCTGATCGTCTTCCTGACTGGCTCCCATCTCCGCCAGTCCTCGTCATACCCGAGCTCACGAGCCATCTTGATTGCCCTATCGAGAGCTACATAGCACCACATCGTCGACTCCACAAACGTCTTCGGCTGCCGGATCTCCCATATTCCACTATCAGGACTCTGCCATTCCTTCATCGCCCGGTCCGCTGAATACCTCACGAGGTTTTCGTAGACCTGACCAGTCGTCCATCCCAATGTGTGGAGAAAGTAGACGTAGTCTGCCAGGATTCCATACACGTCTAGCTGCAACTGCTTTGAAGCTGCGTTCCCAACTCGAACAGGACTTGACCGTCGATACCCTTCAAGGTGGTCGAGAGTGGTCTCAGGTATTTCCCTCTCGCCGCCGATGCCCATCATAATCTGCAATTTCTCTTTAGAATGTCTGCGGAGATTGATGAGCCATCTTGCATAGTCCAAAGCCTCTCTGCTTGCTCCAGCCTCACTAAGAGCAAGAACCGAAAGCGCGTTGTCCCTAATCCAGGAATATCGATAGTCCCAGTTTCTTAGAGTGCCGATGCTCTCGGGGAGAGAGGTAGTGACTGCTGCCACCATTGCTCCCGTTGGAGCATACTGCAATAGCTTCAGGACAAGACAGGATCTGACAACATTGGCCCGGAAGGGTCCTTGGTATTTTACATGCCCGACCCAGCGTTTCCAATAGGAGAGGGTTTTCGAGAGCTTCTTGCTAGTCTCGTATCGTGTTGCGGGGACTGTCGGGTTTTTCCCCCACTTCAGAACGAAGACAGCCCTCTGACCATTCGATAAACTGAAATCATTAGTCAGAATATTCTTGTCCGTAACGCGGAGCTTCACCGATGACACGAGATTGACCTGATATCCCCGATTTGTCGCGGCGCACCCCTCTGCGGTCTCTAGTAGTGTCGTATTTCCTCGAGCGTAATCTAGTCGGGGCTGGAAAATGATTCGAAGTCCAGCTTCACCCTCGACGCAGTCGACAATTCGATGAAGTTCTTGGAATCCCTTCGCCTCACCTTTCTCCATGAAACAAGGCAAGAAGTCTGTGAGCTCGATCTTTCCCTGGTTAGTTTCGAAAATGGTGGAGAGCACGTTCGTGTCGCCCTCGTAGCTCTGTTTTGTCTTGAATTTGTCAGTAGGAGACAGCTGGAATTTTCCACCCTTCCGCACGTCGAGCAAGGCCGCGAACACGCTGGGGGAGTCGAACCGTGGGGCACAGTACCAGTCGATCGAGCCGTCCAGTCCCACCAGGGCGGCAGTGTGCATGTCTCCAATGACTCCGTAATCGCTGATCGGCTTGTAATCTACTGCCGAACTTGAGCTGTCTGACATGAATCAATGATTCCTGAGCGGACCAGAGCGTCCAAGAACCGAGTCTCAAAAGTGCTTCGAGACTCAGGCCGCGATCAACGAGGCTTCGTGTCATGCAAGGCTCTGTATTGGCGTTTGGGCTAATGGCTGGCCCCTTGCCATCCTCTCGCCCGACCGTGCCGCTAGTCTTTGGAAACGTGAGTCGAGGAGCTTTCGGCTAATTCATTCAGTTCTCGGCCCATTATTTGCATGATTCGCCAGCCTTCTCGAAACTTTGAGCCTAGATGTTGATACACGTCAATCGCGGGCCTATTCCAGTCAAGGACTTCCCATCGCACGCCAAAGCACTGCTCGTCAATCGCAGTCTTCGCAAGACGCGCCATTAGTGCTCTACCGATTCCCTTGCTTCGAAACTGGGGTCGCACGAATAGATCTTCGATGAAGATTCCGGGTCGTCCTTGCCACGTGGAGTAGTTGTAGAAGAAGAAGGCCATGCCCGCAGGCTCTCCGTTCCATTCTGCGATTATCACTCGAAACTTTGGGCTAGGTCCGAACCCGTCGCGGTGCAGATCATTCTCCGTGCAGGAGACGGCGTTCTGTGCCCGTTCGTATTTGGCCAACTCTCGAATGAACGATAATATTAGCGGAATATCGTCAGGGGCTGCTTTGCGAAGATTCAACATAGCAGATGCTAGTCTGAACATCGGGGTTATGTAAGATTGCTCGATTAGCGAGACGATTTACGAATCATAGGTTCAGTCAGGGTCCCAACTATCGGACCGGTTTTTCATCGTCAAACCCGTGAGTACAGAAAAACCAGCCAGAACCTTGAAGTCTGTTTTCGAAGACGGCTGAATCCTGAGTCTCGTAAGGTCTTATCAACACTGCCTAGCGGGTGCAAGTAGAAGAGCACACCTCCTCTCCTTCCTTGGAAGTAATTCACGACACTCAAGGCAATTCGAAAGGGCAGTTTGGTGACGCCTACGTCCCGGGGAACTGTGAAACCGATCATGACTCTACTGGCTTTTATGGCGTTCTTCAGCAAGGGCTTCCATTCGGAATAGCAACATAGCACCTTATCCATGACCACAATATCCGATTCTGGGAGCTCACTCGTCGCTCCGTTTCCCAGCTGAAATTTGGCTCGACTCTCAAATCCATCCGCACGGGCCAGTTCGGTGGCAGCGCCGATCATCTTCGGAGAGAGGTCGAACCCGACAGCGTTGCAGGCCCCTTCCTTGAGAAGCTCGAATGAGAGGCCACCGGCGCCGCAGCCGAGATCGAGAATAGATCTATCTCGCACCTTGTTATCGAGGATGAATCTCAGGAGTAGCTTGCTGCTCCGGGATAATCCCTTGTTCTTGTAACGCTCGCAGAACTCGCAAGCATCACCATCAAATTCTTCGGCGATCTTGTCTGTTTCGACCGAGTTTGGCTCCACCTGAATTGGTTCCTATACCGTTTGGTACGCTCTTCTCAAAGTTTTTCCTAGACCTACTTAGGACCACGGGTCGAGTCGCTCCAGCATCCTACGTCGAGGTGATTTAGAAAAAAAGGGATCTGAAGGGTTGGTTTTGTCTGGAGCTACGCGGTCTGGTAAGCTACAGCAACTTGGGGTAGTGGTGTGCCGTCGGATTGGGTTGTCAAGGTGTCGTCGGTGTAGATTATCACTGCTAAGCCGTTGGTCGGGTTTATCGCGTCTTGGAAGAGGTCTAGAAGATTGCGTGTTCCTCGCTGGCAGCCGATGCCGTTTGTGCATATGACTCCTACATGGTTGGGATGGCTGGTAACAACTATCTGCGCGAAGTGTGCTCCTCCATCAGTGCTCCGCGCCATGTACACGTTCCAGACTGCGCTAGGATCATTCTTGCTGGTTGCGCTGGTCCCATAGTAGACGTAGTCGACCGTGGTGCCGCGTGCAGCTATCCATGGGAAGACAGCTGTTACAGCTGGGGCTACGTTGACTGCAATGGGGTTTGTCCATGTTTGGCCTTGGTTGGTTGAGCTGGAGAGGAAGACGCTGTGAGCGTCGGACCATCCAGCGAAGAGGTTCCCACTCAGCGGGTCTGCCGCGAGGTCAGCGAAGACATTGTTCAATGCAACATTCGGAGTTCCCGAGAAGACCAGTGTTGGAGTCCATGTTTGGCCCATGTCAGTGCTCTTTGACACGTAGATGTTGTTGAAGTTGGCAGTCTTCGCCTTCTGCAATCCTCCAACCCCCGAGGCGTAAACGTCGTAGACATTGTGGGTCACTGAATCAGCTATGATCTTTCCTTGGTCATTGTCGAAGGTCGAGTTGCTCGTCGCTCCTCCTTGGCCAACGATCGGGTCACCTACACGGTGGAAGGTTATGCCGTCGTCGTCTGATCTTTGAACGTGAATAGTTGTACTGGAACCTGAGTCATGATAGGAAATGTAGACATGTGCTCCGTCAGAGGTAATCCATGGGCGATCAGCTTGGGTCGTGTCAATGATCTGGGACGTGCAGTGGGCAAGACTGTTAGAGAAGTCCGCATTCGTACAGGTGATGGCGGATACTCCAAGCTGGGTAATCCTGGTTTGGGGATTGAAGAAAGCCAACAGAGTTGTCGCATGTAATGTGCCTGTTGAGCCAATGTCAACATCAGCATCCTCTCCTCCTCCCACTCCAGGTGCAAGGGAAGTATCGATCTGACCTTGGAAGGCCGGGGTCTGTCCAAACGAGGCTTTCCAAGCGTTGGTGGCGAATTGTGTCCAGGAGAGTGAGACGAAGACCGCGGTGCCATCCGGTCCGATGGAGAGTTCGGGCTCACTGCCTCCGTCGGGTCGAATAAGTGGTATATTGACGAAGCTGGGCGAGGCGGGTTTTCCGTGAACGGCGACTGGTATGGCGATTGTGATGATCAGGGCTAATGCAAACAGTAGGGGAGATGTTTTCATACTATCTCGCTCGTTGGTTTGGAATGACGATTCTTGCTCATATTGCTTTCGGAAAGTGGATATTAGTAACCAGAATTGTCTCAGCGAAAGGGAGATGTTGAAGGATGAACTATCGTAAGCTTGGGATTTCCGGGCTTAAGCTCAGCGAACTCTCGTTGGGTGCCTGGGTCACATACGGTGGGCAGGTCGGCGAGGAAGTCGCAGTCAAGTGTATGTCAGCCGCCCATGATGCCGGGGTGAACTTCTTCGATAACGCAGAGGCCTACGCTCATGGCAACGCGGAGACTGTGATGGGGAATGCGATCAAGCGCTTGGGCTGGCGCAGAGAGAGCATCGTGGTCTCCAGCAAGGTCTTCTGGGGTGGAGATGGACCAAACGACAAAGGCCTGTCGAGAAAGCACGTGTATGAAGCATGTCGAAACTCTTTGCGAAGGCTTCAACTAAGTTATCTCGATCTGTTCTTCTGTCATCGTCCTGATCCTAACACGCCGATCGAGGAGACGGTTCGAGCAATGGACGATCTCATTCACCAGGGTCTAATTCTCTACTGGGGAACATCAGAGTGGAGTGCCGCAGAGATTATGCGGGCACACGGCATAGCTCGAGAGCTAGGACTGACACCTCCAACGATGGAACAGCCTCAGTACAACATGCTGCACCGGGAGCGGGTTGAAGTCGAGTATCTATCGCTGTACCGAGAGATTGGACTTGGAACCACGATCTGGAGCCCGCTAGCTTCGGGACTGCTGACTGGGAAATACAAGAATGGTGTTCCTCCAGGCTCGCGAGCTACGCTGGAAGGGTATGGTTGGTTGCGTGAGAGTCTGATAACCTCCGAGAATATTGCGAAAGTAAACCAGCTTGAGCCGATAGCAAAAGACCTGGGTTGTAGTTTGGCACAGCTAGGACTGGCTTGGTGCCTGAAAAACCCACACGTCAGCACCGTAATGACTGGAGCCAGCCGACCAGAACAAGTGGTCGAGAACATGAAAGCAGTCGATGTGGTAGACAAGCTGGGCTCTGAAGTAATGGACCGGATTGACGATGTTCTTGGAAACAGGCCGGAATCGGAAGAATCGGGCTAGGCGATTTGCTCCACGTCACGGAAGCTGACGTAAGAAATCTTCTCCCATTCTCAAAGGCCGTCGAGTTGGCACGAGAAGCATATCTGAGACTCGCCAAAGGGAAAGCGGCAAATCCTGAGCGTGTCTGGCTGACAGTTCCTGGCGGCGCTTCTATGTTCTTTATGCCGGCATATGTCTTTGGACAGAGAACAGTCTCCGTCAAGATTGCCCGCCTCAACCCCCAGAACTCAGCAGTCTCTCTTCCGACTGTAATGTCTGATGTCCTAGTATACGATTCCCAGAGCGGAGTCTTGCTTGCGGAGATCCCCGGTGAGAGCCTGACCGCGATTCGGACAGCCGCGAGTTCTGCCGTGGCGACAGATATTCTGGCGCGAAGGGATGTGGAATCCTTAGGGCTGTTGGGCACGGGCCGTCAAGCAGAGGCTCACGTCCCCGCCATTCAACATGTGAGAGACATATCTCGAGTAGCCGTCTATTCAAGGGACAAGGGCAGGCGGGAGGTTTTTGCTCGAGAGATCTCGCGACACTACAAAGTAGACGCCCTGGCCGCCGATTCTCCTGAGGAAGTCGTGAAAGAGTCTGGTCTTCTCGTAACAGCGACCACATCTCATACTCCTCTTTTCAAGGGAGAACTGGTCGAGAACGGCTCACACGTAAACGCAATAGGAGCTGCAGAGCCCGACACGAGAGAGGTTGACACAACACTAGTCAAGAGGTCCATTCTAGTAGTAGATTCGCGAGCGCAGGCGATCTCGACATATGGAGACATTGTCATTCCGATAAGAGAAAAGGCGATTGAGAAGACGGACATTCGAGCAGAGCTCGGAGAATTGCTCATGGGGAAATACTCGATACATCCCAACTCGGATGATATTACGTTGTTCAAATCTGGAGGGCTAGCTGTACTCGACGCGATGGTTGCGGACCACATAGTCTCACGAGTTGAGAAAAGCGATCTCTAGAGCCGCCTGCAAAGGCTTACCTCAAGGTCTAGTTCTGAAAAACATGGTTATGTCTAGTACCTTCCTATCTCAGATAATCGCAAGAAACTGCTCAAAAACATGGACAGTCTATAGGGATATTCCGGCAACTGTAACGGTGACTGTCACGCTTGTCGTATGAGAAACGTTTCCGCTAGTAGCAGTGATCGTCACAGTATACGTTCCGGGGGTAGTGAGGAGTGATGCCGATACCGTTAGAGCTGCTGAACCAGTCCCGCCGGGTTGCAGATTTACCGCGGATGAACTAAGAGCAGCTGTCGGTTGGGCAGGCGAGAGCCCAGCGGTAAGGCTTGAGGGAGCTACTCTTGCTGTGAGACTCACACTACCAGAGAAGCCGTTGACGCTGGTCAATGTCAATGTCGAGGTGCCGGAAGATCCAATCGAGATGGATAGCGAGGTTGGGTTGGCGGCCACTCCGAAATCGACGATGTCTACGGAAACGGTTACTGCTCGTGTCAGACTACCGTTCGTGCCGGTTACCCGAATGGTGTAATTACCTAGAGATGATGCAGCAGTGGCAATGGTCAGCTTTGATTTGGCGATTCCACCGGAGGCGACCGTGACATTGGATGGGTTCATTGTTGCAGTGGGAGGAGCACCGACTGTATTGGAAGTGGATGATACGGTTGTCGAGAAGGAAACACCCCCTGTGAACAGGTTGAACGTGTTGACCGTGATGTCGGAATTCGCAGACTGGCTGGATAGGACAGCTAGGCTACTGGGACTTGCGCTTAACTCGAAGTCCGAGGAGGTGTTTGAGATTCTCCACGCGGTGACAGGATGTATCTCCCACCCGGAAAAGTTATGATCCGACTCGTTCACGTGGTCGGCGTCCCAGAAAACGAATCCTTGGATGTCAATCAGCGATTTGTATGCTGCTGTCTGCGCCACTAGTGTGTTGTTGTCGCAAGCAGTGTTCAGGCCGCAGTACGATGCTCCTTTCCAGTCATGATCTATCTCCGCGTGAAGTTGATGCGTGCAGCCCGTAGTATTCGTTGAATCGCACGGGCCATATCCGGGAGTGAAGATGTTGAATGTTGAGTCGGATTGCCGACCGTTAGGATACTGTGAGCCTCCATTTATTGGCATGAAGCTGGTATTCCAGTCCTCCTCAGCGCGATAGCCTCGTTGGACACCGTTGACCTGGACGAACGCCGATACTATCTGACCATTCGCATTACTGATTGTGCATGAAGGTCCCGGAGATGTCCATCCCTGTGGGGTGGAAGACGAGGGAGTCAACCAACTCTTGGTATTACCCGGTCCGTACGGCGACGTGATTCCAGGATTGAAAACGCTCCCGCCCTGTGTAGCTCCACCTTGAGGTCCAGTCTGGTTTCCGACGATCTGTTCAACTGTCACCAGTGTGGGTGTGCAGTTAACGTTCGGGTTCCAAGAGGTCAACCCGGTTGAAGGACTAGCCATCGCACTTGCTGGAAATAGTCCTAGGTGGGCCGGGATCAGGATAGCGGCCATGAGCGCGCAGGTGAGAACTGTTACTCTGGTCTTCTTGCTTAGAAGATACATCGTTTACTGCTTCCCAAGTCTCAATAATACGTCTCGGCGGGCGGATATTTTAGCCGAGTGTCTACAGTGTGTTTGGAGAGCACACTTTTCGGGGCAATAGTGTGCCAACTGACACTTGGCTTGAGGTTTCTACAATAATATAGACAAACGAAGACATGTCAAGTCTAATGTGGGATTAGACGACCTTCTTCCTGTAGGAATGGAAGACCAATAGGTCATACAGAATCTTCGAGAAGCCCCCGGTCAGAATAGGCAGTGATGCAGCCCCAACCGAGAACATGATTGCCGTGAGCGGTCCCCCTAAGGTCCCGCTCAAGCTCCTGGAGGTATTCGTGACAGCGTTAGCCGGGACTCTCTCTTGGTCTGTGAACAACTGAGCCATGAACGCCTGTCTTGTCGGCACATCCATCTGTGAGATGCTCTGTCTGAGGAACAGGAACGCGATAGCGGCCAAGAATGAGCCTGCTAGCGGGACCATGATGAGAAAAACGTTGGACAATAAGTGGGTGGATACCATGGTTCTAAGATTCCCCAGCCTCTCAGCTAAAACCGGAGCCGCTAAAGTTGAGAAGGCTGTGACCACATTTACCGCGAGAAAGATTTCCCCCAAGCTCGACAGCGACACTTTGTAGACTTGGTTGAACCAGTATGATAGGACAAACTGGGAGACGAGGCTCCCGCCAAACGCGTCGATCGAGTAGAATAACGACAGCTTTGTGATGTCTCGCCTAGCTTCGAGACGAACGTTGCCCAGACCAATCTTTCTTGGTCCAGTCTCTTGAGACTCGATGTTTCCTATTCTACGATAGATGACCAGCAGGAGGACTCCTACCAGCCCGTATACGAGATAGAGTAGTCGAGACGCTAGAAGACTGTCTTGGAAATAATCAGGAGCCGACGCGGCGAACGCTCCAATAGATGATGCTCCATATCCTATGAAATTGTAGACCCCGAAAGCCCGGTTCCTCCTCTCTTCCGGCTCGAGGATGGGTAGCACGCCCGTCTCGATGGACTGGAAGGGCCCGGCCTCAGTCCCGGTCGTGCTTATGTTTCCTAGAAAGAGGCCGAGCAGGATCAAGGGCAAGAAGATAGTGGATGAGAGCAGGACTCCTGAGACGATAACCAGGAGGCTGAAGACGAGCAGGGATCTTTTGCGTCCCAGATAGTCTCCGTACCATGTCAGTAGGATGTTGAAGAAGGCGTTGCCCGCGAGGATAGCCGTAAGCCCTATTCCCACATACAGGGCTGAGTACCCCAGCCTGGCGAGATAGATTGGAGTGAGGATGCTCAGCAGACTGGAAACGGATGTTCTAGAAGCCTTGGAGATGAAGATGTACGAGAGTCTCTGCATCTCACAGTGTTACTCGAACGATGTGGTCATGAGGTTTTGGTAGACTGCTTGAGCTTTGACCCACAAACAGGCGTCTCGACTTAGGGTTAAATCTCAAACCTGTATCGACTGTTCCATGCGCTTCTCGACGAGAGCAATACACGCGGGCCAGGACCCCGATCCCGTGACCGGCAGCGTCACCGTTCCCGTCTACCTCACCAGCACATATCAGCAACCTGGCCCGGGTAAAGAGGGAAAATACGTTTACAGTAGAACCGCCAATCCAACCCGCACCGCCCTTGAGGAGTGCCTAGCTAGCCTAGAGGTGGGACGATACGGCTTGGCATTCAGTAGCGGCATGGCAGCTACAACCACCATCCTCTTGTCGTTGAAAAAGGGCGATCATGTCATTGCAGGGGATGACATCTATGGCGGGACCTACCGGTTATTTGAACAGGTTCTCCGGAACTACGGTCTACAATTCACATACGTCAACCCGGAAGACCCAGAAAATGTCGAGAAGGCGATCCGGAAAAACACTCGGCTTGTCTGGATTGAGACACCGACCAATCCGCTGATGCGGATTGTAGATATCCGAGAGATCAGCAAGATTAGCAAGAAGGCCGATGCCCTTCTTGTCGTAGACAATACCTTCATGAGCCCATATCTTCAGAACCCGCTAGAGCACGGGGCAGACATCGTCGTTCATAGCACTACCAAGTACCTTGGTGGACACAGCGACCTGATCGGCGGCGCCACAATAACAAAGGATGAAGATGTTCAGAGCCGTCTCAAGTATCTTCAAAACGCTGTCGGGGCCATTCCGGGTCCCTTAGACTGCTACTTAGTCCTCCGCGGCGTCAAGACTCTGGCTGTCCGAATGGATCGTCACAATGAGAACACGAGAACCATCAGCGAATTTCTAGCTAAACAGTCCAAGGTCGAGAAGGTAAACTATCCAGGGCTCCCCGATCATCCGCAACGAGGTATCATCAAGCGTCAGATGAGGGGCAACGGCGGAATGCTCAGCTTCCAATTAAAAGGCGGCTTCAACCAGTGCAAGAAACTCCTCGAAAGCCTCCGGGTATTCACGGTGGCTGAGAGCCTGGGTGGTGTCGAGAGCCTCATTGAGCATCCGGCGAGTATGACCCATGCCAGCGTTCCAAGAGAGAGACGACTCAAGCTCGGAATCTCTGACAACCTCATCCGTGTCAGCGTCGGAATAGAGGACATAGAGGACTTGGTTCAAGACCTGAACCGAGGCTTCAAGACGATCTAAGTTCACTTCCCGACTCTAAATTGGCAAGGTTTAAATCGGAACTTCCGATATCGTATATCCGATATCGATTAAATCTGAGACGTTCAGAGAGGAGGTGAAACGAGACGAGTCAACATCAATGGAGATATCCAGGACGCCTCCTCTTCTGGGGAATTCTAGCCCTCATTGCGGTAGTCACCACTGTCGCCGCGATTAGCTGGATCTCCTTCCGGCCAATAGGCTACTATCCCTACGGCTTCGGCTTCTTCCCATTCGGATTCTTTGGCTTCTTCTGGATATTCGCGGTCTTCTGGTTCATCAGATGGGCTTTCTGGCCTTGGCGAGGGTATGGTCCGCGCCGATACTGGCGATACGGGGACCAGGCCTACTACATCCTCAGGGAACGATATGCCAGGGGAGAGATCACAAAGGAGCAGTTCGACCAGATGACGCGGGACCTACAACAGCACAATCAGGGCTACCAGAACGTATAGGCGACGCGAAAACGCTCCGCGTCATCCTTCCTTTGTTTTCTTTAGCGGTTTTTTGTAGTGTCTTCTCTATAGGTTTCGAAGAAACTTAAGAGCGTCGCGGTCTTAGAATGGCGAGACGCTGGTGAAGTTGAAGTCTCGAGCCAAGATTCCGGGTTGTAGCATCGCAGTTCCAGTGAACGATGTGTTCCTAACTGGCTCGGTGAACCCGTCAATATTATTGAAGAGTTCTAGAAGGCTCTGGTTGAACCTCAGATTCTTCACTGGTCTCTTGATCTCACCATTCTCCACTAGGAATGTCCCGTCCCGGGTCATACCTGTCAGGGTTTTTGTTCGCGGCTCTACCTCTCGAATGTACCAGAGTCTCGTGAGCAACAGTCCTTTGTCCAATTCGCCGATAAGTTCGTCGGTCGTCTTGGTTCCTCCTTTTCCTTGAATGACAAGGTTTGTTGGAGCCTCGCCTAGTGGATTGGGCAGTGGTAGCTCGTGCCCTGTGGGATTGACGTCTTCGTACCTGTGAGCCGATATCCGGCTTGAGGCTAGTCCCTTGAGTACTCCATTCTCGACCAGGGTCAGGTTAGTTTTCGGGTAGCCTTCTCCGTCGAACGCGGGGCCCGTCTGGAGTGGGTGGTAGACGTCATCCACGAGCGTTACATTGTCACCGAGTATCTTCTCATCCATGCGACCGGACAAGTAGCTGCGTCCCTCGCGATACTGTCTCACTCCGAAGTCAGGAGAGAATCCGGTGCTGGCCGAGACTATGAAGAAGAACAGCATTTCACTCCAGGCATTAGGATCGATTACAGCGTCAAACTTTCCTGGCGTGATCTCTGACTGGGCTTTGTTCAGCTTTGCTCGTTCTAGCGCTGTCTCCGAAACTTGCCCAGCGTTCAGTTCTGAGATATCGGCAAACGTGGAATTTGCATATCCTGTCTGGTTTCCATTGTCCGCGTCCATCGTGAGCGAGAAGTAGCCGCCTGTTCCCTTGTAATCTGCTTCGAGTCCGGCGGTGTTGATCATGAAAACCTCGTCAGCACTTGTTCCCAAAATTCCGGACGCGAGAAGGTTGTTCTTCCGTGCAAGCTCAATCGCGTGAGCTACATGACCTGCCTTGGCTTCGGCTGACTCCTGCACTGTCCGTTCATGGTATCTGTTGAGGCTGTGATATTTCTGGCGTCCCAGCATCGGGAGATAGTCCGGGTCTTCAGGGGCGGTTTTGAGTTGGGAAACGGCTTTTTCGACGGCCTTCTGAATGAAGCCTTCCTCGAGCCTCCCGGTGGTCGTTCGTGCTTGTTTCTTTCCAGATGCTAGCCTTACGGAGAGCGTTCTGCCCTTTGTGAACTGGGATTGTGCAAGTTCGTTATTTCCGAAACGAAGGAACTCGCCCGTGGTGGATGTCAGGGTCGCTTCGATTTCCTGAGCTCCCTTGGCGAACTTCCGTACAACGTCGAAGACCCGATGCCCTCGCTCTGTGAGGGGAATCTGCTTCTGCGTACTGTTCTGCGACATGGCTAGGATGCTCCGAAGGTACGGATGTTTCTGAACCTTGAAGGCGCAGCCCCGTGCCCTGTGCCCATGACCTGCTGTGGCTGACCTTTTCCACAGTTCGGGGTTCCCCAGAGGACCCAGCTCTTCTGGTTGGCAACCGCGTCGCAGGCGTTCCAGAACTCTGGTGTTATTCCTGAATAACCCGGGCCTCGAATCATTTCTCCCAGGCTGCCGTTCTTTATCCGGTATCCTTTCTCACAGTTGAATTGGAAGTTGTATCTTTTCTGGTCGATGCTCCAGCCGTAGTTTGTATCCATGAGTATCCCATCCTGTGTATCTTCTATCAGCTCATCGTAGTCCCAGTCTCCCGGTTCCAAGCTCACGTTGGTCATGCGAATGATCGGGAGCTTGTAGGTGTCTGCCCTCATGCAACCGTTACTCCTAGTCTCCCCAACTTGGGACGCTGTGCCGCGTGACATTAGATAGCCGACGAATTTCCCGTTCTTCACCGCGTATTTTCTCTGAGCTTGGACGCCTTCATCATCGTAGGCGAATGTGCCAAGTCCGTGTCCGTGCGCTAATGTAGCATCCATTACGATGTTCACGTGCTCGCTGCCGTATTGCAATTTTCCAAGTTGATCGGGCGTCAAGAAGCTTCTACCTGCAAAATTAGCCTCGTACCCCAGTACCCTGTCGAGCTCGATAGGGTGGCCGCAGGACTCGTGCACTTGTAGTCCGACTTGGTCTGCGCTGAGGATTACGTCCGACTTTCCTTCTGGGCATCCTTCTGCCTGGGTCAGAGCTAGTGCCTCTTTTGTCAATGTTGGAGCCTGACCGGGAAGGTCTAACTCGTCGAGGAGTTCGTAGCCGCCCAGCACATACTGCTGTATGGATCTTCTCTGGATGCCTTTTGGCCCCTTTGCCGCTACAATCAGTGACGCGCCTGTCTGTGTGAGGTCTTGAAAGATCTTGGAGCCTTCAGAGTTCGCGAAGTATTTCTCGATCCTCGTCGAGAAAACCTGGCCTCTTCTCGCTACAATGCCCTCTTCTTTCATTCTCCCAGTTGCATCCTGGAGGAGGCCGTACTTCGTGTCTGTAGACACTGCGAGCGGGTCCTTTTTCTTCGGGGAAACCCAATCGTCCACATGAACCGGTTCCTTGACGAAGAGTGCTTTGGATCCTATCTTTGCTGCACCGCGAGCCAATGCCAGTGCCCTACGCGTCGTATCCCGGATATTTTCCGGGTTGACTTCGTCCGTATCTGCGAAGCCCCAGCCTGAATCTTTGTAGAGGACCCTTATTCCAGCGCCAAGGTCGTTCAATTCCTCACTTGCAGGATTCTCGTTGATTACGCTGACAACTTCGGAGATTGTATTAACAAGTCTGAAATCCGCATAGGTAGCGTTCTCTCGAGCGGAAGTCTCAAGACAGACTCTTGACAGCTCTTCCCCAAGGCTCTTTGTAGAATTCACGTCGGCGATTTCGGCCGGGTTGGCTTTAGAGCTTTCTGGTAGGAAGGGTCTAAGGCGGGGTCTTTCTCTTTCTGTCCAGCCGAGTGACGACTAGCACGCATGCCGGAGCTACAAATACTCCCGTAACCAAGTCAGCCTTGAATCATTGAACAGGGCGGGTCCTGCGATTCGAACAGTCCGGAGAACATAAGCAAATTCCTAGGAGAACCGGCATGGTCAAATCTTTCGCTTCTTGGTGTGAGGTGAGGCGTATGAGTAGAAGATGCCCGAGCTATGGGTCAGAAAAGGCAACTCCATGGATGGGAGGAACTGCAGCTGGTAGAAGCAGGACGTTATACCAATGTGAACATTGTGGCTACTTTGGTCCAATCTTCTACGAGACAGCTAGCTCGCGAAGACTCGAACGTGGGTTGTAGGATCCACACTAAGGGATCAAGATCTCGTTACCATCGTGTTTTCTTGATTCCTAGGCGGTATGCGCCGTAGTTTGTAGCTAGGTGTATCGGAGGCGTCACGACAACAACTAGTAGGATTGAGATGAGTCCGACTTGGAAGAAAGCATATCCAAGCACAACGCTCCCAAGAATGAAATCGAGCTGGTCCAATATTGGAAACGCCTTGCCAGGTTCTACGTTGAGTCGACGTTTCACGAAAGCACCTAGGAGATCTCCCAGAACTGCTCCAAGCGCAATCATGAATCCCGCTATCGCGAGCCGTGAGTCCACGACGGACTCGGCAAGTCCAATAAGCGTCCCCACGACAATTCCTGCGATTACTCCTCGGACTGTCTTGTGAGGCCCAAAGATTGGCCGGCCATCGGCGAGGCTTCTGCCACCATCAAGCGTCGCACCTCCCCCAAGTACGAGAGGCGCAGCGTTGGCAAAGTAGGCGGGACCAATGAACAGCAGAGCCGAAGTAATGAGTCCCGTCATCTTCCTGAAGGACCTAGCGAACTGGCGATGGTTAATAATTCGAGCCCTAGACGTCTTCGATACCGTCTTCGCCGATCCTGAAGAGGGAATGCGAGGCCGAGACTTCGACTCCGTCCTTCTTCTCCAAGATGCAGTCTCTCACCTCAGTCTTCGGGGTCTGTCTAAGTCTCAGAACTAGATCAGACCAGTGTTTCAGGGTTCTAGTCGCCACCGGCTCCACAAGCCATTCTCCGCCAGACGGAGTGCTGCGGACCTGTCCAGTCAACAGGACCCACAATCTGAACCGGGCCGCGAGACTGTTTAAGTGAGCGAGCTGACGATTAAGTTCTCGATTGCGAGCAAAGATCTTCTCGGACCCTCCGTTGTCTGCTCGGTAGAGTCCAGTGATCGAGTCCACCACTATCAACGCTGGAGTCTTGGTAAGCACATTTTCTAGGTTCTCGATGATTCCAACTTGCTCTTTGAAATCCTCGGGTTGAAACAGCACAATCTTTTCGGCAAACTGAGGGCCTCCAATCATACGTTCTAGCCGGTGAGCCGAGAATGACTGGTCAGCATCCACGTAGAAGACCCGGAAGTCCTTTCGGGCCATTTCCAGAGCACACTGCATAGAGAGTATGGTTTTGCCGGTCGATGCTTCGCCATACAGGAGGCTTATCTGTCGAAGCGGAAAACCGCCTCCCAGCAACATATCAAGCCCCCGAACCCCTGTGCTGAGAGATTCCAATCTTGAATTCGCAATATTTCGTTGCGAGGTAAGAAGCTTAGCCAGCTCTGATCTTAGATGTCTAAACCAGTCACACTCGACCTAGAAGAAGGTCACACATTACTTCTGAAGGGACCGGCGTGGATCAGAGCGAAGCGAGGAGATGCGCAATGCTTGGGCGCTCGAATCCAATCCGACGATTGGACCATGATAGAGGAGTCGCGACAAGAACCCATCTACGCTGCGGACAATACCCTTCTGGAAATCAGACGAGGGTCTGGAAGTTCATGGTCTGTGGTTGGAGGGTCAACAGTGCCGGTGGCTTGGAACGAGGCAGCGCAAGTTCTCCAACGGCAGCGAGGGGTATGCATCATCATCGGAGAGGTAGATTCTGGCAAGTCCAGCCTCTGTACATTCCTCGTCAACAAATGTCTGGAAGATACGGGTAAAGTTGGATTAGTTGATGCAGATGTTGGCCAGGCCGACATTGGGCCTCCAGCTACTATTAGCTCATCTGTTGTCCAAGCGCCGATTATCGGCCTTCAAAAAGCAGCAGCGGGAATTTCGTTCTTCGTAGGCGATACTAGCCCATCCTTCGTTCCCGACAAAGTTGTCACCCTAGCCACACGCTTGAAGAAGAAAATCACGGGTTTAGCGGACACAGTGCTAGTGAATACGGACGGGTGGCTGGGAGAGTTCAACGCCGTGCGTCACAAACAGCTCATGCTTGAAGAGATTCAACCCGACTTGGTCATCGCGCTGAGTCGATCAGACGAGATCATTGATCCTCTCCTTGACGGAGTGAAATCCGCGTCGCTAAAGCTGCCAAGTTCTTCCTTTGCCAGGGTTCGATCCAAGGAGGAGAGGAAGAAGGCTAGGGAAGCAGGGTACCGTCGGTTCCTTCAAGGGTCCCACAAGCTAGGAATCAGTCAAGAGACGGGGATGAGAATGTTTGACCAATTAGAACAGACAGTCTTCCCGGAGAATCGACGCTTCAAAGGACTTGTGGCCGGACTGTTGAATCAGAACGAGGAGCTTCTCAGCATCGGGAGGATCAACCACGTCGAAAATGGAAAAGTCGTCGTTGAAACGAAGACGATGGAGAAGCCGACTGTACTAGAGATCGGAAATATTGTCTTGTCATCAAAGTACGATGAGGTCGGCTACGGTGCTTTACATTGAGTAAGATTCGGGGATAGAGTACACGTAGATTGTGTGTTCGTTGTAGTTTTCTTTCCGTGAGGGCTTCCATCCGTTGATCATGAAGTCGTGACTCACGATTCGTGAACCGGGCTTCGCTTCAGCTCTCAACTTGGGTTTCAGCCTCTCGTTAGCATAGGTCGTTAGGTAGAGAGTGATCAGAGTGGCTTCTTTGAGGTCGGCTTGAAAGAGGTCGCGGTTGTATACGTGGACTTTGTTGCTTAGGTTGAGCTTCTCAACCTCGCCAGAGGCGGTTTTGAACAGGTCTTCTCTTATCTCGTAACCGAACGCTGCTTTGACTCCGAAGTCTTTCACCGCGGTCGCTAGAATGCGGCCGTCGCCGCATCCGAGATCTACGACTACATCGTCCTTTGTAGCCTTGGCTACCTCTAGCATTTTGCGGACAACGTCATGTGGTGACGAGACGAATGGTGCGCAGCTCATCTTGTTTCAAACTCTCTATTCTATTGTGCGTGGCTTGATGAATCAAACTATTTAAACAACTCTTCGCGAAAAATCGCGAGAGACTCCTCGATCTGGCCTATTGTAATGATCAATGATACCAGAATTCATGAACTCTCAAAGGCAGAATTGAAGGAGCCGGTCCTGATCCAGGGACTGCCCGGGCTGGGCTACGTTGGAAAGGTCGCGGTGGACTATTTTATCGAGAAGCTGAAACCAAAAAAGTTCGCAGAACTATATTCTAGCTATCTACTATTCCCAGACGGGAACCTAGGCATCAATATTTCCGAAGACGGTACATATTCACTTCCCAAATACGAATTCTACTCCTTTAGTGAAAAGGAGCCTAACGCGATATTCCTCACTGGAGACGCGCAGCCGAGCGTAACGGGTCAATATGAGGTCGCTAGTATAGTCTTGGACTTTGCCCAACGATTCAATTCAAAGATGGTTCTCACGATGGGAGGCTACGGCACTAGGTCGGGGAATGACGTGGGAGCGGTATACGCTGTTGTCGGCGATTCGGTTGTTGGAGAACGTCTGAAGAAGATGGGCGCCAAGCTCGCAAAGGGAGGAGCTGTTACTGGAGCCGCAGGGGTAATCTTGGGCATCGGTCGGCAGAGAGGATTACAGTGCGCGGGTCTCCTGGGGGCTACAACAGGAGTGTATCCTGATTTGGAGGCGGCTCGAGCAGTGATTCAGATGTTGACAGGACTAGTTGGAATGCCGGTCGAGCTGAAGGATTTGGACACGGAGATTGAGGATATGCGTAAGAAGATGGAAAAGTTCCGTCGAACCGAACTCGAAGAGGTCAAAGAGGGAGAGGAGAAGACGGAAGAAGGAAAAGACCGCTACATTACATAGACGCGATGCTCAGATAGTATGTGGCCTTGCAGGAAGCTAGCATAGAGAGAGAAGGTAGGGTCCACAAAGTGAGCCTACTTCAAATGGACAATGCCGTCCTCGCTTTCTGCTACGACGGAACAATGAAATTCGGAACCCTTGCCGTGTCGACGCCTGGTCTAACCGAGGGTGTAGTGGGCACATCGTCTGTTCTCCTGGGAGGGAAATATCTCATCGCGGCTCGGGCCCTCGCGGAGAGGTCTGCTGCGATTTTCAAGAAGATGAGCCTCGTCTCCCTCAACACGACACTCTCCGAGGGAGAAGCTCTTAGAGTCTACTCCGCGCTTCTGGACAAAGCCAAAAGTCCCTGATCGGAACGATACTTCAAAAAAATTAGAGATGGAATAAAAACCCAAGGGCGATTGTGACTGCCATGGCTGTGAAAGTGAGTGCAGCCATTGCGTCATCGAAGCTTTCAGTGTTCATCTTATTGTCACTGTCAATCTCATCATTGAGAGGACTGTCGCGATCTTGGGAGAGATTCTCGGCTTCCTTCCAGACATTAACCATCATCAGAATGATCGGTGGCTGCTCGTCAATGGTAATTTCGATGTAACAGAACAGACCGTAACGATTCGTCCAAGATTCTTTAATAGGGTGGGGGATCGATCACAAGTTGGCCGTCGCGTGGCCTCTAGTTGCGACCCAACGTTCTAGAAAATGGTGGAGACTAGCGCCAACTGTTCAGCTTAGTTGCGGCCGGCTCTTTAGTTTCGTTTCCGTTGTGGCCTGTCACCCACTCAGGAACGATGACAGCTCTGATCAGCTCCTGAATAGAAATACCCCTCTTCTTCGCTATCTTCTCTAGCTCTCGGAAGATAGTATCGTCGAGTGTTTGCATGAATTTGGGCAGAGCAGGCACCACGGTTTCTTCGGATATCAGTATCATTTCTAGGGTTGAAATAAAGTGCTGATGTAACTTCTAGAATTCTGACCCAGTGACAGAACGCGAAGCGACGGGTTGCTAGAGGGAAACCTTCACCGACGACGGCGTCTCTCCGAGGATCTGTCTCGATGCGGCTTCAACTCTGGAGCGGTATTGTTCCTTAGTGTAGACCCGGACGAGATTCATGAAGGTCCTGAGCACGCCGATGATTCTCGAGATCTCGGAGAGCTGTACGATCTCTTTCTTACCAGTCGGTCCACGTCTGAAGACTGGTATATCGAGAGGCTGTATCTCCACAGCGTTGTGGTAAGGCACTGAGGGAAGGGTTGGTACATCAATCATCACATCTTCGACCCTGACATGTGCTTTCTTGGCAATCTCGTCTCTGATCTTGTCTCGCACGCTCTCCTTCGTTATCACGTTTGAAACGAGTTCTTCCTGAGCGAAGAGAGTTTTTTCATACGAACACTTTAGGAGTCTTCTAGCCTCCAGGTCTTGCATTATTTTCTTGGACTGCTTGCACTCCTTCAGGTCTGTCCAGACCTTGTAATCGTCGAGGCGCAAGTAGTCTTCAGGCTCGTCAAAAGACAGTAGGTTCAGCTCGTCTTTTGCCGACTCTAGGGCTTGGACGATCATGATCTGGACTGCTCTTGAGGCTCTGTGGAAGTAGATGGTTCTGAAGGATTCCAGTCTGGCCAACAAGAAGCTCTCGAGGGTCGCGACTGCTCTCCCGTCAACGGACAGGTTTCCGTTGATTACGTCCATGGTGTAGAGGAGTCTGTGAACGTCCACGGAACCATACCCTGCTCCTGTATGGAAGGAGTCCCGGACTAGAAAGTCCATCTTGTCGACGTCGACGCTGCTGCTGATTATCTGGTCGAGATAGGGTCTCTTTCCGTCCCTGAGACGGCCTACGGCTAGCAGCCCGAGTTTGCGAGGGTCAAAGCCAGCCTTGTCAAGCTTCACTGCGATTTCTGTCTCTTTCACAAGCCAAGGAACGAAGTCTTCATGGGTCTTCTTCAGATGGCGGACCATGAGAGGCTCAAACACGTGTGAGAATGGACCGTGCCCGATATCGTGGAGCAGGGCAGCTAGGCGCGCCTGCTCTTGCATGTGAACGTCGAGACGTGTCGGCAAGACTTCAGAGAGAACACCTGCAAGGTGCATCGCTCCCACAACGTGTTCAAACCGAGTATGGTTTGCCGCCGGGTAGACAAATTCCGATCCGGCGAGCTGGCGTAGTCGTCGAAGTCTCTGGACGGGTCGAGTATCAATTATCGTCTTTTCGGCTTCGCTGATTCGGACGTATCCATGGATAGGGTCCTTGATGAAGCCCCAAGCCTTAGACATGATGGGAAATGGGCGTGCGACCGCTTATTCTAAACTTCCCAATCGTTACTTTTTCTTTTTCTTCGTTGGATTGTGTGCGGCGCATGTGTCACAGATCGAGCTTTCGCCTCCAGCCCGAGTGTTTGGCTCATCAAGTTCATCCTTAAGGTGTTCGGTTTTGAGATTCTCAAGCCCGGTTCTCTGGTCTTAATATCGGCTGATTCCTCGAGGGAATCTTGTTTGTGGTTCTCTTTTTATTCTCCTGAAGATTATCTGCTAGATGTTGTGATTCGAATTGGTGAAGGACAAGATTCTATGCTTTGTCTGTGCGGTGAAGAACATTGAACGGACCTTCAACACATACTACGAGCTGCAGGAGCATCTGTACCGGGATCATGACATGAAGAAAGACCCTGCAATGGATATTTTCAATAAATACAAACCCGCGGTGGCAAAGACTCCAACTGCCGAACAGTAAGCCTCCCCTCGTGTTGCGGTTAACGATTTCTAGATGGCGCTCAACAGAGAGGCCACAAATCCATAGCCGAGGAGAACGATGAATGCGACTATGATGAATATCACAAGGCTGCGCTGAGTATCCAATCCCATAGCGCTCTTCACCGCGATCACTGTCGAAATCGCTATCCAAGCCACGCCGATCGCTCGTGCAATGTCTGGGATTGGCGACACGGGGATCGACATGATGAGGAAGATCAGGCCGGGAGAGGTTGAGAAGAATACTGGCCTCGCCAGTGACCAGTAGTTCGATCTTCCTCCGAAGAGGCTTCTTCCGATAAGAAACGTCAAGGATACCCAGACGATTCCCAGAGCAATACTTACAACAGCGCCGAAAACAGCACCTAGCAGAATCCCTATCGTATTGTATCCGATCGCCGCTGCGAATCCGAATCCGAAACTAGCTCCAGCGAGAGCCAGGACAGTCAGTGCCTGAACTGTAGCTGTGGAATCTTCTTTCAACTCCAGGAAAGTGTCGCGGTTGAGCCGGGCCGATTTCACCATTCGATCCAACATCGTTCGGAATCTGTCAATACTAAGGGCACCAGAACGGGAGATCATCGACGAGTTCTGGAACAAATGTAGCTGACCCGGATTATCAACGTATACGTGGGATCTGTTCAGCTTGTTCCGAATTGTAGGCCGATGAAGGCCAGAATGAGGAGGCCTACCGCAACTGTGAGGGCTGTTCTTCGCAGATTTAGTCCCATGACCTGTTTCAGAGCAAAGACTTGTGAGAGGAAGAGCCAGACTACAGCAACGACTGCGATGGTCCCCTGGAACCAGTAGACTGGAACATTTCCTTGGACTAGAATTGGAGGAACAGGGATTGTGATTAAGAGGAAGATGAGGAACGGGCTGCTCGCGAAGAATAGAGGTCGTGCTAGTTCCCAGTAGCCTGTTTTGCCTTGGAAGAGCTTTGTCCCGACGAGAAAGGCTGTGGCTGACCATACGAAGGCTGCGAAGCATACGGTGACTGTGTTCGCGAGGCTGCCGACGATTATTCCGTAAATTGACAGGTCGTGCCTCTGGAACTGTGTTTGTGCAGTGTAGCCGATACCGTAAGCAAGAGCTGCGAGAACTAGAACTGCGACGGCTTGCCCGGTTGATGTAGTGTCCGTCTTCAGCTCTAAGACTCCTTGTTGGTTCAGTCTGGATGCTTTCTTCATCCGGGACCACATCAGACCCAACTGGAGTTTTGGTGCGGGTGACTCGGTTTGGATAGACATTTTGGATAAGCCAGGCTTAAGTGGTGATTTCAGTCCATGCTTATGAACGAATAGTCAATCCGATACTCTGGAGCTTGGAGGCATGTCGAGAGCCAAGGAAGCCGTCGACCCGGTCGCAGGGCTGAAAGAGACTCTCAACCGTGTCAAGCCCAGCTTCAAAGTAGTAGTAATGCCGGACTTCTATCTCGACTATATTCTCACTTATCCGGGCAAGCTGGAGGATCTAACGGCCTCCTTCATGGAGGTGGCTCAGAGGGGAGGAGGGAATCTTCTGGGCTGGGGACACACGGTCGGGCGGGGAGGAAACGCGTCGAATGTGGTGGCTCAGCTTTCGAAGCTTGGCTGTCAGGTCGTTCCGATTATTGAGACAGATCAACTTGGTAAAACAGTACTTCAACACTTTCTCAATGGTGTGGACCTTTCGCACGTTAGGACAACGGGGACAATGTCTCGGACACTGTCGTTTGAGACAGAGCACTCGGGTAGGCGTGTCAACATCATGGTCAGTGACCCGGGGTCTCTGTCCCAGTTTGGCCCCGAGAAACTGACACAGGAGGACAAGCAGCTGATTTCTGAGGCCGATTTTGTCTGTGTTCTGAACTGGAATCAGAACCTGAAGGGAACGGACCTCGCCGAGAAAGTCTTCTCGATAGCCAAGGAGGAGGGAAAGGCTGTCACATTCTTCGACCCCGGAGATCCTGCGTTACGGACTGGCGAGATAGAGGCGCTGAACCAGCGGGTCCTGACTCCTGGACTGGTAGATGTTCTAAGCGTTAACGAGAACGAGCTGGTTCATCTGGCGAATGGAGTAGCTGAGGACACGTCGGAAATTGAGGGTGCTGAGGATCCGCTCTTCGGGGCGGCGAGTGTGTTCAGCATGATGATTCCGAGGGTTGATTTGCATACGCCGGAGTTCTCGGCGAGTTTTGTGGATGGGCAGAGGGTTCGGGTTCCATGCGCAAAGATCAAGCCTGCGAAGGTTACCGGTGCAGGGGATGTGTGGAACGCGGCAGACATCTATGCTCAGGGTGTAGGGCTGGGGCATAAGGATCGGCTGATATTCGCCAACGCGGCTGGAGCGGCGTATCTGGAGGGACGCGGG
>Ga0209055_1000250_pt1 | contig 38008 bp, 28 predicted proteins | sample GraSoiAngelo_110_FD_185875 | JGI IMG/M metagenome (GOLD analysis project Ga0209055, IMG submission 185875) | Grasslands soil microbial communities from the Angelo Coastal Reserve, California, USA - 14_0903_12_30cm (SPAdes) (version 2) | ecosystem: Environmental > Terrestrial > Soil > Grasslands ... | reverse complement strand
AGCAATAATCCCGGTTAAGTCCAGCGGGAGTAAAAAAGGAATTTTGCGGAGACAGATGAAGATGATGGTGGGCGGGAAGGTTCTTACGGCAGGTCTACTCCTCCTAGCGACAGCCGGAATGGCACAGAACCAGGGCAACCCGCCACAGGGCGCTCCGCCTTCCCCGCAAGGCGCTGAACCGGCTAACAATCCAGCCGCCGCTTCGCCTGCGGCTCAGAACGAAACAACACCTCCCTCTAGCGCGCTAACCCCGCAGAAGGAGCCGACCGGCGCGGCGCCATTGCGCGTAATGGTCGGCAAGTCGCTGCTGATCAATGTTACCGAGCGGCTGAAGCGGGTCTCGGTCACCGACGACACGGTCGCCGACGCAATGGTCGTTACGCCGACGCAAATCCTGGTGCACGGCCGAGCGCCGGGCGAAGTTTCCCTTCTGATCTGGGATCTGGCGGAGCGTTCGCGAAGCTTTGACCTGCGGGTCGACGTCGATATCACTGCCGCAGCCGAGGACGAACACCGGGTTTTCCCGGACGAACAGATCAATGTTTCGCCGTCCCGTAACGCGATTGTGATCTCTGGCCACGTTTCCACGGAAGACGTGGCCAAGCGCGCGGGCATGATTGCCGAAGCGTATTCCAGCAAAGTTGTCAACGTTCTGACCTTTGGCCCGGTAGGCGCACAGGAAGTGCTGCTGGAGGTCAAGTTTGCGGAAGTTGATCGCTCGGCCCTGGCGGAACTGGGCGCCAATCTGTTCAGCACCGGCATTACTAACACGATCGGCAGTACCACAACCGGGCAGTTCTCCGCCCCTAAGCTTGGAAACATCAGCGACACGGTCCCTTCTCCATCCGGCGCACCTTTTTCGAGCAGTGTCTCAATCAGCGACATGCTCAATGTTTTTCTCTTTCGTCCCGACACTCACGTAGGCGCCGTGATCAAGGCCTTGCAGACCAAGAATCTGCTGCAAATTCTGGCCGAGCCGAACCTGATTGCCGTGAACGGCAAAGAGGCGAGCTTCCTGGCCGGTGGCGAGTTCCCCTTCCCCATCGTGCAGCCGGGACAAGGTTTTACGGCGGTCACCATCTCCTTCAAGGAATTCGGTGTCCGGCTGAAATTTACCCCGGTCATCACCCCCAACGGCAATATTCACTTGCGAGTAGTGCCGGAGGTGAGCACGCTGGACTTCGCCAACGGGCTCACCATTCAGGGCTTAACCGTACCGGCTTTGAGCACGCGGCGGGCGGATACTGAATTTGAATTGCAGGATGGACAAAGCTTCGTGATCGCCGGCCTGATGGATAACCGCGTGACCAACATTGTAAATAAGATTCCCGGGTTGGGCGACATCCCAATCCTGGGTAATTTTTTCAAGAGCACGAGCAAACACAAAAGCAATGCGGAATTAATGGTGCTGTGCACGGCGCGGCGCGTTTCTCCCAGCAGCGCGCCCCCGGCGGGCCCCAAGAATCCGGAACCGCTCCTGAATAATGATAAGTTTGACGGGAAGAAGCCATCCGGCGGCAAGTAAATGAGTAATCGGCAAGGGACAGGGCCTGCGAAAAGGGGGTTCTTTCTTTGCCAGAGTGGGTTATCTTTAAGGATGTTGGAAATAGCAGTGCGGCCATGCCAGAACTCTCGGTAGTCATCGTTGCCCCGGACAGCGAACAACGGGCGGTTTTACAGGTGCTGGTGGACGGCACGAGTGTGGCGCGAACCGTCCACACCTGCGCGAATTTCCCGGTGGCCACCGCTGATCCGGTGGTGCGCCGGGTGCAGTCGGCAAATGCCGACGTTGTGCTGGTGGACATTCCCTCCGACAACTCTGTTTTAGCGCTGCGGGCCATCGAATTGTTACATCAGGAAATGCCGGAATGTGCGCTGTTCGCGATCGGCAACATGGAGCAACCGCAAGTGATCGTGAGCGCCATGCGGGCCGGCGCGCGCGAGTTCATTGAACGCCCGACAACTACCACCGACCTGCTGGAAGCCTTTGTCAGGTTGACCACCGCCCAACGCAAAACCCGCCGGGAAGGTTCGCGGGGCAAGGTTTTTACCGTCGTCAACGCGAAAGGCGGCAGTGGTGCGACGACGGTGGCTGTCAATCTGGCGTTGGCCCTGCAGGCTGCCCACGGCAATGTGGCCCTGATAGATCTGGCGCCGCTCGGACACGCGGCTCTCCACCTCAACTTGAAGCCGCTGTTTACCGTAGCCGATGCGATTCGCAACCTGCACCGCCTGGACAGTTCCCTGCTGGAAAGCTTCATGACCCGGCAGACCGGCGGTTTGCAGCTGCTGGCCGGCACCAACATCCCGGCAACGGCAGAGCCGTCGACAGCCGAGTTTGCGCGCCTTTTCGACATGTTGGTCAACCACTATCATTACATCGTGGTGGACACCTCGAGCCGGCTGGATGGCGCAACCCGCCTGGTATGTAACCTGTCGGAGACGGTGCTGCTGGTAGGGCACACCGATGTGGCATCACTCTGGAGTGCGGCTCGGGTGCTACAGTACCTGGGTGAAACCGGCGGGCGCGAGCGAGTGCGGCTGGTGCTGAACCGTTTCCGCAAGGTTCCCGGTTTTACCGAGGCCGATGCCGAAGCGGCCGCCGGAACCAAGTTATTGTGGAAGATTCCTAACCAGTATTTCGCGGTTTCCTCGGCGATCGATCGGGGCATCCCGTTGATGTCGCAGAATCATACGGAAATTGCCCGTTCCTTCACCGCCCTGGCCACTATCCTCACCCAACACGACGAGGAGGCAAAGCGAACGGCCTGGTCGCTGTTTAAAACGGTTTAAAGGATACTCATGGGAAATTTGCAAACCTTCGAACGGAGCGAGTACCAGCAGGTCAAAGCGGATCTGCATCGCAAGATTCTTGACCGTTTGAATCTAGAAAAATTGGGTAAGACGCCCGGCGACGCGGCTCGCGAAGAAGTGCTGATCGTGATCCGCAATACCGTCAACAGCGAGGCGGTGCCGCTCAGCTTTGCCGAGCGCGAGCGGCTGTCCCGGGAAATTCTGGATGAAATTTTCGGCCTTGGGCCCTTGGAGCCGCTTCTCAAAGACCCCACCATCTCCGACATCCTGGTGAACCGCTTCAATCGCGTCTACATAGAGCGCAACGGCAAGCTGGAGCTTACCGGCCTGAGTTTCAAGGATGACTCCCACCTGATGCAGATCATTGATCGCATCGTCTCCAAGGTGGGGCGGCGCGTGGACGAGTCTTCGCCCATGGTGGATGCGCGTCTGACGGACGGTTCTCGCGTGAACGCCATCATTCCGCCCTTGGCCATTGATGGGCCCTGCCTGTCGATCCGCCGGTTTGGACGGGATCCCCTGACCGCCCGCAACATGATCGAGAACAAAACTCTAACCGAACCCATGCTGGAATTGCTTTCCTCCATGGTAAAGGGCAAGCTAAATATCCTGATTTCAGGCGGCACCGGCGCCGGCAAGACGACTCTGTTAAATGTACTCTCGGGATATATTCCCACTACCGAACGCATCGTTACCATTGAAGACGCCGCCGAACTGCAGCTGAAGCAGGAACACGTCGTGCGCCTGGAAACTCGCGCCCCGAACATTGAGGGCAAAGGCGCGGTTCGACAGCGGCAACTGGTGATCAACTGCTTGCGTATGCGTCCGGACCGCATCGTGGTGGGCGAGGTGCGCGCGGAAGAAGCTTTCGACATGTTGCAGGCCATGAATACAGGCCATGAAGGTTCGCTGACCACGGTGCACGCCAACTCGCAACGTGACGCGTTGGCCCGTATCGAGAACATGTGCCTGATGGCGAATCTGAACATCCCGGAGCGGGCCATCCGGCAGCAGATCTGCTCGGCGGTTCATGCCGTCGTGCAAATCGCCCGCCTGTCGGACGGCACGCGAAAAGTGATTACCATCTCCGAGATCACCGGCATGGAAGGCGACGTGGTGCTGATGCAAGACATCTTCGGCTTTGAGAGACGCGGGCTGGACGAGAGCGGAAAGGTCCGCGGCGCGTTCAAGGCTTCCGGTATCCGCCCGCATTTCGCCGACCGCCTGGCTACATCCGGATGCCGGCTGCGGGCCGCTATGTTCGAATCACGGATGGAGGTTTAGGGATACAAGGATGTTAACCGGCATTGCCATCCTGGTTTTTGTCGTGGTGACGCTGGCGGTGTTCACTGGCGGCTCGTTGCTGGATGAGCGCCGCTCGCGGGCACGCCTGTTGCGCGATCGCCTGACTACCGTGCAAAAGGCCGCTGAGCGCGAGCCCACCGAAGAACTGGCGATTCTGCGCGACGAAATGCTCAGCGAGATTCCTGCTCTCGATACGCTGCTGCGCAAGTCCGCGCGCGTTTCCTCGCTGCAGAAGCTGCTTTCCCAGGCGGATATCCAGATTCGAGCGGGCAATTTCCTGATGCTCTCCGCCTTGAGCGCGATTGTGCTGGCGGTGGTGGTGATTCTGTGGAGCAAGATGCCAGTTCTGGGCTGGGCGGGCGTTCTGATGGGCTTTTTTCTGCCTTATGCCTATGCCACTCACTTGCGTACCAAGCGCTTCGACAAATTCGAGGAACTTTTCCCGCAGGCAATCGACACCCTGGCACGCGCCGTCCGTGCCGGTCATGCCTTTACTACCGCGCTGGAGTTGATTGCCAACGAAATTGCCGAGCCGATTTCAGGCGAGTTCCGAAAGCTCTTTGAAGAACAGAAGTTCGGACTCCCGGTACGCGACGCCCTGATCAACCTGACGGAACGGGTTCCGCTGGTCGACGTGAAATTCTTTATTACCGCCGTAATGTTGCAGCGGGAGACCGGCGGCAACCTGGCCGAAATCCTTGATAATCTGTCGTATGTGATCCGGGAGCGGTTCAAGATCCTGCGTCAGGTCCGGGTCTATACGGCCCAGGGCCGCCTGACCATGGCGCTTTTGATGGGGCTTCCGCCGCTTGTGGTCGCCCTGATGCGAATCATGAATCCGAGTTTTGTTGAGCCCTTGTTCTCCGACCCCATCGGGCATGCCCTACTGGTGATCGGCATCACCTTGCAGACGATCGGCTACTTCGTCATTCGCAGGATTATTCAGATTCAGGTATAGAGCATGACACTTGCCCTCGCCCTCATTGTCTTCCTGACGATCACCATCGCCATATTCGCGTTTGGCGCGGCGGTGGCGATTCCCTTCTCGGCCCTGGGCGCGCGCCTGCGGGCCCTGGGCTGGCAAAAACAGGCGGAACCGGAGAAACCTGGGATCAAGCAGCGTATTCAAGAGGTGCTGGACCCTCTCAGCAAGGCGCTTCCCCTGTCTCCTTCGGAGGCCTCCAAAACACGCGTGCTGCTGATGCAGGCCGGCTATCGCGAACCGCGTCACATAACTCACTACTTTGCCTCGCGTTTGGTTGGCGCGCTGTTGGGCCTGGCCGTGGCGGTGATTGTGGCCGGCGGAACCGATTCATTCTTGTCTTTCCTGATTGGAGGCGTAGGACTGGGGTTCCTGCTGCCCCAGTTCTTTCTGAAGCAGAAGATCAAGGCTCGGCAGCGTCGCATCCGGCTGGGTTTGGCTGATGCGCTGGACCTTACTGTGATCTGCGTGGACGCAGGCCTGTCGCTGGAACAGGCGTTGTCGCGGGTCGGCGAGGATTTGCAGCACGCGCACCCCGACCTGAGCGACGAGTTGCACCTCGTCAATCTTGAAATGCGTGCCGGTAAGCCCCGCCCGGAAGCGCTGCGGAATTTGGCGGACCGCACCGCAGTAGACGACATTAAAGCTCTGGTTGGCGTGCTGATCCAGACGGACCGGTTCGGCACTAGCGTCACCCAGGCCCTGCGCGTGCACTCCGATTCTCTGCGCACGGAGCGACGGCAGCGGGCAGAGGAGCAAGCGGCCAAAACTACCATTAAAATGGTTCCTGCGCTGGTTGTGTTCGTCCTCCCCTCCTTGTTCTTCGTAACCTTGGGGCCGGCTGTGATCCAGTTACTTCGCACTTTGCTTCCCGGCCAGTGAAGTAGGTTTGCTCGAGCTGTCGGATACAGGAGTTGTGATGCCTGCATCGGCTATAAGAACCCGTGCCTACAATCGCACTCGGCAAGCCTACCTCGCTACCGATCTCGAGGTTGCCGACACGCATTGGTCGCGGCTACGAGGATTGATGGGAACCGATGCCTCCAATTTTCCCGCCGGAAAGGGGCTCTGGATTGTGCCCTGCCGCGGCGTACACACGCTGGGAATGCGCTTTCCCATTGATGTGGTTTACTTGAATGGAGATCGAGTCATCGTGCACATCCAAGAGCAACTGCGGCCATGGCGTCTGGCAGCGCTTCGCCTGAACGCAGCCACGGTTCTGGAATTGCCCTCTAGCGTGGTGCGCCAGACAGGGACCATCGTTGGGGACAAGATCGACATTGAATTCGGGAAGGACCAAGTGAGGGCATGAAAGAAGCTACCCAACAGGCTGTCGGCATGCCCGAACCACCACGGTTGCTGATCGAGTGGTCCTCACCGTGGCGGGAATTTGTCAGCGCCATTGGCCCCGCCCTGCACCGTTCTCCGAAACGGCTGGCGGGCGAGGCACGCGGTGGGCTCCCTTTTCCGGGCATGGCGGCCGCGTGGGTCTTGGAGGCGGTATTGCTGGTGGCGGCGATTGTGTTGCCAGGCAAGCTGGCCAGTCTCCAGCCCTACACTCCCCTGCCTCAGCCCAAGTACGACGTTATTTACTTTTCTGGCGAAGAGCTGCCGCAAACCGCAGACAACGGAGGAGCCAAAAGTGGGAAATCGGGGCGCGCCGGTGGACATGAAGGTTATCACCGCACCCAGACAATTCGCGTGGCACGCGGCGATTCGCTCACGGAAAGAGTTGTCGATGTACCCAAGATCAACCTGCCCAAATCGGATTTTCCGACAAACCTGCTGACGATTAAACGAATTCCGGGGCCGCCGCCGGCTTCCGGCCTGCGCTCTTCCCTGCCGGCAATGCCTCAAGCTTCTCCCGTGCCGCCACCCCCGGACGTTTTTCGGGATAAGATCCACGCCGCCGCAGCGCTGAACAACTTGGTCATCGCGCCCCCTCCGAACGTCTCTCGGGACAAGATGCATCCGGCGGCGGCGCTCAATAACCCGATTGTTGCGCCTCCGCCGGATGTCGCGAGGGAGAAGATGCAGGCCTTGTCCGGGGTCAACAGCGGTGTCGTGGCGCCTCCGCCCAGCGTGCAGCGTGATATTGCAGGAGTGCGGGCCGCGCCGGCTCCGGCGGCGAATGTCGTGCCTCCACCGGTCTCGGCTCCAGTGAATACGACTTCTATTACGTCGCGTCTGTCGCTGCCCCAGCCCAGCGTAATTGCACCGCCTCCCAGTCGTGTGACGCGCGAGAGTACATCGATAGCGGGCACACAGATAACCGACATTGAAAAGCAGATTGTTCCACCGCCGGTCGAGGTGGGAGGCGGTATGGCCGGCCGACAGACACCCGGTGGTTTGGCCGAGGCTAATAATATCGTTCCTCCTCCCCCCAGTCTGGGCAGCGGCAATCCGCTCGCTAACGGCGGACGTAGAGCGGCAGGCGGATCGGTGGGCGCGGCGACGGACGTGGTTCCGCCTCCGCCTACCGTCAGTGGCGGCAACTCTCTGACCGGAAGGGGGCGTGGCCAGTCAGGCGGTGGCCTGGGCGAAGCGCTCGATCGAGGATCGGTCGTTTCCCCGCCGAAAGGTGGCGGCGGTACGAGTGGCGATAAGGCTGGGGTGGTGATCTCCAGCCAGCCGGGATCGCGCTTTGGCGTGCCGGGCAGCGGCGGCACGGGCTCGCTGGCTATGTCACCGGCCGGAGGAGCTAAAACTGGACTCGGCGGCTCCGGTGGCGGCAACGGCATTGGACGCGGCGCAGGTCCGGGAAGCGGCCTAGTGGGCGAAGGTTCCGGAGCTGGAAAAGCCGGTACCGGACATGGTTCAGGATCGAATGCCAAGGACGGAATTTCACCTTACGTGGGCCCGGGCGGCACCGGCAATGGCACCAACGGCCCGGCAGCAGCCCCGGGCGTGTCGGTCTACGGGGGAGGCACCATCACCCTGCCCAGCTTCGGCGGCAACGCGGACCCGCCCAGTTTGCCGGCAAATTCGGGAACTCGAGCCACCCGCAGCGGCCCGAATGTCGTAGTGTTCGGGACTTCACGCTCAGGAGGCGCGTTTAACTTTTACGGAGCGTTGCCAGGCGACAATTTCACAATCTATATTCCCACCAGTTTGGGCCCGGCCGTGTTGCAGTATGCCGACCCGACCTCGGCTCAGCACGCTCACGCCGAGGAATTGACCGCCCCCGACCCCATGACCACCAATCTCCCCGCCGGTTTGACGCACTCGCGGCTGATCGTGGCCTGCGTGCTCGATCGCTCCGGTTTGCTACAGAATTTACATACGCTCGAGCCGGGCCCCCCAGAAATGACCTCTAAAGTCATAGCGGCACTCCACAGCTGGAAATTCCGCCCCGCCATGCGCGGAAACGAACCGGTCGAGGTGAATGCGATTCTGGGATTCAACATCGATACGCGCTGATAGCCCGCAAAGAACCAATGTCACACGAAGCCAAGGATCTCTGTATTTCGCTCCGGGAAACCTTCCTCGCGATCGCTCAAATATGTTCGCCACCTCATCCTGGTGAATGGGTTTCCACCCTGGCGCTTGCTGAAGTCGATCCCCCAGCTTCGACTTGGCGGGGACGACGATAAGGTTCACCCCTAACTGGTCGAGGACCTGGTTCCAGCCTGGCTCAACATGCAAGAGCTGCAAGTAGTCCCTCACGAACGGTTCACCGTAGAAATCGTGACGGTCATCGACGAAGACCTTGGTTCCTGGATATAGGCGGTAAATCAGGTAGCCGCCCCAGGAGTCCAGGGTGAAGACCGGCTCGCGATTGCCGCGTTGTTCTAACCAATCCACCGCCTGCACGGGAAAGCGTGTAGCGTCAAAATGCGCGTTCATCACCGGGGTGCCGAAGAGCGTGCCCTGGTGAAAACAGGAGGCAGTCGTGAGCAGGACCGCGAGGATCGGCCAGGCGTGCCAGCGTAGTTCAATCTCCAGATTGTCCATTCGGCTGGAAAACGCTCGCAGCCTGGAGAATGGCCCCGAAGATCCTACGGAAGCTCGGGAGAACAGGGGCGCGGCAATCATGGTAAGCAACATGGCGGCCACGGGGATATTGCGCGCGGCGTAGAGCCCGGACCCTGAGCTGAACAGGATCAGCAGCCATTCCGCCCAGCCCAGCTTGGCGCGGGCGGCCAAGATTCCAACCAGCGTCAAGACCAATAGCAGCAGAAAAAATTGCATAGGCAGGCCGTGGATATTGGGCCTGCGGAATTCGTCAATGTGCTGCATCAGAAAGCGATTGGTAAGGTATTGGTAGACATGCACGTGCAGTTTGTAGCCGTAGGGATTGATAAGGCTGACGAGGGCGGAAACGCCGAAAACTACGCCGAGATGTCGCGCGTGTCGCGACGCTCTTCGTCGCTGGCCGGCATCTCGACATTTAAGCCGTTTCAAAAAGTCGGCGGCCAGGAAGACTCCCAAAAGAACGAAGCCCAGTACAAAACCGCCGTGCAGGTTCGCCCAGAGCAGCATGACGAACGGCAGCCACCAGATCCGATAACCGCGAGGACCGTTTCCCCGGTAGCTGGAATCCAGCACCGAGAACCACCCGACCGTAATCAGCCAACTGATCACGTGCGGGCGGGCCAGGAAGTGAATGGAAGATGCCACGATGCTGGTCAACAACAGCACCATTATGGTGGTCACAGTTCCGCCCCGCAGCACAGAGAAGCGAAAGACCAACGCGAAGGTGAGGGCGATCACGAGCCCGCTGAAAAAGACGACTCCGTTGAGCCCGAGGTGGCTATAAATCCAGCCCATGCCCAGATCGTAGAGCCATTCCCAGGCGTACCAGGGCTTGCCGCCCATCGTGGCGGAAAAAGCGTCGGCGTGAGGAATGGCATGGGCCGCGATGATGTTTTGCCCGTCACGGATATGCCATCCGATATCGCCGTCCCAAAGCAGACGCGACGATAGCGTGCCGTAGGTGAACGCAATTAGAAGCAGAATGAAAATTAGATCCGTGATCGACGGCAGGAGAAAGCGTGCGGCCTTGGAGGTGACTGGGTCCGGGGTTGAGACAAGGGTATGCAACCTGCAAGCGTAACAGAAGGCTTAGCTGATGCCGAGCAACACGCCGAGATAGATACGAACCTTGGCAGCCTGTGAGGGATCAGCTCTCAAATGGAACTCGGCGTGGCGGGCGCCCCAATCCAGGCTTTCGAGTTGATCAACCAGGACCGCGCCTTCTACTTGGTCCACCTCAACCGAAGCGCGAAGGGGTAAGGCTCGCGCTGACTGGTGAGAGTACAAACAACCGCAAGCCCGCTGGTGCGGTTGTAGGAACAATCGGTCAGGACCAGCGCGGGACGGCGCTTGGGCCTCGTCGCGCCCAGCCTGCCGATCAAAATCCAGCCACACTATGTCGCCCGCGTTAGGGACGTACTTGGCTAGCACTCGACCGCTTCGCTGCCCAGGGTTGGTCCGCTGGCCATTTCAGGATAGCGATTCTCGCGAGCGATTTGGGCCACCAACTCGACGAGGGTCGGGGTTTTCTCCAGGCGACGCAGTTCGATCTTGCCCCTACCCCCCGGATTTCCAGCGCGTCTCCTTCGCCGAGCTTGGCTTCGGCCAGCAGCGGCTTGGCAATAGACCACGCCGGCGGGGGCGCCCGCGCCGCACCAGTCTAATCTGCGGATTTTCCTACCCAGGCCGGCCGTGCCAGCTCTTCCTCGGTCTCAGGTGGGCGCTTGCGCCGGGCCCTCAACCATGCCTGGAAGGATTCCATGTAGATGTAGAAAACAGGGGTGATATAGAGGGTCAGCAACTGGGAGAAGACCAAGCCGCCCACCACCGCCAGGCCCAAAGGTCGCCGCGACTCGGCGCCGGAGCCGAATCCCAGAGCTATCGGCAGCGTGCCCATCAAGGCTGCCATGGTGGTCATCATAATGGGGCGGAAGCGTAGCAGAGCTCCCTGGTAAATGGCATCGCGGGCGCTCTCGCCGGATTGCCGCTGCTTCTCCAGGGCGACGTCAATCATCATGATGGCGTTCTTCTTGACGATGCCCACCAGCATGATGATGCCGACAAAGGCATATAAGCTCAAGTCCACACGGAACAGTAGCAAGGTGAGGAGCGCGCCAAAACCCGCCGAAGGTAAGCCGGAGAGAATGGTGATGGGGTGGATGAAGCTCTCGTACAGGATGCCCAGCACGATGTAAATCACCAGAATCGCCATGAACAGCAGCAGGCCCAGTCCGGTCACCGAGGATTGGAAAGCCTGCGCCGTGCCCTGGAAGCTGGTACTGATCGTTGCAGGCAGCATCTGCTGCGCCTCGCGCCCGACGGCGTTCACCGCATCGCCCAAGGAGACACCCGGACGCAGATTGAAGGAAATCGTGACTGCCGGGAGCTGGCCGAGATGGTTGATGCTCAAAGGACCGACATCGTAAGTCAGCTTAGCTACGGTGTTCAGAGGGACCAGCTGACCCGTGGAAGAATGCACGTACAGCAGGGATAGCAACGACGGCTCTGATTGGTACTGGTCTTCGGTCTCGGTAATGACGCGATAAGCATTGTTCGGCGCATAGATGGTCGAAACCTGGCGCTGACTGTAAGCAGTATTGAGCGCGTCTTCAATCTGATTGGCCGTAATCCCCAGGGCGGAAGCCTTGTCGCGGTCGATCTCGACATTGACCTGCGGGTTCTTGATCTGCAAATCGCTGGTCACATCCTGGAGCAGCTTGCGCAATGGTGGATCGGTGCGCAGTTTGCTCTCAAACTTGGGGGCGTACTGGTACAACTCTTCTGTATCAGGGTCCTGGAGGGTGAATTGATACTGGCTCTTCGTAAGACTGCCGCCGATCCGTATGGGTGGAAGCACCTGCGGATAAGCGCTGATTCCGGGCACTTGCGACACGATGGGGCGCAGCGCCTGCACCAGTTCCATTGCCGACTTCCGCGTCTTGCGGGGAGTAAGCCGCATGAAGATGCGCCCGGCATTTCCGCCGGCGGCCGTTGACATGAAGGAGCTGACCCACGGCTGCTTCATGACAATCTCGTTCAGTGCCTTCTGGTGCTTGACCATGCCGTCGAACGAGATGCCCTGCACACCCTCCGTGAACATGAAGATCTGGCCCGTGTCTTCGTCGGGCAGGAAGCCCTTGGGAGTAATCATGAACAGGTACACCGTGGCGGCCAATACCACGCCTGAGACCAGCATGGTGGTGGCGCGGTACTTGAGCGTGACCTCGAGTGTCCGGTCATAGACGCGGAGCATGCCATCGAAGAAGCGCTCCGAAACGTCGTAGAGGCGGCCGTGGTGCTCCTCGCGGGCGGGACGCAGGAACCGGCTGCACAGCATAGGCGTCAAGCTCAGAGAGACCAGGCCAGACACCAGGATGGCTGCGGTGATGGTCACAGCGAATTCGTGCAACAGACGGCCTAGAATTCCGCCCATGAACAGCACGGGGATAAAGACGGCGGCCAGCGACAAGGTCATCGAGATAATGGTGAAGCCAATTTCCTTGGCGCCGCGGAACGCCGCTTCCATCGGGCGCTCTCCCATTTCCATGTGGCGCACGATGTTTTCCAGCATGACGATGGCGTCGTCCACCACAAAACCTACCGATAGGGTCAGCGCCATCAGCGACAAGTTGTCGAGCGAGTAGCCCAGCAGGTACATCAAGGCAAACGTGCCCACAATCGACATGGGCAGGGCCAGGCTGGGAATGGCCGTGGCAGAAAGATTCCGCAAGAAGAGGAAAATGACAAGAATGACCAGGACCAGCGCAAGGAACAGCGTGAACTTGACGTCGTTCACCGAATCGCGAATGGACACGGACCGGTCATACAGAATGTTCATGTCCACCGAGGGCGGCATCTGCTGGCGGAAGGTGGGCAACAGCTTTTTGATCGAGTCCACCACTTCCACGGTGTTGGTGCCGGGCTGGCGCTGGATCGCCAGCACGATAGCGCGACGGATCCCAGATTGCTTGTCGTAATACCAACTTGCGGTCTTGTCGACTTCCACGCCGTCAACGACCTGGCCTAGGTCCTTCAAGCGAACCGGGGCGCCGTTGCGATAGGCGACCACCAGCGGCGCATAGTCCGCGGCTTTCTCCAACTGCCCGTTGGCCTGCACCACGTACGCCTGATTCTTTCCGTAAAGGGTTCCTGTGGGCTGATTGACGTTTCCATTGGCAATGGCGTTGGCCACATCATCCATGCCAATCTGGCGGCTGGCCATCGCCTTGGGATCCAGCTTCACGTGGACAGCATATTTTTGCGCCCCATAAACGCTTACCTGGGCCACGCCGTTGATCATTGAGACGCGCTGTGCGATCAAGGTCTCGGCGTATTCGTCCACGTCGGAGAGGCGCAAGGTGGGTGAACTCAAGGAGAGATACAGAATGGGCTGATCCGCAGGGTTCACCTTCTGATAGGAGGGCGGATACGGCATACTCTGGGGAAGGTCTCGCCCTGCCTTGGCGATCATGGACTGCACGTCCTGGGCAGCGGCATCCAGGCTGCGGCTAAGGTTGAACTGGAGAGTGATTTGCGTAAAGCCTTGGGTACTCGTGGACGTCATCGAGTCCACGCCGGCAATGGTGGAGAACTGCTTTTCTAGCGGCATGGCCACGGCCGACGCCATGGTGTCGGGAGTCGCACCGGGCAGGCTGGCGGACACCAGGATGGTGGGGAAATCCACGTTGGGAAGGTCGCTCACCGGCAGCATCCGGTAGCCCATGGCGCCGAACAAAAGGATGGCCATCATGACCAGAGTGGTCATGACGGGCCGCTTTATGAAAAGTTCCGCCCCACTCATGCCTGCGCTTCCTCAATTGAACGTCGAGGCCGGAGTTCGATGCTTTGAGCGGAAGGCGACGTTTTGTTCTCGCCACTAGCCGGCTCTGGCCCCACCGCTTCCTTGATCTGAACCTTGGATCCCGGCACCAGACGCAACTGCCCGTCGGTCACGACCCGTTCTCCGGGCCCGAGTCCCTTATCGATGACCGACTGTCCCTTCGTAGTGCGGTTCACGGCTACCGGCCGGGTTTCCACGGTCATGTCCGGCCTGATCACGAACACGTATTGACCTTGCTGGCCGGTATTGACGGCTTGCGAAGGTACGACGATGGCATTGGGCTGGGTGTGCAGAGTAAGCACGACATCGACAAACTGGCCCGGCCAAAGCCGCCGGTCGGTGTTGGCAAACTCGCCTTTCAGCTTGATCGTGCCGGTAGCGGGATCGACCGTGTTGTCGATGAAACTAAGCTTCCCGATCGCCGGCTGGGGATCGTTGCGAATGGAAACTTCGACAGGCAGCTTGCCGCTGGCGGCAAATTTCTTGATCTCACCCAGGTATTGCTCCGGCACGGTGAACGCGACCCGGATAGGTTGGATCTGATTAATGTTCACCAGGGGCACGTCATTGGCCTTGATCATGTTGCCCTGGTGAATCAGCAGGCTTCCGACCCGGCCATGGATGGGCGAGTAGATCGAACAATAGATCAACTGCACACGCGCGTTTTCTACTGCCGCCTTGTCCGCTTCGACCGCGGCGTCGAGGGCGTCGGCGCTGGACTGCATCTGGTCGTACTGTTCTTTGGCCACGACCCCGTCTTGCATCAAGGCGGCGTAACGCTTGGCCTCGACGTGAGCCAGTTCAGCCTGGGCGTGGTCCTTGGCCAGCGTGCTCTGAGCCTGTTTCAGGACGGCTTCAAACGGACGCTTGTCCAGGGTGAAAATCAGGTCGCCTTTTTTGACATCCTGGCCTTCGCGGAAGAAAACGCCGGTCAGTTCTCCCGTGATCTGGGTCTTCACAGCAACCGTGGAATAAGGCTCGACCGAGCCGATAGCCTGAACTTGGACCGGGACATCCTTCTGCTCTGCGGTGGCGGCCAATACCGGAACCACCGGCGTGGCCGGCGCGGCTGGTCCCGCCGCCTTGGTACCGGAGCAAGCGGTCAGAAGCAAACCGCCCGCCAGGCCGAGACATGGCGCCAGCACCGCCGACAACGGCCGGGTTAAGAGATTATGAGTTCTGAGTGACACCGCCCTGCTCCTGAGTTGCGCGCTGATTGCCATTGTCGGACTTGCGAGACCGGACGCCGGGTGCAGCCTTGGGCGGCTGCAACATGCCCTCGAGCCAGATGTCGACCAGCGTCCTGCTTACCTGTTCGACGGAAAATTTCTGGAAACGTTTGCCGCCGAAAAGCTCTTGTACCCAGGAGTGATAGATCACCATCCCTAAGAAACCGCGCGCTGCCAGGAGGGGATCGACGTCCCGGAAAGCGCCTTCCCTGGCGCGCCGCCGGATGTATTCGGCCAAAACATCGTAATAACCGGCGATGTGATTGCGAAAGAAACGCTGCGAAAGGCGATGGTTCTCCAAAGCGCTATAGAGCAAGAGTCGAGACAAGGTTTGATCCGTGGAGCGGCGCTCCAAGATCTCGGCGGCCAGCCCGGCCAGAATCTCGGCATCCGTACCAGCCGAGTTGAGCCGCTGCCGCATCCGGTCCCGGGGAGAAGCGCCTTTAATCTTGCCCTGTATGACCGCCCAGTAGAGGCTTTCCTTCGTCGGGAAATGCCGGAAAATCAGGGCCTCGGTGACCCCGGCATGCTCGGCAATTTGCTTGGTGGTGGTTCCCTGAAAGCCCTGGCGAGCGAACAAACGAGCGGCGACCGAGAGGATCTGTTCCCGTCGGCCGGCGGCGGTGAATCTGAGCTGGGCGGTGGCCATGCCGGTAAGGAAATACTAAGTAAGTAGATACTTACTTGCAGGGCTTTGTCAACCGGCGCTGGGGGTGGACGGGGTGGAAGCGGCAGGTGCATGCATGAAACCTGGCATTCCGAAGCGCAGCGCGCAATCCCTACCGCGAAAATTCAATTGGTTGGTCGGGATGCTTCGCTTCGCTCTGCATGAGAAACCTTAATGGAGCATGACCACCGATTGGCATGCCGCAGCTGGTCAGTGTTCCAGCGGCGGGCTGGCAAAGGTGACGCCGAGTTGGTCGAACAGGAAGCTCCAATTGAAAGTCTCCATGGCGATCTGCTGGTCCCGACCGGCGCCGATCCCGCCATGTCCGGCGTCGGAGAAACTGACGAGGAGGACCGGCTTCCCCGACGCCGTAGCGGCCTGCAATCGGGCGGCGAACTTGCGGGAGTGCCAGGGATCGACCCGCAGATCGTTCTCTCCTACGGTCAACAAAATCGCCGGATACTTGGTGCCGTCCTTGACGTGCTGATAGGGGGAGTAGGTATAGAGCGCGCGGAACTGCTCCTGATCTCTCACCGAGCCGTACTCGGTAACGTTGAACTGCCCGTTCTGAGTGGTCTCAAAACGCAGCATGTCATAGAGGCCGGCGACCGAGACCACGGCCCGAAACAGATCAGGCCGCTGGGTTAGGACCGCACCCATCAACAACCCGCCATTGCTGCCGCCTTCGATGCCTAGTTTTTGGGGATTCGTGTATTTCGCCTGGAACAGGTGTTCGGCGGAGGCAATGAAATCGTCGAATACGTGCTGCTTGTTGGTCAGCATTCCGGCCCGGTGCCACTCCTCGCCGAACTCGGCGCCACCGCGCAGGTTGGCGATCGCATACACGCCGCCTGCATCCAGCCACAGGCGCAGCGAGGGATCGAACCACGGAGTCAGGCTTATACCGTATCCGCCGTAACCGGTCAGCACCGTAGGATGGCTGCCGTCCAACTGAAGGCCCTTCTTGCGGATGATGTTGATCGGGACCTCCGTTCCGTCCTTGGAGACGCCGAATTCGCGCACCGCTTCCACATCGCTGAAATCCACGGGCGAAGTCGAGCGCAGGCGAGTGGCCCTGGTCTGGTTCTCGTGCGGGTCGAAGACGTACCAGGCTCCCGGCCTGACGTAGCTGCTATTGCGGAACAGCAGTTCGCCATTGGGCGTTCGCAGCACTTGGGATACCGCCGAGACGGGCTCAATCGGCACCGACCCCAGCGACTGGCCGGCGAGGTCGAAGACGCGAATCTGGTTGGGGCCACCGACCACATCCACGATGTACAGGCGATCACGGGTAGCAGCGAAATTCGGAGGGAACCCCGATAGTGCGAATCCAAAACCCTGAATAACCGACTCGCTCTCCTGGACAATCACGGTCGCCTTTTTCAAGTCAGGCGTCGCCAGGGGAAGGCGAAGCATTTTGCCACGCGGGGCACCCTTGCGCGAGACCAGGTAAAGCGCGTCGTCAGCGCCGAAAGCCGCCCCGCTGATCTGATCGGACCACTCGGTCAACTGCCTCCACTTCCCTTCCGGGCTGCGCAGAAAATGTTCATACTCGCCGCCATCGCCGTTGGCCACGATGGCGAGAAGATATTTGCCATCGTCGCTGGTGGACAGTGAAACCTCAGCGATACGCGGAAAATTCTTTCCCAGCACATAAGAATCCTGATTGGCGGGCGTGCCCAGTTTGTGAAAATAAATCTGCTGGTAGAAGTTGAGATCCTGGGGCGGACGCTCACCCTGGTGCGGATAGCGCGTGTAGTAGAAGCCGGAACCATCCGCATTCCAGGCCACGCTGCCGCCGGCGGTGGGGAAATTCACTCGCGGGACAACATCCGCCAGCGCCTTACCGGAAGCTGCGTCGTACAGGCGCAGGTTGCCAGCTTCGCTGCCACCCTCGGCCAGGCACACGGCCACCTGTTTGCCATCCACGGAAGGTTCGTAAAACTCGATCGCGGTGCGCCCGCTGGGATCGACACTCGAGGGATCCAGGACGAGGTGCTCGGATTCGGGATCGTGGGGCGACTTGAGTGTCACGAGCATGGGTTGCTGCTTGCCGGGCTGCCATTTCAAGGCGAACAGCAGGCCGCCGGCAGCCGCGAATCCGTAATGCGTAGCCGATTGCCCTCTTTCCAATTGCTTGAGCCAGTCGAAGATTTTGGCGCCCTGGGGAAGCGAGTCCAGATAGGCTCGCGTGCGGGTATTCTGCGCCTCGACCCAGGCGCGAACCTCTGGGTCGTTGTTCGACTCCAGCCAGCGGTAGTCGTCAACGACCTTGACATCCTGGTACTCGTCCCGGACCGGCCTCTTGGCGGTGGAGGGTGCAGCAGCAATGACCGAGATGCGGGGTTCGGGCGCTTCCGCAGGCTGCTGGGCAAGAACCCAAATCGAGAAAAGGAAAAGACCAAAAATGGCGAGACGCTTCAAAGGGTGATTCCTCCCTGGGATGGGAACGCTCGAGCGCTTGATCGTACCCTGCTTGACCAAATAGAGGCAAACGGCTGGTCTAGCGCATGTTCCGGGTCATTACGAAAGGTCTATACCATGCCGCATCTGGGCGTGCCGAAGCGCCCCGGTTAGACTGGGCCAATCGGAGCATCCCCGGCTCTGCTGCTTGTTCCGAGGTCTTGCTAATCCTATGTACCTACAATGGTTTCATGTGCCCAGCATCCAGCTTTCTACTCTGCTGGCTTGTATCCCCGTAGTCGCGACCGTGGTCACCTGCATCCTGAGCCTGGTGCTGGCGCGGGCCACGCTCCGCTACGCGGAAGCAACTGATAAGAGTCTGGCTCTGGCCCGCGAAGAATACGAGCGCGAATGGTCGCCCGAGCTGCACATCAAGTTGGAAAGAGTTTCTTCCAGCGAGGCGAAAATCGTAATCACGAACCTGGCCAAGATTTCCGTCCTGCTCCAGCTGGTGCAGCTGCGGAGACCTTCGCAGGGCGTGCCCTTCGGGCGATATTTTCTCAATGACCCGCTGGTAGGCGGCATGACCTGGACCGACAAAATCGGGCAGCGTCTTGTGGCCGGCATGGGAGACGATTTCGAAGGCCAGATCTCGGCGTCGGTCACCTTCTATGCTTCGGGCCGCCTGTTCCGAACCGACTGGTTCCGCTTTCAAATCAAGATCAGCGACGGTAATATCCAACGTCTTGAGCCGGTCAACATTGCCGCGCGCCGCGTGCAGGTGCTCGAGAAGAAAGACACGCCGGAAGAGTTTCGGCGCGAGTTGGTGAGGGACGTAGCCGGAGACCTGGTCGAGAGCGGAGCCAACGGCAACTCTTAATCCGGCTTCGTGACTGGGGCGGCTTTAGTGTGAGTCGAGGTACCCGATTCCCACTCGCATATGCCGCAGTAACACGACCGAGAGCGCTTCGGCGATCGCCAAACCCAGCAAGGCGTGGGCGGCGCCCAACGGGTAGAGGTTCCGATAGCGTCGAAAGAGTTCGCAGAAAACCAGTCCACCCAGCAGCGTTGCCGGAACCAGCCAGGGATTAGGAATATGGGCGGCTGAAAACAGCAGAGCTGCGCCAAGCACGGCAAACCGGCTGTTGTCGAGCGCGACTTCGAGACGTTTGTAGAAGAAAATCTGCAGCAGAAACTGCTGGACCAGCGCCCATGCCGCGTACAGACCAGGGTTCTCGACTGGCGGCCAGGTGGGATGCCGGGGATCCCAGGTTCCCCCTATCCAGCCTCCCAGGAGAATTCCAGCAGCCAGGATCGCCGCCGCGCTGAGCGTCCACAGAGTGCCTTTCAGCGGCGGCAGATTCAGGCCGAGTTCCTTCAAGGTCGGCCTTCTACGGAAAACAAAAATCAGAGCACACGCCGTTGCGGCCACCGTCCAGAGCAGCTTGGTGCGGTCTTCGGTCCAGATAGCCGCCTCGATCAGACCATAAACGATGGCCAATTCTGTCCAGACCCTCTTCGCTTGGAGCGAATGAGTTTCTGGGTGCTTGCCGGCTCGGTCGAACGAGGAAGCTTGCTCGAGCGGCGTATCGCGGGGAAAAGTTTTCGACTCCGAGGACACTAAGGCAATCTTATAAAGTGTGCCCATGGACGGCAAGCCTACACCCCGCGTAGTGATCATCGGAGGCGGCTTCGGAGGCCTTCGTGCGGCTCGTTCTCTGGCTCGCCACCCGGTCCGAGTCACGCTCATTGACCGCAAGAACCATCACACGTTTCAGCCGCTGCTATACCAGGTGGCTACTGCGGGATTGTCGCCGGGAGATATTGCCGCGCCGATTCGTTGGATCCTGCGCGGACATCCCAACGTCGAAGTGCTTCTCGGCGAGGTGGTTGACTTCGACTTGGCAGCACGCGTGGTTAAGCTGGCGGACGCCGAGATCACTTATGACTATCTAATTGTTGCGGCCGGTGCGACCCATTCCTACTTTGGACACAACGAGTGGGAGCCGCTGGCGCCCGGGTTGAAGACGGTAGAGGATGCAATCGAGATCCGCCGCCGCGTCTTGCTGGCCTTCGAGTTGGCAGAAAGGCAGGCTGCGCAAGGCGGCGGGCAGATTCCGCTAAATTTCGTTGTCATTGGCGGCGGGCCTACCGGCGTCGAAATGGCGGGCACGCTGGCGGAAATCGCACGGCGCGTGCTCACCCGCGAATTTCTTTCGATCGATCCCAAGAGCACAAGAATTTTGCTGCTGGAAGGCGGGGCGCGAATTCTGCCCGCCTATCCCGATGATCTTTCCCGCAGCGCCGAAGCGCAGTTACGCCGGCTGGGAGTGGACGTCGAAACTTCGGCGATGGTCACCCGCATTGAGCCCGATGCCGTCTACGTTGGCGAGACCCGCCTGCCTGCGGCCGTGATTCTTTGGGCGGCTGGAGTAGCGGCTTCACCGTTAGGCAGGAAATTGGGTGCGCCGGTCGATCGCGCCGGACGCGTGCTGGTGCAACCGGATCTGAGCCATCCCGCTCACCCCGAGGTATTTGTCATTGGCGATCTTGCCGCATTCGAGGATGCCAAGGGCCAGCCACTGCCAGGCCTTGCGCCGGTCGCTATGCAGCAGGGGCGTCGAGTAGCCATGAATATCGGACGCGAGCTCGGTGGGCAGCCTCGGGAGGCTTTCCGTTACCTTGACCGGGGCAGCCTGGCGACCATCGGGCGGGCCGCCGCGGTGGCGCAGTTCGGAAAAATTCATTTGTCCGGGTTTGTGGCCTGGCTTGCCTGGCTGTTCATTCACATTCTGTTTCTGATCGGGTTTCGCAATCGGCTGATTGTCATGATCCAGTGGGCCTGGTCGTATTTCACCTACGAGCGGGGCGCGCGGCTGATCACCGGTGATACCCGTCTGCCCAGTTGGACGGGACGATCTCGGCAGGCGCTGGAAAAGAAAAAGGCGACTCACCCCCAGCCTCGAACCCGGCGGCTGATTAGGCGCCCCCCCCAAAGATTCGGCCCGGAATCGAGCTTTTGCTACTGGGCCGGCTTGGATTTGAGAGACAATAAAAACGGGGCGCCGACAAGTGCGCGGAGCTCTCAAGAAGCCTTCGTCACCGGCTTTGTAGTGCGCCATCGCAGCCAAGCTCGCGGAGAAAGCGCAGCCACTGCTCAAGCGATGAAACGGTTGTTCTTTCGACGTCTTTTTCTGCCTCGGCTTTTGACCTCGCTCGTGCTGTTTCTGGGCGCCCGCACGGGTTCGGCTGAGGTGCTCAAAATGGTGGTGAACGACACCATTCAACCCATTACAGACGAATACATCGGGCGGGCGCTGGCTGATGCCAAGGAAAAGGGTGACCAGGCGGTGCTGATTGAACTGAGCACGCCGGGAGGGCTGGTGGAGTCAACCCGGGACATCATTAACAAAATCTTAGAATCATCGGTCCCAGTAATCATCTATGTGACCCCCGCGGGAAGCCGGGCGGCGTCAGCGGGATTTTTCATCCTGGAAGCAGCCGACGTGGCAGCCATGGCCCCGGGCACAAACACCGGGGCGGCTCATCCGGTCAGCATGGGCGGCGGCAAGCTCGACGAGGTCATGAAGCAGAAGCTCGAAAACGACTCGGCGGCGCTCATGCGCACAGTTGCCGCGAAGCGTGGACGGAATGTCGAAGTAGCCGAAAGTGCGGTCCGCCAGTCCAAATCGTTTACCGAAGACGAGGCGCTCAAGAACAAGCTCATCGACATTGTCGCCTCGAACGAAGACAATCTGTTCAAGCAGCTTCAGGGCCGAACCGTCAAGCGTTTTAACGGCCAGGAAGTCAAGTTGAACCTGGTGGGGCAGGTGGTCCGGCCTTACGAGATGACGCTCAAACAACGAATTTTGGGCTTCATCATGGATCCCAATATCGCCTTCATCCTGCTGGCGATTGGAGCCCTGGCGCTCTATGCCGAATTCAACCATCCCGGCGCCGTTGTGCCGGGAACCGTGGGCGTGATCTTCATCCTGCTGGCAGCCTTTGCCCTGAATTTGCTGCCGGTGCGCCATGCGGCTCTGGCACTGATTTTAGGAGCATTCATACTCTTCGCGCTGGAGGCTAAGTTTGCCACCCACGGCGTGCTCGGACTGGGTGGTGTTGTGTTGCTCACCTTGGGCGCGCTCCTGCTGGTGGACGCTCCCATACCTGAAATGCGCGTGAAACTGATCACGGCGCTGGCCGTCAGCATTCCGGTCGGGGTGATCACAGTGCTCCTGATGAGCATCGCGCTCAAGGCGCGGCGCAACAAGATTGTGACCGGCGTCGAAGGTCTGGTAGGCGAAGTGGGCGTGGCTCAGACGGCACTTTCGCCACGCGGTAAGGTTTTTGTGCACGGCGAGATTTGGGACGCCTTGTCTAGGGCACCGATAAACGCAGGCCAGTCAGTTGTGGTGCGCAAGGTGGATGGACTCGAGTTAGAGGTCGAGCCCGTGCTGGTGACACAGCGGCCGCAGGTGTCGGCGCCGGCTTAAAGTCCACTCGATTGAGCTTTACGGGGTTCTGGTCCAATTCTCAAGCTGACCCGGCACTTCCGTGCCGCCTTTTCCAATTTCGCCCTGCCGGCTAAGCCGAAAGCGCATCTCCTGAGGTAACCGTCGTTTGTCGGAAATGGCGCAACCAGCGCATTCATTTGGGATACAATCCGCCCCAGCAGCAATCCTGACAAGCCGGGCTTGGAGGCAAGATGCCAATCAACTTGTCTGTCGTCGTCGTCATTATTATTGCCCTTTACTTGTTAAGCTCGGTCAAGATCCTGGCCGAGTACGAGCGGGGCGTTATCTTTCGGCTGGGACGCTTGCTGGATCGGGAAAAAGGGCCGGGCGTCATCCTGGTGTTCGCTCCGGTCGATCGCATGGTGCGCATTTCGCTGCGGCAGGAAGCCTTGGAGGTCCCGCCGCAGGACATCATCACGCGCGACAACGTCACCCTGAAAGTCAACGCCGTCATTTTTCTGCGTGTCATCGATCCCCGCAAGGCGGTCGTGGAAGTTTCCAATTACGTCTACCAGACTTCGCAATTTGCGCAGACAACTCTGCGTTCCGTGTTGGGCGAATTGGAACTCGACGAACTGCTGGCACACCGCGATAAAATCAATCTCCGTCTGCAAAGCATCCTCGACACTCACACTGCGCCTTGGGGCGTGAAAGTAGTGAACGTTGAGGTCAAGCAGGTGGATATGCCCGAGACCATGCTGCGCGCCATGGCCAAACAGGCCGAGGCGGAACGCGAGAAGCGGTCAAAGATCATCCACGCAGAAGGCGAGTTTTCTGCGGCGCAACGACTGGTGGACGCCGCCCACCTGCTGGCCACCGAGCCGGTCAGCGTGCAGTTGCGCTACTTGCAGACTTTGACGGAAATCGGTGTGGAGAAGAACACAACCGTTGTTTTCCCTGTCCCGGTGGACGTGTTCTCGGGAATTCAGAAGCTGGTGTCCCAGGCGGCGGAAGGTGGCAAGAAAACGACATGAAGCAGGCATTACATGGGAACCAATCTTTGACCGATGCCACTTAGACCCAGCAGGAGTAGACAATGACCGTGGATCAGGACACTGAAATCACATTAGGGACTGGCAAGATGCTGGCCCTGTTTTTCGGGCTGGTGGGCCTTTGCGCCGTGTTCTTTGGCGTGGGATTTTCGTTGGGACGGAGCTCCTCCAGGCCAGTGCTGGCCGCCGATGCCGCGGGTTCTCCCGCTGGGGGTGTGCCACGTTCTACCAACCCCAAGCCGGCCACTACGGACAATTCCACCAAGCCTGCGGATCTGACGTTCTATAAAACGGTCGAGCAGAAGGATGCAAATCCGCAGCTCACGCCAGCCGATGCCGGCAGCACTCCGCCGGCTCCGACTTCCGCGCAAAACACCAGCCCTGCTTCGCAGCCTGCTCCTCCCGATCCGTCGACCATTGGCAATACCAGCTCCTATTACGTGCAAGTGGCGGCGGTGACCAAAGAAGAAGATGCCCAGGCTCTGGTCGATGCCTTGAAGAAGAAACAGTATCCCGCGTTTACCACCAGCGCGACGACGGACAAGCTGTTTCACGTGCAGGTCGGACCCTATGCGGACATCAAAGACGCGGAGGCGATGAAGGCCAAGCTGATCAGCGACGGCTACAATCCCATCCTGAAAAAATAAGCAGTCTTCATTCCCGGCTGAAGCGCTGTTCGTTCCAAGGGTCGCCGTACATGTGGTATCCATTCTGCTCCCAGAAGCCGGGGACGTCATGGTCCAGGAACTCCAAACCCCGCACCCACTTCACCGATTTCCAGGCGTACAAATGGGGCACAATCAGGCGAAGTGGATAGCCATGCTCAGGACTGAGGGGTTGACCGTCATGATGAGTGGCAAAAAGGACTTCCTCCCGGTCGAGGTCAGGCAAGGGAACGTTGGCGGTGAATCCCTGCTCGGCGTGGACCAGCACGTAGGCCGCGCCAGGCTTCATTCTCACCCGGCGCAACACCTCGCGAAAGGCTACGCCCTCCCACCGGTTGTCGAAGCGGCTCCAGCGGGTCACGCAGTGGAAATCGCTGGTGCGCTCGACTTTGGGAAGACTATTGAACTCCTGCCAGGTCCATCGCAGCAGCTCTTCCAGTTGGCCACGGATGCGGAAATCCCAGGTGTCGGGATCAAAGCGCGGGACCGAACCCGAGTGGAGCACGGGCCACTTCAGCGTCAGGGACTGGCCTGGCGGGAGAAGACCTTGCGACTTCTTCCGTTTCTCCCGTTCGCGGCGTTCGTTGCCCTCAAAAAGCATGGGAAAGCAGATTGCTCGCGGCTGAAGCCGCTCCGAATCACAATACAGGAGACCGTACTATATAGTAATGCAGCGCTAAAAGCGGCCGGGCCACCCAACCGCATGCAAAATTTCAATCGAACTCCAAGCCCAAAAGCCGCGTTATTATAGCGGCGTTACCCAGATTGACATGTATCAATGAATTCGGTATTTCTTCGTGGCGTCATGGACAACACGGAAGAAACAATTGATCGTATGCTGCACGCTATCGCCGATCCTACCCGGCGCCGCATTCTACAAGCGCTCAAAGAAAAGGGCGCGTGTTCCATCGGCAAGGAAGTGGGACTTTGCGCTTGCGACATCGAGCAACGGGTTCGACTGTCGCAGCCGACGATTTCTCATCATATGGCCATTTTGAACAAGGCGGGGTTGGTGGAGGCCAGAAAGCAGGGACAGTGGATGTGGTATCGGCGCAACGAAGCCGCGTTGCATGAACTGGCACGCAACTTGCGGGATGAATTGTGAAGGCTTTTAGAGATTTCGTGGCGCACGCGAGATCCTTCGAGCCTAGGTTTGGCCAGAGGGCGTGACTTTTTTGGATTGGTGGAATTTTTCCGGCACCTCAGCAGCTTGTTTTCAGCATCACTCCGTGGAGAAAACGAAAAGAGCCACAAACTCTCAGGGATGACGACATGGGTGACGGGTTACGCCCACCCGATAGCGACATGCGGCTAACTAAGATTAGTCACCCGCGGCGGCAGCGGCGGCTTGAGTCTTTTGCAACAGGTTGCGGGCGGCGGTGATCAAGTCAGCGACTTCGAAGGGTTTCACCAGGAACGGGAGATTATTCGATTGCAGGAAGCCGCGCATATCTAGGTCCATGGCAGTCGAGAAGGTGAATAGCACGCGATTTTCCATGCCCGGACATTTTTCCTTTAGCCATTCGTGCATCTCACGCGCGCTCCAGTTCGCCTGCGTGCCGCTGGTAACCAGGGCATCGAAGGGCTCGGCCTCGAGGCGCTCTTTCATGGCCTCACTGGTGGTCACTGAGGCGACCTTGGCCCCGGCGCCGACCAGAACATCGCGCTCGAAATCCAGCACCGCTTCTTCCTCTTCCGCCAGCAGGAGATAACCTTGGATCACCGTCTCTCGCTGGGGAACCACAACTTCCTTCTCCGCGGCTGCCGCCTGCCCAGAAACCGGAATTCGCACCTCAACGACCGCGCCGCCCTCCGGACGGTTATGCGCCAGGATGTCGCCGCCGTGCTCCTTCACGATGCCATAGCAGATGCTCAGACCTAGCCCAGTTCCCTTCCCGATGCTCTTGGTGGTGTAGAAGGGATCGAAAATGCGCTTCGGATCCTGGATGCCGGGCCCGCTATCGTGGAACTCGAGACACACGAACTTGTCGTTCGGCTGGACTCTCACTTTCAGCGTTCTGCGTTCGCCGATTTCCAGCATAGCATCCAGTGCGTTGTTGATGACGTTGAGGAAGACCTGTTCTAACTGGTGCGGATCCGCGTCGGCGTTGGGAGTGTTGGGATCGATTTCCCGTTCGATCGTGATGTTGTTGACCTTGAGGTCGTATTCGCGCAGCGTAAGCGTCTCCTCCAACACTTTTCGCAGATCGACCGCCTGTTTCTCCGACTTGCGCTGGCGGGCGAATGACAGCAGGTTCTGCACCACGCGATGGGTACGCTGCGCCTGCTTGAACAGCTTGCGGACATAGTCCTGGGCGCGTTCCTGAAGTCCTTCACTCTCGAGCAACTGGGCATAGCCGAGAATTGCGGTGAGAGGATTGTTCAGTTCGTGCGCTACTCCGGAAATTAGTTGTCCGACCGCTGACATCTTCTCGCTTTGCAGCAGTTGCTCCTGCGTCTTACGCAGGTCGTCGTAGGCGCGGCAGGTTTCCTCATACAGGCGGACTTTCTCGATGGTGGTCGCTAATTGACGGCCGATGGCGACCAGCAGGTTCTCATCATTGCTGGAGAACGTCCGGGCTTCGCGGCAACTGATTCCCAGCACGCCAATGGGAAAATCTTTGCTCCAGAGCAGCACCCAGATCCAGGATTTGAGGCCGTCGGCCTGGACGAATTCCGCCACCAGAGGCGGGAGGTGGGGCAAGAATTCCTGGGTGATGACTTCCGTGCGCGAGCGCATGACCAGCTCGCCGAAACCTCCGGGCAGGGAGACTTCGGAAAACTTCTGGCGATCGCCCGTGCGCTGCCCCCATCCTGCCCGGCGGCGCAAGGTCGTGTTATCCAGGTCGGAGAGGTAGATAGAACCCGTTTCCGCGCCAAAAAGCGTTACTACCTGGCGAAGCGTCAGATTCAGGATTTCGTCTAAATCGAAAGACTGGGTCGCGATGACCGCCATCGCGTTGAGCGCATTCAACTCGCGGTTGCGGCGCCGAATTTCTTCGTCGGCACGCTTCTTCTCGGTCATGTCGAGCAGGAAGCCCTGGTAGCGGTCGATCTTGCCAGTGGCATTTCGGCTGGCAAAACTGCTTTCTACGGCATTCAGCAGCGTGCCATCCTTCCTGCGCATGGTGACTTCAAAATTTCGCACATAATTGTGCTTCTCTGCTTCGCGGCGGAACAATTCGCGCTGCTCGGGAGAGGCGTAAATCTCTGTCTCCAGATTGAGGACCATCAACTCGTCGCGGCAGCTGTAACCCAGCATGTGGACGAAAGCGTCGTTGCAGTCCACCAGGTGGCCGTTGGGAGTGGCGACGAAAACGCCCTCCTGCACCTGCTCGAACAACAGTCGATATTTCTCTTCAGCGGCGCGGCGCTCCGTGGTGTCCCGGATAACGTGGATGGTGCCTTTTTGCTTGCTGTTCTGGTCGGTGTAGGAGGAGGTTGAAACCAGCGAATACCCACCGAAGCAAGGATCGGAGCCTTCCACGAAATCAACGTCTCCGCGCGAGCAGTACGGACACCCTTTCCACTGCTCGTAGCTCTTCGAGAGTATAGTCTCGCAGGGGCTGCCCACGACCGCCGCCGGCGCCAGGTTCAGGCGTCCGACCAGGGCCTGGTTCACTTTCATGATCTTGAAGTCGGCGTCGTGCACCAGGATGAGGTCCTGGATGGAATCAAAGGTGTTGACCCACTGCCGCTGTGAACGCAGCACCTGCTCCATGAGGCGGATGTTTTCGACCGCGATGCCCAGCTGGTTGGCGCTGGTTTCCAGGAATTCCAGATCCTCGGGAGTGTAAGAGCGCCAATGGCGGCTGCCGAGGGCGAGGACGCCGATGACTGATTTCTTACCCCGCACCGGCACCATCACGACATGATGGAATTTTTCGTTTCTGAGAGCATCTTGGAAGTCGGGCTCGGCGGTTTTGGTTTTGATAACCGCAGCCTTCCCGTCCTGAATGAGAGCGCGCAACCCGTCATCGGTTGCAATCGAGCCGCGCGACATCATGAAATCGGGCGACAGACCGATCTGCTGGACGACGACCAGCTTCTCGTCTTCCTGCTGCAGCCGGAACCAGGCAGCGCGCGCCTTCATGAGCTTCTTGAGCTCCTCCAGCGCGGTCAGCAGCATGGGTGCGGATTGGGTGGCGCGGGCGATGCTGGTGGTAAGCGCGTTGACGACCCCCAGCCGCCGGGTGCGCGCACGGGAATCATCGAAGACCACTAAGAGCATGCTCAAACCCAACAGCAGGTCGGAGATCACGCTCACACCCGCGGGCAGATGGATGAGCGCGGGCCAATCGAGGTTAATGGCCAGCAGGCTCAGGCTCATCAACCAGGGGCCAGTTTCCCAGCGTCCCCAGCGAACTCTAATCAATTCCATGGCTGCGGTCACCGCCACGATCCGGTAGGCAACTTCCAAGGCAACCCGCAACGGCACAGAGTCGGGCCACAACAGGGGTCGAGCCACTGCGTAGCCAACCAGCGCAAGGGAGATAAACAGCAGGGGCAGGAACAGGTTCTTGGCGCGGGTGTAAGAGAATACGGCCGCCGCAAAAAGACAGACGGCGAGTACGAACGTTCCTTCGGCAATGGCCCGCCCGTATTGCGGGTCCGAGGAGGCCAAAGGCATCCGAGAAACCAGATAAACCATCCAGCCGAGGATCCAGACCAACAGGTACCGTTCGCGGAACGTGCGGAAGACCACCAGGCTGGCCGCCAGCATGATCAAGGCAGCCGATTCCAGCGGGCTCAGCTTGAGGATGGCTGCTCCGGCAAGGGTCCAAAGGCTGAGCAAAAGGTTCATGTTCGCTGTGGATACAAAGCTACCGAATTCCTAAATAACACGCTGGCCCCGCCTAAGGGTGACTTTTCGACAGGCCGATGGTTACGGTGGTTACCCCTGCAATAGAGGACGAAAACGGGCAAAACTGGGGTAAACTGAGGCTACTTCCATGCCAGCCGACCGAATCCTGGTAGTTGACGACGAAGAGCCTATCCGCGAAATCGTTGTCTCCATGCTCCGCTCGGCCCGCTATGAATGCCAGCAAGCGGCTTCCGGGGTGGAAGCGCTGGCCCTACTGAATTCCGGCGAAGAATTCGAGCTCATGCTGTCGGACCTGATGATGCCCGAAATGGACGGCAGTACCCTTTTGGAGCGCATCAAGGAGAGGTATCCGGATCTGCCGGTGGTGATGGTGACCGCCGTGCACGACATTTCGGTCGCCCTGCAAGCTATCCGGGACGGCGCCTACGACTACCTGCTGAAGCCGTTCGAACGCGAACAGTTATTGGCGACGGTGCGGCGGGCGCTGGAGAATCGCCGACTGAAGATGGAAAACCGCGCCTACCAGACCAACCTGGAGGCGCTGGTGGCCAACCGTACCGATCAATTACGGAAGGCGATGAGCAACCTGGAGCGCTCCTACGACACTACCCTGGAAGTTCTGGGCGACGCGCTCGACATGAAAGACGCCGAGACCGAAGGACACTCGAAACGAGTCACGGCCTTTACGATCGCTATCGCCCGCGCCATGGGATTGCCCGCTGATCAGATTCGCGTGATCGCTCGCGGCGCCTTTCTGCATGATCTCGGAAAGATGGCAATTCCCGATGCCATTCTGCGCAAGCCCGGCAAGCTCAACCAGGAAGAAATTGCGATCATGCGCGAGCATTGTTATCGCGGATACCAACTGCTCAAGCGAGTTACTTTCCTCGGCGAGGCCTGCGAGATCGTTTACTCCCATCAGGAACATTATGACGGAAGCGGCTATCCGCGCGGGCTAAAGGGTAGCGAGATACCGCTAGGGGCGCGGATCTTCTCGATCGCAGATACCCTGGATGCTATTACCTCGGATCGCCCGTATCGTGCCGCACAGACCTTCACCGCGGCCCGTCGGGAAATCTATCGCTGCACAAGCAGCCAATTCGACCCCGAAGTTGTCGACCACTACCGGCAGATGCCCGATAGCATCTTCGAAGATCTCAAGAAGGAAATCGATTCCCAGAGCCACCGGTTTACCTTCTCGGCGGTGGCAAAGAGCTAACCGGATCCACGCTTATCTTCCTGATCTGGAATACGTAATTGGGCAGGCAGCCAATTTACTCTGCGCGGACATCCAACCTAAGGCAAGTGATTCCTTTCGATTGAGGACTTCGTTATGACGAGGCTTGGTTCTCGCGCATGGTCCGGTGTGGCCGCAATGCTGTTAGCGGGCTTGCCCCTGGCGGCCCAGGATAGAGGCACTGCGCCCCCTCCCATGCTCAACGCAATTCCCGAAGGGCAGACTTTCCTGATCCGCCTCAACGACAAGCTGGATACCAGCAACGTCAAACAGGGCCACCACTTCACGGCCAAGCTGGCCGAGGATCTGGTTGCTCCCAATGGCGCTACCATTCGACGCGGCAACAAAATCTGGGGACATGTATCGTCGGTGGAGCAGGGACTGCACGCGCGCATGATTCTGAGTTTCGATCAGATCGATACTGGCCACGGCAAGATGCCGCTGGTAGCCAGCGTGACTGGCGTGCCGGGTGAGCACGCGGCCAAACAGCCTAACGCTGAGGGAGAAATTGAGCGCAAGGGCACGGACCCGCGCCGCATGGTCGAAACTGCGGCGGTCGGTGCCGGCCTGGGGGCGGTCGCCGGCGCGGCCGCCGGAGGCGGCAAGGGTGCCGGCATCGGCGCCGGCGCTGGAGCTGGGCTGGGAGCACTGACTGGCATCCTGACAGAGCGCAATCTGCGCCTGGAAAAGAATACGGTTCTGGAAATTCGCCTCGATCATCCGCTTAAGGTTCCTCGTTAGACCTTGGCGCAGGCCGGATCCCTCGTCGCATGATCCGGTCTCGCGACGAAGATGAAGGCACGGATTGGGTCCCGTGCCTTTGTCTTTTAGACGATCTGAATCTTGGCTTTCTAGCCACTCGGCTGCGCAAGCCCGGTGTTCCCGCGCGTTCTTTTTACGTGTAAACAAGCGTATAACGTCTTAGCTTCAACGGAGACTCCCATGAAAAACAGGGTTGCCATCCTGGTCATACTGTTTGCCGCAACCACAGTTTATTCGCAGGACCGTCCCACTATCGCGGCGCAGCCCAACACTGTGTTCGTGGGCGCAGACGGCAAGTTCGAAGCGGCGCCCGATACGGTGCGGGTCGAGTTCAACATCTCAGCCCAGGAAGATACGGCCCCGGCCGCTTACGATCGGGCGGCGAAAAACGCGGAACAGATTCGGCAGATTCTGCGTTCGAACGGCATCGACGCTAAGACTGCCGAGATCGGCTTCTTTTCCCTGCAGCCCGTCTATGACTGGCGAACCGCTAAACGGAAGCTGGTTGCGTACCGGGTGAATTCCGCGGTTTCTTTGAAGCTGAAAGATTTTTCGAAAGTCGCTCCCCTCGTCGAGCAGCTCGCCGCTACCGACGTCACGGCGAACCAATCTGTGAACTATTCTCTGGAAGATATAGATGCCGCAAAGGTTAAGGCGGTGGAGGATGCCTTTCGTCACGCCCGGGAAAATGCCGCTGCGGTGGCGCGAGCGGGCGGACGGGTACTAGGAGAGCTTTCCTATGCGTCGGTAGATACCGCGGAGCAGATACGCATCATGACCCCGCTGGCCGCGCAACCCATGACGGCCATGCGGGCGCAGGCGGAGACGCCTACACCCACGGCGGAGTTCAGTCCCGAGAACGTGCAGGTGACAGCACACGTGAACGCGATGTTCAACCTAAAATGAGGTTTGCGCAGGAAGACGCGGGCGCCGGCGTCACCCGGCCACCCTCGCCGCATTTTTGATGGTGGATTGAAAACCGCTCGACTAGGGCTAGCTTCGAATCATCAATCGACAATCGAAAATCGACCATTCAAGTTACCGCACGCGGGATGGGTCCAGCGTAATCGGACGCTGGATAATCATCTCCAGGGTGGTACCAGCGTCCAGGTGGACGTCCGTGTTGCGGGTCAGCAGGGCGATGGCGGTGCCGGCAGCCCCTCCGACGCCCGCGCCAATCAGCGCGCCCTTGCCGCCGCGGCTCAGACCTCCCACAATGGCCCCGGTAGCGCCTGCGCTGGCCACGGTGCCGACCTTCTTGCCGGTATCGCTGTCCTGGCGAATCGTGCCTTCTTTATCTATGATCGAGGCCTTCTCTGCCCCGGGAACGTTCTCGACCGCGCCTGGGAGCATTACGGTGTATCCGCTGGGAAAGATCAGAGTAGTGAAGTGAATGAGTACCTCGGCTCGCCCCTTGACTCGCCCGGCCTTCTTGACGTGAGCGATGCGGCCCTGCACATAAGTCCCCGCGGGAACCAGCACCTTATCGTTCATGACGAACGGAAAAGTAGTGGCGGCATAGACCGCATCGCCGTCGCGCGATCTCTTGGTAGAAATGGCGTGCTTCAGCGCAACCGGAATCCGGCTGCCGGCGGGGATGGTCAGCGTGTTCTCGTTGCTGTCGCGCGACTCGCTGGGCCGGGCAGGTTCTGACGAATCTTGCTTGGCTTGCGCCAATGACAGCGTGGACAACAGTAGAAACGTCAGCAGAACGCGCATAGAACCCTCCCACCAGACACACCAGCGGCTCTAGTATAGACCTCGAGCCTGAAGCAGGCGTGCGCCGACCGTCGATGCGTCCCAACTGTTTCACCGAAGTCGTCTTAGGGAAACAGTAGCGGTTCTTACCAAGGGCTGCGCAGTTGTTGAAATCCGTTTGCGCTCACAATCCGGCTAGTCGCCCTGTGCCCTTTACCTGATTGTCGCGCACATTCCCCATGAACTGAGACTGCAGCTTCTGAGCGCACAGCTCTCCGCAGACGTGCAGGGTGCCTTCTGCCTGCGCCAGTTCTTCGTTCCAGGGCGCGAGATAAAGCACAGGAGCTTTGAACGATTCGATGGACGTCCACATCAGCCACCAGCGGTCGTTCGCTTTTTTGACTATTCCACAGTTCGGGCCGGCGCAGCGGTACAGAGGGTTGGATGAATTCGCGGTCATCAAATCGGCTCGGAAAAGTTCTCTGGGTTCACAGTTCTCGGTTTCTGAGCAGTGTAACTGAGAACTGGGAAGGAACAACTGAGAAACTGGAAAAAGTTCTGGTTTCCCGGTTCTCGGGTTTGAACTGAGCACCGGGGACTGAATTGTCTACTTATAAATCAGATATTTCTCCCGGATCTTCATAAATTGCTGGAGCCGTTCCTGCCAGTCCTGCGCGATGCGGCGCGGGTCTTCGTCTCTGGCAATCGCATCGAAGACCGCCTGGTTGGCGAGGATCTCGATCATTCTCGCCATCTGCCACGGCTGCGGATAGAGCTTGTGCAGCGCCGATGCCAGTTCCACGCCTAGTTCCGGCGCGTCCAGGACATTGCGGTTGAGAAGGACAATGTTCACCCCTTGGCATTTCTCGCCGGCAAAATTGCTCGACGACGGCGTGAAGCTGATGGGGACAAAACGCACCCCGGCGATCTCCCGGGCATTAAGGTAGGTTGCCAGTTCCTTGCCTTTGATCCAGGGAGCGCCGAGCAGCTCGAAGGGCGTATCGGTTCCCCGCCCGACCGAAAGGTTCGTGCCCTCAACCAGAGCTACGCCAGGATACAGTGCTGCTTCGGTCGCGCTGCGCAGGTTGGGCGAAGGATTGATCCACACCAGGCCGGTGGAGTCGTACCAGTCGCCGCGCAGCCAGCCCTCCATAGTCTGAACCTGGAGCTGGGCATGGATGTCGCGCTCGGCGTTGAACAGGGTGGCCAGTTCGCCGAGCGTCATGCCGTGGCGCACCGGGACAGGATGGTAGTTGACGAAATTCTCGCGCCCAATATCTGATACCGGGCCCTGCACGAACGAACCCGTTACCGGATTGGGGCGATCCAGCACGATGACTTCGATCCCGGCCTTGGCCGCGGCTTCCAGAAAGTAGCCGACGGTCGTTTCGTAAGTGTAGCAGCGCGCCCCCGCATCCTGAATGTCAATGACCACGGCATCGAGCGTCTTCAAGATGTCGACGGAAGGGCGCCGCGCCGCATCGGTTGCGCCGTAGACGCTCAAAACCGGCACTCCCGTGGCCGCATCTTTGGAGTTGCCGACGTCGGTCGTGTCCAGAGCGCCCGTGACACCGTGCTCTGGGCTAAAGATGGCTTCAAGCGAAACGCCCGGGGCTTGAGCGAGAACGTCGATGGTGCGGCGTCCTTGTGAATCGATGCCGGTTTGATTGGTCACGATGCCAATTTTCCTCTTTCCAGCCGGCGCGCGCAGAAGATCGAAATTGTGATCTTCGAGAACATCGATTCCGGTCTTGACCGAACCATTGCGGGCAGCGAGGCGGCGTCCACCGGCCATCGCTTCGTTGTAGCCGGTGATGCTCTCCCAGCGGAGCTTCTCTTTTTCGCTCGCCGTAAGTGGCAGGGCGGCAGCGATCGCCGTAGCCAGCTTGGTTCGCAACGCCACCGCCGTTCCCCGTCCGTGTGGGTGGACGGAGTTGGTCAGCAGGATGATGTAAGTCTTCGTGACCGGATCGATCCACAGAGACGTCCCGGTGAATCCAGTGTGACCGAAAGAGCCAACCGGCAAGAGGTCGCCGCGATTGGTGGAGAAAGGCGAATCGATGTCCCAGCCAAAGCCCCGCAGGGAAGTTGCGTTGGGTGGTTGCTGGGGAGTCGACATCTTCTCGACGGCGAGCGGGGAGAGCACTTTGCTGCCGCCGAGCAATGCCTGGGCGAACTTGGCCAGATCATCCGCCGTCGAAAACAGGCCGGCGTGGCCGGCCACTCCGCCCATACGACGCGCACTCGGGTCGTGGACTACCGCGCGCAGCATCACGCCATCGTCGTCGTATTGCGTGGGCGCGGTCTTGGAGCGCCATGAGGGAGGCGGCAGGTAGCGCGTGTGCGTCATCTTCAGCGGGGCGAAGATTTTGCTCTGGGTGTAGTTGTCGAGAGTCATCTTCGAGACTTCCTCGACCAGCGCACCCAGGGTGATGAAGTTAATATCGCTGTAGACAAATTGCGCGCCCGGCGGATCTTGCGGCTTCTCGGCCAAGGCCATGGCATAGGCGGTGGCCTTGCCTTGCCAGGCCGTCTTTAAGTCAAGGTCGGGCTCCAGACCCGAATAATGGGTCAACAATTCCCGCACCGTGATGTCTTCCTTGCCGTTCTGAGCGAATTCGGGCAGGTATTTCGCCACCGGATCGTTGGGCCGCACCTCACCCCGCTCGACCAGTTGCATCACGGCGGTGGTCGTGGCAACTACTTTGGTCAGTGAGGCCAGGTCAAAAATCGTGTCCACGGTCATGCGCTCGCGGCGCGGCTCGAGCGCCCGGTAACCGAATGCTTTGCGATAGACAACCCGACCCCGGTGCCCGACCAGCACGACGGCGCCCGGAATCTGGCCGCTGTCGATGGCCTGCTTGATGATGGTGTCAATGACGGCGAGGCGAGCATAGGAGCCCGCCTTGGCCGCTTTCGCAGCGGAAGTGGGTACGACCAACAGCGCCAGAACGAAGAGAGCTCGAATCGGGCGGGTGCAAAGACGATGGAGGACAGAATTCACGTTCGTATTAGGTGACTGGAAGATGTTCTGACTTTACACAAGCAGAGCAGGATTTCTCAAGAAACTGAAGTGCTAAGGCCTCGCGCAACAATAACTCCGCATTCTGTGGTTAAACTATCCCAATACCCTAAATAGGATGCTGGCTCAAATAGGCGTTGGACGCCAGATTTACAGAAAAGAACAATTTAGCCGTGGTATAGTTCATCCTGTATACTGGTCCTTATAGGAGGAACTATACCACATGGTTTTCACCTCAGAAAGCCTTCGCTCCTTCTTGCGACGCAAACAAATCGCCACCTTGGAAGAATTAAAACAAGCGTTGGGCACGACCTCCACCATGACCGTGTTCCGCAAACTGAAGACCTTGAACTATCGCACCAGTTACTCCCACCGCGGCAAGTACTACACCCTGGCGGAGATCCCTCAGTTCGATGAACAAGGACTTTGGTCCTCTCGGGGGGTCTGGTTTTCTCGCGACGGGACTTTGTTGGCCACCGCACAACGCTTCGTGCAACAATCCCCCGCAGGATTTACGGCCAGCGAGTTGCAGGCCCTCTTGAGTGTGGAAGTCAAACAGACCTTGCTCCAGCTTTATCAGCACCATCGGGTGGACCGACGCGTGGTAGCAGATGTGTACGTCTACTTCTCTCCTGAGGCAGAGCGGAAACGGGAACAACGCTTGCGGCGGGAAGCTCGGCCAGCAGCCCAGGAGATTGAGGAACCGGCGGTGGAGGCCAAGCTGTCGCCGGAACTGAAAGCGGCGATCATTCTGTTTTACAGTTTGCTGGATGAGCGGCAGCGGCGTCTCTATGCAGGGTTGGAGGCCCACAAAGTAGGCTACGGCGGCGACCGGAAGATCGCAGAGTTTCTGGGATTGGACGTGCACACGGTGGCCCGTGGACGGCGGGAGTTGCTGGGAGGGGAGGTGCAACGGCAACGCGTGCGCCAAGCCGGGGGTGGGCGCAAAGCAGTAGAAAAAAAAAGCCCGCAGTGATCAAGGCCATTGCCCATCTGCTGCGCCACGAAACCGGCGGGGATCCCATGCGGGATCTGAAATGGTCCCGCCGCGCCATCCGAAAAATCGCGCGCCAACTGCATCGCCTGAAGATTCGGGTCAGCGCAAGTACCGTACGTCGCTTATTGAAACACATGGGATTCAGCTTGCGGGTGAATCACAAGCGGCTGGAATCGGGAAACAACAATCCGCCGCCGCGACGGGTACGCCACCGCCAATTTACCTATATCGATCGCCAGCGCAAGCGATTCACGGCGCGGGCCAACCCCATTATCAGCGTCGATGCCAAGAAGAAGGAGTGGATCGGCAAGTTCAAGAACCCTGGGACCAGCTGGGAACAGCAACCCCAACTGGTCAACGATCACGACTTCCCCAGCGATGCCGTGGGCCGGGCGGTTCCCTATGGGGTTTACGATGCGAGGAAGAATCACGGTTTTGTAGTGGTGGGCACCAGCCGCGAAACCCCGGCGTTTGCGGTCGATGCCATTACCCTCTGGTGGAAGAGTTGTGGACACAAACGGTACCCCAAGGCCAAGGAACTGTTAATCCTGGCCGACGCGGGCGGTGGCAACAGCGCTCGGGCCCGCGGCTGGAAATACCATTTACAACATCAACTGGTGAACCCCTACCGATTGCAGGTCACCGTCTGTCACTATCCTCCGGGAGCTTCGAAATGGAATCCCATCGAACATCGCCTGTTTTCGCAGATCAGCAACAATTGGGCGGGTCGCCCTCTCGAGAGCTACGAGACCGCACTCAAGTACATTCGCACCACCAGCACCGCAACTGGACTCGCAGTGTGTGCTCGTATGCTGCCCAAGAAATATGAAAAAGGCGAATCGTTCTCCGCTCAGCAAATGCAGCAACTAATGCTTTCCAAGCACACCACACTACCGGCGTGGAACTACACCTTGACTCCAGCAACTATGTGAAACTATTTTTGCGCAAGCCCTTAGCGCTTGGCAGCTAGCCCACCCAGGATTTTTGCCGGCACCCACAGGACACACTCCGGGCCAAATGCCTAACCGCCAAATGCTAGGTGCTGCCTTTAAAAGTGCTTTCTCAGTTCCGCAAATTT
>Ga0209055_1000249_pt1 | contig 38066 bp, 33 predicted proteins | sample GraSoiAngelo_110_FD_185875 | JGI IMG/M metagenome (GOLD analysis project Ga0209055, IMG submission 185875) | Grasslands soil microbial communities from the Angelo Coastal Reserve, California, USA - 14_0903_12_30cm (SPAdes) (version 2) | ecosystem: Environmental > Terrestrial > Soil > Grasslands ... | reverse complement strand
CCGGCTTCGACGACGGTCCGCCGCTCGTGACCGCCGCGCAGATCGGCGACAGCGGCACGGGTCTGCACCTGGCGCTCGGCATCGTAGCCGCGCTCTATCAGCGCAAGAGCACGGGCCGCGGACAGAAAGTGCTCGCCGCGATGCAGGACGGCGTGCTGAATCTCTGCCGCGTGAAGCTGCGCGATCAGCAGCGGCTCGCCCGCACCGGGGTCATGCAGGAATACCCGCAGTACCCGCACACCAAGTTCGGCAGCGCGGTGCCGCGCGCGGGCAACGCCTCCGGCGGCGGGCAGCCGGGCTGGATCCTCAAGTGCAAGGGCTGGGAGAAGGACCCCAACGCGTACCTCTACTTCATCGCCCAGGCGCCGGTGTGGAAGGAAATCTGCAAGGCGATCGGCAAGGAGGCCTGGATCACCGATCCCCACTACGCCACGCCCGATGCGCGGCTGCCGCGGCTCATGGAGGTGTTTGCCGAAGTGGAGCGCTGGACGCTCACCAAGACCAAGTTCGAGGCCATGGCGGAGCTCAACAAGCACGACATCCCCTGCGGCCCGATCCTGTCCATGGAAGAGCTGGCCGCGGAGCCGTCGCTCCGCGCCACCGGCACGGTAGTCGAGATCGATCATCCGACGCGCGGCAAGTACCTCTCGGTGGGCAATCCCATCAAGATGTCCGACAGCCCGACCGAGGTGAGGCGCTCGCCGCTGCTCGGCGAGCACTCCGATGAGGTGCTCAAGGAGATTGGGTTCGACGAGTCCGAGATCCGCGCGCTGCGCAACGAGAAGGTCATTTGAGGCGGGATACGCCGCCGGCTGCGCGCGGCGGCGGCGATGCAAGCTCAGGAGATGCAATGGGGTACGACAAGACTGCGGTTCGCAAGATTCTCGATGCAGCCAAGGCCGCAGGTCGCAGCGCGCTGACGGCGCCGGAAGCCAAAGGGCTCTGCGAGGCCTACGGCATCGCAGTGCCGAAAGAGGGCGTGGCGAGCACGGCCGCCGATGCCGCAAAGCTCGCCGCGAAGATCGGCTTCCCGGTCGTGATGAAGATTGTCTCACCGCAGATCCTGCACAAGACGGAAGCCGGCGGCGTGATGGTCGGCGTCAGGAGCGCGGAAGCGGCGCAGGACGCCTTCGCCACCATCGTCGCCAACGCACGCCGTCACGACCCGAACGCGACCATCGAGGGGGTGCAGGTCCAGCAGATGCTCTCCGGCGGCCAGGAGGTGCTCATCGGCGCGGTAACCGATCCGGCCTTCGGCAAGCTCGTGGCTTTCGGTCTCGGCGGCATCCTGGTCGAGGTGTTGAAGGACATCACGTTCCGACTCGCGCCGGCTACGCGTGAGGATGCGCTGTCGATGCTCGACGGCATCGCGGCAGCGGAGATACTGCGCGGGGTTCGCGGTGCGCCGTCCGTCGACCGCGAGGCCCTCGCGACGATGATCGTCAACGTCTCGCAGCTCGTGACGGATTTCCCGGAAGTGTCCGAGCTCGACTTGAATCCCGTGTTCGCGACCCCGCGCGGCGCCACCGCGGCCGACGTGCGCGTGGTGCTCGATTTCAAGCCGCCGGTGGCGCGCTACCGCCCGAGCCAGGAAGTGATCGTGCGGCAGATGAACCGCATCATGAAGCCCGATGCCGTCGCCGTGATCGGCGCCTCGGCCGAGAACGGCAAGATCGGCAACTCGGTCATGAAGAATCTCATCAACGGCGGCTACCAGGGCGCGATCTACCCGATCCACCCGAGCGCCACCGAGATCCTCGGCAAGAAGGCCTACAAGAGCGTCAAGGACGTGCCCGAAAGTGTCGACGTGGCGGTGTTCGCGATTCCCGCCAAGTTCGTCGCCCAGGCGCTGGTCGAATGCGGCGAGAAGAAGATCCCGGGCGCGGTGCTGATTCCGTCCGGATTCGCCGAGACCGGCAACGTCGCCGGCCAGGAAGAGGTCGTGGCGGTGGCGCGCAAGTACGACATCCGCCTCATGGGTCCCAACATCTATGGCTTCTACTACACGCCGAAGAATCTCTGCGCGACCTTCTGCACCGCCTACGACGTCAAGGGCACAGCCGCCCTCTCCTCGCAGTCGGGCGGCATCGGCATGGCGATCATCGGCTTCTCACGCTCGGCGAAGATGGGGGTGTCGGCCATCGTGGGCCTCGGCAACAAGTCCGACATCGACGAGGACGATCTGCTCACCTTCTTCGAGCAGGACGACAACACTCAGATCATCTGCCAGCACCTGGAGGATCTGAAGGACGGGCGGGCGTTCGCCGAGGTCGCCCGCAGGGTCTCGAAGAAAAAGCCGGTCGTGGTGCTGAAGGCCGGCCGCACCGCCGTGGGGGCACGGGCGGCGAGCTCGCACACCGGCGCGCTCGCCGGCAACGACAAGATCTACGACGACGTGTTCCGACAGGCGGGAGTGATCCGTGCGCGGACGCTGCGCGATCTGCTGGACTTCGCCCGTGGTATCCAGGTGCTGCCGACCCCCAAGGGCAACAACGTGGTGATCATCACCGGGGCCGGCGGCTCGGGCGTGCTGCTCTCGGATGCGTGCGTCGACAACGGGCTGACGCTCATGGCGATGCCCCCGGATCTCGATGCCGCGTTCCGCAAGTTCATCCCGCCCTTTGGAGCCGCCGGCAATCCCGTCGACATCACCGGCGGGGAGCCGCCGACCACTTATCAGAACACCGTGCGGCTCGGGCTCGAGGATCCGCGCATTCACGCGCTCATCCTCGGCTACTGGCACACCATCATCACCCCGCCGATGGTGTTCGCGCGCCTCATGGTCGAGGTGGTGGAGGCCATGCGCGCCAAGGGCATCGACAAGCCGGTGGTCGCCTCGCTCGCCGGCGACGTCGAGGTCGAGGAGGCCGCGGAGTATCTCTATCAGCACCGCATCCCGGCCTACGCCTACTCGACCGAGATCCCGGTCGCGGTGCTCGGCGCCAAGTACCGCTGGGCGCGCGGCGCGGGACTCATTCCACCGCCTTAGAACTGCGGCCCACTCCAGGGGTAATGGGGGAAACACAAAAGCCGCGTACCACAGAACAGCGGCGGAACTCGCGCTGCGATCAGCGGCGCGAGTCACACCGAGCTGACAGTTGTCAATGAAGAAACGACCACAGCAAAATTTGGAGGGAGAATAGCTATGACGCTCCAGAAGACATCGATAGCGATTGCAGTTTCTCTTGCGCTCGGCTGTGTGGGTAATGCACACGCAGATCAGGCGTCCGACATGCAGGCAAAGTTGGACGCGTTGCAAAAGCAAGTTCAGGAATTGCAGGCACAAATGGCCGCACTCCGGAAAAAGCAGGAGCAAGCTGCGCCTGCGGCGGCCGCCGCTCCCGCCAAGGCTCCCGCCAATGAGGTGAAAGCCGGCAAGGACGTAATCTTCAAAGTCGGCGGCGGCGAGGTCCAGCTTTACGGCCACGCGGATGTGTCTTTGGATGATCAGACCAATGGCATGACCGGCTTCCTCCACAATGGTCTGCCAGTCACGGGCCACAATGGTTGGGTTCCCGATGTCTCCAGCAACCTGTCGTTCTTCGGGGTTCGTGGTAACCGCGCTGTCAGCGACGATTTGAAAGGGGTTTTCCAGTTTGAGACGGAAATTTCCTATGCCGCCACGCCGGGTGCATCAGATCAGTCAACAGACACAACGGCACAGAAGTACAGTCTCGGATCGCGCAACAGCTTTGTCGGACTGCAGAGTGAGGAATATGGCGCTATCAAGCTTGGCAAAACCGATACGCCATACAAAACCGCTACCGCCCGCATGGACCCCTTTGCCAGTACACCGGGTGATTACAATGCCATCATGGGAAATAGCGGCGGTGATAATCGAACCGAGTTTGATTTTCGCGCGCCGCACGCTGTCTGGTACGAGTCACCAAATATAATGGGCGCGCATGCCAATTTCCTGGTTTCACCCGGCCAGAATCGCAGTACAGATACCGGACTGTACGCCCAGGGCGAACCGGATTGCACCGGCGGCAACTCGACTGGAGGCTTGAACGGGAATGCCGGTCAACCCACTTCCTGTACGGATGGGTCTTTCGCGACTCTTTACAGTCTCGATCTCACCTATGAGTCTGGTCCGCTTTATGCCACCTTTGCGTACGAGCTCCATAAGGATGTAAATCGCACGGGCGACGAGGTCGTTCCGGGCACTATCGGCATCCGTGATGAAAGCGCCTATAAGCTGGGCGTGCAATATTCGTTTCCGACCAAAACGACTCTCAACGTCCTCGTCGAAAGAGTGGAGCGGGATGCAATCACCGACAGCCTGGATGAGCGCACCCATACCGCTACCTGGCTGGCGCTTACTCAAGGTCTGACGGCATTCGATGACCTGAATCTTGGCTGGGCACACGTTGGCAGGACACCGGGGCAGCCGGTGGGCGGAGTACAAGACAAATTTGGTAATGATGCGCCGGCCGGTTCCTCGAATAACGAGGCCAACCTATATACCATCGGCCTCAAACACCGTTTTGTAGACAAGCGCACCACCGCCTATCTGACGTATTCAAGCCTGGTCAATGGCTACTGGGCGCATTACTCCCTGGGTGCGGGTGGTCACGGTCTTCCCACCAGAAACTATGTCGGTGACAAATTTGTCGGAGGCTGCCAGACAGGGGGTAATTGCGGTCCCCCGTTTGCTGGGAATAACGCCGAAGCAGTCTCTGTTGGTGTGACTTACGATTTTTAACCCGGTAAGAGAATCACGCAAAAAGGCGCCCTCGGGCGCCTTTTTGTCACTCACCGCGACGACGAATATTTGATATCACGTGATATCGCGTGATCGCGTGGCGATAGCGCATTGCGAATGTTGCATGTTTACCAGAGCTTCTCGCCGCGGGCCATGCGCTGTTGCATCTCCGCCTGGAATGCCGGCGGGCCGAAGGCGAACCAGTCCTGATCCATGCGATAGAGCAACAGGCGCTTGTGCTCCGACGCGAAATTCTTGAGCCATTGCGTAGTCTTGTCATCGGGCCCATCGCCGACTGGTACGGCAACATCAACAGGCTGACCGTTCCAGTTGAACTGTGCAGGGAGGAAGATGACTTTGGCCTTGTCGGGGCGGAGCCAGTCTGGTAATGGACTTGCTGGCACGAGCCAACCACAGAAGAAACGCCGGCATGGGTCGAGGGGCCGCCGTTCATAGATCAGACAATGGTGGCCGGAACTGTGGGGGCAAGGGTGGCCGGGATAAACCTCGACGCCGTAGACATTGATCTTGAGCCACCCATCACAGCAGGCCGTGCACTCGCCGCACCGGCGGCCCGATGTTGCCGCTTCGGTTCCAACGATGCTCCCGATGGAGGTCAATGGAAAGAGCTCCATTCACGCGGGCGGGCGACGCTCAGGCGAAGATCAGGAGCGATCCCCCGAACAGGATGAGGCTGATGATCAGTCCGATCACGCAGTAGCCCATGATGTCCTTGATGCCAAGCCGGGCGATCGCGAGGATCGGCAGGGCCCAGAACGGCTGGATCATGTTCGCGGTTTCCTCGCCCATGGCCGTTCCCATGGCCGTGATGGCCGCGCCGACGTGCAGCTTGACCGCCGCCGGGATCATGAACGGACCCTGCACCGCCCAGTGACCGCCGCCCGAGGGCACGAAGAGCGTGATGATGTTGGAGGAAATGAACGACCAGAACGGCAGCGTGTGCTGGGTGGAGAAGGCCACGAAGCTCGCCGCGATGATCCCGGCGAGACCCGTGCCGGTCATGATGCCCATGATGCCGCCGTAGAGCGGGAACTGCAGCAGGATGGGACCTACGGTTCTCGCCCCGGACTCGAACGCGCGCACGTAGCGGATCGGGCGCCAGTGGAAGAGAAGCCCGAGCATCAGCACGATGAAGATGAAGCCGTTGATGTCGAGGTGGAATCCCTTGGCCGCAATGGTGTGCCACTCGTAGACGACGCCCATCAGCACGAGCAGCACCGTAAGCAGCCACGAGTCCTCGAGCACGGTGGCGAACGTGCGCGCCCGTGTGCCTTCGTGCGCCACCTCGTCCTGGCGCATCAGCACCTGCGGGTCGACCTTCTTCATGTCCGTCTCCTCCGGGCCCATGAAGTACAGCGCCACGGGCATGAGGATCACGAGCAGCACGACCGGGACCAGGTTGTAGGCGGTGAAGATCGTCTCGCCGAACCCGGCCGTCTTGCCGGTCACCTTCTCGACGATGTTGAGCGCGCTGCCGTGCGTCGCGGTGGCGAGCGCGATCGAGCTCGAGAGGCCGGAGGCCCACACCATGAAGCCCATGTAGGCGGCGGCGACCAGAAAGCCGAAATCGACATCGCGCAGCCGCTTCGCGATCTCGCGCGCCACCAGCGCGCCGACCACGAGGCCGAAGCCCCAGTTGAGCCACGAGCCGACGGCCGCGGCGAGAAATACCGTGATCGCGGCCCCGGCCTGCCGGGTCGGGAGCGATGCGAGCCTGCGCAGCAGCCCCCGCACCAGCGGCGCATCCGCCAGCGTCACACCGGTCACGAGAATGAGCGCCATCTGCATAGCAAACGCCAGGATGTTCCAGATGCCGTCGTACCAGGAAGCGACGACCTTGAGCAGCCCGCTCGGCGTCCAGATGAGCGCCGCCGCGACCGTGATGAAGGTGAGGACGACGGCGTACAGGTAAGGGTTCGGTATATAGCGCTCGGCGTAGCGAACGCACAGGCGCGTCAGTTGCCGCAGCATGGCTCATGCCCCCTTGTTTATTGGTTCAGGCAGCGACCTGTCCGCCTATTCTATCAGCAGGACGCTCCCTGTCTGCGTTTGGCGGTGCGCAGGAATTTCTCGCAGTCCTCCAGCCGCAGGCAGCGGCACCGGAAGCTCGTCTCGAGGAGCGACTTCATCCGCTGCGCGCGGTCCATGAGGGCGTTGACTTCTTCGAGCTTCCGCGCGGCGAGCGTGCGCCAGCGCGCCGCCGGAGGCGTCTGCTCCGAGAAGCCCGACAGGAACACCCGGGTCTCGCCGATGGTGAATCCCGCCTCGAGCGCGAGCCGGATGAGGTTGATCCGGCCGAACACGGCCTCGCTGTAGCAGCGCTGCCCGGATCGGCGCGGCGGCGCCGGCAAAAGGCCCGCCTTCTCGTAGTAGCGCAGCGTCGAGGCCGGCACGCCCGCCTCGCGCGCGACCTCCCCGATCGAGAGCTCTCGCATTGGCCGTTCCCGCCCGCTTGATCCGCTTGACTTGAAGTGCACTTTAACTCGTAGAGTCCCCGACCGAAAGAGGGCAAGGCGCCCTCACGGAGACGGAACATGACTCCTGCGATCAGTCTCGCCGGCGTGCTGCTGGCGGTGTGGGCTCTGTTCGGCGCGCAGCCCGGGAGCGCCGCCGTCCCGACCGATTACGTCGCGGCTGCGATCGCTGCTGCGGACCGGCCGCCCGAGCAAGTGGCACGCGATGCCGAGCGCCAGCCGGAGGCGGTGCTGACATTCGCAGGGGTAAAGCCCGGCGACCGCGTGGCCGACTTCATGTCGGGCGGCGGCTACTTCACGCGGCTCTTCAGTCACATCGTCGGGAGAAACGGGCACGTCTACGCGTTTCTGCCCGAGGAGCAGCTCAAGAACTGCTCCCCGGACGAGGTCGCCGGAACTCGCGCCCTCGAGCACGGCGTGTACTCCAACGTGAGCGTGCTCACCGCGCCGGTCGGGCGGTTCCGACTGCCCGAGCCCGTCGACCTGGTGTGGACGTCACTCAATTTCCATGATCTCTATGACTCGTTCATGGGGCCGGCGAACGTGTCGCAAGTCGCCCGGGCGATGTTCGAGGCGCTGAAGCCGGGCGGGGAGCTCATGGTCATCGATCACGTCGCGGAAGCCGGATCGGGGACACGCGACACCGAGACGCTGCATCGCATCGACCCCGAAGTCATCGTCCGCACCGCCCTGGCCGCCGGATTCCGCCTCGAGGCCGAGAGCGACTTGCTGCGCAACCCGCAGGATTCGCACCGGTTGCGCGTGTTCGATGCCGCGGTTCGCGGGCGCACCGATCAGGTGATCCTGAAATTCACAAAGCCGGCGAGCGCCTCCGCCGCCCCTGCAGCGACGGCGCGGGCGCCCGCGGTGACGGAGGCGTCCGGCCGCGGCTCCGGGTGCGCAGGCTTATGCCTTTGAAATCGCCGCAGCCCGTCTCGGATTCCTGACAAGGAGCCAGTTCACCGCCGCGCCGGTGAGCGTCGCGAGCAGGATGAGCGACTTGCTGAAGTCCACCCGCGTGAGCAGCAGCGCGCAGATCGCCGTTCCAACGAGCGGCAGGAGGAGTCCCCCGGGCAGGCGGTACACGGCGGCGCCGGGCTGCCGCCGGCGCAGGACCGGAACCGCGGCGCAGATGCCGCCGTAGAAGAGCACCCGCGCCACCGCCGAGAGCGTCACGTTCCAGGAGAAGCTCGCGAACTGGGAAAACCCCCAGAGCAGCAGCGCAAAGGCCAGGATCGAAAAGTGCGGCGTGCGAAAGCGCGGGTGCACCGCGGCGAGCCAGGCGGGGAAGTCTCCCCGCTCTGCGAGCGCGAAGGTGCTGCGGGGCACGGTCAGCATGTTGGCGCTGATGTAGCCGTAGACCGAGAGCAGCGCGCCCACGGAGATCAGAGCCGCGCCGGCGGGTCCCATGGCGACGCGGGCGGCGTCGGCGAGCGGACGGACACTGTGAGCGGCATCCGGGACCAGGTCGATGACGATGAGCTGCAGCAGCGCGTAGAGCGCGAGGAGGATCGCGAGCGCGGTGAACAGCGCGAACGCGACATCCCGCTGCGGGTTGCGCGCCTCGCCCATCGGATTCAGCGCGGCCTCATAACCGCCATAGGCGAAGAGCAGCAACAGCATCGCCTTCAGCCAGCCGTCGAGACGCGCTTCCACCGGTCTCGCCGCAACCTGCGGATGGCCCACGAGATAGATCGTGCCGGCGACGCAGACCACAGCCAGCGCCAGGAGCTTCGCGACCACCGTGACGTTGCTGACTCGCGCACCGGCGCCGACGCCCCGGTAATTGACCGCCGCCAGAGTGCAGAGGAAAACCGTAATCACCGCAAGCCGCGGGAGCGGCTCGGCCGCCGCCGGCCAGAATTCCCCGAGGTAAATGACCAGGAGGTTCACGGCGGCAGCGCACGCGGTGAGCCGGCTCAAGAGCGTCAGCCAGCCTACCTGAACCCCCACGAAACGCCCGAACGTGTGCCTCAGATAGAGGTAAGTGCCGCCGGTCTCGTCGAACTGCGAGGCAACTTCCGCGTAGCAGGCAATGATTACGCCCATGCCGGCGCCCGCGATCAGCACCGCCCACACACTCCACTCACCCACCAGTGCCGCGACCGCCGAAGGCAATCCGAAGATACCGCTGCCGAGGATGCTGTTGACCGCGAGTGCTACCATGCTCCAGCGGCCGATGGCGCGGACCAGTTGCGGCGGCGAGCTCAGCGGCGTCCCGGACGTCATCGGATCCTTGTAGCATAAAGCCAGGGCGGCGAAGCCGCCCCCGTGAAGGCCGAGGAGTCCTGGTGCGCTACTCCTACGCAACTCACCTCGAGTGCAGTGTCGGCCACGATCGCTACGACATCCGAAAGCTCCAGGGTCTGTCGGCGGCCGGAAAGCCGCTCCTCGCGGGCTACGACCTCGAGGCTCTCCGGCGCGAGGTGCGCCGCGAGGAGATCGCGCGACGCCCACCGAACTTATGGCGCTGGCACGAGCTGCTGCCGCTCGAGGATCCCGCGTGGATCGTGAGTCTCGGCGAAGTGGAGACGCCCCTCATCGCGCTGTCGCACAGCCCGCGCCCCGCCGGCTTCCGGCCCCCGATGGTCAAGGACGAGTCTCGCCTGCCGACCGGCTCGTTCAAGGCCCGCGGCCTCGCCGTGGCGGTCTCGATGGCGAAGGCACGCGGCGCACGGCGGCTCGCCATCCCCACCAACGGCAACGCCGGGGCGGCCATGGCGGCGTACGCCGCGCGCGCCGGCCTCGAGGCGTTCTGTTTCTGCCCGGACGACACCCCTGAAATCAACCTGAGCGAGATCGCGCTCCAGGGCGCGGCGGTCTGGCGCGTCAACGGCCTGATCAACGATTGCGCCCGGCTGGTCGAGTCGGGTAAGGCGAAGTTCGGCTGGTTCGACATGTCGACGCTCAAGGAGCCGTACCGCATCGAAGGCAAGAAGACCATGGGACTCGAGCTCGCGGCGCAGACCGACTGGCAGCTCCCCGATGTGGTCTTCTACCCGACGGGCGGCGGCACGGGCCTCATCGGCATGTGGAAGGCCTGGGCTGAGCTCACCGCTCTCGGGTGGATCTCTCCGCCACTGCCGCGCCTCGTAGCGGTCCAGGCGACGGGCTGCGCGCCGATCGTGCGCGCGTTCGACAGCGGCGCGAGCGCCGCGACGGCGTGGGAGAACGCCCACACGATCGCCGCCGGCATCCGGGTGCCCGCGGCGCTCGGGGATTTCCTGATCCTCGCGGCGCTGCGCGAGAGCGGCGGGTTTGCGCTCGCGGTGTCGGATTCCGCCATCGAGGCGGCGCGGCAGCAGGTGGGATTGCGGGACGGTCTGCTGCTCAGCCCCGAGGGAGCGGCGACCTACGCGGCCTATCTCGAAGCCGCCGCCGGCGGGCGGCTCCGCGCGAGCGACCGGGTGGTGCTGTTCAATTGCGCGAGCGGACTCAAGTATCCGATGCCGGCGGTCACCGCCCGCATGGACGTGCGCGCGCCGTTCGCGGCAGGCATCAGCTTGCCCTCGCCGGGCTCTTGAGCTGATCTCCCACCGGCAGACGGCGGATGCGCTGACCCGTTGCGGCGAAAATGGCGTTGGCGAGCGCCGGCGCGACCGAGGGTATCCCCATCTCGCCGGCCCCGGACGGCGGGAATCCCGAGGGCAGGAGATGCACCTCGACGTCGGGCGCCGCCCCCATGCGCAGCAGCCGATAGTCGGGAAAGTTCGACTGCTCGATGCGGCCGTCCTTCACGGTGATCTCGAGCTCGAGCGCCGTCGAGAGTCCGTCGAGGGTCGCTCCCATCATCTGGGCTTCGAGCCCGAGCGGGTTGACGATCTCGCCGACGTCCGCCGCGCACACGCACCTCACGACCTCGAGCGCGCCCGCTTGCGACACGGCGACTTCGAGCGCGTGGGCGACATATCCACCGTGGGTGAAATGACTCGCCAGGCCGATCCCGCGGCCCGCCGGGAGCTTCCGTCCGTAGCCGATCGCGCCCGCCGCGCTGTTGAGCACGCCGCCGAGGCGCCCGGTGTGCAGGGTCGGTCCGCCGTGGTCGCGATACGGGAGCTCCCGCGGCGCACCGAGCAGATCGAGTCGCAGCGTCAACGGATCGGTGCCCGCAGCGAGCGCCACCTCGTCGAGGAAGCTCTCCACCGCAAATGCGCAGAACGTCGGCAGCGGCGCACGCCACCAGCCCCGCGGAATGCTGAAGTCCACCGGCACGAACTCCGCGAGGTAGCTCGCCACACAGCCGGCGGGAAAGCCGTCGGGGTCGACGCAGCCGACCCAGTCCGCCGCGTCCTCCATGCCGGCGGCACGGTACTTGCGCGGTGTCGCGGCCACGCGATGCGCCCAGCTGGTGAGGCGACCCTGGGCATCGAGGGACGCCCGGAGCTGATGCAGACCGAACGGCCGGTAGAAATCGTTCTGCAGGTCGTCCTCGCGCGTCCACATGACTTTCACCGGCGTCCCGGCCGCCTGCGCCACCAGCACCGCTTCCGCCACGAAGTCGTTCTGCAGCCGGCGGCCGAAGCCTCCGCCGACCCGCGGCAGCCGGATCTCGATGTCGGTGCGGGCAACGCCGGTCATCGCGTGGATCATCTGCGATGCGCCGCCGGGGCTCTGGAGCGAGGCGATGAGCAGCGCGCTCTTCGGCTTGAGATCGATGAGCGCATTCGGCGGCTCCATCGTCGCATGCGCGAGGAGCGGCATGACGTACACCGCCTCCACCACGCGGGCGGCAGCGTTCCGGGCCTCGTCCGGGTTGCCATCGCGGCGCGCGATCTTTGCGCTCGCCGCGAGCGCTGCAGTGGCGCGGCGCTCGAGCGCGGCCGAGGAGTCCGCAGCTCCCGACGGGCGCGTCCACGTGATGCGCAGCGCCTCACGGCCCTTACGGGCGGACCAGAAGTCATCCGCCAGGACCGCAACGCCGGCTGCGAGGTTTCGGTCCAATGGCGCACCGGGCCGCGGCCCCGGGATCCTGACGACCTGTCTGACGCCGGGAACACGCCGCGCTTGCGCTTCGTCGACGCTCGCAACTTCACCATCGAAGTACGGACATCGCGCGATGAGCGCCGTCAGGGCCGAAGGGATCGCGGCGTCGATTCCGTAAGCGGCCACCCCGGTCACGATGTCGCGCGCATCGACGACCCGGGTCGGCTGGCCGATGATCCGATACTCACTCCTCGCTTTCAGCGGCAGATCCGCCGCCGGCAGATCGAGCTTCGCGGCGCGCGGCGCGAGCTCCGCGTAGCCGAGCGTCCGCCCGTCCGGGTGCACCACGTGCGCCTCGCGCGTCGTCAGCCGATCGGGCGGTGTCTCCCAGACGCGCGCCGCCGTCTGGATCAGGAGCCATCGGGCCCTCGCACCCGCCAGCCGCAGGTCGTGCCAGCCGTCCGGAATGTTGGTGCTGCCGCCCGCACCCTGGGGCCCGTAGAGCGAGGTGAAGCCCGGCGGATCCCTGGCGGCGACGAGGCCATAGGGCAGTTGCTCGACCGTCACGGCCGGCCAGGGAACGTCCAGTTCTTCCGCGATCAGCATGGGAAGGGATGTCTTGACGCCCTGCCCGATCTCGCAGCCGCGCGCGCCGATCACGATGCGTCCGTCCGGCTCGATGCGGATGAAGGCGCCGAGCGCCTCGCCTGCGGCTGCCGTCTCCTGACCCGCCGCCCCAGAGCGCAGCGCCAGCAGCAGCCCGCCGGCTGCGCTCAGCGACACGCCGAGAAAGGCGCGGCGCGAGAGCGCTCGGGTGTCCGGCACAGCGCTCATCGGCGCGTGCGGTTAAGCTGCGCGGCTGCGCGACGGATGGCCCGGCGGATGCGCGGGTAAGTGCCGCAGCGGCAGAGGTTGGTGAGCGTCGCGATGTCGGCATCGCTCGGCGCGGGCGTGCGCGTGATGAGATCCACGGCCGCCATGATCTGGCCCGCCTGGCAGTAGCCGCACTGAGCGACGTCCTCCTCGATCCAGGCTTGCTGGACCGGGTGCAGGCGGCCGTCGGACGCGAGCCCCTCGATGGTCGTGACGCGGCGGCCTCCCACGGCCGACATGGGCACGACGCACGAGCGCGTCGCGGCACCGTCGAGGTGGACGGTGCAGGCCCCGCAGTAACCGATCCCGCAGCCGAACTTGGTTCCGGTGAGGCGCGCGTGATCGCGCAGATACCAGAGCAGCGGCATCGCAGGGTCGCCGTCGTAGCGCACGGGACGCTGGTTCAGCGTGAAGTCGATCGCCATGCTCCGCCTCTCATGGACGACGCCGCATGATGATAGGCGGCAGCGCGCGATCGAAGCGCTCAGGTCGCCGCGGGGGCTCCTCGGATCATCGCGCGGCCGGCCGCGGGGAGCCGCCGCACCCGGCTCACCACCGTGGCTTGCGCTTATCGATGAAGGCCTGCACGCCCTCGAGCGCCGCCTCCTCCAGCATGTTGCAGGCCATGGTCTCGCCGGCCGCCGCGTACGCCGCCTGGAGGCCGAGCTCGACTTGGCCGTAGAAGAGCTCCTTACCCATCGCGATGACGGCGCGCGGCTTGGCGACGATGCTCGCGAGCAGCGTCTCGATCTCGGCGTCGAGCCGCGCGGGCTCGGCCACGCGGTTTACGAGCCCCAAGGATCGCGCCTGTGCGGCATCGATGAAGTCCCCGGTGACCAGCATCTCGAACGCGGGCTTGCGCGGCACGTTGCGCAGCAGCGGCACGGACGGCGTCGAGCAGAAAAGCCCGAGGTTGATGCCACTCACCGCGAAGCGCGCGGCGCTGGAGGCGACCGCGAGGTCGCACTGGGCGACCAGCTGGCAGCCCGCCGCCGTGGCGATGCCCTGCACGCGCGCGATCACCGGCACCGGGAGGCGCACGAGGCCGAGCATCATTCGCGTGCACTGCGCAAACAGCTCCCGGTAATAGCCGAGCGAGGGCTTGGCGCGCATTTCCTTCAGGTCATGGCCGGCGCAGAACGCCTTGCCCTCGGCCGCGAGCACCACGACGCGCACCGATTCGTCCGCCGCGATCGCATCGAGCTCCTCCTGCAGCGCCACGAGCATCGCCTCGGAGAGCGCATTGAAGGACTGCGGGCGATTGAGGGTCAGAGTGCGCACGCCGCGTGCGTCCTGTGCGCGCCTCACCATCGGCTCCGCGGCCGCCGCCATCGTCCGTTCCTCGGTCACCGTCCGTTCCTCGGTCGCCATCGTCCGCTCCTCACCCTCCGCGAAGGAAGGGTACACCCGTGCACGGGGCCGGTCTGCATGTCATGCTGGCGCCCCGATGTCCGCCCGATGCCCGTCCGGCCGGCCCGATCGCGCCAGCATCTCGTCGCTCAGGGCGCGCGTGCTGGGCGCCGCCGCCCCCGGCGGCGTGCTCGCTCTGCTCCTGCTCGCGCGCCCACCGGAGGGCATCGCGCTCGAGCCGGGAGCGGAGGTTCTCCCCCCGCATGCGCTCTACGGAGAGCTCTTCACCCGGGTTCAGGAGGAGCAGGTGTTCGCGGACGGCAAGGACTTCTGCGATGCCACACCGAAGGGCTCACCTGCGGAGATTCTTGCCCGGTACCGCGCGGCCACGCCGCGTACGCCCGAGGAGCTCAAGCGCTTCGTGGCCACCCACTTCACGGCCCCGACAACGGTTGGCTCGGGTCCGGCTTCGACGGGTGCGACGACTGTGCCCCCGCGTGCCGCACCGGCCGGTGCCTCGCTGATCGATCACATCGATGCGCTCTGGGGCGTGCTGACTCGCCAGCCCGCCGACATTCCGCCCTACTCGTCGCTCCTGTCGCTGCCGCGGCCCTTCGTGGTGCCGGGCGGGCGATTCCGCGAGATCTATTACTGGGACTCGTACTTCACCATGCTGGGGCTGCTCGAGAGCGGGCGCGCGGACCTCACGAAGGACATGGTGGGCGACTTCGCCCACCTCATCGACACCTACGGACGAATCCCGAACGGCAATCGCACGTATTACCTCAGCCGCTCGCAGCCGCCGTTCTTCTTCGCGATGGTGGCACTCCTCGAGCCCGGACACCCCGAGCGCGCCTTTGCCCGCTATCTCACGCAGCTCGAGCGCGAATATGCCTTCTGGATGGACGGGGCATCGTCCGTGGCGCGAGGGTTGGCCCGGCGGCGCGTCGTCGGCCTCGGCGGAGCGACGCGGGTGCGCGCGCCGGCGCCCGGGCAGGTGCTCAACCGCTACTGGGACGACGAGGACCTGCCGCGGGACGAGTCATACCGCGAGGACGTGGCGCTCGCCAACCGCAGCGGGCGCGACCGGCGGGAGCTCTACCGCGACGTGCGCGCCGCGGCCGAGAGCGGTTGGGACTTCAGCTCACGCTGGTTCGCCGACGCACACTCCCTGACCTCGATCGACACCACCGCCATCGTGCCGGTCGATCTCAACAGCCTGCTGTTCGGGCTCGAGCAGGCGATCGCAGCCGGCTGTGGCGAGGCCCATGACGAGGCCTGCCAGCGCGCGTTCCGCGAGCACGCGCGGGCCCGGCGCAAGGCGATGGACCGATATCTCTGGGACCCGGTGCGCGGGGCCTATTTCGATTATCAGTGGGCACGGGGCGAGCGCATCCCGCGCGTATCGGCGGCCACGCTCTACCCGTTGTTCGTGCATGCCGCCTCCCCTGCCCAGGCCGCCTCGGTCGCCCGCACCACGCGACGGCGCCTCCTCAAGGGGGGCGGCGTGGTCACGACCACCCGCAATACCGGCCAGCAGTGGGATGCGCCGAACGGCTGGGCGCCGCTGCAGTGGATCGCGGTGGCCGGATTCAACGCCTACGGAGAGGCGGCGCTCGCCGAGGAGATTGCGTGCCGCTGGTCGGTGAATGTCGCGCGCGCCTACCGCGAGAGCGGCAAACTGCTCGAGAAGTACGACGTGATGAACACCGACCGTCCGGGCGGCGGCGGCGAGTACCCGCTGCAGGACGGCTTCGGCTGGACCAACGGCGTGACGCGCAAGCTCCTGGCGCTGTATCCGGCGCACACCGACTATCGCAGCGTCGATGAGTGTCGCCGCCCTCGGCCCGCGGCGCACCCGGGCGCTGCCGTCGACAAATAAGAAGGGGGGGCTCGTGCATCCAAGCGAGATCGACTGGGTCATCATGGGCGTGTACTTCGCCTTCGTGCTGGGCATCGGCTTCACGCTGCGGCGCTACATGAAGACCAGCACGGATTATTTTCTCTCCGGCCGCTCGATTCCCGCGTGGGTCGCGGGGCTCGCATTCCTCTCCGCCAACCTCGGCGCGCAGGAAGTGATCGGCATGGCCGCCTCGGGGGCCAAGTACGGCATGGCGACCAGCCATTTCTACTGGGTGGGCGCGATTCCCGCGATGGTGTTTCTCGGGGTCTTCATGATGCCGTTCTACTACGGCTCGCAGGCGCGCTCGGTGCCCGAGTACCTGAAGATGCGCTTCGACGAGAAGACCCGCGGCCTGAACGCGATCTCGTTCGCGACCATGACGGTTTTCTCCTCGGGCGTCTCGATGTACGCCATGGGACTGCTGCTGAATCTGCTCCTGGGTTGGGACTTCGACACGAGCGTGTGGCTGTCCGCGGCCATCGTGCTGGGCTATATCCTGCTCGGAGGACTCACCTCGGCCATCTACAACGAGGTGCTGCAGTTCTTCCTCATCGTCGCCGGTTTCGCGCCGCTGGTGTTCCTCGGCCTCAAGGATCTGGGGGGCTGGCAGGGACTCACCGAACGGCTGACGCACGTGGCGACGTCTCAGGGCTTCGCCTCTCGGGCATGGTCGAGCACCTGGAGCCAGATGGGCCACGCCGCATCCAATCCCATGGGCGTCGAGTGGTTCGGGGTCGTGATGGGACTCGGCTTCGTGCTGTCCTTCGGCTACTGGTGCACCGATTTCCTCGTCGTGCAGCGCGCCATGGCCGCGCATTCGATGTCGGCCGCGCGCCGCGTGCCCCTCATCGCCGCCATTCCGAAGATGCTGTTCCCGTTCCTGGTCATCGTGCCGGGCATGATCGCGATCGCCTCCAGCATGCAAATGGGCGCGAGCGGCTTCGCGCTGCCTCACAAGGCCGATGGCACCCTCAACTACGATCTGTCCATCCCCATGATGCTCAGCCACTACTTCCCGCACGGCATGCTGGGCCTCGGGCTCACGGCGCTCCTGGCCAGCTTCATGTCCGGCATGGCGGGCAACGTCACGGCCTTCAACACCGTGTGGACCTACGACATCTACCAGGCCTACATACACCGCGGTGCGAGCGACCACCATTATCTCAACATGGGGCGCGTGGCCACCGTGTTCGGCATCGCGCTCTCGGTGGCCGCGGCCTACGTCGCCAACCACTTCAACAACATCATGGACATGCTGCAGCTGCTGTTCGCGTTCGTGAATGCGCCGCTGTTCGCGACCTTTCTGCTGGGAATGTTCTGGAAGCGCGCCACCGGCCACGGCGCGTTCGCCGGGCTGCTGTCGGGCACGGCGGCGGCGGCGTTGCATCAGGCGCTGACGCTGCCCCGCGGCAGCCTGGTCGGCATCAAGGGCGGCTGGCTCGCCGTGCTGCATCTCTACCCGAGCGAGATGGCGCAGAATTTCTGGACGGCCATCTCGGCGTTCACGGTGTGCCTCACCGTGACGGTCGGCGTGAGCCTCGTCACCCGGCCGCGCCCCGAGAAAGAGCTGGTGGGGCTCGTCTACTCGCTTACACCGCGGCCGAGCGAGGCAGGTCGGCCCTGGTACGCGCGGCCCGCGGCGCTCGGGGCGGCCGTGCTCACCGTGACGCTGCTGCTGAACTTCGCCTTCTGGTAAGGAGCTCCCCTCATGGGCCTCGACATCCGCACGCCCCTCGGAGTCATGTTCACCATCCTCGGGCTGCTGCTCACGGGATTCGGGTTGCTGAGCGATCCGGCGATCTACGCGCGCTCGCTCGGCATCCACATCAACCTCTGGTGGGGCCTGGTGCTGCTGGCGTTCGGCGCGGTCATGCTGGGGCTCGGCTGGCGCGCCGGCGCGCACCGCGTGCCGCACTGACCGGGATCCGCGCGCCCGAGGACCCATCACGCCGGAGGACCCATGAAGGCGAGCAAGCGTTCGGGCGGGGGCGAGTCCGCGCCGCGGATCGGCAAGAAGGAATACGCGCGGGAGCTGCGCCGCCTGCAGATCGAGCTGGTCAAGCTGCATCGGCACGTGATCGCGCACGGCGGCAAGCTGCTCGTGATCCTCGAGGGGCGCGACGCCTCCGGCAAGGACGGCACGATCAAGCGCATCGTGGCGCACTTGAGCCCGCGCGAGGTGCGGGTCGTGGCTCCCGGCAAGCCGAGCGATCGCGAAGACACCGAGTGGTACTTCCAGCGCTACGTCGGGCACCTGCCGGCGGCCCGCGAGATCGTCCTCTTCAACCGCAGTTGGTATAACCGCGCCGGCGTCGAGTACGTCATGAAGTTCTGCACCCGCGCGGAGCGCGACGAGTTCCTGGATTCCGCTCCACGCTTCGAGCGCATGCTGGTGCGCTCGGGAATCTCGCTCCTCAAGTATTACCTCGACATCAGCCGCGAGGAGCAGGCGCGGCGACTGCGTGCGCGCCGCCGCGACCCGCTCAAGCAGTGGAAGATCAGCCCGGTCGACGAAGCAGCGCAACGACACTGGCGCGATTACAGCCGGGCTCGCGACAGCATGTTGCTGCGCACCCATCAACAGCATGCGCCGTGGATACTGGTGCGCGCCGACGACAAGCACCAGGCGCGGCTGAACGTCATTCGCGACATCCTGGCGCGCATTCCGTTCGCGAGCGCCAAGCGCAAGCTCGCCCGCCCCGATCCACGCGTAGCGCGCGAATTCAGCGAGACCCTGCTCGGCTCGGGGTGGGTGGCCCCCTGAGGGGACGTGCCCGGATGCGCTGGCTGACGGCACTCTTCGTCCTCGCGGTCCTCCTCGGACTCGCCATCGAGCTGTGGCTCGGCGCGCGCCAGGCCGCCGCCGTGGCGCGTCACCGCGAGCGCGTGCCCGGGCCGTTCGCCGCGAGCATCTCGCCGGCCGAGCACGGCAAGGCGGCCGACTACACCCTCGCGAGGCTGCGCCTGGGTCGCTTCGGGAGCCTGATCGACGCGGCGCTCACACTCGCCCTCACGGTCGGTGGCGGCATCGCAGCGGTGGATGCCCTCTGGCGCCACGGCCGACTCACCGAGCCCTGGCTCGGGCTGGCCGTCATCGCCAGCGTGGCGCTCCTCGTGCAGCTCATCCACCTGCCTCTCTCGGTGTGGCGGACCTTCGGGCTCGAGGCGCGCTTTGGCTTCAACCGCACCACACCCGCGCTGTTCCTCGCCGACCTCGGCAGGGGCCTCGCGCTCGCCGTGGCGCTCGGCGCTCCGGTGCTCACCGCGATACTCCTGCTGATGGAGCGCGCGGTACGGTGGTGGTGGGTGTGGGCATGGGGGCTATGGCTCGCGGTCATGCTGCTCATGACCTGGGCCTGGCCGGCATTCATCGCACCGCTTTTCAACCGCTTCGTGCCGCTTCCGGACCTGGCGCTGCGGGAGCGGCTCGAAGCGCTGCTCGATCGCTGCGGCTTCACCTCACGCGGAGTATTCGTCGTCGACAGCTCGCGTCGCTCGACCCACGGCAACGCCTACTTCACGGGCATCGGCCGCCACAAGCGCATCGTGTTCTTCGATACGCTCCTCGAGCAGCTCGCGCACCCCGAAGTCGAGGCGGTGCTCGCGCACGAGCTCGGTCATTTCCGACTCCGGCACGTGCGCCAGCGGCTGCTGCTCTCGGTCGCGCTCGCCTTCGCGGGACTGGCGCTGCTCGGGTGGCTCAGCCGGGAGCCGGGCTTCTACGCGGCGCTCGGCGTGCCGGTGCCGTCGACGCACGCGGCGCTGCTGCTCTTTGCCTTCGCGGCGCCGGCTTTCACCTTCTTCGTCACTCCGCTCGCCTCGCTCTGGTCGCGTCGCCACGAGTTCGAGGCGGACGATTTCGCGAGCCGCCACGCGAGCGCCGCCGAGCTCGCGAGCGCCCTGGTCAAGCTCCATCGCGACAACGCCAGCACGCTGACGCCGGATGCGCTCTACGCCGCGTTCTACTATTCGCACCCGCCGCCGCTCGTACGCATCACGCGGCTGCGCGCCCCGGCCGCGCCGCAGGCCTCCTGAAGCCCGAAGGGGGCCCGGTGCGGGTGCCCCTTCAGGGAATGTAGTAGAGATCGATCGACTTGCCGATGCGCTCGAGCGGGGGGTACGCATCGAGCCAGGCGTAGTCGGCGGGATTGCGAGTGCGCGCGAGCTCGGAGATCGCCACCCAGCCGCTCACCGGCCGGCGCGACCCGAGAACCACGAACGCAGGCAGCGGCTCGCGCTTCAGGTCCGCCGTGCCACGGTAGGCGATGCTGAGCTTCGCGATGCCGAGCTGCGCGGCGCGCAGCTCCAGCCGTCGCAGATCCTGCCCCCAGTCCAGATCCGAATCGACCAGCACCCGCTCCGGGTGGGGAACGGCCTCATTGAAATACGGCAGATAGTCCGGATACGCGGTCCCCAACGTGCTCAACTGCCAGAACACCAGCGTGAGCACTACCGCGGTGCCAGCCGTCGCGGCGCGCCGCGGGCGCAGCGCGGCCAGCGAGCGCCAGGCGCGCACCGTGACATAGGCGGCACCGATGGCGAGAAAGGGATACAGCACCAGGATGTGCCGGATGCCGACGTTGATGTGACTGAAGAGGCTGGCGAAGGCGAGCAGCGTCACGATGAGCACCGCGGGCGCGAGCGCCCAGGGATTGCGGTCGCGCCAGCCCTCACGGGCCAGCCAGGCGACCCCGACAGGTCCGGCAGCCAGAAGCGGAATGGGCGTCTTGACGGCGAGCGCTACCAGATAGAAATACCACCAGCCCGTCGTGCCGGTGCGCCCCAGGAGGTACGACAGGTGACCGCTGTCGTTGTGAGCCTTCACGGCCACGATGCCGTTGAGGAGGTCCTTCGCCTCGCGCGGCAGTGACAGATGCGAGAGCAGCACGCCGAGCAGATGATCGGGACCCCGCTCCTGCAACAGGTAGGACACGGCCCAGTTGAAACGCAGCGCGACGCCCGCCGGGTTGGCCGAGCGCGGTCCGTAGGCGAGCGCGAGCGGCAGGAGCGCGGCGAGTCCCGCGAGGATGAGTCCCACCAGCCACGCCCTCGGCCCGGCCCCGGGGGTCTGCCGCCACGCCGTCGCCGCCCGCGTGAGCGCCAGCGCCGGCAGGGCGAGCCCGATGAACGGCACGGCCGAGAACTTGGTGCCGACCGCAACGCCGGCCGCGAGCCCGAAACGCGCCGCCTCCGCGAGCCGCGCACTCACGAGCCACAGCTCGAGAGCATAGAGCGCGAGCAGGCAGGTCGCGGCCGCCGCCACATCGAGACTCGCGAGCGCCGCGTGCCCGAGCACCGCCGGCACCGAGACGAGCAGCAGCACGGCGAGCAGCGCCGCGCGCTCCGACTCGAGGAGCCGCCGTGCCCACAGCCAGGTCGCGAGGCACAGCAGCACTAGGAAGGGCAGCATGCCGAGCCGCGCGAGAGTGAGATAGCGCCAGTAGTGGCCGTCCTGGTAGAGGATGTCGACGCCCTCCGGGGTGCCGTTCGGCGGCGGGGTACCGAAGGAGTGCGCTCCGGCGAGGTACGGACCGAGCGCGAGCAGCACGCGGGCGAGCGGCGGATGCTCGGTGTCATATTCGTAGCGCCCGCGGTCCAGCAGCTCGACGCCCGCGGCGAGGTGTTCCGGCTCGTCCCAGGTGTTGGAATACACGCGCCAGCTGCCCGCCGCGAGCAGGCACGCGAGGAGGATGATGAGCGCCAGCGCCCGCCGCGCCGCGGGAGCTGCGCGCGCGCCCGCTGGTGCGCTCAGGCTTACGCTCCGAAGGGATGCCGCAGCACGATGGTCTGCTCGCGTTCCGGTCCCGTTGAGATCATGTCGATCGGTACGCCGGCGAGGCTCTCGAGCCGCTCGAGGTAGCGGCGCGCATTGTGCGGCAGACTCCCGTAGGCCGTGACGCCGACCGTCGACTCGCGCCACCCGGGCAGCTCCTCGTACACCGGCTCGACGCCCGCGTACGCTTCGACGCTCATCGGCGGCTCGTGAGTGACCGCGCCCTGGACGCGATACCCGACGCAAACGCTGAGGCGGTCGAGTCCATCGAGGACGTCGAGCTTCGTGATGATGAGGCCCGAGACGCTCGAGTGCACGATCGAGCGCTCGAGCGCCACCGCGTCCAGCCAGCCGCAGCGCCGCCGCCGTCCCGTGACGGAGCCGAACTCGTGACCCACGCGCGACATGTGCTCGCCATATTCGTCCGACAGCTCGGTCGGGAACGGACCCGCCCCCACCCGGGTCGTGTAAGCCTTGACGACGCCGAGAACGCCGTCGAAGGCGCGGGGACCCAGGCCCGTGCCGGTGCCGGCGAAGCCTGCGGTGGTGTTGGATGACGTCACGAACGGATAGGTCCCGAGATCGACGTCGAGCATGGCGCCCTGCGCCCCTTCGAAGACGACGTTGGCTTGGGTCGCGCGCAGCTCATGGAGGACCCGGGTCACGTCCGTCACCAACGGCGCGATCTGCTCGCCCATCGCGAGCTGCGCCTCGAGGGTCTGCCGGAAGTCGAGCGCGGGCGCGCGGTAGTAGTGCTGCAGCACGAAATTGTGGAAATCGAGCTGTTCGCCGAGCTTGGTGGCGAAGCGCTCGCGATCGAAGAGGTCCGCCACCCGCACCGCGCGGCGCGCCACCTTGTCCTCGTAGGCAGGTCCTATGCCGCGTCGGGTGGTGCCGATGGCATTGGCCCCGCGGGCCTGCTCGCGCGCCTCATCGAGCATGACGTGCGACGGCAGTATGAGCGGGCAATGCGGTGAGATGGAGAGCCGCTCGAATACCGGCACACCCTGCTCCATCAGCATGCGGCTCTCACTCAGCAGCGCCTCGAGCGAGAGCACCACGCCGTTGCCGATGAGGCAACGCACCCCGGGGCGCAGGATTCCGGAGGGAATGAGCGACAGCACGGTCCGCCGCCCGCCGATGACGAGCGTGTGGCCGGCGTTGTGCCCGCCCTGGAAGCGTGCGACCGCCGCGGCGTGCTCGGTCAGCAGGTCGACGACCTTGCCCTTGCCCTCATCGCCCCACTGCGCACCGATGACTACGACGAACTTCCCCACGCTCCTTTGGACCCCTAGCGTGCCCAGAACAGGATGATGACGCCGACGAGCATGCTGCCGAGGCCTGCGATCCGCAACTCGCGGTCCTGTACCTCGAGGAGCCTCGCGAGCGCGCGCTTCACGCCGCCGGGATTGAGGAATGGTGCGATGCCTTCCAACACCAGGAATAGCCCAAGCGCGGCGAGCAGGTCCGGCAGATTCACGGACACGCGGGTGGCGCTCGCTTCAGCTAGCGCCGCGGGGCTGAGGTCCTCGACGGCTCCTTCAGATACTTGAAGAAGTCCCCGTCGGGGCTCACCACCAGCAGATCACCATCCTTGCCGAGCGAACGCTCGTAAGCCTGCAGACTGCGGTAGAAGGCGTAGAACTCGGGATTCTTCGCGTAGGCGCGCGCATAGATCTGGGCGGCGGCGCCATCGCCTTCGCCGCGCACTCGCAGCGCATCGCGTTCCGCGTCGGCGAGGATCACGGTGCGCTGACGCTCGGCGGAGGCGCGGATGCCGGCGCTGGCGCTCTGCCCTTCGGCGCGCAGCCGGCTGGCTGTCTTCGCGAAGCTCTGCTTCATGCTCTCGTAGACGCGCGCGGCCACCTCGTCGGGCAGATCGATGCGCTGCACGCGCACGTCCACCAGGTCGACGCCCAGGCCCGCCGCATTGTGGCTCGCCTGGCCGAACATCTGCCCCGTCACCGCGGCGCGCTCGGCCGATACGATCTGCTGGAGCGTGCGCTGCGCCACGACGCTCTTGATGCCGTCCTTGACGATCTCGGCCAGCCGCTCGCCGGCCAGATCCTCGCGCCCGCCGGTGGCCGTGAAGTACAGCCCCGGCTCCTTGACGCGCCACTTCACGTAGAAGTCCACGATCAGCCCGCGGCCGTCGTTCGTGAGGAAGGTCTCGCCGGTGTAGGACTGCGAGAGGATGCGCCGGTCGAACTTCGTCACCACGTCCCACGGCCACTTGGTGTGCAGCCCTGGCGCGTACTGCATGCCCACGATCGCGCCGAACTCCGTGCGGATCGCGAATTCCGTCTCATTGACCGTGAAGAGCGACAGCGACGCGAGCACCAGCAGCACCCCCGCCGCGAACAGCACCGGGACCAGCCGCGAGCTCATCAGCGCTCTCCCCGCCCGCGGGCTTCGACCGTGACCGAATCCGGCTCTTTCTGCGAGCCGGCGGCCGGCGTCTCGGAGCCCTCCGCGGGCTCGCGCGAGGCGGCCTTCTCGAGGAGCTTCTCGATGGGCAGGTAGAGCAGGTTGCCGCCGGAGCGCGAGTCGATGAGCACCTTGTGCGCGCGCGCCAGCACGCTCTCGACCGTATCCATGTAGAGCCGCCGGCGCGTCACCTCGGGCGACTGCTCGTAGGCCGCCTCGATCTGCGTGAACCGCGAGGCCTGCCCTTCGGCGAGCGCGATCTGCTGCGACTTGTAGGCCTGCGCATCCTGCTGCATGCGCAGGGCGGCGCCCTGCGCCACGGGAACGATGCCGTTGGCGTAGGCCTCGGACTCGAGGATGAAGCGCTCCTTGTCGGCCTGCGCCTTGTTGGCGTCGCGCTGCGAGGGGATCACGGCGTCGGGAACCTGCACGTCCTCGAGGTTCACCGTCGTGACCGTAATGCCGGAGTTGTAGTACTCGAGCGTATGCTGGATGAGCTCCTTCGTACGCCGGGTGATCTCCGGCCGGGTCGTGCCGACCAGCAGCTCATCCAGTGTGCTGCGTCCCACGATCTCACGGATCGCGCTCTCGCTCACCTCGGTCAGCGTGGCTTCCGGATCGTGCACCCGGAACAGTTTCTTCACCGGATCCGCGAACTGGTACTGAACCGCGAAGTGCAGCTCGACTAGATTTACGTCGGAGGTCAGCACCCGGGACTTGAAGTCGCTCGAGTTCACGTTCGCGACGTTGACTTTCGTCACCGTCTCGATGGGCCAGGGCCAGCGCCAGCCGACCCCCGGGGCCTTGATGTCGACCAGCTTCCCGAAGCGCTGGATGATGCCGCGCTGCGCCTGCTCGACCTGGTAGAAGCCGCTGAACACCCAGCCGCCGAGCACCACGAGCGCCGCGATCAGGAACAACGAGCCGCTGTCCCCGCCGCGGCCCCCGGGCCGGAGCCACGCCTCGAGCCGGCGCTGCCAGCTCTTCAGGCGCTCGTCCAGATCCGGTCCCCCCTGACCCGGACGGCGTCCCCACGGATTGTTCGGACCGCTTGGTTGATTCCAGGCCATAGGGCGTGCGCGAACTCAGCGCAGCTTGGTCGCGCCCGAGACGGCGGTCGATTGTAGGTAGCCCATCCCGGGGGCACAAGGCATATCGGCCCCCTGCACCTCGAGAATCTGCACGCCGGCGGTGCGCGCGAGCTCGAGCAGCTCGAGGTCCGGTAACTCCACCGCCAGCTCGATCGAGCCATCCTCGGCGGAGGTCTCCGCGCGGACCGCCTGCGCCGCGTACAGCCGCGAGCGCAGCGCCCCGGCGCCGGCCGGCATCCGCAGGCGCGCGCGGCGCGCGAGGCGCGCCAGTCGCTCCGCCACCGCGCGCGCGAGCCACTCGAGTCCCACGCGCCGCTCGGCGGAGATCCACACCGCGGTGGCGCGGCCGGACGGATCGCGGTCGATGCGCGGCGCACTCCCGAGCCGGTCGATCTTGTTGTAGACGAGGACCTGCGGAATCCCGCTGGCGCCGATCTCCGCGAGCACGGCATTGACCTGGCCGATCTGCTCATCGCGCCGCGGATCGCTCGCGTCCACCACGTGCAGCAGCAGCGTCGCCGCGCGCGCCTCGGTGAGCGTCGACTGGAAGGCCGCGACCAGCTCGTGCGGCAGCTCGCGGATGAATCCCACCGTATCCGCCGCCACCACCGCGGTGCCGCCCGGGAGCGTCAAACGCCGCACCGTCGGATCGAGCGTGGCGAACAGCTGGTCGGCCACATAGGCGTCGGCGCCCGTGAGCGCACGAAACAGCGTCGACTTGCCGGCGTTGGTGTAGCCGACGAGTGCCAGCGAGGGAACCGGGATCTCGGCGCGCGTCTGCCGCCCGGTCTCGCGCTGCTGCTGGATCCGGGCCAGCCGGCGGGTGAGCACGCGCACCCGCTGCGCAATGATGCGCCGATCGGTCTCCAGCTGGGTCTCGCCCGGGCCGCGCAGTCCGATGCCGCCCTTCTGACGCTCGAGGTGGGTCCACCCGCGCACCAGGCGGCTGGCGATGTGCTTGAGCTGCGCGAGCTCGACTTCGAGCTTGCCCTCGAAGCTGCGTGCGCGCTGCGCGAAGATGTCGAGGATCAGGCCGTTGCGATCGAGCACCCGCCGCTCGATGAGCTTCTCGAGGTTGCGCTCCTGGCTCGGGGAAAGCGCGTGATCGATGAGGATGATCTGCGCGTCACTCGCGTGCGCGATGCCCCGCAGCTCCTCCGCCTTGCCGCTGCCGAGGAAATAACGCGGGTCGGGGCGGTCCCGCCGTCCCGTCAGCGTGGCGACCGGGAGCGCTCCCGCCGAGACCGCGAGCTGCGTGAATTCCTGCAGATCCTCCGGATCGACCTGGGCGCCCAGCCCGAGACGCACCAGTACGGCGCGCTCACCAGTCCGCGGGCGTTCGAACACTCAGGCTTCCCGTGACGAGGCACATCATTCGGCGGGCGTCTCCGCGGGGCCGCCGCCCTCTTCGGTCGCCAGGCGCACGTTGCGCGCCGGAACGACCGTGGAAATCGCATGCTTGTAGACCATCTGGCTGACGCTGTTCTTCAACAGCACCACGAACTGGTCAAAGGAATCGATCTGTCCTTGCAACTTGATCCCGTTGACGAGGTAGATGGAAACCGGCACCCGCTCCTTGCGCAAGGCGTTCAGAAAGGGGTCTTGCAGGGACTGGCCTTTGGCCATCGGGTTCTCCTTATTTTTAGGGCTTGGAGTTGTTTGGCGGGGCAAAGGGACCGTGGCCGAACGTCCGTTGTTCCGCGAACTGAGCAAACTAACCTGCCTCATCAGGGGTGAGGAGCCGACGTCCGGAATCTTAACATGGGGGCTCCTCTAAAGCCCTAGCCGGGCCAGGAGGTTACATATGTCTCGATTCCACGACAGCCCGGCTTCCGGCTCGATCCATCGGCCGAGAGCCTCGCCACGCATCCAGGTCAGCTGCCGCTTCGCCAGTTGGCGCGTCGCCGCAACGCCCCGCCGCACCGCCTCCTCCAGGGGGTATTGCCCGTCGAGGTGCGCCCACAGCTGCCGGTAGCCCACGGCGCGCATCGATGGGTGCCGGGCGGTGAGAGCACCGTTCCTGCGCAGGCTCCGCACCTCCTCGAGAAAACCCGCGGCCATCATGGCCTCGAAACGTCGTTGAATGCGCTCGTGCAACACGGCGCGTGGCGGCGCCAGCATCCAGTAGTGCACCCGCCGCCCCGCGAGCGGACTCACGGTCGCGCGCTGCAGCTCGGAGATCGGGCGGCCGGTGTTGTAACAGACTTCGAGCGCCCGCTGGATGCGCTGGCTGTCGGTGGGTGCCACGCGTGCGGCCGCCTCGGGGTCCAGCCGGGCGAGCTCCGCGTGCAGCGCCGGCCACCCCTGCCGCGCGGCGCGCGCATCGAGCTCGGCGCGCAGCCTCGAATCGGCCTGCGGCAGTGGCGCGAGTCCATGCAGGAGCGACCGTAGATAGAGCATGGTGCCGCCCACCAGGAGCGGCACGCGGCGGCGGGCGTGGACATCGCGAACGGCCGCGACTGCGTCCGGGACGAAGCGCCCCGCGGAATAGCTCTCGGTCGGCTCGCAGATGTCGATCAGGTGGTGGGGAACGCGCTCGCGCAGCTCCCGCGCCGGCTTGGCGGTGCCGATGTCCAGACCGCGGTAGACCAGCGCCGAGTCCACGCTGACGATTTCGACCGGGGCGCTCTCGGCGAGCCGGATAGCCCAGTCGGTCTTGCCGGCGCCGGTGGGTCCGGCGAGGACCAACACCGGCAGCTCGCCGTGCCCGGCTCCGGGAGCGGTGTCCGCGGCATGCTCCGCGCTCACCGCTGCCGACACTCAGCGCCCCCGCAGGAACAGCCGATCGAGCTGCGCAACGGTGAGGCGCGTCCACGTCGGCCGTCCATGATTGCACTGGCTCGCGCGCTCGGTCGCTTCCATCTGCCGCAGCAGCGTGTCCATCTCCGGAAGCGTCAGGCGGCGGTGCGCGTGGATCGCAGTGCGGCAGGCGAGCGTGGCGAGGAAGCGGTCCGCGGCGGCCTCGAGGTGGTGCGTGTTGGCCTCGAGGCCGAGATCGTGCACGACGGCGGTGATGATCCTGGAGATCTCCGCCGGCTTCAGCGTCGCCGGCACGCGCCGCAGCGCCAGCCGCGTGGCGGACAGCGCATCGAGCTCGAACCCTGCCCGTTCCCACTCGGTGTAACGCTCGAGGAGCGCGGCGAGCTCGTGGGCTTTGAGCTCGATGACCACAGGCTCCAGCAGGAGCTGCGAGGCGGGGGTGCCGCGCTCGCGCTCGGCTTTGAGCTTCTCGTACAGCACTCGCTCGTGCGCGGCATGCATATCGACGAGCACCAACCCTTCCGGGTTCTGCGCGAGGATGTAGGCGCCATGCAGCTGCGCGAGCGCGGTGCCGAGGGGATAGTCCCCCGCGGCCGGCATCTGCGGGCGGCCCGAGGTGGGGAGCACCTCCTCCTCGACGGCGCCCGCGAGCGCCCAAGGATCGCGTCCCGGCTCGTAACGGGGCAGCTCGAAACCGAGCCCGGGCGCCGCCCGGGCGGCGCCCGCCCTGGCGTCGGCGGGGGCGAGAGAGTCCCCGCCGGGGAGTCCGGCCGCATAGCCATTGCCCGGAGCTTCGCCGGCCCGTGCGGCCGCGGGGACATGAGGGTCGGGCCGGGTGGCGGCGAGCGCGCGCTCGAGGGCGCGAAAGACGAAGTCGTGGACCTGGCGGCTGTCACGGAAGCGAACTTCGAGCTTCTGCGGGTGGGCATTGACGTCGACGAGCCTCGGATCGAGCGTGAGATAGAGGGCGTACGCCGCGTGCCGCCCGTGATAGAGCACGTCGCGGTAGGCGAGTCGGACGGCGTTCATCAGCAGCCGGTCGCGGACGCTGCGGCCGTTCACGAACCAGAACTGCTGATCGGGCTGCGCGCGCGAGCGCGTAGGGAGCCCCGCCCACCCGGACAGCATGACGGGCCCCGCCGCGTGGCGAACCGCGATCGCGGACGCTCCGAAGTCCGGATCGAGCACTTGCCCGAGCCGTGCCAGCTCGTTCCCCTCGAGATCCGAGGCCGGGGCATCGAGCAGCACCCGCTCACCATGGCGCAGCCGTATGCTCACGTCGAACCGCGACAGCGCCAGCCGCTCGGTGAGGCGTGCGATGTGCCCGAGCTCGGTGGCATCGCTGCGCACGAACTTGCGCCGCGCGGGAACGTTGAAGAACAGGTCCCGCACCTCGACGCTCGTCCCGGGCGGATGCGCCGCGGGGCGCGCCGGGCCCACCGTCCCCCCGTCGACGATGAGCTCTGCAGCCTGATCGGCGCCGCTCGCGCGCGAGACGATTCGCAGCCGCGATACCGAGCCGATGGACGGCAGCGCCTCGCCGCGGAAGCCGAGCGTGGTGATGGCTTCGAGGTCACCGACGCCGGCGATCTTGCTGGTTGCGTGCCGCGCGAGCGCCATCGGCAGCTCCTCGGACGCGATGCCGCAGCCGTCGTCGCGCACCCGCATGAGGCCGACGCCGCCGCGCTCGACGTCGATGTCGATGCGCGTGGCCCCAGCATCGAGCGCGTTCTCGGCAAGCTCCTTGACGACCGAGGCGGGTCGCTCAATCACCTCGCCGGCTGCGATCTGGTCGATGAGCTCATCGGGAAGGATGCGGATCGGCATTGGGACCGCAGTGTACACGCCGATCGGGCCGCGACGAGGCGCGGCCGGACGGCTGGCTCGTCAGGGCGTGGCGGCCAGCGCGGCGCCCCCGGCGCTGACGAGGCTCCCGCGGTGTTCCTGCTTGAAACGGGTTCCGTCGGGCGGATTCTGAGTGAAGTAGCTGCGCAGGCCGCCGGCGATCGCGTCCGCAAAGCGCGCCTGCTCCCGGGCGCTGCGCAGGCGGCGCTCCTCGGCCGGATTGGAGATATAGGCGGTCTCGATGAGCATGGAGGGAATATCGCGGGACTTGAGCACCACGAAGCCGGCGCGCTGCACCTGCGCCTTGCGGACCTCGCCCACCCCCTCGAGCGCGCTCATCACCCGCTCCGCTGCGCTGGCACTGACGCCGATGATCTGGTTCTGCGCCGCATCGATGAGCACCGGCTCGAGAGTGCTCTGGTCGTCGCGGCGCGCGCCCGCGGCGAGATCCGCGGCGTTCTCACGCTCGGCGAGCCAGCGGGCCGCTTCGCTCGAGGCGCCGTGCACCGACAGCACGTAGACCGAGGCGCCCGAGACGCTGCGGTCGCGGATCGAGTCGGCGTGTACCGAAATGAACATGTCGGCGTGCGCGGCGTGCGCGCGCCGGATGCGCTCGCGCAGCTCGAGAAATTCATCGCGATCGCGCGTCAGCACGGCCCGCATGCCGGGTTCGGCGTCGATGCGCTGGGCGAGAGCCCGCGCGATGGCAAGCGTCACGTCCTTCTCGCGGGTGCCGCCGCGGCCGATAGCCCCGGGATCCTCGCCCCCGTGTCCCGCATCCACCGCGATGATGACGTCGCGGTCGCCCTCCCGGGGTGCGTGCGGCGCGCGCACCGTCTTCGGTGGCGCCTGCGCCGCGGCGGCCGGCTCCCCGAGTGTGAGGATCAGCCTGTGGCCCTCCTCCTCCGGCGCCCAACCGCTATGCGCGGGCAGCGCCGATTTAAGCTCCGCCACGACCCGTAGCGTGCCGTCCGGCTGAGCGCCGAAACGCACCTCCGTGACCACCCCTTCAGGCCCCGGCGCGCGCACGCCGTCCGCGAGATTCGTGTGCAGCAGGTCGACGACCACTCGATCGGGGTGCTCGAGAGTGAAGAGCTTGTGTTGCGCGCCCTCGCTCAAATCCAGGGTGAGCTGCGCGCCATCGTCGCTGGCGGACAGCTCGACGGCACGCAGCTCCGCGGCGCTGCCGAGGGAGGAGCCGAGCGAAAGGGCTCCCAGGCCGATCACACCGGCAGCGAATCCTTCACGAAAGATCTTTCGAATCATCGAGTTCGAAGCGCTACCTCTCACTTAATCTACGGCGTTGCGGTCGGCTTTTCAACTCAGCGACGCGAGCCACGACTTCCCGAGCGGGGAACCCGCGCTCGCTTCGATGTCGTGCCCGGCATCGGACACCGAAAACGTGAGCGTGAGATCCGCGGGCGGCAGTCGCGATCCGCCGCGCTCCGGCCATTCGATGAGCCAGAGGTGTCCGCCGCACGCCCACTCGCGCAGTCCGAGCGCATCGAGCTCGGCGGCGTCCCGCACGCGATAGAGATCGACGTGCACGGCCGTGAGCGCCCCGGTGCGGTACAGCTCGATGAGGGTGTAGGTGGGACTGCGCACCTCCTCCGTCACGCCGAGCGCGCGCAGGAAACCCCGCGCGAAGGTCGTCTTGCCGGCACCGAGCTCACCGCTCAAGTAGAGCACCGCGAGCGACTCGCCCGCCGCCGGCCGGGCGCGGGCGAGCCGTCCGCCGAGGTCCTCCGTGTCCTGCGACGTGGCGGTGCGGTTGCGCATGCGCGCCGTCAAAGATTCACGCAGTTGTGGAGCTCCCTCGCGAGGTCGCCCGCCAGCAGGCCGCGCTCGCCGCCGCGAGCCGCCGCATCGCCGGCCATGGCGTGCACCAGCACGCCGACGCGCGCGGCGGTCCAGTGGTCGCGGCACTGAGCAAGAATTCCCGCGATCGCGCCGGTGAGCACGTCACCGCTTCCCGCCGTGGCCATTCCGGGGTTGCCGCGCTCGCACACGCCGGGCGTGCGGCCGCGGGCTCCGACGAGAGTACCCGCGCCCTTCAGCACGATCGTGCCGTGGAAGCGCTCGATGAGCCGATCGAGCGCGGCGAGTCGATCGCGCTGGATGTCCTCGGCGCTCACCCCCAGCAGCCTTCCCGCCTCCCCCGGATGCGGCGTCAGAATCCAGTCCTCGCGCGCCGGCGCTCCGTGCTCGGCGAGCAGATTCAGCGCATCGGCGTCGACCACCAGCGGCTTGCCGCTCTTCAGCACCGCATTGAGCGCCGCCACCGCCCACGCCGAGCGCCCGAGCCCCGGGCCCACCGCGATGACGTCCACGCGCCCGAGCACCTCGGCGAGCGCCGTCTCGCCGCTCAAGCCCACGCAGATGAGCTCCGGCCGCCCGGCGGCGATCGCCGCGACGTTCTCGGGTGCGACCGCCACGGTGACGAGTCCCGCGCCCACCCGCAGACACGCCTCGCCCGCAAGCCGCGCCGCTCCCGGCATGCCGCTGCCGCTGCCGACGATCAGCACGCGCCCGAAGTTGCCCTTGTTGGCCGATCGTGCCCGGCGCGGCAGTGCCTCGCGGATCTCGGCGTCGACGATGCGTGTCAGTCTTGGAGCCAGATGCGCCGACGGCGCCGGCGCGAGCTCGAGGTCGTCGAAGAACACCGCACCGGCGAACTCCGGGCCGTCGCCGACCAGGAGCCCCGTCTTCAGGCCCACGAAGGTCACGGTTGCGTCCGCGCGCACGGCCTCGCCGAGCGCCACACCGGCGTCGCTGTCGAGCCCCGAGGGCACATCGAGCGCAAACACCGGCCTGCCGCTCGAGTTGATCGCGCGAATCACCTGCGCGAGCTCCGGCCGCACGTCCCCCTCGAGCCCCGTGCCCAACAACGCGTCCACGATGACTTCGCCCGACGTGAGCCGCTCGGCCGAGAAAGGGTGCGCGACGCCGCCGCTCGCCCTGAAGTCCTCGTACGCCTGGCGCGCATCGGCGCGCAGCTCCTCGGGAGGCGCGGCGCTCAGCACCGTGACCGTGAGCCCCGCGGCGTGCGCAAAGCGCGCCAGCACGTAGCCGTCGCCGGCGTTGTTGCCGCGCCCGCAGACGATGACGATGCGGTGGGCCATCGGCCAGCGCGTGCGCAGATACCGCAGCGCCGCCTCTCCGGCACGCTTCATGAGCGTGTAGCCCGCGATCCCGAGCTCTTCGATGGCATGGGCATCGAGGGCGCGCACCTGCGCCGTGGAGTACAGGACGATCGGCAGGGCCATAGGGCGATTATACTGACCTGGGTGGTGGCGCCATGACCGCTGCGGCTTCATTCGATCTGCGCGCGCTGCGGCGCGAGCTCGGCGAGCGTGCGCGCGCACTCGGCTTCGACGCGCTCGGCGTCGCCGGCATCGAGATCCCCGAGGACGAGCGGCACCTGATCAGGTGGCTCGGCGAGGGGCTGCACGGCGAGATGCACTACATGAAGCGCCACGGCCTGACGCGCAGCCGCCCGCAGCAGCTCTTTCCAGGCACGGTGCGGGTCTTAAGCGCGCGCATGGACTATTGGCCGGGCGATGCGCGCGATGCACAAACGGTGCTCGACGACCCGCAGCTCGGCTACGTGTCGCGCTACGCGCTGGGACGCGACTACCACAAGACACTGCGACGCGCTCTCGCCAGGCTCGCCACGGAGCTTAAGCAGCGCATCGGGCCGTTCGGCTACCGGGTGTGCGTCGATACCGCGCCGGTGCTCGAGAAGGCGCTCGCCCGCGACGCCGGACTCGGCTGGATCGGCAAGCACACCAACCTCATCGCGCGCGATCGCGGCTCCTGGTTCTTTCTCGGCGAGATCCTGACGGACCTGCCGCTGCCGCCGGACGAGCCCGCCAGCGCCCACTGCGGAAGCTGTCAGGCCTGCATTCCTGCCTGCCCCACGGGAGCCATCGTCGCGCCCTGGCGGCTCGATGCACGCCGCTGCATCTCCTACCTCACCATCGAGCACAGGAGCGCCATCCCCGAGGGGCTCCGCAAAGCGATCGGCAATCGCATCTACGGCTGCGACGACTGCCAGCTGGTCTGTCCGTGGAACAAATTCGCGCAGGCGGCGGCGCACCCGGACTTCAAGGTCCGTCACGGCCTGGATGCCGCCTCGCTCCCGGAGCTCTTCCGATGGAGCGCCGCTGATTTCGACCAACGCATGCGCGGCTCGGCCATCTATCGCATCGGCTTCGAGCGCTGGTCACGCAATATCGCCGTCGCGCTCGGCAACGCGCCGACCGCGCCGGAGGTCGTGCGCGCGCTCGAGGAGCGTCGCCGCGACCCGTCGGCTCTGGTGCGCGAGCACGTCGAGTGGGCGCTGCAGCAGCACGGGATGGGCGGCTGATCCCGAGCCGCCGCGCGCGGGTCGATCAGGGGCGGGTGACCTGCACGTTGTCGATGAGCCGCGCCCGGCCCAAGCGCGCGGCGGCGAGCACCACGAGCTCCCGCGTCTCGGGTCGGGGCGCGGCGAGCTCGGCGGCGTCGCGAACGGAGAAGTAATCCGGGCGGAAGCCGGCAGCCTCGAGCGCCGTGAGGCCCGAGCGCTCGATGCCGGCGAAGTCGGCGTCCCCGGCCTTGAGCCGCCGCTCGGCCGCCTGGAGCGCCGCGTAGATCTGCGGCGCCAGTGCGCGCTCGGCGGCGGTCAGATACTGATTGCGGGAGCTCATGGCGAGCCCGTCCGAGTCGCGCACGGTGGGGGCCGCCACGATCTCCACCGCCATGCACAGGTCCGCCACCATGTGGCGGATCACGGCGAGCTGCTGAAAGTCCTTGGCGCCGAATATCGCGACATCGGGCTCCACGATGTGAAACAGCTTCGCGACCACGGTGCTCACGCCCTCGAGATGGCCGGGGCGGAATTCGCCCTCGAGGATGCGCGACAGTCCCGGCACCTCGACGCGCGTGACGCGCTCGGAGCCGTGGGGGTAGATCTCGCCCACCTCCGGGATGAACATCAGGCTGCAGCCGGCCTCCGCCAGCATGCGCGCATCCTCCCGCGGCGTGCGCGGATAGTGCGCAAAGTCCTCGTTCGGGCCGAACTGCATCGGGTTCACGAAGATGCTGGCGACGAAGCGCTCGCCGTGCCGGCGCGCCGCGTCGATGAGGCTCACGTGCCCGGCGTGCAGATTCCCCATGGTGGGCACGAAGGCCACGCGCCGGCCTTCGCGGCGCCAGCCGCGCACGCGCGCGTGCACGGCGGCAATCGTGGTGACGGTCTCCATGCTCTAAAAGCAGTGTTCGGGGGCGGGGTATTCGCGCCGCTTCACGGCGCGCACGTAGTTCTGCAGCGCCTCGAGGTTGTTGTGCGCGCCCTCCATGAAATTCCGCACGAAGCGCGGCTTGCGTCCGGTCGTGATGTCGAGGATGTCGTAGGTGACCAGGATCTGGCCGTCGGTGTCGGGGCCGGCGCCGATGCCGATCACCGGCACGTGCAGCTCCGCGGTGATCGTCTTGCCGAGGGCCGCCGGAATGCACTCGAGCAGCACGATGTCCGCGCCCGCCGACTCCAGGCGCCTGGCCTCCTCGAGCAGCCGCGCCGCCGTCTCGCGCTCGCGCCCCTGCACTCGGAAGCCCCCCGTCTTGTGCACCGACTGGGGCTTCAGTCCCAGGTGGGCGCACACGGCAATGTCGTGGCTCGCGAGAAACTCCACGATCTCGGTCTGCTTGCCGCCGCTTTCGAGCTTGACCATCTCGGCGCCGCCCTCCTGCATGAGCCGCACGGAGTGCTCGAGCGCGAGCGTCTGCGACGCATAGCTCATGAACGGCAGGTCGGCGATCAGGAACGGCCGGTCGAGGCCCCGCGTCACCGCGGCGCAGTGATACACCATCTGGTCCATCGTGACGGGCACCGTGGTGTCGTGCCCCTGGATCACCATTCCGAGGGAATCCCCCACCAGCACCACGTCCACTTCGGCCGTGTCCATCAGCACCGCAAAACTCGCGTCGTAACAGGTGAGGCTCGCGATCTTCTCGCCGTCCGCCTTCATGCGCGCGAGCGTCGCGAGCGTTACGGGCGGGCGGGTCTGGTCGCGTTGCAGGTGGGTGTACATGCGCTTGAGCGAGTGTAGCTATATCGCGCGGCTGCGCAACGGGTTGTAGTACGAGCGCCCGCGGCTCATGCGGCGGATGGCCGCCAGCAGCTCGTCGTAGTCGCGTTGGTTGGCGATCGGGTCGATCGAGGCGGCGTTGACGATGAGGAGCGGCGCCGCCTTGAACTCGTGAAAGAAGCGCGCGTAAGCCTCGTTGAGGCGCTCGAGGTACTGCCGCTCGATGTACTGCTCGAATTCGACGCCGCGCCGGGCGATGCGCTCGAGCAGCACGTCGACCGGGGCCTGCAGGTACACGACGAGATCCGGCTTCGGCGGGCGGATGTCGAGCCTGGCGTAGAGCTGCTCGTAGAGGGCGAACTCCGCGTCCTCGAGTGTCACTCGTGCGAACAGCCGGTCCTTCTCGAGCAGGTAGTCCGCCACGCGCACCGGCGCGAACAGGTCCGCCTGCTTGAGCGCGGCGAGCTGCTGGGCGCGCTGCAGCAGGAAATACAGCTGCACCGGCAGGGCGCCGGCGCGCGGGTTGCGGTAGAAGCGCTCGAGAAACGGGTTCTGCGCCGCCTGCTCGAGCACCGCCTCGGCGGACAGGCTGACGCACAGGCGTCGCGCGAGGCTTGTCTTCCCGACACCGATCGGACCCTCGACGACGATGAACCGATGCGTGGTTTCGCTCGCCATGCGCTTACAACAGGCTGAGGCCCTCGGGCGTGACGCGCCCCTTGAGCTCCGCCACGCGGCCGAGCCCGGGCAGATCGAGATCCGGCGCGATGTCCGCGAGAGGATACAGAACGAAGTTGCGCGCCACTATCCCCGGATGCGGCAAGGTCAGCGCCGCCTCCGAGCGGCGCTCCCTCCCGTGGGCGAGCAGATCGAGATCGATGATGCGCGGTCCCCATCGCTCGTGCCGCGGCGGGCGTCCGAGCGCCACTTCGAGAGCCTTGAGCGCGGCGAGCAGCGCCGCCGGCTCGAGCTGCGTCAGCACGCCCGCGACTGCGTTGACGAAGTCCGGCTGCGCGACGGGACCCAAGGGGCGCGAGCGGTAGAGCGGCGAGGTCAGCACCACGCGGGTGAGCGCAAGCCCGGTAAGCCGCGCGCGCGCCTCGAGAACCTGGGCGCGCGGATCCGAGAGATTGCTGCCCATCCCGATATAGGCGGGGTGCCAGATCTCCATGGGCGTGCGCCCCTCACGCCGGGCTCGAGGCCCGGGACCGGCGGCGACGCCGGCGGCCGCGCCGGTGCGGTGCCTGGGGCGGACTGCCCTCGCCCGCGAGCGCATCCGCCATGCGGCCACGCTCCTCGGGCGGAACCTGCTGCAGACGCGTCCACCATTGCGCGACGTCGGGCGGCGCGAGCCCATGCTCGGCGCGCAACAGCAGCAGGTCGTAGCCGGCGCGAAAGCGCGCCTGCTCGAGCAGACGGAGCGAACGCCGCCCGCGGGGATGCTCGAGCCGCGGCTGCAGCGCGAACATCTCGCGCACGCCGAGCGCAAAGCGCCTCGGGATCGCAAGGCGCGCCTGCGCCTCGCGCGTCGCCCGGTCGCACGCCTCGAGGATCGTCGCGAGCTCATGCCAGTGCTCGGGAGGCGCCGACTCGATGATGCCCGCGATGGGTCCATATAAAAGGAGTGCGAACAGGAAGGTCGGCGTGACCGGCTTGTCGGCGAGGACGCGGGCGTCGGTGTTCCGTAGGCCCTGCAGCAGCAGCTTCTCCACGAGGCTTCCGGGGTGGCTCCCGAAATAGGCATCCACCGTCGGCAGCATGGCCGCGAGGAGTCCCCGGCTGCGCAGCACCTCGAAGCTGCGCGCGCCCTGCCCGGTGACGAACAGCTTCAGCGTCTCATCGAACAGGCG
>Ga0209055_1000248_pt1 | contig 38090 bp, 27 predicted proteins | sample GraSoiAngelo_110_FD_185875 | JGI IMG/M metagenome (GOLD analysis project Ga0209055, IMG submission 185875) | Grasslands soil microbial communities from the Angelo Coastal Reserve, California, USA - 14_0903_12_30cm (SPAdes) (version 2) | ecosystem: Environmental > Terrestrial > Soil > Grasslands ... | reverse complement strand
ACACTTCTCGCGTCAGCAAAGATTGTAGCGCCTTGTTGACGACAGCTCTCACAACCCATCAGCGTTTCTATCGAAATTGAAATGAAAGGACAGCTTGCTAACCGCGCGAAAAATCAAAGACCCCCCTCAGCTCCGAAGCGCCCATCGCCACCAGCACCCGGCCGGCGCCGCGGATATTTGCCGGTTTTTAGGAGATCAGTGCACTGTGACGAAACTCGTTCGACGCAGGCGGCCCGGTTTTTTGATCCTTCCTAGTTCCGATACTCGGTATCGCCGCTTTCAGCCCGTCGAGAAACAAAATGCCCTCTCCGTTCTGGGGGGAAATCCGGCGTTGCCCACTTCGATCTGCCATCGTTCCCAAGAAACGGCAGACCGCACGGATCCACCGGATCGAGTCACAGCGCCCGTATGTCACGCAATGGAATCGCCAACTCGGCGACAATGTGGTGAATCACTGCGGACTTTCCTATCCCATGTGTTCCCCACACGAACCCGGGCTGCTCTTCCCGACAACAAGGAGCTTTCAGGGCGCGGGATACCACGGATGCTTTCAGAAGTCTCCTTCTCTAAGGGCTCGCACGCAAGGATGAGCGCCAATGCGGACTCACGGCCAGTTAATGCTTCCAATCCGCATTCTCGACCGAGTAATGCTTCCACCTGGCAGCTGTGCCATTACAGATGCCACGTTGGAAACAGACAGCTCGCCACTACCCGCCGGGCGGCGAGTTTATTTTAGGGTTCCAAGGGTGGCCAATTCATGGGTAAAAAGTCACACAATTCACTTGCCGGGGTTACGAGTCCTGGTCGCCCGCTTACCCGCTTTTGCTTTCAATTCCCTTGCCCTTTGCTGCGCCCGTTCCTCATCCTGCTTCTTGCCTAGGCCGCTATAGGCTTTCGATAACCATTCATACACGTCGGGATTCTTAGGCTGAATCTTGCTTAGGGACCGCAACTGCATCTCAGCATCGGAAAACTCGCGGCTCGCGATCAGGGCCTTTGCCAATTCCAGTTGGGCCTCCGCATTCCTTGGTTCGAGCAACAGCGCGGCCTGGAATTGATCCTCGGCGGCTTTAGGATTTCCCAACTTAAGGAATATTTGCCCAAGTAATAGCCGCGCAGGAAACTGGCTGGGTTGCAATTGCAGGCTTCCCTCCAGAGCATCCCGCGCTGAGGCGAGATCCCCAGTCAGGTTTAACGCAGCTGCGTAGTAGAAATCCGCGGCCGCATCGTCAGGGCGAACCTCGCACGCCTTACGCAGATAGTAAGCGGCCTTTTGACCATTTCCTGAGTCGAGTTCCAACTGTCCCAACTGCAGTAGTGCTGTGGGAGACTCCGGGTCCATTTCAAGGACTTTGTTGAGAGCCGAACGTGCGTCGTTCACAAGGTTGTTTTCGGAAGCGAGCATTGCCGCATGCAGCAGGTTCTGTTCTTGAATCTTATCTTTGGGATCGGGAAGAAGCGAGGGTTCCGGAACATTAGTCGAACTCAAAGCGTCGGGCGGCCCGAGGTAGCCCAAAGCCCGCAGCTCATCGGTCGTGCCTTTGCCCACAGCTGCAGGTGAGGACAGTTGATAAGGACGGAACTTAGCTCTGAGTTCGGCCATGCTTGCTCTCAACCTCTGTACTGTTGGATCCCAAGGTGCGTATTTGTTATGGGCTTCCAGCGGGTCGGCGCGTAGATCATAGAGCTCCGGTCTCGGAGCCTCTATGAACTTGAATCCTCCTTCCCGGACAGATCGCAGCGGCGCCCAACCAAAACGCAGCGGGTAATCGGTTTCTCCGAACGAAGTGCGGTCGGCCACTTCGTTCACCGCCAGGTACGCTCGAAGAGACTGACCATTTAACTCCGCAGGTGCAGCAATTCCCAACCAATCCAATACGGTTGGCAGGAGGTCGGTCGTGCGGACCTGAGCAGCAACGTTCTTCCCTGCTTTGCCCTGGCCTGGCAGCTTCACGATCAAGGGCACGTGTAGGGTAGAGTCATAAAGAAAGATCCCATGCGTCTCTTCTTGGTGCTGTCCGAGTCCCTCACCATGGTCCCCGACCGCGATGATCAGAGCCTCGTCGTACCAATGTTGCTGTTTCAGATAAGCAACGAAATGTCCTAAAGCGAAATCAGCGTAAGCAATCTCGCCATCGTACAGCCGATCCTTATATATATGTGAGTATGGCGGCGGAGGCTCATAAGGATCATGCGGATCGTAAAGGTGCACCCATACAAAATGCGCGCCCGCACGATGCGTATCGAGCCAGCCTTCCGCGTGCCGCACGACTTCCATTCCTCTTCGTTCCACTCGTCCCCACCGCGACATGCTCTGGATATGTTGCGGGAAGTTATCGTAGAAATCGAATCCGCGATCGAGTCCCGGAGCCAGCGTCTTGCTGTCCAGGATGATGGCGCCAATGAATGCCGCGGTTTGATAGCCTTGTTTCCTCAATAGCTCCGCCCAGGTCGCATGCGCCGTAGCCAGGGGTACCGCGAAATCGGTTACGCCATGTGCGCTTGGCAGCAGACCGGTCAGGATCGTCGTATGAGAAGTGTTCGTTAAGGGGCTGGGCGTGAATGCCCGATCAAAGCGAATGCCGTCGTTAGCGAGGCTGTCGAGTGCCGGTGTTGAAATTTGCGAATAGCCGTAACAATGTACATGATCCGCACGCAGCGTGTCGATCGTCACCAGGAACATGTCTGGCTGTATCTTTTTCGGCTGATTGACTTGGCTCCGTGAACCTGCAACGGTGAAAAGCACGAAAGCCACAATACATGCGCGTTTCACAGGGCTCAGGCTATCACAGAGTTCTGTCACGCTACCTCCAGTCGGGCCGGCATTGGACGGTACAATCAGGAAGCCCTCACCCATGTGGAAGCGTCTTCTGCCAGTACTCGGTTTGTCCGCCGTTGTCGCCTTCGCACAAGCCTTTCATTCTCAAATTCAGGACTCTCGTTTCGAAGACATCAGCCGCCAATCCGGCCTTACACTTCTCCACATTCCCTCTCCCGATAGCGTTACATTGTCGAGTCCATGACTGGTGGGGTCGGTTTGATTGATTGTGATGACGATGGCCACCTCGATATCCTCGCAGTCAATGGCTCAAGGGTAGACCGCTATCGGGAAAGCGGCGGCAACCTGATGCTCACCCTCTATTATCAGGATGCCGGACTGAAATTCACGGACATCACTATCACAATCTGGGCAATTGTAGGTTCGAAGATGTCACCGAGAAGGCCGAGTTGCGGGCGGGGGCTTCAGCACCAGTGCGGCGTGTACCGCCGCGTGAGCGGCGTGACTTACTTTCATCACCTATCTGGATGACGGGTGTGACTTTGCGGCTTGTTTAGACTGTCGTAGCATGTCGGCAGAACAGACCTGACACGCCAGCCTCGAGTCAACGCTCTTCGGCCGGTCAGGATCTGGGGCGTTGACGCCAACTGCACTCCTTTCATGCAGTTGGTCACGGGCCATGAACATCAGCGAATACGGCGCTCTGCTGGAAAGAGTGGGCCAGGGGAGGTCGTGGACGTCCAGTACAACGGCACGAAAGCAGAGTTTGTCGTGGTGTGGGCCGGACGACCCGGCACCCACCATGAAGGGGAGATCGGCCTCGAAAGCCTGCCCGCCCAACCTTGCATCTGGGACGTCTACCTCGACCGCGCCTGCGAGTTTGTCGGCGAGGGACAGGTCTCAGCTTCTCGGCCCGTCTGCCGATCGCTTAGACAAAACTCATGTCCACAACAGTCCATGCGCTATGCAAAGACAGCATGTGAAATCTCCAGGTTGTGTAAGATCCGTACTATCAAACCAATCTATTGTTATTAATAGACAACAACAGTAACAACATGCCAAACAATGGCGTAAATTGTTAAGTTTACGGCCATAATGTTTTTGTCGGCAGCGGCAGCGTACTTAAGAATCATTCAGTTGCAGCATGTGCGGTTTGATACCTGCAGGAAGTTTCTTTGTGCAGCAGCAACCAAAGTCTAGGATTTAACTTGACAGCTAGACATGGCGAGCAGACAATACTGTGCCGCGTGCAGCTTGTTAATATTGCTTGATCTGACCGGATTATTCCGATTGCGATAAGGTGCTGGCCCAAGCACCAACCAGTAGGTAAGGAACTTCCCCCGTTGACAGCAGTCCAGCCTTTATTGTGCAGCTGCATTCTGCTGATTTTGGGTTTCCGAAATTCAACGGAGGAACCATTACACATGCGTAGCATGGAGCTGGCTCTGTTTCTCCTTGTTGTGCTTTGCGTGGGCACCCTACCTATGTGGGCGCAATCGACTGCAACCGGAACCGTGGCTGGTACAGTAACCGACCAGTCAGGCGCCGTGGTGTCGGGCGCCACGGTGACGCTAACCGACGTTGCGACCAACACCTCGCGCACAACCACGACGAATGAAACCGGGCGGTACATCTTCGTGAATGTTCCGCCGGGCGATTACAACGTTTCAATAAGCAAGACCGGATTCGCCACAATGAAGGCTCCCCAAGTGTCGGTAAAAGTTGGGACCGCGACCACGGTGAATGGGACGCTTCAGGTTGGCGCCGCCACCGTGGAAGTCGAAGTGAAGGCGGCGGGTACCGAGCTTCAGACCATGAACGCTACCATAGGCAACACGGTAACTGGCATCGCCCTGGAAAATCTTCCTCAACTGGGCCGCAACGACGTTAGCACCTTTGTCGAACTGCAGCCCGGAGTCAGCCCTGATGGTAGCGTTGCCGGCGCTGTTGTAGATCAGAGCAGTTTCCAGCTCGATGGCGGCAACAACACCAACGATATGGACGGCAGCATGAGCGTCTACACGCCCAGCTTTGCCGGTGACCCTACGGGCGTAGCCTCTGGCAACCAAGTGCTTGTTACTGCGCCGACCGGTGTGATGCCAACCCCAGCTGATAGCGTTGAAGAATTCAAGGTCAACACGGCCAACCAGACGGCCGACTTCAACAGCTCAGCCGGCGCTCAAGTCCAGGTAGTCACGAAACGGGGTACGAATACCTGGCATGGCAACGCATACGAATACTATTTGGACAACAATTTCAGCGCCAACACATGGGATAACAACCTGAGCGGAACAAAGCTTCCGAGCTATCACTACAGCCGCTTTGGCGGATCAATTGGCGGCCCGATTCTTCCAAAGGAGATCCTCGGGGGGAAAACGTACCTTTTCGCCAACTACCAAGGTTTCCGCTGGAATAATGTCCAAACCATCGAGAGGGACGTTCCCACAGTCGGCATGCAGCTGGGATTGCTGCAGGCCAAGATCAACGGCGTCCGTACCGTGATCAACTTCAACCCGACTCCAACCCTTTACCCTGCCAGTGCGCCGGTGATTGGCGCGCTTGTGCCGGGTACGACTTATGCGCCAACGGCCTGCCCACAGAATGCGAACGGACTTTGCGATCCGCGCGCCACGCTCGGAGTCGCGGGCAGCGGGGGGATAAACCCGGTGGTTCAGGCGATGTGGAATAAGTACTTGCCGGCGTCCATCATTAACGACCCTGCTTGCACTCTCCAGGTGGGGAGCCGCTGCGATACGTTTAATGTACAGGGATTTAAAGCCAACCTTTCCATCCCGCAGACCGATAACAACGGAGCGCTTCGCTTGGACCACGACTTCGGCTCGAAGTGGCATTTCATGTCGAGCTACCGCTACTACCATCTGTTGCGAACTACCAATAACCAGGTTGACATTGGCGGCTTCTTCCCAGGTGACAAAGTAGGCGTGGCGGCGTCGGTGGCCCATCGCCCGCAGGTACCGTGGTACTACGTGGCCGGCTTGACCACGAATATCAGTTCCAACACTACGAACGATTTCCACTACAGCTTCTTGCGGAATTGGTGGGCTTACCAAAGTTTGAGTGATCCGCCGCAGCTTGCTAGCTTGGGCGGAGCTCTTGAACCGCTCGGGGAGCAGCATTACAACGTCCTTTCGCCGTACAACGTGGACAATCAAGACACTCGTGTCCGTTTCTGGGACGGGCAGGATCATTTCCTCCGCGACGACATTTCAATGCTGAAAGGCAACCACCTGTTGCAGTTCGGTGGCAGCTATCAACATAATTTCAACTGGCACGAGCGCAGTGATAATGGCGGTACGATTAACTTCAATGCCGTGTACCAACTTGGGGACTCGTTGGGCGCGGGCCTCCTGCAGGGCGACCTAAGCAGTACTTATCCTTCAGGTTTTGGGTCGAGCAAGACTGGGTGGGGACGCTATGTATCCTCGATATTGGGCATCGTCACAGACTCCCAGATTGCCTACACTCGCTCGGGCGCCAACCTGGCGTTGAACCCCCGGGGAACGCTAGCAGTCAACCGTAGCACAATTCCCTACTACAACGCCTACTTCAGCGATACCTGGCACATGAAGCCGACGTTCACGCTGACCTATGGTCTGGGATGGACGTTGGAGATGCCGCCGGTCGAGAAGGATGGAAACCAGGTAACGTTGGTGGATACAACCGGTCAGCAGATTGACGCCATCGCCTATCTGGCTCAACGGAAGAAGGCGGCCTTGGCAGGCCAGGTGTATAATCCAATTATTGGTTTCTCCCTCGTGGGCAATACGGCCAACGGGTTAAAGTACCCCTACAACCCATATTACGGTGAGTTCAGCCCGCGAATTGCCGTGGCCTGGAACCCGCGTTTCGAGAGCGACTCGATGTTTGGCAAGGTGTTCGGGCATGACAGTACCGTCATTCGCGGCGGCTATGGCCGAATCTACGGCCGCCTTAACGGCGTTAACCTGGTACTGGTTCCCCTGCTTGCTCCGGGACTCATCCAGCCGGTGAACTGCCAGACAGCCTTAATGGACGGAACCTGCGCTGGTTCGCCCGGGAAGTTTGCCAATGTCTTCCGTATCGGCGTTGACGGTAATTCGGCCCCGTTGGGGTTGGCGACACCGACGTTGCCGCAACCTTACTTGCCCGGTTTCAACAACGTTGCCACATCGTCAGGTGAGTCGTTGGATCCGCATTTCCGGCCGAACGTCGTTGACTCGTTTGACCTCACTATTCAACGACAGTTGTCGCGCAACGCCACGATCGAGTTTGGCTACATCGGCCGCCGCGTCACACACGAGTACCAACCGCTCAACCTCAACTCCGTACCTTACATGATGACGCTCGGCGGGCAGAATTTTGCTCAAGCCTATGCGAACATCGAGTGGGCATTGGGATGTGCAACATCTGCAAGTGCTTGCGGTGCAGCGGTTCCAGCAGCCACTATCAAGGTGAATGGGGTGACGACAGCGAATCCCGCATACGCTGCTTATATCAATTCCATTGCCTCGCAACCTTTCTTCCAGGCCGCTCTGAATTCAGCCTACTGCATGGGTAACTACTCAGGTGCTGGTGGTACTGCATACCCGAACTGCACGGCTGCAGTTGTGGATGGGGAACTCGGCAACTTGACAAGCCAATCCGTTTGGAGCTTGTGGAGTGATCTCGACCAGGGAGGTGTCGGTGGTGGGCCCAATGGCTCAACCACGCCGGGCTTTAACTTCGGCCGGACGATGTTGAACACCTTTGTTCCCAACACTCCTATCGCCCCCAATGGCGTGCCTTTCGGCGCCAACGGCCAACTTTCTGGCGGTATCGGTGTGAATGCTAGTGTTGGTTATGGGAACTACAATGCAGGCTTTGTCTCTGTAAAGTTGGGGGATTGGCATGGACTAACTGCCCAGTCGAACTTCACCTACAGCAAGGCGCTGGGCACCGGAGCTTTTGTTCAGGCGACCAGCGAGTACACTGCCAACGACGTCTGGGACCTGAAGAAGATGTACGGGCCGCAGGCATTTGACCGTAAGTTCGTGTACAACGCGTTCTTCGTCTATCAGCCGCCGTTCTATAAAGGGCAACAGGGGGCCATCGGGCGCTTGCTGGGCGGCTGGAGCTTCTCGCCGATCTTTACCACGGGAAGCGGTCAGCCACTATATTGCAACACGTTTACGGATGGCCAGGCGTTCGGATCAGGCGATGGGAACACCTTCTTCAGCAACGAACAGTGCGTGTTCACCTCGAAGTTCAACGGTCACGTGTCGGTCCACAGGGGGGTCGCGGGCGACACCACAGCTAGCGTTGGCACGAGCACCGCGGGCTCCACTCCCGGGACAGAACTCAACCTGTTCGCGGATCCCAATGCTGTGTATAACCAAGTGCGCGCCCCGCTACTTGGCATCGATACCAGGAATTCAGGGACGGGCCCCATCCACGGTCTGGCATACTGGAACATAGACATGAGCGTGAGGAAAAGCATCAAAATTAGCGAGCGCGGGAACCTTATGTTTCAGTTCCTCTTCCTGAATGTCACCAACCACAACCAACTCCTCGAGACACAACTCGACATCTCCACTCCAGCAACTTGGGGCGTGCTGACGCAGCAGGCCAATACGCCGCGCCAGATGGAGTTTGGAGTTAAACTCAACTTCTGATCGATTTGCGAAACCTTTGGGCTGGGAGCTTTGCTCCCGGCCTTTATTTTTGCTTGTGTTGGCTTCGGCAATGCCGATTCTGTAACCGCGGCTAATACGTTCCGCTAAAGCTCGTCGTTCTGCCTGAGGCAAGCCATGTGTGCGTTTTTCACTACGGGCAATGCATAGACCTTAGCAGCTAAAGCTGGTTGATGACAAGTTTTGTCTGACAGGAGGCTGCCATCCGAATAATTCCAGGGCAAGCTTCGGATATTTGAATTCGGCACCGACAGGTAGCATTAGGGTGTGAGTCAATTATGAGTCTGCCGAAGAAACCCGTCAGAGAAGCAAGATCTCCGATGTATGTATTCGATTCCAAACCGCAGATGAAGAAGCGGATTGCCGATCTGGACTGGCAAACACTCGAGCGGTCGCTTTGGGAATATGGCTATGCAAAGACTCCGGCGCTGCTGAGCCGACAGGAATGCGAGGAATTGACCGGGCTGTATTGTGATGATTCGAAATTTCGCAGCCGAATCGACATGGCCCGGTTCCGCTTCGGGGTGGGTGACTATAAGTACTTCGCTGAACCGCTTCCCGAAATTGTGCAGGAGTTGCGCAGCAATTTCTATCCTCATCTCGCCGCCGTCGCCAATGGTTGGATGAAAGCTCTAGGCAGCAAGGAAGACTATCCCCCAACCCTTCCTGAGTTTCTGGAGCGCTGCCGAAAGCACCGCCAATCCAAGCCCACTCCACTGCTCCTGCACTACGAGAAGGACGGATACAACTGTCTGCACCAGGATCTTTACGGCGAGCTGGCATTCCCTCTGCAAATGACCTGCTTTCTAAGCGAGCCAGGACGCGATTACCTGGGCGGCGAGTTTCTGTTGCTCGAGCAGCGGCCCAGGGCACAGTCGAAAGCAGAAGTAATTGCAACTCAGCAAGGTGAAATCGTTATCTTTACCACGCGCTACCGTCCGGCTCGTGGCACAAAAGGCTTCTACCGGGCAAATATCCGCCACGGCGTGAGCCGAGTCACTTCCGGAGTCCGCTACACACTTGGAGTCATCTTTCACAATGCCAAATGAAATTAGAATGCCATTCTTGCAAGGCTAGGCCCTCGGAGAGGACTGTTCGGAAATTTCGGCAGAAGCCTGAAGGCAAATTTCTGCCTCTTTGGCAATGACTCGGAGGGGCACATTTTTTCGCCACCTGCGCGAATGATTTCTTCAGTTCGGCGCGATTGCTGTGCGCGTTATTCTTCTTCTTCATGTCGACAGGTGTCGACTTCGACACTCCAACGGCGGGCTCATCCTTAACGCACTCTGCATATCTGTCGTTCTGAAATTCTTTGCCCTCCGGCCACCAGATTGAGTAACCAGCAGAACAAATTAGTGTTGGCGTGGGACGATGCACTCGAATCGGCGGCATGGAAACCTGGCCAACAGCGCAAATAAAATCAAAGGTTGTCATGATTTGCGTCCAGCCCGCCAAAACTGGCGACGCCAGTGATCGGAGAATATTTCCCTAGACTCTGCCCATGCTGAACAGCTACTTCGAAGCGACTGCTGGAGCATCGGTTGCACGCTGGGGGCCTGAGCCGCTACCTAGAAGGGCATGGGGAGTTGCAGATCATCTCTAAGCGTTTAAGAACCAGGTACCTACGATTTCGCACCAGGGGAGGCTCGATTTTGATCAAAGAGAAACGAGGCAGCAGAGCGCCACTTTCACCATGCGCATCCTGAAGCTCCACGAATACGAGACCGATTAGAACTGGTTATTATGGAGCGGAGGTAATTACGTCTTGACATCAATCCAGATCGCAACTGACGCGTTATTGTTCGATATGGATGGAGTATTAATTAATTCCACTCCAGCCGTGGCAAGGGTCTGGAGGCGATGGGCTATTGAGCACGGATTTCACCCGGAAGAAGTCGTTACCCGGGCGCACGGCCGGCCAAGTCTGGCCACGGTGCGGGATTATCTCCCCAACGCCGATCACGAGCAAGAGAATCGAGAAGTCGAACGCCGCGAGATGACAGATCTCGAAGGTGTGGTGCCGCTGCCTGGCGCTCGCGAGTTGCTTGCCGAACTGCCAGCGAATCGTTGGACCATAGTGACCTCGTCCACGCGTCCCTTGGCCGAAGTGCGGTTGCGAGCTGCCGGACTGCCACTTCCAGAACGGTTGATCACCTCCAGCGACGTGGTCAACGGAAAGCCGCACCCCGAGCCGTATCTGAAAGCAGCGTCCGTCGTCGGCTTTCCTGTGCAGAATTGCGTCGTGGTTGAGGATGTCCCCACCGGCATCCGATCAGGGAAGGCTGCCGGCGCACGGGTGATCGGCTTTTCAACGACAGTTGCGAGTGACGAACTGGTAGCGGCCGGAGCGGACTGGGTGGTGAAAAACTGCGCTGCGATCACAGTCGACCGGGTCAGTGACCAGGGCTTGCGGTTGACGCTGACATCGTGACCGTCGCGTTGCCTGCGTTACCGTGTTTGGCTGAAGGGCGCCCAATTATGAACTATCAGCAGCAGATTTCCATCAGCACAAAGGGCCATGGCGACATGCACGATTTGACGGGGCAAGTAGCGGCGGCGGTTGCCGCATCCGGCGTTCGTACCGGCAGCGTGAATGTCTTCAACGTTGGTAGCACGGCGGCGGTTGGCACCCTTGAGTTCGAACCCGGACTGCTCGAGGACTTGCCTGCCATCCTGGACAGGCTCATCCCACCCAGCCGCAGTTACGGCCACGAGCAAGCGTGGCACGACGGCAATGGGCATTCACATCTTCAGGCGACGATGCTGGGGCCGTCCCTGACGGTGCCGATCGCCGATGGCAAGCTGGTGCTGGGAACGTGGCAGCAGATCTTTCATTTGGAATGCGATGTGCGCGGGCGTAAGCGCACTGTCGTAATCACGGTCTTGGGTGACTAGAGCGAAGAAGTCGCTGTAGGGAACCAGCACCTTGAGATTGAGAAGTTGATCCCCGGAAAAATGGAGTCTCCGCCATGGCAAAACGTGCCCCTGCCCGACGACGTCCTCGCAAAGCTAAGCCCGGTACCGTGGGCCTGAAACCAGCAGAGTGTCAGCTCGTGCAACCGGAAGGATCCGCCGCCAGCGTCGCCAAGGAAATCGAGAACGTCGGTGGATGTGTAGCGGGGCAATACAAAGAACCGCTTGCCGGCCATCCGGTCATAATTTCGATTCTGCCGATCGATACTATCGAGCCCACGCCCTTTCAGCGTGACTTGTCGGATGCGCATCACAAACGGTTGGCCGACGTCATCAACAAAACCGGACGTTTTCTGGACCCCATCATTGCAGTCGTCGCGCCGGGCGGCGGTTTCTGGACTCCCAATGGACGACATCGCCTGGAAGCCATGCGTCGGCTGGGCGCTAAGTCCATCACTGCTCTGGTGGTAGCCGATCGCGAGGTGGCGTGGCAGATCCTGGCCCTGAATACCGAGAAAGCACATAACCTCAAAGAGCGCTCGCTAGAGGTCATCCGCATTTACCGAGGGCTGGTCGAGGAGGACGGCACGCGGCCAGAATCGCAGTTTAGTTTTTATCTCGAGCAAGCCGCTCTGGTCACTCTCGGTGTGTGTTACGAGCGAGTGCCCCGCTTTGGTGGCGGAGTTTACCACCCCATTCTGCGGCGGCTCGAAACGTTTACCGATGAATCGTTGCGCTCAGCCCTCAAGGATCATGAGAAGCGCGCTTCGATGGTGCTCGATCTCGAAGAGAAAGTTGCGGCCGTAGTCAACAAGCTCAAGGACCGAGGACTGGTCAGCCCGTACCTGCGCGCATTCGTGGTGGCGCGCATCAACCCGCTGCGGTGGATTAAGGATGAACCGCCGGCGCTTGAAGAAGTGCTCAAGACCATGCGCGACCGCGCAGCAAAGTTCAACACGGAGAAGGTCCGTCCTCAGGATCTCGCCGGGGCCGCCGGACCGCCGGACGAAGAAGGCTAGGCTGGCACCGCCGATAAGGTAAGGTGCTTTCCGTTTAGGTCGTGATTTTGCTGGTCACCGACCAGAATCCTTGCCGGCGGGTGAAACCAGCGCTCTCGCCTTCAGGTAAGCACCGAGATCTTCGTACTCGTCACTGGCGATGTAGTCGACTCCGGCGCGCGCCGCAGCCATCCATCGAGTCTGGACCGCGAGTCTGGACCCGAAGTTGTAACTGCGAAACCAGCCATGCGAGCTCAGTTCGGCACTCGCAGCGCCATCCAAGGTGTAGAACCTGATCCAGAGATGGTTTTGGTGCGCATGCGCGACGAGTTGCTGCAGGCGAAGGTTTTTTGCGTTAGTCCAGTCGCCCGCCTGTGCCGGACCGCCGGCCTCGACCACGCTCCAGCTATTGTTCCACCAGCGGCGATAATTGTCGGCTGTCGCCGGCTCGATCACTTCAGGAGCAGCCATCAGGTCGCGCGTGTTGGTATGTACAGCGCCGAATACCAATAACTTCCCACCAACCGGTACGGCATCGTAGAATGCGGCCTGCTGGGCGTCCGATTCGCCGGTCAGCACGAGAATCGGTTTCACGTCGAGTGGCTCGACCGTCGAACGATGGGCAGTCCGGGGCGCGGCGGTAATCCAGTCTTTGTACTGGGTGAGCAGGCCCCACACTGCGCGCAAGAGAGCCGGCTCTTCTGACTTGAAATCAAGGTTGAGGGTGATCAGCGGCCACTCGGAGCCGTTGCCATCGCGCAGTGCTTTCTCGATGACCGGCCGCACCCGCTCGAAAAAGTATTGCTGGATCGTGGGCTCGTGGCCGTTCGCGTGCCGATCATGACTGAGAACCGGCCAAGATTTTCCGGTGTGCGGATCCCTATACCAGGTTAAGTCCTGCTCAATGGCCAGCGGCGTGCCCGCCGAGAGTGCTCGGTCGATGCGGTCATACCACCATTCGCCATAGGGATAGCAGTTGTGCGCGTCCATCAGGACGCGTGACCCAGGCTGCGCCGCGTCGAGAGTCGGTTGCTGCGCCAACACTTGGGACGCAGTTACAATCACGACCCAGCACCAGACCAGCAATGCTATGGGTCTTGCTCTCATCGTGCCCGCCGATGGGTTGCTAGGCGCCGAGCCTTTTCCGGAAGGTTGACGTAGATGGGATTGCCTACGAGCAGTAACCGGCCCTGCCGGTCGCGAACATTGGCGCGCAACCAATGCCGTTGTCCGTCGCTCCTGAACGGGAAGGTGAATGATTGGTTGTCTTGGGAGATCCTGGAGTCGGCCAGCAAGGATGCCGATGTGCCGTCCTCGATGATTTCAACTTGTCCGCCGGCTGCGCCCGCCGTACGTACCGTGAACTCAGCCGTCAGGCCACTCGGAACCCGCAGCGCGTCACCCATGCTTGACTTGAGGTTGCCCAGTCTCGCCGACATTTCCAGCAGGCGGTCTTTGCTGCCGGTCGCGTCGATGAACACATGCCCCGCGCGAATCGCCTGCAATACCCGAGGAATCGATAGCTCGCTGGCCCACACCACGGTTGTGGGATAACCAACCGATCCGGGAGCGGGCACAGGAGCCAACCCATTGTGATTGTCACTACCAGCGATCGCGGTAATCCGGTAGCCGCGATTGAGTTGTTCTTGCCAAAACGGAATGCCGGCGGTCGGGCCTTCGGCGACAACTCCGTTGATGGCTTCGATGGCCTCGACCAGATGCATATCGGCCGGCGGTTTTGGATCCCAGCCGCAGCCCAGGCAGGCTTCCCCGGTGGGGTCTTTAGGATGATTGATCGAAACCAGTCCGCCAGCGGAATGGATTTTCTTCAGCAGCGTGTTCCACGTCGGCACCTCGGTGCTGCCGACGCGAAAATCGAGGAAGTCGGTCGTGCCAAAGACGTTCGCGTGCCCTTGAAAGGTGGTCAATTCGCGCCCCGGAATCAGCAGGACATCATCGAAATAGGGCTGCAATTCCCGCATTGCATCGTACTGCGACATGGTGTTGTGATCTGTGATGGCAATGAAATCGAGCCCTCGCTGCGCGGCCGCCTGGACGGTGAAGAACACCGGGCAGGGTACGGGCTTGCCGTTCTGACTTTTGCAGCCGCCGTCGCTGTGCGCGGTATGCATGTGGAGGTCGCCGCGATACCATCGCGCCTGCTTGCTGATCACCGGGTAGACATCCGCGGGAGCCTCCTCCGCGCGGCCAGAGCGCGAAAAATAAATTTTCGCCGTGTAGGTAGCGGTCACGTTTGGCCGGATGTTGGGAATTCCCATCAACAGATTCCAAGTTCCGGGGACGATTTTGCCGGGAAGATACGACGGTGTGGCGTCAGTCTCCGCGATCACAACCGTGCCCGTCCGTCCGCCGCTCCAACCGCGCAATCCGCGAGGACCAATCAGGCCCAGGTCGATGACGGTCTTCTGCTCGGCGCCGGTGTGCGCAAACTCCACCGTGATCCGCTTTACGCCCGCCGGAACGGTGAAGGGGACGAGCTTGTAGGTAAGATTGTCTTTGCCAGTGATGGTGCCGCGCAACAGGCGATCCGGCGCGACTTGGGCATTCAAATACCACGCGCACCACACCGCGAAGGCAGCAAGCAACCAGCGGGCCCTTCGCCGGTCATGGAGCATTTCGCCGCCCAGAAGCATCGATCGATTGGAAAGCAGCTTCCTCATCCCACCGCGCGCGCGGCAGAATCCTACCATTGTGGCACCAATATGGTCACGAGCAGCTAACGTTCTAAACGTTCTAGAACGGTCTACTTAGGACTCAGTTCAACCCAAGTAGTGCTTGCTCCCAGTGGAATCTCATAGGCGTCACGATTGGCCTTGACTGTTTCCGCTGAAGGTCGATACATGCCGACTCCCGGTACTTTGGCGGGTTGTTCGACTCGCAGTCGCGCCTGAGGAGTAAACCGCGTCCTGGCTGCGAGCCCGATGCGCAGGGTGCGCGTCTGGGGATTTAATCCCACACTGTCAAACTTGCCCGACTCGAGCGTGAGCCACAATCCGAGCGGCGCGACGTACACGCGGGCGCGAAAGGCGTCCAGCGGCTTGACCTCAACCACACCGCCTCTTTCGCTGACGTTGCCGCCAAACGCGAGCCAACCGAATTCGGGATGATCCAACATGTAGGTCGCCGTGGCGAAGGCGAACCCGAAAAAGTTCGGTCCGTTATCGCCCGACAGCGGGTCGGGCCGCAGCAGGTCGGGATAGGCATGGAACGCTGGCGCCAGGAATCCTTCCTGATCGATGTTGGTCAAAACTCCCATCGTGCCACCGTAACCGATGCGCAGCAGGTAAAAATCCTCCGGGTGATCACGGTATTCCGACAAAACAGGAATGGCATTAATACCCGAGCCATAATGATGAAGCTGGCGTTCGAGGCGCGTGTATTTTCCAGCGTAGATGAAGTCCCAGTACCGCCGCGCGCTGCCGTTGTAACCCCAATGCGGGACAGTCGGCGTATAGCCCAGAATCGCGTTCAGCGTCACCTTTGCTTTATCGAGATAGCCGAAATACTTGGTCCATGCATAGACTTCTTCCTGTCCCGTCGAATCCCAGGGCATCTCGCTGCCGAATGGATAAGCCTCCTGCTTCCAGTGCTCGGCGCGCTGTCGCATAGCGGCTTCGAGCGGGCTGGCGAGGTCGGCGATTTGCTCGCGCTTGAGGTCGTCGAGTATGGCCACGAACACGTCGCCTTCCATTTGTCCGAACACCGCATACCCCGGCGCGTACTTCATCATTGCCATAGCGGTCTCGTACGCGTGTTTCAGGTACCAGTCCCACCCGTGCTGGGTGACCAGGCCTTCGTGGTTGCGGGCCAGCCGGTATAGCACCCAGTATGCGGCTGCGACGTGCGGGTAATTGAAGGAGCGGTCTACAGCCTCTGAGGCTTTCTTGTTCCAGCTGGTCCAAGTCTTCCAGTTCAGGTCATTGCGGTAGTAGTTGGCCGGGAAAGCGTCCGGCTGGTAATAGAACAAGCTCTTGCAAACGCCGAACTGCTTGTCACCTTCGCTGTACTGCAGCTTCCCCCACAGCACGCCGTCGACAAACTGCTGAAGCCTGTCTACCTCCGTCTTTTCCGGCGCTCCCAACTGCTTCATAAACGCAGCCAGCCAGGATCCCGCGCCACCTTCGTCGCTCAGTCCGGCTATCCAGACACGACGGTCCTGGGTCACGATATGGTTCAGCTCACGGTCGTAACTGATGACCGACGGAGCCCGATGAAACGGATCATTGCTGTCTGAGAACCACTGATTGTCGGTGAGGAAGCGACCCATGTCCGCCACGGCCTCCTCTTCGGGCTTGATCACGTCATAGTGCACAGTTTGCAATAATCCGTCAGCATAGGTTATCGAGATTCGCGCTCGTCCCCGCCTCTGGCCGCGCAGGGTATAGGCCTTCCATTGCTCAGACGTGGAAGTATCCTTTTGGATTGTGACCGCCCCCGCCGGTTCAACCGTGATCGACTTGACGGAGCGGGCATATTGCAGAAACAAGCGCGCTTCGAGGTCCATGGGCAGCACGTATCCGGGAATTCCCAGGGCTACCGGACGCTGATTCGTGGCTAATATCTTCTCGATGTCACGGATCTCGGGTGAAATCAGAAATTTCAGACCGTAGGCTTTCGATTCGCCCGGAGCGAGGGTCAACATGGTCGGCGCATTCCACTGGCGCGCCTTCTTCCACTCGTTTTCGGCAAAGGCTTGGCTGTGCACCATCCAGTTGTAGAAGCCCTCAAACGTGACGCCTCGCGGGGTGCGGTCGGTATAGACGAATGTTGCCGTCTCCGTCTCGTCATGCGGGTTGACGATGGGGCTGTACGCTTCCAGCGGTGTCTTCCCGAATGGCACCACGATCAGCGTGGGACCCTGACCATTCAGGCGTGTGACCTGCACATAGCCCGCCTCTTCGCCGATATAGGGATCGTAGAACGAGCACTTCTCGTGCGCCTCGCTCAGGGTCCGGTGGTTCATGACATTATTGAAGACCAGCGGAATGCCGAGCGCGCCCACCTGTACGGTTTCGCTTGTCTTGTTCTTCAGGGCGTAAAGAAGGACGAGCTTGCCGTCGACGAGCACCCAGGTACGCGTGATCTTGAGGGGAATATCGGCAGGGAGCGTAGGAGCCAGGTCGGCGGCCGCAAGCACATTGCCGACAGCCGGCAAGGGGGATACGGGCTGCCGCGCAATGGCCGTGGAGTAGTCCCTCCAATCGCCGGAGTTGCCACGTCGCAGGCGCAATGTGACGTCGCCGAGGTGGTAGTAGCCATCGTTCGAACGCTCAATGAGCAGGTCGCCCGGGGCAAAGTCGAATCCGTTCGCACCCTTGGGCTTCAGCCCCGCAACGGTCTGAGACGAGCGCACCAGACTTAGCGTGAGATCCGGCATTTGGAAGTCCTGGACTCCCTGCGCCAGCATGGGGCCAGGGTTGGGGGGCTGTGGAGGATGTTGATTCGGTTGTGCGGCAAGCTTCGACGACGAGGTTAGCAGCAGGATCAGCGCAAAACGACAAGCTGCTGATGTTGCGCAAGGAGAGAAGGAACGCTTCATCGAACCATCCTTATGGCTTGGCGTTGCGGCAGGCGGCACACCCTAAGGTAAGGTGTAATCCCCGGTTTGCCAGACGGGCTGAAAGCGCTTTCATTTTAGCCGTTTCTTCGGTAAAGTTCCCGGGCTGTGGTCGCAGAGGGTTTCTCCGGAGTGCGGCCTCTTCGGCGGCGGTCTTGGCAATCGGTAGCTCCGCCCAGCCGCTAGCCTTCGACCCGCCGGCTGCAGAAGCAGGCAGTTGCACGATTTCACGCCCCTCTCTCTTCCTGACCAGTCCTGGGCCGACATGTCGAGACATTGCTTCGCCAAGGAACTCATGGTCCGACCCGGCGGCGTTTACCCCAAGTATGGCGCCGTGGATCGTGACTACTACGGATCGGAGTATGGCGGGTTCCAAGACGTCTTCACCATGGCGCTGGCCACCAATCTTGAGTGGGGGCGATTCGAGCCGGCACGGAAGATGCTCGACAACTATCTGACCGACTTCACAGCTACGAAGGGCACCGCTAATGAAAAACAGTTTCAGATCGTAGGGCGATTCTCCGACTGCTAAGGGACCCTTTAGACACAGCTAGACTTGCAAATTTTTGCTGGTTGACGGTGCGGAACTATGGATAATGTATACGTAGCTTGCCATCTTCGTCAGGGGCTGCTCTTCCATGTCTCAGAAGCGTGGTCTTTCGCGCCGTCATTTTCTTGCGGGAGCGGCGGCGATCGCTGGCGCCAGCTTCGTTTCTCCCTCGACTTCCGGCTTCATCGAGGACCCGGTCGTTGATTCCGTCGATCAGAAGGGGAATGCGGTCAGCCGTGAGCGCGTGCCATGGAAAGCTGTTCCTTTCCCTCTGAAGCAGGTGCGTCTGTTACCCGGCCCGTTTCTAGCGGGTCAGGAACGCAACCAGGTCTACTTGCATTCCTTACCCGATGACCGGTTGCTGCACTCGTTCCGTTTGACGTCGGGGCTGTCATCCTCGGCGCAGCCTTTTGGAGGGTGGGAGGCGCCCGATTCAGAACTGCGCGGCCACTTTTGCGGCGGCCACTATCTCTCGGCAGTGGCACTGGCCTACGCCGGCACGGGCGACGGTGACCTTAAGAAGAAGGGCGACGCGCTGGTGGCTGCGCTGGCGCAATGCCAAGACGCAAACAAGAATGGCTATCTGAGCGCGTTCCCGGCGGAGTTTTTCGACCGTTTGCGGGAGCGGGTGCGCGTGTGGGCTCCGTTCTACACCATTCACAAAATCATGGCCGGCCTGCTCGACATGTACGTGCACACCGGCAATGCCCAGGCGCTGGACGTCGTTGAAAGGATGGCGGGCTGGGTCGATTCCTACACCGCTCGGCTCAGCTACGAGCACATGCAGCGTGTCCTGGAAACCGAGTACGGCGGAATGGGCGAGGTGCTCGCCAATCTTTACGCGGGCACGGGCAAGGACAACTACATGGTGGTCGCACGCCGCTTCGATAAGCAGGCCTTTTTCGATCCTCTGGCGGAGCACAGGGATGAACTCCGCGGCCTGCACGCCAATACCCATATTCCCCAGGTGATCGCAGCGGCACGATTGTACGAACTCACGCGCGAGACCCGGTATCGCGACATCGCGCAGTATTTCTGGGATGAGATCCACGACCAGCGCTCCTACGCCAACGGCGGCACAAGTAACGGCGAGCGCTGGCTGACGGATGCGGGTAAGCTGTCGAAGGAACTGGGACCGTCAACCACGGAAGATTGTTGCGCATACAACATGCTGAAGCTTACACGTCACTTGTTTGGCTGGTCGCCCGATGCGCGCTACATGGATTATTACGAGCGCACCCTGTTCAATCATCGGCTTGGCACGATGGATCCGGAAACCGGCACCACGATGTATTACTACCCCCAGGGAGTGAAGCTGTGGAAGACCTACGCTATTCCCACCGATTCGTTTTGGTGCTGCAGCGGAACCGGGGTGGAGGAGTTCGCGAAATTCAACGACACGATCTACTTCCACGATGCCAATTCGGTTTATGTAAACCTGTCCATCGCGTCAGAGGTTAGCTGGCCGGAAAAAGGGCTCAAGCTCCAGCAACAGACTGATTTTCCCCGCCAGCAAGGGACGAAGCTTACGGTCCTGGCGCCCCACGGAAGCCAGGTTGCGATTCACTTGCGGATTCCCTACTGGGCGCGGAGCGGCAGCGTGAAGGTCAACGGGCAGGCCTTACCGGCGTTCGCCAGTCCGAGCAGCTATTTGACTTTGCGCGGACCGTGGAAAAATGGCGACACTATCGAGTTGAACCTGCCCATGAGCCTGCACACCTGGCGCATGCCGGACGACGACAGCGTGCAGGCGCCGATGTACGGTCCGCTGGTGCTGGCGGCCAAATACGACAACGCGCCGAAGGAACGCTGGTACGGCGAGACAGGACCATTCGAGAAGGACGAATCCGGAACCGCGCCATTGCCGGGAGCGAACGGTGAACTGGAGAATCCGGCGACGTGGATCGAAGCGGCTTTGTCCAACGACTCGCTCACATTCACAGCCAAAGGACTGGGGGGCGAGGTCCCGTTGGTGCCGATCAGCTCCATTTTGCACGAGCGCTACGACGTGTACTGGAAATTACCCACTCAGACGGGCGCGCGTCGCAGCTGAGCTCTGATCATCTGCGCAGGCAAGTCGCCTTCACAGGAGGAACGATGTCTTGCGATCCTTGTTCTCGCCGACAGTTTGTCGCCTCGCTGATCACCGGCGCCGGTGTCTGGCTCCTACCTTGGCGTGCTCTCGGTGCGGCCCAGGACCCCATCCTTGATGTCCCGCGCAACCACGCGGCAAGCGCAGAAAGGGTTTCTTGGAAGGCGCTTCCCTTCCCCATGAAGCAGGTGCGCCTGCTACCAGGGATTTTCCAGAACGCCTCTGATCGGAACCTTGAATATCTGAAGAGTCTGCCTGAAGACCGGCTGTTGCACAGCTTCCGGGTTACGGCGGAACTGTCGTCGTCGGCGCAGCCGTTCGGAGGGTGGGAGAAGCCCGATTCGGAGCTGCGTGGGCACTTCTGCGGCGGTCATTACCTGTCGGCTTGTGCGTTCGCCTACGCCAGCACGGGCGATGAGGAGATCAAGCAGCGCGGCGATTCGCTAGTCGCAGAACTTGCAAAATGCCAAGCCCGCAATGGATATCTGAGCGCATTTCCAGTTGAGTTCTTCGACCGGTTGCGAGAACGCCAGAAAGTCTGGGCGCCGTTCTACACTCTTCACAAGATCATGGCCGGTCACCTCGACATGTACACCCTCACTGGAAACCACCAAGCCGTTGCGACGGCAGAGAAGATGGCGCAGTGGGTTGGCGCCTATAGCGGCCCCATAAGTTACGACCACTGGCAGCGAATCCTCACGACCGAATACGGCGGAATGGGCGAGGTCATGGCCAATCTCGCGGCCGTCAGCGGAGAACGCCGGCGCCTGTACATGGCGCGCCGTTTTGATAAGAATTCGTTTTTCGACCTCCTGGCCGCCCATGAAGACAAGCTAAAAGGATTACATGTGAACACGCACATCCCGCAGGTGATCGCGGCGGCGCGAATTTATGAACTTACGGGCGACACCAAGTACCGCAACATTGCGGAGTACTTCTGGAACGAAGTAACCCGCGAACGCTCCTACGCAAACGGCGGCACCAGCAACGGTGAGGGCTGGGACACCGATCCGGGGAAGCTGTCCGCCGCCCTCGGTCCGTACACCGCCGAGGACTGCTGCGCCTACAACATGATGAAACTCACACGCCACCTGTTCGGCTGGTCGCCCGAGGCGCGTTACATGGATTACTACGAGCGGCTCGTCCTCAACCATCGGTTGGGAACCATGGATCCCGAGACCGGCACCACGATGTATTACTACCCCCTGGCCTCGGGGTACTGGAAGATCTACGCCAAGCCCTACGACTCCTTTTGGTGCTGCAACGGAACGGGCGTGGAAGAGTTCGCAAAATTCAACGATTCAATCTACTTCCACGATAACGACTCGGTGTACGTGAACCTGTACATTGCCTCCGAACTGGACTGGCAAGAGAAGAAAGTGCGCCTGCGCCAGGAGACGGACTTTCCCCGCCAGCAGGGGACCAAGCTCACCGTCCTGACGGAGCAGCCAAGCCAGGTCGCGTTGCGTTTTCGCATTCCATATTGGTGTCGCGATGCCCAAGTGAAGCTGAACCGTCGGCCACTGCCGGTGTCTGCGAGCCCGGCGAGCTACCTGGCGCTGCTCGGGCCCTGGAAGAACGGCGATACCGTCGAATTGACGCTTCCCATGGATCTTCATGTCGCCCCCATGCCCGATGACGAATCCGTGCAAGCGGTGATGTACGGTCCACTGGTGCTGGCCGGCCGATTCGGCGAAGCACCACGCGAGCGCTGGTACGACGCTGAATACGAACGCAAGGACCAGCCCGCAACCGCGCCGGCGATAGTTGCTGATCCCGACGACCCCGGAAGTTGGGTTCAGGCAGAAAAGGAGCCGTTGACATTCCGAGCCGTAGGCCAGTCGCAGCCGATGACGCTGGTGCCTATGGCGCGCATCCTGCATGAGCAGTACACCGTCTACTGGAAGGTCACACCCAAGAAGGCATGAGAGCTGCCGATGTTGCCCAATTGCCGTGTGGGGCTCATTTGCTTCTGTTTCTTACCGTCGCTGCGATCAGCAGCGCGGCAGCGCAGCAACTGCCCATAGCTCCGGGGGCGACGACGGTCGTCATCACGCCGGAGCGCGGTTATTTCACCGAACCAGCCATTGCCGTGGACCCACGCAATCCGCTTCACGTGCTGGCCGCCTATCAGGACAATGCACACGTCGGCTATTCCATCGACGGCGGCCGGCACTGGGCGGTTCGATCGGTGGAACCGCCGCAGTATCGCGTTTCCGGAGACGTTTCCGTGGCGTACGACGGCAAAGGTAAGGCCTACATCTGCTACATGGCTTTCAATCGGCTGGGCAGGTTCAACTACTGGGCAAAGAATTCTTCGCGCAACGGACTCTACGTACGTCGTTCACCCGACGGAGGCGCAACCTGGGACGAGAACGATATTGCCATCGTTCAGCAACCCGAGAGTCCTACTGTGCCGTGGGAAGACAAGCCATATATCGTCGCTGACAACAACTCCTCAAGTCCCTACTTCGGCAACCTGTACGTTGGCTGGACGCGCTGGACCGTCGCCGATTCCGAGATTCTGTTTTCACGTTCGACCGATGCCGGCAAGAGCTGGTCGCAGCCGGTCGAGATCGATAAGCGCCGCGGGCTGCCGCGCGATGATAACGGAGCGCTCGAAGGCTTCGCCGGGGCAGTCGGTCGCGAGGGCACCCTGTACGTGGTGTGGGCCGACAACGGCAATATCGTGCTTACAACTTCGCGAGATGGCGGCCGAAGCTTCTCCGAGCCGCGCAACGTGATCCAAACCGCACCCATCATGTTCCGCCTTCAGGATCTTTCGCGGGGGAATGGCTTCCCGCAAATCGCAATCGGACCGAACGGCAAGAGTAGAACGGAGCGGCTCTACGTCACCTGGAGCGACTATCGCAACGGAGACGTGGACGTTTTCTGCGCCGCGTCGGTGGACGGCGGTACGACGTGGTCGGAGGCCGTCAGGGTGAATGACGACGAACCACACGACGGCTCTGACCAGTTCTTCCAATGGCTCGCTTCCGATCCAGTGGATGGCAGCGTCAACGTGCTGTTTTATGACCGCCGAAACGACTCAGAAAACCGATCGCAGACCGTGACCCTGGCCCGCTCAACCGATGGCGGGCGCACGTTCCGCAATTACTCGTGGTCACGCCATGAATTCACCTCGGGAGATACGTTTCTAGGCGATTACACGGGCATTAGCGCGCGCGACGGACGTGTGTACGGCATCTGGACTGAGAAACCGCCAGTCGCGCCGGAGCCAACCGGCACGGTCCCCGAGAGTCGCAAATCTGCTGAGTACCTGCGAACACACGGAACCGTGATCGTGGTGGGCACGGCCAACTTCAAAACCGCAAAGTAAAGTAAGCCTGAAGTTTTGTGCCATTCGGACACGGTCCGATGCCCACACCACTCGCCATGACGTGGGCTGCCGCACGTGCCAAGCCCGGAAAAGAGCATTCACTGGCTCCCGATGGTTGTCGTGGACCCAGTGAATGCTAGTCGTGGGGGAGATCAGCCAACTTAAAATTCAATATTCGCTCGAAACTCAATTTGGCGATTGAACCCGGCGATGTTGCCGTATCGGGGATCGTTCCAATCCCCCTGTCCCCAAATGGAGCTGCGAACGTTACGGTTGCTGAAGGGCATGCCTGTCCAAACACGGGATGGTTGAACGCATTGAGCAACTCGCCCTGGAATTTGAATCGCCAACGTTCGCTGAATGGAATTTCCTTGGTGATGGCTATATCGTCATAGAAACCGTGTGGCCCATAAAGGTAGATGGGTGGCGCAATCGTGCCGGGCGTGGTGTTCGGCGACAGGATCGAAGTATTCGCGCCGGCCCTACTGGAACGCAGATATTTCGGGTTAACGAAAGTCACAAAACTTGCACCCGGAACGCGGTATACCCCCGCCGCGTCCTGCTGCTGCTGGATGCTAACTCCGTGGAGCTGCACTCCGCCATCGGCGAGATCGTTGAACGGGTTGTAACCGCAATAAAGTCGCGAGTAGGATCCCCGTAGTCGCAGTGGTGCTGGAGCAGGGTGAATTGTGCTCATGTCCAGAGTATTACGTTCCCGTTCCGTCGTTCCTAGCAGGTGATTTCGCTGCTCGCACCCATGCGTAAACCGGAATGCCCAGAGCCACAATAAACAATCCCGGCCAGGTTGTGGCCGGGCGATAAACCAGTAGGAACAGCAGAATGGCGCTGGCGCCGATGACGTACAGCGCTGGTACGACTGGATAACCCACGGCACGATAGGGGCGCTCCAGGTCCGGCTGGATGACGCGCAGCCGGAACAATCCCAAAACCGTCATGATGTAAAATAACAGGGCCGCTGAGATGATGTATTCCAGCAGGTTGCTATACAGATTTCCATACTCGCCGCTCGCCGGATTGTAGGTTCGAGCAAGTACCAGCAGCACCGACCAGAGCCCCTGGGCGATGAGCGACCACCCAGGAACACGCGCGGTATTCAGCCGGCCGGCGCGCGAGAAAAACAGCCCTTCGCAAGCCATCGCGTAGTAGGCGCGGGCACCGGTCATGATCAGCGCGTTCACGCAGCCAAATGTCGAAACCATGATTGCGACCGCCATAGCGAGAGTGCCCGCGCCGGGGAAAATGGCCTGCAGCATGGCAGTCGCGACGCGGTCCCCAGCGGCATGCTGGATGGCCGGCAAGGGCAGCGTCACCAGATACGCAACATTGGCGAGCATATAAAGCGATATCACCACGACGGTGCCGATCACCATGGCCAGGGTCACGTTTCGGCGTGCGTTACGCACTTCGGAAGCGGTGAATGCGATGTTGTGCCATGAGTCGGCGGCAAACAGCGAGCCCGTCTGTGAAATGCACAAGGCGACCAGCAGTCCGAAAAAGGTAGTCGCGGCCAAGCCGGGAACGATGGGCTTGACGGCCTGCGTCGTCCAGGTATGCGCGAAATTTGTATGCACAGCAGCCGAGTTCCGGCCCAGAAAAAGTCCCAACATGATAAGCGCAAGAAGCGCCCCGGTCTTGGCGATGGTAAAGATGTTTTGGATGATTTTTCCGTACTGAAGTCCCCGAGTGTTGGTGAAGGTCACCAGAACGATGATGGCGAGCGCGAGCAGTTGCGAGCTGGACAACGAGACCGCGTATCGCTGGCTGATGGGTTGGGGCGGGATGAGGTAGCGATCCTCGGAGATAGCCGGCCACAACACGCCCAGAAAGCGCGCGAAGGCCACCGAAACCGCAGCAATCGTCCCGGTCTGAATGACGGTAAAGAGCGTCCAGCCGTAAAGAAATCCGAGCAACGGCGAGAAGGCTTCCCGCAAATAGATGTACATGCCCCCTGCCCGCGGCATGAGCGCGGAAAGTTCGCCATAGGACAGGGCGCCGGCGATAGTGAGCAGGCCCGCGATTGCCCACGCTACCAGCAGCCACCCCGCGCTGCCGACGAGACGCGCCATGTCGGCGGATACAATGAAGATGCCCGAACCGATCATCACTCCGACGACAACGGTGATGGCATCGAACAGACCAAGACCTTGCGCGAACTGGCGAGGGGCGGAAGCCGGAGCCCCGACTGTGACGCTGCCGTCACTTCCATCGCTACTCATCAGGCCTTACGTGGGCAAGGTCATTGGTTCGATCCGGCAACCGCTTTTGCCGGCGCTTCAGCTCCGGCGATGATGGGAGTACCACCGCGCTCAAGCATGGCATGGTTAAATGCCGGTAGATCCTGCTGCATCAGCGTTCGATACTCCGGTTCGATTGCGCTCAACTCCTGCTCGTTGTCGTTGAGGAGAGCGAGTTCGGTATCGGTAGGTCCGTAATCGCTGCCGCCGGCCACGTCCCCGGCGCCGGGACCGATCTCCGCATTCAACCACAGCAGGTTGTAGTAGACCTTGTAGCTTGCGCTGTAGTACTTATCGTCGCTGGTGGTGAGGGCTCGTGACACCAGCATGTATTCGACCTTCTGCATCTTCTGGTCCATCTCCTGGATCGTCTTTGCGATGTCAGTCTTTTTCGCCTCGCTGTACATCTTGTCCAAGAAAGAGAGTTGCCTGCGCGCCCACTCGATATTGTTGACCATGTCCGCGGCCTTGCTGACGTCGTCGCGAATGCGCAGCTGCAACTTCACGGACGCAGCCAGTTCAGTATCGGTGGCGGGAGTCTTGGGATCGCGCACCACCTCGAGCGGCGCAGTGACCGATTGATCGTCGACCGTAAGCTTAACCGTGTATTGTCCGGGCAGGACGAGGGGCCCGGGCAGCTTCGTTCGCATGCCCCAGTGCGTGATGGGACGCCAATCTTTTCCGTGGAAACGAGGCTCTTCCCAAATGTACGGGTTTTCCGGCGGCGTCGTGCGTAGCCTTACCAGACGAGGACCGTCGTAGTGCAGGTCCCAGGCGGTACGATTAAATCCCTGACGCGCGGGTTCCTCGAGGTGCCGCACCAGTTGGCCGGAAGAATCGAGGATGTCGATCTGCACCGGCTTTTTTGGTGCGGTCTCGAGTTCGTAATTGACGAACGCACGTGAGTGGCGCGAGAAACGGTAGGCAGAACGCGGCATGTACAGCCGGATTGGCTGCTGCGGAGCTCGAGCGCCCATCTGCTCAAGAGGCGTAATGTCATCCAGAATGTAAAGACCGCGGCCGTAGGTCGACACCACGAGGTCATGGAAATTCTTCTGCACGACCGCCCACGATACTGTGGCATGAGGCAGCCCGCCCTGAAGATTGGTCCAGTGTCCGCCGTCGTCAAGCGAGTAGTAGAGGGCGTTGCCGGTTCCTGCGAACAGCAGGCCTTTCCTGTTGGGATCTTCCGCAAGCACTCGCACGTACGAAAGCGGACCCTTCGGAATGCCGCCTGAGATCAGCGTCCAGGACTGCCCAAAGTTGGTGGTCTTGTAAATGAAGGGATCGCGGTTATCCATCAGGTGGTAGTCAGCCGAAAGGTAGGCCGTTCCGGCGTCGAAGAAAGAAGGCTGAATGCTGGTGACGGCTCCCCAGGCCGGCATTTTGAGGTTTCTCGTTACATCATTCCAATGGCTGCCGCCGTCGTTCGTGTACCAGACCTTGCCGTCATTGGTGCCAGCCCAAATCAGTCCTTTCTCCAACGTAGAAGGCGCGATCGCGAACACGACTTCGCCATAGAACTGTCCCAGATTGTCACCCACGATTCCACCGGATGAAATAATGCGGCTCGGATCCTGGGTTGACAAATCCGGACTAATCACCGCCCAACTCTGACCGCCATTGGACGTTTGGAAGATCACCTGACATCCGTAATAAACGGTGTTATGGTCGAACGGGTCTATAGCGAGCGGCGGAGTCCAGTGGCAGCGGTACTTGCTCTCATTTGGCGGGGAGTCCAGGGTGTGACGCCACGGGCTTACGGAGTGCGCTTTCTTCAGGCGCGCGTCATAGCGGGTTACTTCATCGCCATAGCAGGACGCCCAGATGATGTTGGGATCGGTCAGATCAGGTAAGGTAAAGCCTGATTCGCATCCTCCCAGCCTGTGTTCCCAACCAGATTCCTCCTCCTCGGGCTCGTAGCCAGTGCTGGGAGCCGAAGTACTTGGTCCGCGCATGGTGCCGTCGTCCTGCATGTTGCTGTAGACGTAGTAGGGAACCTGGTCATCGACAGCAACGTGATACATCTGGCCGATCGGGAACGTTACCCGGTGAAAACCACGCCCGTGCGCTTGCGTGATGATGAGGCCAGCGTCATCGGTGATCACAAATCGATCAGCATTCCTGGGATCGATCCAGATGTCGTGAGTGTCGCCGCCCCATCTCACGGTTGCGAAGATCTCGCCGCCGTCCACCGAATGATGAAAGCTGCTGTTGGCGACGAACACTTCGTTCTCATTCGTGGGCGAGACTTGAATGCGGATGTAGTAGCCAGCGCGTCCGATGAGCGATCGATCCCAGTTGACGACTTTCCACTTCTGGCCGCCATCGTCCGATCGCCAAACTGACCCCTGGTCGGGCGTCTGGATGAGGGCGTAGACGCGGTTTGAATCGGTGGGGGCAACCGCCACGTCAATCTTGCCTACGGGCGAATGGGGAAGGCCATGGCCCTCGATGTGCGCCCAGGTGTCGCCGCCGTCGTTCGTAACATAGACGCCGCTACCCGGGCCGCCGCTCAGTTCGGCGTAGGTATGCATCACAACTTCCCAGGTGCCCGCAAACATGGTTCGAGGATTTTGCGGATCCATGGAGAGACCCGAGCAGCCTGTGTTTTCGTTGACGAACAAAACCCGTTGCCAGTGCTCGCCGCCGTCGGCCGTGCGATAGACGCCACGCTCCTGCTGAGGACCGGTTAAGCGGCCTGCGGCGCACACAAAGACCATTTTCGGATCAATAGGATTGATGACGATGCGTGCGATTCGCCCAGTCTCGTCCAGGCCCATGTGCGTCCATGTCTTACCCGCGTCCATGGAGCGATAGACGCCGTTGCCGCCCACATCACTGTCGCGGATGGCCCAAGCTTCGCCGGTACCGGCCCACACGATGGAGGTATCGGAGGGCGCAACCGCCAGTGCACCGATCGCCTGTACAGGCTGGTCGTCGAAGATGGGCTGCCAACGATTGCCGCCGTCCACGGTCTTCCACACGCCACCGGAGGCCGCGCCGGCATAGTACGTGTTCGGGTCGCCGGCGATGCCGGCGATCGCGGCGATGCGATTTCCGACTACCGGACCAATGAAACGAAAGTGGAAGCCGGGTTCTTCATGCTTCTCTTCGTTTTCGTCCTGGGCTACGCTGCCAGTTATCAGCAGAAAAATACTGGCAAACATCGCGAAACCCAGCATCCATCGATGTGATGATCTCATCAGCCGCCTCCCTCCATCTAATCAGTCCAGCAACTGTTAGCCGCGTTCTTGCGTCAATCGTCCATCAAGCCTACGCCAGATGCCCAGCGGATTGGCCCTTTGCAATTCGTGTGGCAGCGCTTCATCGGGGAAGTTCTGGAAGCATACGGGCCGCGCAAAGCGCAGGATGGCCTGCGTTCCTACCGATGTGAAGCGCGCATCGGAAGTCGCCGGATGCGGGCCGCCGTGAACCATGGCGTGAGAGACTTCCACGCCGGTGGGATAGCCGTTGAAAACGATTCTGCCGACTTTCTGTTCCAGGATCGCCACCAGGTCCGCCGCCTCGCGGAGGTCTTCCTCGGTGCCGTGAATGGCGGCCGTGAGATGACCTTCAAGGCCATCAGCGAAGCGAAGCAACTGCTCACGGCTGCTGTGACGAACAATCACAGTCGAAGGTCCAAATAACTCCTCAGCCAGATCGGGCTGACGAGTCAGCCTGTCTATATCGGTTTCGAACAGCGTTGCGGACGCGCCAAACCCTTTCCCCGAGCCGGCGGGGCCAGCGACACGCCGCAACCGCGCACGATGTTCCACGCCCGTTGCGTAGGATTTACCAATGCCTGCGGTTAACAGAACGCTCTGCGGAGTGGCTGCAATCAGTTCGCCGAGCCTACCTACGAATCGCTCCGAAGCCGAATCGGTGCCGACCAGCACGAGGCCCGGCTTGGTGCAAAACTGACCTGCGCCGAGAGTGACGGAACCATGCAGGCCTGCGGCAATCTGTTCGCCTCGCCCCGCCATCGCTCGCGGCAGAATGAAAACCGGATTGGTACTGCTCATTTCCGCAAAAAAAGGAATGGGGGCGGGTCGCCTAGCGGCCAGGTCCGCCAATGCGCGTCCGGCGGCGCGGGAGCCTGTGAATCCGGCCGCCTTGATTGCCGGATGCTCGACCAGCGCGCGGCCCACTTCAGTGCCGGCATCAAACAGAAGCGCGAAGGTGCCATCCGGAGCGCCAGTTTTGCGCACAGCTTCAGCCATGGCGCGGCCAACCATCTCACTGGCGCCGGGGTGTGCCGGATGTGCCTTGACCACCACCGGATTGCCGGCGGCTAATGCGGAAGCAGTGTCGCCACCAGCCACGGAAAATGCGAGTGGGAAATTGCTGGCTCCGAAAACAGCAACTGGCCCGAGCGGGCGCAGTATCGATCGGAGGTCGGGCTTCGGAGCAGGCTTTCGTTCGGGGTCGGCGCGGTCGATTTGCGCTCCTACCCACGAACCTTCCTCCACGAGAGACGCGAAGAGTAGTAATTGATGGCAAGTGCGCGTCAGTTCGCCGTGCAGCCGATCCTCGGACAACGCAGTCTCCAGCGCAGTGCGCTCGATCAGATCATTTCTCAGCACTTCGATATCAGCTGCCATGCGCCGCAGGAGTTCAGCTTTCTGCTTGCCGCTCCAACGGCTATACGACTTAAAGGCGCGCTCCGCGAAACCGGCAGCGCGGTCCACGTCCTCCGGGCCGGCGGAGCGGAACTCCGGCGCAAGAGCCTGCCCGTTCACCGGATTGAAAGCGGTGAACGTCCGCCCATTCCGCGATACTTCGAAATTCACGACAGACTGCCCGCGCAGATCCATGGCTTTCGTAGTTATTGCCTTTGTAGGGCGGCCGGCTTGCTGGATCCGGCTGCTACTTTCGGACGATTCGCCATTGCGGTCCGGATCAGGTTCCGAGCCTCTTCCAGTTCAGCGCCTGCAAGCGGCAAACGCGGAGGGCGCACCCGGCTGTTTCCCATACCCACCATCTCCTGCACCAGCTTGACGAGCTGCACGAATTTAGGAACCGTGTCCAGGCGCAGCAGGGGCAGGAACCAGCGGTAAAGTTCGAAAGCTTTTTCGCGTTCACCTTCGACCGCGTAATTGAACAGGTCCACCGACTCACGCGGTAATGCGTTCGCCAGCCCTGCGATCCAGCCCACCGCGCCTGCTCCGACACCCTCCACGATCACGTCATCAACGCCCACGAAGATCTCGAGACCGTCGCCAACCAGAGCGCGAATCGCACTGATGCGGCGCACGTCGGCACTGGATTCTTTCACCGCGTGAAGATTCGAATGCTCGCCGGCAAGCTGGGCAATGTGTTCGGGCAGAAAGTCGGTGCCGTAGGCGATCGGGTTGTTGTACAGCATGCAGGAAAGACTGGTGGCGCACAGGACAGAAGACACAAAGGCTAGCATTTCGCGCGCGTCGCCGCGGTAGACGTAGGGCGGCAATACCATGAGGCCATCGCATCCCAGGTCGGCAGTTTGCTGCGCCAGAGCTGTCGCCTCTGAGGTGCTCAACGATGAGATCGAGGCCACCACGGGAGCGCGATTGCCGACGGCCCGTACACAGGTGCGAACAATCGTCAGCTTGTCGTCAAAGCTCAGCGTCGAACCTTCGCCGAGCGAGCCGAGCGCGACGATTCCGGTACATCCGTTGTCGAGCAGCCAGCGGCAGTGCTCCGCCACAAAGCCATGGTCGACGCCCAGGGACTTGTCGAAACAGGTCGTGATTGCCGGCATTACACCTCGCCACTTCATCCTTCCGCTCCTTGGGAGACCTGGGGCGTGGGCCCGACGGTCAGTTCAATCGCTATGCTTTCTACCCGCACCTCAAATAGCGGCGGCCGAACCGACTCGATATTCCAGCGAAGCAGGAACTCGACTGCCGCACCACAAACGCGTCCCTGGCACGGACCCATACCACAGCGCGTGTGCAACTTGGCCTCGCGCCAGCTCTGGCACTTGGCGACCCGGTGAAAGGTCACGTCTTCGCAGCGGCACAGCAAAGTATCCGGGCACGGTAGTTTTCTCAACTCCTCGCGCAAAGCGAAAGCTCGTTGCAGGGCAGCTGCGAACGCGCGATGGCGGGCACGAAGCTGGTGCAGCTGCTGAGCCTCTCGGGGCTTGTCCGTGGCGGCAAGAGCGGCGATCTGGCCTTCCACGAGCGCAAGATCGACTCCGCCAATGCCAGTGGGTTCACCCGCGCAATAGACATTCGGCACAGAAGTCTGTTGTGCATCGTCGACCCAAACTGCGCCATCGCGTAGTTCGCATCCCAGAAGCGCGGCCAGCTCCGTGTTGGGGACCAGATGAAAACCGCAAGCAAGATAGTCGCACTCGACCTCGAACCGGCGACCCCCCTGCTGCAACACGACTGCCCTCACTTTTCCAGCACCCTTCGCTTCGACCGGCCAGCAGCCAAGGCGATACGGGACGCCGACAAGCTGCCACATGAGCCCAATTGCTTGCACTCCCTTTTGCGGCTGGGAAGCAAACGCGGTCGCGAAACGTAGCATCGCAGCGCGCGAAGCCTGCTCTGCGATCAGGCGCACCCTTGCTCCACGTTTTCGCAGGTAAGCCGCGACCGGCAGAAGCAGCGGACCAGTTCCGGCAACTACCACACTTTTCCCCGCTACCGGCACGCCGGACTTCACCATGGCCTCAAGTCCGCCGGCGCCCATGACGTTGGGCAGGGTCCAACCGGGAAACGGTAGAAAGCATTCCCGCCCGCCCGTGCAAATGATCAGCCGCGAGTGTGGAATTTCACGAACCGATTCCGCGCTCTCAGCGAGTAACACACCCGGCACGGGCTGATCGAAGATGCGGAACCCTCGCAGCACCTGAGCAGGCGAGCGCTTCAGCCGCTCACGCCACGAGCGCGCCACTCGAAGTGAGGAATTGTCCTCTGCGCCCCGCCAGATTTGCCCGCCCAAACTGGGATTGTCATCAACGAGCAACACTGACGCGCCAGTTTCGGCAGCGCGCACTGCCGCCGCAATGCCGGCCGGGCCGCCGCCGACCACCACAATGTCCCAGCGAGGACTACTCATCGGTTGTTATCTCCATGCCAGGCGTGCACAGTGTCTGGCAGCTCTTCGCGTGGGCAAGGCGGTCGACCGTGACACGGCATTCAAAACAGATTCCCATGCCGCACAGCGGGCCTCGCGGTTCGCCGGTGACGGAGCGACGAAAGCTGGAAATCCCGCACTGCAGGACGGCAGCGGCAACCGTGGTTCCGGACTCGACCGCAACGGCTATTCCGTTCACCGAGACGTGGATGATTTCAGGCATACACATGCTCCCGCGAGCCACGCGCAGGCAAATAGGGTTCAATGGGAATAGCGGAGCGACGACCGACAATCTGATCGACCAGCAGCTTTGCCGTGCCTAGCGAGGTCGTGATCCCCAACCCTTCATGCCCCGTTGCCAGCCATATTTTCTGGTCCGTGACCGAAGGGCCGATGAGGGGCAGCTTGTCAGGAGTGGCGGCACGGAATCCTGTCCAACAGCGGACCGCAGCCATCTTCCCCAGAGCCGGCATATACTCGCAGGCGCGCGCCAGCATGCCGGCAACGATCTTGTGGTCGATGGCACTGTGCTCCGCGCCGTATTGTCGTGAAGAGCCAATTAAAATCTGGCCCGTAGCCCGAGGTTGCACATTAAATGCGCAGGAGTCGCTGGTGACGGAGTGGGCACTCTTCAGATACCCGAGCTCGACGAGCTGGTGCCGCAAGAAACCTGAGTATCGATCGGTGATGACCAGATGGCCCTTGCGTTTCCTGATCTCAAGGCCCGGCGTAAGCTCCGGCGCCCAGGCCCCCGTGGCATTCACCACCAGGCTGCTGCTGATCGCCGTGCCGTCGGCGATTTCTACCGAGCCCCCGCGCAGACGAATGGCTTTGCCACGCACCAATGACGCGCCACACTGTTGTGCTCGTTCCGCAAGCCAACGTGCGGCGGTCGGCGGATAGATCACGCTATCTTCCGGAACTAGCAGCGCTCCAACTAGTCCGGGACGCAGGTTCGGCTCCGCTTGCTTCAATGCGGCGGCATCCAGGACCTCGGCAGGCACTCCGCGAGATGTGAAATAACGGTTCTTGTTGCGCACCGCCGACATCTCGTCTTCATCCGCCGCTACCCAGATCGTGCCGGTGAGCTCAAATTCCACTTCGCGTGGCAGCTCAGTCCGCAGGGTGTTCCAAAGTTGCTGCGAGAAGCGAGTTAACGAGAACTGGGCTTCGGAGTCGTCCATCGCGACGATGTGGCCCATCGCGGCCGCGGTCGCACCGCCACCTACAATGCTCGATTCGATGATCGCAACTTTTAGTTCCGCCTGAGCACACTCCAGAGCACAAGCGGCGCCAACGATTCCGGCGCCCACGATGGCGACATCGAAAGTCTGCCTCATCAGTGCCTCGCCAATACAGCGGGTTCCGACCCGGCGCTTGCCGGGATGCCGAGCCGAAATGGATCTTTTTCCTGAAGGATCAGGTCGCCCTCAGCGGTCACGAAGGCGGTACCTGTAATGCTGGGCATCACCTTGCTGCCGTCGACAGCCACGGTGACTTCAAACACGCTCCCGACAATGCTCTCCTGACGCCAAACCTCACCCGGCCTGAGCTTCCCATCGGCGTACAAGCATGCCGCCTTGGCGCTGGTTCCCGTGCCGCACGGAGAACGGTCGTAGGCTTTGCCCGGGCAGAGGACGAAGTTTTTGGAATGGGCATCTTTGCGATCAGGCGGGCCGAACAGCTCGACGTGGTCGATCTCAGCCCCGCCGTCACCGCTGACTCCGGCAGCGCTCAGGCTCTTCCGAACAGCCCAGGTAAATTCGGTAAGCTGCTCGATGTTGTCCAGAGAAAGCTTCAGCCCGTGCTCCTTGACCAGGAAGAACCAGTTGCCGCCCCAAGCTACATCCCCGGTCAAGCGGCCATGGCCGGGGACATCCACAGTGACGCCAGCCCGGTAGCGATAACTGGCCACATTGTGGACGGTAACAGCACCACTCGGATGAAGTTGGGCGCTTACGCTTCCCGCAGGCGTCACGATCCTGTGGACTCCCGGACCGATTCGGCCCGTATAAGCGAGGGTCACGACCAGGCCTATGGTTCCGTGACCGCACATGCCGAGATAGCCCACGTTGTTAAAGAAGATAACGCCCGCGACACAAGTGAGATCGGCGGGCTCACATAACAACGCCCCGACCACCGCGTCTGACCCGCGCGGCTCGTTGACAACGGCCGAGCGAAACCAGTCAAAATCGCGCCGAAGGCATTCCAGGCGCTCGGACATACTACCCCGGCCAAGCTCGGGGCCTCCCGCCATCACCACCCGGGTGGGCTCACCCCCGGTGTGGGAGTCAATAATATGGATACGCTGTGGGGTCACTTAACTCACCATGCTGTCGCCAGATACTCATTTAAGAAAGGACCGATTTTCGTGTATATAGTATCCAGTGTCAACCCGGTCGTTGCACAATTGGGTTGCATTTCCCTACAGTAGTAGGTTCCAGATTTCAGTAGCTTCTACATATATATTGGATTACGCGATGACACAGAACTCATTCTCGGGAGGGATTCCCCGCAAATCGCTCACCTCAGCCGTTGCCGAGAAGCTGCGCGAGAAAATCGTGCGGGGTGACATTCGTGAGGGCGAACAGCTTCGCCAGGACGCCATCGCACAGGAATTCCAGGTCAGTCGCATTCCGGTCCGGGAAGCGCTGCGCCAGCTCGAGGCCGAGGGCGTCATCACGATCGTTCCGCATCGCGGCGCGGTTGTGTCCCTTCTTTCCTGCGATGAAATCGAAGAGCTGTTTGAAATGCGAGCCATCCTTGAGCCGGAAGTCCTGCGCGCTTCCATCCCGAACCTCACCGATGCGGACTTCGCGCAAGCAGAAGATGTCCTAGACACCTACGACGCCGCCCTGCGCAATGAAACCAACGTTGGCGAATGGGGCCGGCTCAACTGGGTCTTTCATTCGACGCTTTATAACGGCGCCCACCGTCCGCAATTCATGGCGGTGATTCGCAATATCAATTTCAACGGCGAACGTTACATCCGCTTGCAACTGTACCTAACCCGCGCGCTGGAACGTGCTCGTGAAGAACACCGAATGCTGCTCGAGCTTTGTCGTAAACGCGACGTAGAAGCCGCCTGTGAGTTGTTGGCTCGCCACATCCGAAGCGCGGGGAAATCGCTGAGCCGCTTTGTCGCCGAACATCGGCGCAAGCAAGAAGAAACTTCGAACAGCAAGGGCGCAACCTCCGTATCGGTTTGAAAACCGTCAAGCCATTGCCGTGCACCCGCCCATCAGGCTTCAATCGCCGGATACTGACGATGCCAATCGGTGTGGGTTTGGAAAAGATTTGCCGCAGCCAGAATGTTTCCGTCCTGCAAAGCGCGCGCCATGAAGCCGAGACCGTAGGGCAGGTTTTCTTTGCTGAAGCCGCAGGGCACGGTCAGGGCCGACAATCCACATAAACTCGAAACTCCATCCGGAGCACGGCTTTCGTTCGGGTGGCGCGCTCGAGGCGTCTTTAGTAGTAGGGTGCTTCGTCGCGCCCCCCTCCGGCTCACGCAGCAGTTCTGCCGCGCCCGACTGAGAAGCAGTAACCAGACATCAAATCTGTCGAATAGCTTGCCCATGCGCTCTTGAAGAACTTTGCGGACTCGCTCTAGTCTAGTTGCAGATAGTCGTTGGCGGAGAATTCCAGGCTGGCGTAGCCGTTGATGCGGGCGAGTGGATCGTCTAGCTCCGCGCAGCGTCCCGAATGGATGAGTTCATGAAACGATGCCGCTGCTTCCATCAGGATGGTGAGCTCGGCGGCTTGTTCGTATGGTCCATCCGGAAATTCGGCATCGGAAATCGTCGCTTCCGTGCTTTCAATCACGGCCAGCGCGTCACCGACAGCGATCTCGAAACCTGCGGGCAGTCTTGGCCGTGCGTTCGTGACCTTGCCGATACGGAACTGAGGGTCGCTTGAGGCAGAATAGGCAAATTCTGCAAGACCGTGCGGGAGCGAGTCGTGGTCTCTGGAGTCATACCCTGCAATGACCGACAGTACGAGGCCGCAATCGTCCGCCGTCCGGCACATGGGTCCAAGCTTATCCATAGTCCACGCGATTGCCATTGCACCCAAGCGGCTGACCCGGCCAAAGCTAGGCCGCAAACCACAGATGCCGCAATGCGCCGCCGGATAAAGGATCGAACCGCGCGTTGGAGTATCCCAGATCTCCGGCCAATTCAATCATGACCGTTTTGCCGATCAGGACCGAGCCAGCGTTGTTCAGCCTCTCTATGATTGTGGCGTTGTAATCGAGCCGTTGTTGCTGGAACGGACGAGCGCCCCAGGTGGTCGGGTACCTTTGACTGCAACTAGATCTTTTGCGGCATACGGTATGCCGTGCAGCGGGCCGTGGCGGTGGCCTGACGCTATCTGTTTCTCTGCGGCCCGCGCCTGCTCCAACGCCAGCTCACGCGTGATGCTGACGTAGGCTTGGAACCTTGGGCCAAGCCGCCCACTGCGACGGAGATAACTTTCTGTCAGTTCGACAGGCGAAATTTCCTGGCGTCGAATGCGCTCGCCCAGTTCGCGAATGGAAAGATACAAGACGTTATCGGCGAGCATCAGTGCCTTATTGGAAGTCGACCGCTCTTCGTTGACCTCGTCACTAGCGAAGCGCAGCACGGGTGCTGGTGGATCGCCATTGGCGAGCTGAAGCGTGCGAATAGGCTCGAGCATCCGCTCGTTTTCCGTCAGAATCCTTCGCAGGCGGCGCTTTTGCTCCTCCGGCGTAATTCGCTGCCCCCACTTGCGGACCAGGTACTGATAGCGACACTCAATTTCGTCACGCGCAGCCGAAGGGAGTTCTGCCTGTCCTGTTCGTCGACGTTGAAACACTACTTTGGTGGG
>Ga0209055_1000247_pt1 | contig 38218 bp, 34 predicted proteins | sample GraSoiAngelo_110_FD_185875 | JGI IMG/M metagenome (GOLD analysis project Ga0209055, IMG submission 185875) | Grasslands soil microbial communities from the Angelo Coastal Reserve, California, USA - 14_0903_12_30cm (SPAdes) (version 2) | ecosystem: Environmental > Terrestrial > Soil > Grasslands ... | reverse complement strand
GATTCATCATGTGGCGGATCACCGGGTGCTCGTCGACGATTCCGGCGGCCCCCAGGATGTCGCGCGCCAGCCGCGCCGCGTCGAGCGCGGTCTGCACGTTGTTCATCTTGGCCATCGAGACCTGCTGCGGGCGCACCTGGCCCGCGTCCTTCAGCCGGCCGAGCTGCAGACTCAAGAGCTGCGCCTTGGTGATCTCGGTGATCATCCAGACGAGCTTCTGCTGCACGAGCTGGAAGGATCCGATCGGCTTGCCGAACTGGATCCGCTGCTGCGAATACTGGAGCGCCCAGTCGTAACACGCCATCGCCGCGCCGACGGCGCCCCACGCGATGCCGTAGCGCGCCTGGTTCAGGCAGCCGAGCGGGCCGCGCAGCCCCTTCACGTTCGGGAACTTGTTCTCGAGCGGAATGCGGCAGTCCTGGAACGCGAGCTCGGAGGTGATCGAGGCGCGCATCGAGAACTTGCCGTGGATGTCGAGCGTCGAGAAGCCCGGCGTGCCCCGCTCCACCAGATAGCCGTAGATCTCGCCGTCGTCCTCCTTCGCCCACACCACGGCGACGTCGGCGATCGAGCCGTTCGTGATCCAGAGCTTCGTGCCGTTGAGGACGTACGAATTCCCCTGGCGCCGCGCCCGCGTCTTCATGCCGCCCGGGTCGGAGCCGTGGTCCGGCTCGGTGAGGCCGAAGCAGCCGACCTTCTCGCCGCTGGCCATCGCGGGCAGCCAGGTGTCCTTCTGCGCCTCGGAGCCATAGGTATAGATCGGGTACATCACGAGCCCGCTCTGCACCGACGCCGCCGAGCGCAGCCCGGAGTCGCCGCGCTCGAGCTCCTGCATGATCAGGCCGTAGGCGACGTTGCTCAGCCCCGCGCAGCCGTACCCCTTGAGCGTCGCGCCGAAGACGCCGAGCTCGCCGAGCTTCGGGATGAGCGCGACCGGAAACGTGCCGGCGCGATGGTGCTCGGTGATCAGCGGCAGGAACTCGGCCTCGACCCAGTCGCGGACCGCGTCGCGGATCATCCGCTCTTCTTCGGACAGGAGGCCCTCGATCGCGTAGTAGTCGACGCCCCGGAACTTCTCCATCCCTATCCTCTCCGACGCAGCGCCGCTAGGGGCACCGAGAGCAGCGCGCCCAGCGCCACCGCCAAGGTCACGGCGTGAAAGACGTGAATCGGCACGTTCCAGCCGACGAACCGGCCGGCGACATCCTGGGAAACCGGGCCCGCGCCGCGGAGCACACTCGCCTCGAGCGCCCCGAATCCCGACGTATAGTGGATGGCGATCCAGAGTGCTCCCGCGACACCCGCCACCAACGCGGCCGCCCGGTGGCGTCGTGTCGCGAGCGACACGAGCAGGAACGCGCTGGTCCCGATCACCTGAAGGCCGGCCACCGCATAATAGGTGTCGAGCCCCGACCGTCCGGCCGATCCGCGGAACGCCGGATACGCCTGGCCCAGCGCCGGCACTCCCGAGAGCAGCAGCCAGTCCAGGAACCGCGCCAGGATCAGCGCATGGCCGAGCATGAACCCGCCGACGATCCCGGTCAGAAGGGCCGCCAAAAACCAGCTCGGCCAGTACAGTCGGTCGGTCACGTCAGAACCCGCCCGACCGCGCGGCCGCGTCGTCCGACGCGGCGCGGGTGACCCACCGCCAGCTCATCGTCGTCCGATCATACTATGCGGGGGCATCCGGCCTCGCGAGCCTCGTACGGGGCCTGGCGCCCGTCCGACGCCCCTCAGACGTTCGTGGAGATGGAGGGCGGCTCCTCGCTCAGCGCGCGCCGGAGCGCTCGCGCCAGCTCGATGTCGTGCTCGTGGGACATCGCGAAGATTCGGCACTGCGCGACCTTGCCCGGCAGGTACTTCAAGATCTCCGTCAGCGGCTCCTCCGAGACGCGCTTCGAGGAGTCGTACACGTAGATCTGCCGGTCGCCCATCTTGAGCGGGTTCAGCGGCCGCGGGTCCTGCAGCGCCATGTCGATCTCGAACGGAAGGTCGCGAAGCGCCGCCGGCAGGAACGTCCGCACGCGCCGCTTCACGGTCTCGACGTCGAGGAACCCCTGACCCTTGCGGGCCTCGAACTGGTCGAGCACCTCTTCGCTGGACATCCGCCACTTGAGCTTCCGGTCGAGGATGTAGCGCCACTCGGCGCCGAGCCGCCGCCGATCCGGATCGGCGTCGTCGTGCCAGCGCCCGACGTCCTCGAGCAAGGTCCACTCGGTGAGGTGCAGGTACGGGTGGAGATCTTTTCGGAGATCGTAGGGAAAGGCGATCCGCATCGTGTCGCGGAAGATCTCCTTGAGGTGCAGGTCGATACCCCGCGTGGTGCGGTGGTAGTAGACGTTCGTATACATGTAGAAGCGGGCGTTGAGGAACATCGTGAAGGCCTGCAGGCCGGCCCGGTCGAGCGTGAGGCCCTTCTCGGAGAAAAAGGAATAATAGATGATGCGGTCGATGTCGATCGGACCGATCGCGACCCCGCACATGTAGGCGTCGCGCAGCACGTAGTCCATGTTGTCGGCGGTGAAGACGCCCGACAGCAACGGCTTCAAGTGCGGGAGCCACCGCGGGTGCGACGTGAGCGGCTGCGTGTAGCTCTTGCCCATCAGGTAGCAGATCCACTCCGGGTCGATGACCTCGCCGGCCTCGAACGCGCCGCTCGGGCTTCGCCGGAGGCCGCGGAGCAGATCCGCGAGCTCCTCGCGGATGATGCGCTGTCCGACCAGCTCGTGGGTCAGGTCGTAGTCGACGAGGAAGTTGTCGTCGAAGAAATGACCGAACGGACCGTGACCGATGTCGTGGAGCAGCCCCGCGGTGCGCAGGAGCTCCTCGATCAGCGCGGCCGACGGCGCATCGGGAAAGACCGAGCGAAGCGACGGATAGAGCTGCTGGGCCAGCCGCCCGGCGAGGTGCATCGCGCCGAGCGAGTGCTGGAAGCGGCTGTGCTCGGCTGCCGGATATACCCAGCGCGCGGATTGCAGCTGCGGCACGCGGCGCAGCCGCTGCATCCACGAGGTGTCGATCAGGTCCTGCTCGGTCGCCTCACCCGGAATCCCCCCGGGACGCGTATAGAGGATGTATTGATGGATGGGGTCGGCGATGAGGCCGCGCCCTTGATATGGTCCCTCGGCGTCCTTCATCGAACAGAGTCTACCCCACCGGCACCATCGGGGCGCTCACGTCCCGAGCCCGCGAGGTCGTGGGGCTATCGCACCTGAAAGAGGCGGTGGCGGTCGACCGAGGGCACCGAGATGGTGCGGACCTGGTTGTCGCGCTGGACGCTGAGCTCGATGAGGTCGCCGGCGCGGCGCGACCAGAGCTGCTCGTAGAACTCTTCCTGGGAGGCGACCGCGACGCCGTTGACCTTGAGGATCCGATCCCCCTGGCGGAACCCGGCGCGCGAGGCGGGCCCGACGGGGGAGAGCTCGCTGACGAAGAGACCCGCGGGCATGGAGACGGTGTAGAGACCGAGCCACGGCCGCGGCGGCCGGCTGGCGATCCGGCCGGAGTCGATCAGCTCGTCCTTCACCGGCACGAACTTCTCGATGGGGATCGCGAGGTTCACGTGTGGGGGCTCGCCGAGCCGGAGCGACGCGATCCCGATCAGCTCACCCCGGTCGTTCACGACGGCGCTGCCGCCCCACTGCGGGCTCGCCGGCGCCACGATGATCGCGCGGTCGAGCATGTATTCCCAGTACGCCGAGAATCGGCGGACGGCGTTCACGGCACCGGTCACCTGGATCAGGTCGTTGTCCTCGTCGACGCCGACGGTGCCGGTCCGGGCCCCGGCGACGACCGCGCGCGAATCGCCGAGCGCCGCGACCGGCCACGGCCCGTCGCCCTCGAGCTTGACGACGCCGAGGCCGGTGTCGAGGTCGAAGCCGACCACCCGCGCCGGCACGGCGCGGCCGTCACGGCCGCGTGCCTCGACCTCGATGGCGTCCAGCAGCAGATAGCTCACCGTGAGCACGTAGCCCCGCGCGTCGAAGATCACGCCGCTGCCGAAGCGGCGGCTGCCGAGCCGCGCCGAGGAGGTCGCGCTCTCGGAATTGCGGACGCGCAGGCCGACGATCGCGGGCTCCACGCGCCGGACGAACGAGGGAAGGGACGAGACTTCACCGGGATCGAGTCGCCGTTCCGGGGCCGAGGTCGGCGCGCCGGGCGCGACGGTCGGAGCCAGCAAAAGTGTCACCAACGTCAGCATCACGACTCGCTTCATGGAACTTCTCCAATTCGTCGGCGCGCCTCGGCCGGCGGGGCTCCAGCCCCGCGACGGCCGCCAGCGCGGTCCACACTTAAGAGGCGAGCCTCAGCCGACTGGGCCCCAGCCCCGCAACGGCCTGCAGCGCGCCACCACCTGGGTCAGCGATGGCCGTACTGTCGCTCGTAGTAGGCGCGGAACTCCCCGGACTTGAGCGGTCGCCACCACGATTGGTGCTCACGATACCACTCAACGGTTGCCCGCAAGGCGTCGCCGAACCGGTGACGGGGCGTCCAGCCGAGCTGGTGGACCTTCTTCGAGTCGACCGAGTAGCGCCGGTCGTGCCCGGGCCGGTCCTTCACGGGCTGGATCAAGGTCTCGGGCTTGCCGGTGAGCTGGAGGATCTGGCGCGTGAGGACGATGTTCTCGACCTCGTGGCCGCCGCCGATGTTGTAGACCTCGCCGTCGGCGCCCTTGCGCAGAACCAGGTCGATGCCCGCGCAGTTGTCCAGGACGTAGAGCCAGTCGCGCACGTTGCGGCCGTCGCCATAGAGCGGCACCGGCTTGTCGTCGAGGGCGTTCGTCACGAACAGCGGGATGACCTTCTCCGGGTATTGAGAGGGCCCGAAGTTGTTGGACGAGCGGGTGATCAGCACGGGCACGCGATGGGTGTGCCAGTAGGCCAGCGCGAGCAGGTCGCCGCCCGCCTTGGACGCCGAGTACGGGTTGGACGGCCGCACCGGATCGCTCTCGCGAGACGAGCCGCGCTCGACGGACCCGTACACCTCGTCGGTGCTGATGTGCAGGAACCGCGGGATCTTCAGCTCGCGGACCGCCTCGAGCAAGGTGAAGACGCCGAACACGTCGGTCTTCAAGAACGCGTCGGGCTCCATCAGCGAGCGATCGACGTGCGACTCGGCGGCGAAGTTGACGATGGCGTCGACGCCGCGGCTGGCGTCGCGCACGATTGTTCCGTCGCAGATGTCGCCCTTGACGAAGGCGTAGCGAGGGTCGCGCTCGAGATCGGCCAGGTTGGCGGGATTCCCCGCGTAGGTCAGCTTGTCGAGATTCACGACGCGATCGTCCGGGTGCGCCGTGAGGACGTGCCGGATGAAGTTGGAGCCGATGAAGCCGCTTCCGCCCGTGACCAGCAGCTTCACAGCGCTACCCTCGCGTCACGTCCCAGATCTCGGCGCCTGCGTAGTCCCACGGCAGCCGGCCCTCGTCACACATCGCGGGCTCGGGCGAGAACTGGACGTCGGTGAAGTAGATGATGCGACCGGTCGACGCCGCGAGGTTCCGGACGCCGTGGGCGACGCCGGGCGGGATGCGCAGGAGCCGCGAGCCGCCGGCGCCGAGCGTGAGGCGCAGGCGTGTCCCCTCGGTCTTGGCGCCCTGCCGCACGTCGAGCAGGACTACGAGCATCCGGTCAGACGGCGGCACGTACCAGATGTCCGTCTGGCGCTGGTGCAGGTGAAACGCCTTGATCACCCCGGGTTCGACCTCGCTGTAGTTGATCTGCTGCACCGCGAAGCCCTTGAACGCCTGCGGATGCCCGTCGGTCAGGCGCGCCAGCTCGGTCATGCTCCCGCCGTCGTCGGAAAATCGCTTGAGCTCGACGATCTCGACGCCTTCGATCGATGGAGCCGGGTGGTAGGACTGGGTCTGGAAGGCGCGCTTGGCCGCGGGCGTGAAGTCCATTCAGGCTCCGATCTTACGGCTCGGATTCGACGAGGCGCAACAGGTACTGCCCATACGAGTTGTCCTTCATAGGTCGCGCGATACGAAGCACGGCGTCCCCCGTGATGTAACCCATGCGGAACGCGATCTCCTCGATGCAGGCGACCATCAGTCCCTGCCGCTCTTCGATCGTGCGGATGAAGGTCGATGCGTCCAGAAGCGCTTCGTGCGTTCCGGTGTCGAGCCAGGCGATGCCGCGGCCGAGCTTCTCGACCTGGAGCTGACCGCGCCGCAGGTAGGCGGCGTTCACGTCGGTGATCTCGAGCTCCCCGCGCGCCGACGGCTTGAGCCCCGCCGCGATCTCGACGACCTGGTTGTCATAGAAATAGAGCCCGGTCACGGCGTACGACGAGCGCGGCTTGACCGGCTTTTCCTCGAGCCCGACCGCGCGTCCGTCGGCGCCGAACTCGACGACCCCGTAGCGCTCGGGATCGCGCACCCAGTAGGCGAACACCGTCGCGCCGGCCCGGCGGTCGGCGGCGCTCTTGAGGTACTCAGGCAGGCCGTGGCCGTAGAAGACGTTGTCGCCGAGGGCCAGGGCCACCCGGTCGCTGCCGATGAATCGCCGGCCGATGATGAACGCCTGGGCCAGGCCCTCCGGGCGCGGCTGCGCCGCGTATTCGATGGTGAGGCCGAGATGCGTTCCGTCGCCGAGCAGCCGCTGGAAGGCGTCCTGATCCTGAGGGGTCGTGATGACCAGAACCCTCGTGATGCCCGCGAGCATCAGGGTGGAGAGGGGATAGTAGATCATCGGCTTGTTGTAGATCGGGACCAGCTGCTTGCTGACGGCGTGAGTCAACGGGTAGAGCCGGGTCCCAGATCCCCCCGCGAGGATGATTCCCTTGATGGAATTCGTCATGGAATTCTATGAGTATAGCAGTGGCCCACGGTCACCACGAAGGTCCTGGACGCCCATCACCCTTGAACCGACCGGGAATAGCGGCAATAATGAGGCCGAGCCATGAAGACCCTGAAAGACATGCTCACGGAAGCGCGGCAGGTCGTTCCCGAGGAGGGGCCGGCCGAGGTCGCCCGGCGTCTCGCCGAGGGTGACAAGGTCGTCGTCATCGACGTGCGCGACCCCGACGAGTTTCGCGACGGCCATCTCGAGGCGGCGACCAACATCAGCCGAGGCTTCCTCGAGTTCCGGGTCGGGACGGCGGTGAGCGATCCCTCGACGCCGGTCGTGCTCTACTGCCAGACCGGGCTCCGCTCGATGCTAGCCGCCAAAGCGTTGAAGGACCTGGGCTACTCGACAGTCATCAACCTTCAGGGCGGATACCAGAAGTGGGTCCAGTCGGGAATGGCGGTGGTCAAGGAAACTCCGCTCACGACCGATCAGATCCAGCGCTACAGCCGCCACTTCCTCTTGCCCCAGGTCGGGGACAAGGGCCAGCGCAAGCTCCTGCGCTCGAAGGTCCTGCTGATCGGCGCCGGTGGGCTCGGCTCGCCCACCGCGTTCTACCTCGCGGCGGCCGGCGTGGGGACGCTCGCGCTGATGGACGGCGACGTCGTCGACATCACGAACCTTCAACGGCAGATTCTCCACACGACGGCCGACATCGGGAAGCCGAAGGTCGAGTCGGCCACGCGCACCCTGAAGGCCCTGAACCCGGACGTCAACGTGATCTCCCTGCCGACGCGCATCACCGTCGACAACGTCATGGAGATGATCCGCGACTACGACCTGATCGTCGACGGCTCGGACAACTTCGAGACGCGCTACCTGGTGAACGACGCGTGCTTCCTGGCGGGCAAGACCAACGTCCACGGCTCGATCTTCCAGTTCGAGGGCATGGCGACGGTCTTCGCGCCCAACCAGGGCCCCTGCTATCGCTGCCTCTATCCGACGCCGCCCCCGCCCGGGCTCGTCCCCTCCTGAAGCGAGGCCGGCGTCCTGGGCGTGCTCCCAGGAGTGGTTGGAACGATTCAGGCGACTGAGGCCGTCAAGCTCCTGCTCGGGATCGGCGAACCGCTGATCGGCCGCCTCCTCACCTACGACGCGCTCGGCATGCGCTTCCGCGAGGTCAGGCTGCGTCGCGATCCCAAGTGCCCGCTGTGCGGGACCTCGCCGACGATCACTGATCTCGCGATCCACAGAAACGGCGCCGGCGCCGCCTGCGAGGCGTCGCCGGACGGTCACCGCGAGGGCGTTGCGGCGGGAGTCGCTCCCAAGGCAGGCGGCTGATCGCGAAGCTCGTCGTCGGGCGCCGCCCGGCGCTCGGTCTGCTGCGGGTCCCCCGTTCGTCGTCGAGCTGCCCCGCTTCGCCTGAGCCCTCGACGTCATCGTCGACCTCGCGGTCTGGGACGAGCCGGAGACCGAGTCGATGGCTCATCGCTCGCGGGAGAGCACGATGAGCGTATCGTGGCCCCGCAGCGCGCCCAGCATCCGGTCGCCGTCGATCCTGAACACCGCCGTCAGATAATTGGCGCCGGCCTCGTGCTTCATGACGATACGCGCGGGAAACACGTCGAACACCACCGGCACCCCCAACACTCCGCGATAGGTGACGACGGCCGGCACGTCGGCCGCGAGGGTATCGGACAGCACGATCGTGCCCCATCCCCATCGGCCCGCTTGCGTGAACTCCGCCTGAGCCGTGCTCACGCGTCGGGTCATCACGCCGAGCCCGCTCCAGACCCCGGTCCAGCGCCCGGCGATATCCGGCACCGCGGGCTCGTCGGCGATCAGCCGGTCCCTGGCCACCGTGCCATCGCCGGACTCGACCGGAAGCGAGAGCGCAACGCGCATGGCGAGCGCGGGTCGAGGACGCTCCATGGGCGTGAGCTCTGACGCGGCGGGCCACCAGCCCGGCCCTTCTCCGCCGGTCGTGCACGCCGCCGTCGAGGCGAGCGCGCTCGCGAGCAGCAAGAGCCGGAGCTTCGCGCAGCCCATCGCGGGTCCTCCTCTCACGTCGGTTCGGCTGCAAGGTGAGCACCATGTGGGAGAGGCTCAAAGAATTGCGGACTTGACCACGCGGGCCGCGCGCAGATTGACAAGCACTCGTCAGTGCCTTGACACTTCCCCACCGGCCGAGGCGCGACGGTAAACTGAGAGGCATGACCCGTTCGCTCGGACGCGCGCTGACACCGGACCTCGTCGACCGGTTCTCCCAGCGCGACGTCGCTCGACGGCTCGGGACCGGGCTGCCGTTCGTCACCGTCGACCCCGATGGGCGGCCCCACCCGATGCTCCTGTCGTATCTCGAGATCCGCGCCTACGACACGCGAACGGTCGGCCTCGTGATCGGCGCGCGGACCCGGAGCGCGCGGAATCTGGAGGAGCGCGGCGCCGCGACGCTCCTGGCGATCGAGCCGGACGTGACCGTCTACGTGAAGATGCGGACAGTCGATGGGCCCCTGCCCGTCTCCGGTGCCGGCGAGTATGGGCTGGGTTACTTCCTGCTCGAGGTCGACGAGGTGCTCGAGGACGCGGCGGCCGATTGGGAAGGCGGCATGCGGATCACGAGCGGCGTTCGGTACGCGCCGGCGCCGACGCTCGACGAGCCCTGGGCGCGCGCGACCCTGGCCGCGCTGGCTGAGCCCCGCGCCCGCGCCTGACTACTTGGGCGCTTCCTTGGGAGGCTCGGCCGGGCGAGGCGTGCGCCGCGGCGCTTCCACGGAAGACGCTTCGCGTTCCTGATAGAGGCCGATGGTCACCTCGAGCTCCGTCTCTTGACCCTCGCGCAGCAGGACCACGCGCACTCGTTTGCCGACCGGCGTGGACGAGACGACGCGCTGGAGATCGCGCGGAGACTCGAGCCGCGTTCCGTCGATGCCCAGGATGACGTCGTCGGCCCGCACGCCGCCCTTGTCCGCGGGCTCGCCCGGCATCACGCTGCGCACCAGCACGCCCTTGGGCTCGCGGAGCTTGAGCCGCTCGATGTCGTCCTCGGTCACCTCGGCGATGGCGACGCCGAGCCAGCCCCAATCCACGCGGCCCTTCGACGCGAGCTGCGGCAGCAGCATCTTGACCAGGTTCGAGGGGATCGCGAAGCCGATCGAGCCGTTGCGCGCGGCCATGCTGTTGACGCCCACGACCTCACCCGAGACGTTGACGAGCGGCCCGCCCGAATTGCCCGGGTTGATCGCCGCATCGGTCTGGATGAAGTCGAACCCGGGCGCCGCGACCGTCAGCGGAGCGCCCTTTCGGCTCACGATCCCGAACGACACGCTCTGCTCGAGCCCGAACGGATTGCCAAGCGCCAGCACGAGCTCCCCCACACGCAGGCGGTTCGAGTCGCCGAGCGGGAGCACGGTCAGGCGGCCGGCGCCTTCGATCTTCAGAAGAGCCAGGTCGACGCGGTTGTCCCGACCGACGACGGTGGCCGGGAATCGCCGCCCGTCGGCCAGGCGCACCTGGATCGATCCAGCACTCTCGACCACGTGGGCGTTGGTGACGATCAGTCCGTTCGGGTCGATGACGAAGCCCGAGCCGGTGCTGCGGCGTGGCTCGCTCGGCTCCTCGCGGGAGGGCTCTTCCTTCGCGCCGGCGGCGCGCTGCACCCGCACGTACACGAGCCCAGGCTGTAGACGCGCCGCGAGATCGGCGAGGAGGTCGTTGATCCGCGCCAGCTCCGGCGCCCCGGAGGCGTCCGCGCTCTCCCGCCAGAGTTTGGGACCACTCGGGGTCGACAGACCCGAGCATCCACTCGCGAACGCGGTGACCGCCACCAGGACGAGCAACGTGCAGCGACGCGACACGGACATCGAAATCCTCCCCGCAGCAGTATACGACGCCGTCAGCTTCGCGCGCCGAGCCGGATACTCAACCGCTAGCGAGCCAAAAACCGGGCTTAGAACTCGGACAAACGGTCGCGCCGCAACGCGTGGCGACGCCGCCGGCCGCTGAAAAAGGTCCAGATGCGAGGCGAGGCCCCGAAGGTGGCATCCGAGCCGTACTTCGAGTACGGTGAGCGTGCCGCCGAGGGCGTCAACGAAGCAGATGGGCCTTTTTCAGCGGCCGGCCGGTTAGCGGCTGACTTCGCGGATGAGGTGAGAGAGCTCTGGAATCAAGAGCTTCTCGAGCGCGAGGCGGCACGCGTTGGGCGAGCCGGGCAACGAGACGACGATCCGGCGCGCGTGCACGCCGAGCTGGGCGCGCGACATCATCGCCGCCGCGCCGATCTCCTGATACGAGAGCATCCGGAACAGCTCGCCGAACCCGGGCAGCCGCTTGTCGAGCAGGGCCTCGATCGCCTCGTAGGTCGAATCGCGCGACGCGATGCCCGTGCCGCCGGTCACGATGACGGCCCGCACCGCGTCGTCGGCGCAGGCCTCGCGGATCACGCGCTGGACGTCCTTGGGCTCATCGCGGACGATCGCGGACCCGACGACCTGGTGACCGGCTTCCAGCAAGAGCTTCCGGATCAGCTCGCCACTCGTGTCGGTCTCCGGTGTCTTGGTGTCGGAGACCGTCAGCACCCAGCAGCCGATCGAGCGCGGCGCGGTGGCCTTGTGCTCGAGCGGAGTACTGTCGGGCCGGCTCATCGCCCTCCTCCGGCGGCGCCGTAGGCACGATCGAGAATCTCGACCAGATGCATCACGCGGATGGCGGCGGCCTGATGGGCGCCGAGCCCGGCCTGGATCTGCAGAATGCAGCCCGGGTTCGCCGTCACGACCGCCTCGGCTCCCGTCGCGAGCACGTGGCTGACTTTTCGATGTAAGAGCCGAGTGGCCATCTCGGGCTCGGTGAGGTTGTAGATACCGGCCGAGCCGCAGCACCAGTCCGATTCGGTCAGCTCGGCGACACGGAGCCCCGGAATCTGAGCCAGGAGCTTGCGCGGCTCGCTCTTGATCTTCTGGCCGTGAACCACGTGACACGGATCGTGATACGTGCAGGTCAGCGGCACCGGCGAGAGCGGACCGCGCAGCGGCTCCTGCGCCAGGATCTCCGCGACATCCCGGACGGAGGCCGCGAACCGCGCGGCGCGCTCGGCGTACCCCCGATCGTCGGCGAGCAGATGGCCGTACGCCTTCATGTGGGCGCCGCAGCCGGACGTGTTCACGACGACGGCGTCGGCGCGCGCCGCCTCGAACGCGTCGATCGTCTGCCGCGCCATCGCCACCGCGCGCTCGTGGTCGCCGCCGTGAGCGTTGAGCGCGCCGCAGCATCCCTGGCCCTCGGGCACCACGACCTCGAAGCCGTTCTTCGCGAGCACGCGTGCGGTGGCGCGGTTGTGGGCGCCGAAGATCACGGACTGAACGCAGCCGGTCAGCAGCGCGACCCGCGCGCGGCGCGGGCCCTCGGCCGGCGTCAACGGCGGCGGCGCCGCGCGCTCGGCCTTCGCCGGCACCGGTGGGAGCAGCGCTTCCCAGGCCGGCAAGGTCCCGGGCAGGAGCCGGACGAGACCGGTTTTTCTGACGAGACGCTGCAGTCCGCTCGCCTGATAGAAGCGCGCGCCCGACGCCGCCAGCCCGAGCAGGCGCGGGTGCCCGAGCAAGAGCCCGAAGTTGAGCCAGCGGAAGAGCCGGCGGCCCGGCGTGCCCGGACGGTCGCGCTCGATCTCGGCCTTGGCGGCTTCGATGAGCCGCCCGTACGGCACGCCGGCCGGACACACCGTCTCGCAGGCGCGGCAGTCGAGGCACAGCGAGAGGTGGCGCACCGTCGAGTCGCTGAGCGACATCCGCCCCTCGGCGAGCGACTTGATGATGAAGATACGACCGCGTGGCGAGTCCATCTCGGTTCCGAGCTCCGAGAACGTCGGGCAGTACGCGAGACAGAGCCCGCAATGGACACACTGGTTGACGCCTTCCACCGACAGCCCGTGCAGACTGAGCGGCCCGGTCGCGGCCGGCGGTGATGCGTGAGTCGTCGTGTCCATACGCTGGCCCTCAGATGCCGGCGACGAAGCGGCCGGGGTTCAGGATGTTTCGCGGATCGAGCTGAGCCTTGATGCGCTCCATGATCCGCCCGGCCGCGCCCGGATCATCCCACACCGGGACCTGAGACTTCACCGCGAGCGGCGCCGACTCGAGATTGGCGTGGCCGCCGCCGGCGTGCACGATCTCGCGCCAGTCGGTGAGGACGGCGGCGATCGCGCCGGGGTCCGTGGGCGCCGGATCGGACCCGAGCGCGGCGCGCATGACCCCGACCCCGGCGTGAGCCGCCCATGCACTCTGCAGGCCGCGCCCGCGGGCGATTCCCGCGCCCTGCTCCATGATGTCCGCGACCTGCGTCGGCAGCACCACGAGCGTCATGACCGCGGCCGGCGTGGCGAACGCCCCGCGCGCGGCAGGCCCGAGCCGCGGCCACGCCGCCGCATCCAGCTGCCGCACGTCGCGGCTGCCGAGCGGGCCGGTCAGCCGCGCGAGCTCGGCGCGCTGCCAGTCGACCTGCTCTCGGACGCCGTCGAACCCCACCACGAGCGCGGCGGCCGGCGGGCCGGGCGCTCCGGCCGCCAGGCCCGCACCCCCGACGGCGGCGCCGTCGAGGAGCTCGACGGCGTTCGGGATGAGATCGCTCGACGCGATGGCTTTCACGGCCGCGCCCGCGTCCTTGAGACGATCGAATCGGACGCACACGAGCTCTTCGTGCTCGGCCAGCGGCCGAAGCTTCACCGTCGCCTCGACGATCACGCCGAGCGTGCCGTACGAGCCGATGAAGAGCTTGGGCAGATCGTAGCCGGCCACGTTCTTCACAACCTTGCCGCCGCCCTTCACGACGGAGCCGTCGGCTGTCACGACGGTCACGCCGATCAGGAGGTCACGCGCCGATCCGTAGAGGTGCCGCCGCGGCCCATACGCGTTCGTCGCGATGACGCCGCCGACGCTCGCGCGGTCGCCGTCGGCGGGATCGAGCGACAGCCACTGCCCGCGGCTGCGAAGAGCCGTCTGGAACGCCTCGACGGTCATGCCGGCCTCGACCGTCGCCGTCAGGTCGCCGGGCTCGTGATCCAGAAGCCGCGCCATCCGGCGCAGGCCCAAGATGAGCCCGGCGCCCGCGGTCGGCATGCCGACGCTCGCGGCCGTGCCGCCACCCCACGGCGTGACCGACCGTCCGACCTCGCAGGCCATTGCCATCACCGCGGCGACTTCCTCGATCGACCCGGGAAACACCGCGGCCTCGGGCGTGCGGCCCTCGACGACGTATGGTGAGAGCTCGATGCCGATGAGGACGTTCGCGGGACCGACGGCCGCCCGGAGCTTTTCGAGCAGCGCGTCAGGCAACGGCAGCCGCGACCGCCCGCGCTAGAAGCGCTGGGCGAGGCCCTTTTCTTCGATCGCGTGCGGCCGGTAGGCGACGGGCCCGACCTCGACGCAGGACTTCCTGGTAGGGAAGATCTTGCCCGGGTTGCACAGTCCAGAAGGATTAAAGGCGTTCTTGAGCCGATGCATGAGAGCAAGATCTGCGACGGAAAAAATGAAGGGCATGAAATCGGCCTTCTCGAGGCCGATGCCGTGCTCGCCGGAGATCGAGCCACCAACTTCAGCGCAGACCTTCATGATCTCGGCGCCGGCCGCCACCACGCGCGCCTCTTCGCCCGGCTTGCGCGGATCGTAGAGGATGTTCGGATGAAGATTGCCGTCGCCGGCGTGGAACACGTTGCCGACGCGCAGCCCCGAGGCCGCGACGATCTCGTTCACGCGACGGAGCACGTACGGAAGCTTCGTGCGCGGGATGACGCCGTCCATCACCATGTAGGCTGGCGACACGCGACCGTACGCGCCGAAGGCGGATTTGCGGCCCTTCCAGAGCAGCTGTCGCTCGGCCTCGGTCCGCGCGGTGCGAACCTCGCGCGCGCCCGATTCCCGGCACGCCGCGACGATGTGATCGGCCTGGACGTCCATGCCGACCGCGAGCCCGTCGAGCTCGATGAGCAGCGCCGCGTCGGCGTCCCGTGGATAGCCGCAGTTGAACGCGTCCTCGACCGCCTGGATCGTCAGGTGGTCGATCATCTCCATCGCCGCCGGCACGAGCCCACGGGCGATGATCGCCGACACCGCGGCGGAGGCCTGGTCGATCGCGTCGAAGACCGCGAGCACGGTCTTGACGGCCTGCGGCTTCTTGAGGATGCGGACGACGATCCGCGTGGCGATGCCGAACGTGCCCTCGGAGCCGACGAAGACGCCCGCCAGGTCGTAGCCGCACGACTCGCGCGTCTTGCCGCCGAGCCAGACGATCTCGCCGTCGGGCATGACGACTTCGAGCCCGAGGACGTGATTGGTCGTGACGCCGTACTTCAGGGTGTGCGGGCCGCCAGAGTTGTTGGCGATGTTGCCGCCGATCGTACACGCCTGCTGGCTCGAGGGATCGGGCGCGTAATAGTAGCCGCGCGGGCCGACCTTCCAGGAGAGGTGCAGGTTGACGAGCCCGGGCTCGACGACCGCGATCTGGTTCTCGTAGTCGACCTCGAGCACCTTGTTCATCCGCATCAGCGAGATCACGATGCCGCCCTCGGCCGGCAAGCACCCGCCCGAGAGGCCGGTGCCCGCGCCGCGGGCGACGAACGGAAGGTTCTCGCGATTCGCGAGCTTGACGACCGCCGAGACGTGCTGGGCCGAAGTGGGGAACACGACGAAGTCGGCGAGCGCGCGGAACAGGGTGAGCCCGTCCGACTCGTAGACCATCAGCTCGTCCGGGTCCGAGAGGACGGCGCCCCGGCCGACGATCGTCTCGAGCTCGCGTCGGAGCTCGAGCTTTCTGGAATCCGTCAGGGTGGGCATGGGGTTGACCGAATTATACCTAACCCGTCAGCACGCGCGCCGCTCGCTCGATGGCGGCGGCGTCGATCCCGTAGTGCCGATAGAGATCGGCCCGCGAGCCCGACTGCCCGAAGTCGTCAACGCCGAGCGCCAGCTGGGGCACGCCGAGCGCCGCCCCGACGAACGCGAGCGCGTGCGAGTGGCCGTCGAGCACGGAGACCACGGGCACGCCCTCCTCCTCGGCGCTCACGAGATCCTCGACGTATGGACGCGGTTCGCGGAGGCCGCGATAGAGGCGGTCGGCGCTCGTGACCGCGAACACGCTCGCGAGGACGCCGCGCGCGCGTAGCGCACGAGCGGCCTGGATGGCTTCCGGCACGGTGACCCCGGCGGCGAAGATATTCACCGCGTTCGTGTCGGGATCCCAGCCCGGCTCGCCGCGTGCGTCGACGAGCCGATAGGCGCCGCGCAGGACGTCCGCGCGATACGCCAGGCTCGGCGGCAGCGCGAGCGACTGGTCGATCGGGCGCGTCGAGAGCCTCAGATAGGTCGCCTCGCCTCGGCCGCCGGCGAGCCCCTGGAGGGCATCGAGCAGGATCCATTCGACCTCACGGGCGAATGTCGGCTCCCAGAAGACGATCCCGGGGAGCGCGAGGCCGATCCCCGGCGTGATCACCGACTGATGCGCGCCGCCCTCGGGCGACAGCGTGATGCCCGACGGCGTCGCCGCCACGACGAAGCGCGAGCCCGAATAGAGGGCGTGGTAGAGCGCGTCGAGCCCGCGGGTGACGAACGGATCGTAGAGCGTGCCGATCGGCAGCAAGGTCTCGCCGAGAATCTCGCGCGAGAGGCCGAGAGCACCCAGGAGCAGGAACAGGTTATGCTCGGCGATACCGAGCTCGATGTGCTGGCCGGCCGGTGACTCCTTCCACTGAACGGCCTGTGGCACGTCGGAGAACGGGTTGCGCCGCGCCTCGGGATAGTAGACGCCCTTCCGGTTGATCCACCCCGCCAGGTGCGTGGTGACCGCGACGTCGGCCGACACCGTCACGACGCGATCCGCGAGCGGCAGCCGGCTCAGCGCGCCGAGCACGCGGCCGAACGCCTCCTGGGTCGAGCACTCCGGTGGATAGCTCTCGTCGAGCTCGGCGGGGATCTCGACCCGCGTGGCGCTGGGCACCGGCGGTGCGAACAGCGGCGGCAACGTTCGAACGAGCTCGGCTTCCTCGCTACCGGGCGCGAACCCGTCCCACTCCGCGCCTTCGCCGATGCCGAGCGCTGCGCGCAGCTCGTCGATCTGGCCCTGCGTGAGGAGCATCGTGTGGTTGAGCGGATCGCCGGCGAGCGGGAGCCCCCAGCCCTTGATCGTGTGGGCGAAGATGACCGAGGGTCGGTCGCGCACCTGCCCGGCCGAGTCGAGCGCCTCGCCGAGCAAGCGCAGGTCGTGGCCGCCGAGATCGGCGACGAGCTCGGCGAGCGCCGCGTCGCTCGTGTCGGAGAGCAGCTTATCGAGCGTCCGGTCGATTCCGCCGCCGTCGGTCGCCACGAGCGCCTTGCGCACGGTGCCGGGCGGCAGCCGAAGGAGCCGCTGGTACTCCGTGTTCGGCATGATCTGCAGGCGCTCCCGCAGCCGCTCGCCCCCGCGCTTGCCGAAGAAGCTCTGGAGCTTTCGCCCCCACCGGAGCTCGCTGACCCGCCAGCCGCCGGCCTCGAACATCGCGCGCATCTGGCGCAGCCGGCCGTCGGGGACGACGCGATCCAGCGACTGGCGATTCACGTCCACGATCCAGAGGACGTTCGAGAGCCGCGCCACGACTTCCTCAGCCAGCGCCTCGGCCACGTTGCCCTCGTCGAGCTCGGCGTCGCCGACGATGACGATCACCCGCCCGCGCTGCGCGCCGCCGAAATGATCGACGACGTAGCGCGACGCCAGCGCCCCGAACGTCGCCTGCACCGCACCCAGCCCCATCGATCCCGTCGAGAGGTCGACGACCTCCGCGTTCTTGCGGCGGCTCGGATAGGCCTGGAGCCCGCCGAAGGTCCGCAGCTCGCGCAGGGCGTCGGCCGTGAGGCGGCCGCGCAGGTACTGGATCGCGTAGAACGCGGGCGAGGCGTGGGCCTTGACCGCGACCAGATCCTCCGGGCGAAGCGCGTCGAAGTAGAGCGCGGTCAGCAGGCTGACGATCGAGGACGACGACGCCTGGTGGCCGCCGACCTTCACGCCGTCGAGGTTCGAGCGCAGGGAGTTGGCATGATGCACCATGTAGGTGCCGAGCCACAACACCTTCTTCTGAATCCGGTCGAGGACGTCGAGACGGCTCACCGCGGGTCGAAGGGTAACATGGCGTGGCCGTTGAAGAGCCGCCCCTTCGCGTGTACATTGCGCTCCATGTCGGAACGCACCCGCGATCTTCGGATCGAGAGCTTCCGCCCGCTCTTGCCGCCGGCGATCCTCCTCGAGGAGCAGCCGCTCAACGAGCGCGGCTCCGAGACCGTCACGCGCGCGCGCCGCGACATCAGCCGCATCCTTCGCGGCGAGGACGACCGGCTCGTCGTGATCGTCGGACCGTGCTCGATCCACGACCCAGCCGCCGCGCTCGACTACGGGCGGCGCCTGCGCGCCCTGGCCGACGAGCACACGCGCGATCTCTGCATCGTGATGCGTGTCTATTTCGAGAAGCCGCGCACCACGGTGGGCTGGAAGGGTCTCATCAACGATCCGCACCTCGACGGAAGCTTCGTGATCAACGAGGGCCTCCGGCGGGCGCGTCGGGTGCTGCTCGACCTCGCGGAGTTCGGGCTGCCTTCGGGATGCGAGTTCCTCGATCCGATCTCACCGCAGTTCACCTCGGACCTCGTCTCCTGGGGTGCGATCGGCGCGCGGACGACCGAGAGCCAGGTGCATCGCGAGCTCGCGTCGGGCCTCTCGATGCCGGTCGGCTTCAAGAACGGGACCGACGGCGGCGTCCAGATCGCCATCGATGCCGTGCGCGCCGCCGCGCACCCGCACCAGTTCCTCGGCGTGACCGAGCAGGGGCTCTGCGCGATCGTGGCCACACGCGGCAATCCCGACTGCCACATCATTCTTCGCGGCGGCGCGAGCGGATCGAACTACGACGCGGTGAGCGTGCAGAAGACCGCCGGCGCCCTCGTCGACGCCGGGCTCGCGCCGCGGCTCATGGTCGACACGAGCCACGGCAACAGCGACAAGGACTACCGCCGGCAGCCGGTCGCGGCGCACGATCTCGCGGAGCAGATCGCCCACGGAGAGACCGCGATCTTCGGCGTGATGATGGAGAGCTTCCTCGTCGACGGGCGACAGGATCTGAAAAACCCGGCCGCGCTCCGCTACGGTCAGAGCGTCACCGACGCCTGCATGGGCTGGGAGATGACGGTGCCCGTCCTCGCCGATCTCGCGCGAGCCGTGCGCACCCGCCGGACGACGAGCTAGCGCGGCGGCCCGAGCGCGCGGTCCCGCATTTCCATGGCGATCTCCATTCCCGCGGATCTCACCATCGTCACCCTCCGGAGCGACGGCCGCGAGCTGGCTCAGCGCTGGACGGCGGCATACGCCACCTCGGCCCTGCAGCAGGCGAGCGACCTCCTGAAATCGCGCGCGAACATCGAGTTCCCGCGCGCCTCCTGCGAGCAGGTCGTCGAAGAGATGCCGACGGGAGCGGCGCCCGACACCGTCGACGAGGCGGGGTATCACTTCCTCACCGCGGCGCACAAGGCCGGAAACGGCGTCCGGGTACTGCTGGTCGATCAGGTCTCGCGCGCGGAGCTCGGTGGGCAGTCGCGGCAGCAGACTCGAGTTTGCCTGATCGCCTACGGCTCGGATCTCGGCGCGACGTCCCGGATGATGGCCCACGAGCTCGGCCACCTCCTGGCGCTGCCTCACGTCGACAGCGGCCGGAGATCGGGGCCCGGCCAGGAGAATCAGATCGCGGCCTGGATGCGCAACCTCATGTATTCCGGCGCCCTCAATCCGGCGGCCGAGCTCACGCAGACCCAGGTGCAGGCGGCGCGCTCGTCCCCGCTCGCGCGTCGCTTCGGGGGCCGCTGAGACCACCGACGCCGGCGCGCATCCGATACCGCGCGGGGACGTGACTCGATCTGCGGATGGCTCGGCACGCGCGGCCTCCCGAGCACGTGGCGGTCAGGGCTCGTCGCGACCCAGAGCGAGCGGCGCCTTGAGCGATCGTGAGCCGTCGGCGGCGGTCCACGTGATCGTGCCGCCGCCTTCCGGCGTCAGGGTCACCGTCGATCGGTTGGAGAGCACTGCCTGGATGACGCCATCGCTTGCGGTGGCATCGAACACGCCGCCGCCGAGCCCGGACGAGGAGCGATACATGAGGCGGAGCTCTCCGGATCCGCCCTCTACGAGCGCCACGAGAACCAGCGTGTCCGCGAGCAGGGCCCAACGCGGCCCGAGCAACGCGGCGACCGGGGCGGGAAACGCCGCCGCCTCCCGCACGAAGCTCGGGCGCTGGGCGGCTCGCGGAAGGAGCAGCTCGCGGACGACCAGCCATTCGTCCGTTACCGGGGAACACGTGAAGCGTCCAGCTGGTGGACTGTCTTCGATGAGGAAGTCCGCGAGGCAGAGGCCGTAGCGCAGGGCAAAGCGCCCGGTGACTCCCCCTCCATGTCCGCTGAGGCCGCTCGTCTCGTCGAGCAGGAGGTAGGGCACGCTGCGGCGCGCGAGGATGGCTTGCGCACCCTCCCCCCGTGAGAGATAGCCGAACAGCTCATCGTTCTTCGGGAAGACGACCGCGATCCGGCCGACCTTTGCGCGCCGCAGGGTGCGATCCGTGATCGAAGGATCAAGGGCCCCGGCCGCGCCCGAGGGGCGGACGCCTGGAGCAAACGCGACGACCGCGTCGAGGTCGGGTGACGTGTCGACCGCTTCCAGCGAGACATAGCCTCCGAAGGACTGACCAGCCAGCGCGACCTTGCGGTAGCCGAGCTTTCTCGACGCCGCGGCTTCCTCCAGTGTGCGTTGCACCGTCCGAAACAGTGTGCTGCCGGGCATGGTCTCGGCCGCGTGGTGTCGCTTCAGCATGATCACGTCCCAGCCTCGCGCCTGGAGAAGGCGCAACGCGGGCGGTGCTGGCGCTCTCCACGAGTGGGTCGAGCCGGAGATCCCGTGGTTCCAGATCACGATCCCGACGGCACGCTCCGGGCCCTTCAGAGGGAGATCGCAGAACGCGCGCTCGAGCCAAAAGAATCTGTTCCCCGGTTCCTGGTTGCACGTGAGCTCGCCGGGCTGGCCGGACCTCGCCAGCGGGGCCAGCAGGACCAGCACGGCGACGAACGTGCCCGCGAGCGTGAATGCCGCGAGCCTCGATGAGCGGTGACCGGCCACGCCGGTTACTGTCCGCGAAAGGTGGGCTTGCGATGCTCGAGCATCGCCCGGACGCCTTCGCGCGCGTCCGCGCTGGCGCGCGCGCGCCGGGCGATCTCGTCCAGATCCTTGTGCTCCACTCGCTCGCGCAGCGATAGCGCGCGTCGGATCGTCGACTTCATCCCCGCGAGCGAGAGCGGCGCGTTCCCGGCGATCGTCTTCGCCAGATCGTAGGTCGCGCGCTCCAGGTCGGCGGCCGGGACGACCGTGTGCACCATCCCCATCTCGTAGGCGCGCCCGGCGTCGACCGGCTGACCGGTGAGGAGGATCTGCCGTGTGAAGGCCGGGCCGATGATCTCGACGAGCTTCTGGCCGAGCGCGAAGGGCACGACGAGGCCGATCCGGGCCAGCGGCATCGCGAAGCGCGCCACGTCGGCGGCGACGCGGAAATCACAGTGCAGCGCCAGCTCGCACCCACCCGCGTAGGCCGCGCCGTGGACCATCGCGATCGTCGGATGGCGTGAGGCTTCGATCTGCTGGAACAGCGCAATCACGTCGGCCTCGGGCTCGAGCCCGTCGTCCTGTCGCCGGCTCATCTCATTGAGATCTCGGCCCGAGCAGAACGCCTGGCCGGCGCCCCGGATCACGACCGCCCGGACGCTCGTATCGCTCTCGAGCGCGTCGAAGCGATGGGCCAACGCTTCCATGAGCGCGGTATTCAGCGCATTCCGGCGCTCGGGGCGATTGAGCGTGATCGTCGCGATGGAGTCGGCGACCGCGTACAGGATTTCGTCGGCCATGGCGGTGCCCTCGGGTCTAGCGGAAGAGCGAGCGCGCGATCACCATGCGGTGGACCTCGGACGGCCCCTCGCCGATGCGGCGCACGCGCGCTTCGCGGTACCAGCGCTCGAGCGGGAATTCCTTCGAGACGCCGTAGGCGCCGTGGATCTGCACGGCGGAATCGATGACGCGCCCGAGCACCTCGCTCGAGTAGAGCTTGGCGATCGAGGCCTCGACCCGCGCGTCCTCACCGCGGTCGGCCTTCCAGGCGCCCTCCCAGATGATCCAGCGGCACGCGCGCAGCTCGACCTCGGCGTCGGCGAGCATCCACTGGATGGCCTGGCGCTGGGAGAGCGGCGCGCCGAAGGTCGAGCGCTGCTTGGCATGCGCGATCGCCATGCGATGCGCGGCAACGGCCACGCCCAGGTTGCACGCCGAGTACGGGAAGCGGTTCTTCACGAGCAGATCGAAGGCGAGGTCGAGCCCCTGCCCCTCGGCGCCGACGAGGTTCTCGGCGGGAACTTCGCAGTCTTCCAAGGTCACGTCGTTCGGGATCGCCGAGGTCCTGATGACCTTGATGGGCTTCGCGGTGAAGCCCGGCGTGCCCCGCTCGAGGATGAAGCACGAGATGCCGCCGCGGCCTTTCGCCTTGTCGGTGCGCGCCCACACCAGGCCCCACGGCGCGTCGTGGGCGCGCGAGGTGAACACCTTGCGCCCGTTCAGCACCCACCGGTCGCCGCGCTTCTCGGCGCGGGTTTGGATCGCGCCGGCGGGATCGGAGCCGCCCGAGGGCTCGGTGATGGCGAAGAACGTCTTCAGGCCGTCGCGAATGGTCGGGACCGCGTACTTGGCGATCTGCTCCTTGCTGCCGGCCCAGATCGCGGGAGGGGGATAGCGCCCGAAGACGCCGCAGCCCGGATTGTAGAGACCCATCCGGTGCTGCGACATCTCCTCGAGCGCCACGCACATCGAGAACGTGTCGAGGCCGCCGCCCCCGTACTGCTCGGGGGCGCCCAGCGCCCAGAGCCCTGCGGCCTTCGTCTTGGCCGCGATCTTCTGGTAGTCGTCGTCCGGAAGCTCCGGCGCGTCGGGATCAATCCGCTGCTCGACCGGGATGACCTCGTCGCGGATGACCCGTCGGAGCTGCTCGCGTAGGGCGAGCAGCTCGTCCGGCAGCCGGAACCCGGGAAAGTTCAGCTCAGACCCTCACTGGGCGATAGGTCGGCGTCCTCCACTCCGGGAAGCGCGCGTCGACGCCGCGCACGATGTCCATGTAGGCCCGCGTGAGGCGCGCCGTGATCGGGCCGACCTTGCCGTCGCCGACGGGGAACTTGTCGATCGACAGGATCGGCGTGATCTCGTAGCCGCTGCCGCAGAAGAACGCCTCGTCGGCCACGTAGAGCTCGGTGCGATCGATCTCGCGCTCGACCACGCCCATGCCGAGGAGCTCGGGGCAGATCGAGTCCATCAACGTCGTCCGCGTGATGCTCTCGAGGATGTCCGCGGTGATCGGCGGCGTGACGAGCCGGCCCTTGCGCACCATGAAGAACGTCGCGCCGGTGCCCTCGGCGACGTGGCCTTCCTTGTTGAGGAGAATCGGCTGATCGTAGCCGTCGGCGTTCGCCTGCAAGGTCGCCAGCCGGCCGTTCTGGTAGTTGGCGCCGCACTTCAGGCGGATCGGGATCGCGTTGTCCGACGTGCGCGCCCACGAGCTCACGCAGCACTTGAGCCCTTGGCCTTCCTCGACGCGCGGCCGGCGCCGCGGATTGATGTAGATCCCGGTCGGCGTGGTGGCGTTGAGCCCGGTGCCGGTGACGTAGGCGCACATGTGCATGTGGATGTCTTCGCGGACCTCGTTTCCGGAAAGCACCTGGCGCACGGCCTCGTAGAGGTCGAGATCGCTGTAAGGAATCGTGAACCGCATCATCTTCATCGACTCCCGGAAGCGCTGGAAGTGCTCGGGCAGACGGAAGGAGTACACCTCGTCGTCGGCCGCGTTCCAATAAGCGCGGAGCCCTTCGAACACGTTGGTCGCGTAGAAGACGGCGGCGCTGTTGACGGGCAGGACGGCCTGCGCCGGGGGCACGAGCTTGCCGTTCATCCAGATGTTGAGCTCTTTCATGTGGCCGGGCTCCTTTGGTAGTCGGATGCAGGGAGGATACAGGATCAGGGCGTCCGGCGAAACTACCCGCGCTCCGGGGGCTCCGGAACCCGACCATTCTGGATCCTGGGTGGCATCCTGGTTGCAATTCGCAGATGCTCTGAAGATATGAACAATGGGTTTGTGAACACCTTGGCCCGGTGCCGAGACGGGGCCTCTGGGCCGATCCGGACGTGGTACAGAATCATCGTCCACGGCCGGCCGGCGTGTACGCAGACACACGCCTCCAGATCTATTTTCATCCGGACGACGCCGGCCGCAACATCCTGCTCGCCGATCCCTTCGTGCACTTCGAGAGCCCGCAGCATGCGGCGGCGGCCGGATACCGGCCCTCGATGGACTACGCCGCGTTCGTTCGAAGAGAGCAGCGGTTTCTGACCGGGAGCCCATTGCGGGTGACAACCGGCTCGCCCGTAGGAGGTGCCCGCACCGGATCGCCCGGTACCCCCGGGTTGCCCCGGCCGCCCGGGTCCTTCAAGGCTCCCGGGGCTTCGGGGTCGTCCCCGATAATCGTCGAGAGCGCTCCCCCGTCTGCGTACGGCTTCAAGCCCGGAGGCTCCTCGCTCAGCCCGTACGCGCCGCGGCCCTAGCGCCGCTGGTAGAGGCAGTCCCCGACCTCGATCGACGATACGTTCTCGCCGCCGGTGGTGAGTGTCCTCGTGCGGCTACCTGTCGCCGATGATCTCGTCGATGAGGCCGTAGTCGAGCGCTTCCCGCGCGGCGAGGTAACGCCCGCGCCGCATATCTTCTGCGATCTCCTCGGCGGGCCGGCCCGTGCGCCGGGCCAGGCGCCCGTAGAGCTTCCACAAGAGCTCCTGTTGCTGACCACTCTGCGCGGCGATCTCCTCCGGGGTGCCGGTGAACCGCGCCTTTGGCTGGGCGAGGTGGAAGCGCGCATGCGGCGTGGCGGTGCGGTGATCCGCGGTCGCGACCACGGCGACGACCAGGCCGCCGATCTGACCCCGGCAATGGACGTGGAGCGCCGAGCGCAGAGTGTCGGCGGTGTCGATCAGGACGAACGCCGCCCCGAGCTCGCCGTCAGGGCTGTTCACGTGAAGCTCGATGGGCCGGCTCCCGCCGGCGTCCAGCGCCAGCAGAGCGGCCGCCGCCTTCGCCGCCACGGAATCGTCGAGCCGACCCGAGACGAGCACGATGCGGCGCTCGAAGAGCTGCTCATGCAGCCAGTCCCCGCGGCTCATGCCCCGAGCGTACAACCGGGGGACGCCGCCCTGGTGGGCGACGCCGACCGAAAACAGGCTCAATCACGCCGCTCCGGAGCCAGGCCCGCGATGAGCGCCGTCAGCTCGAGAGGATCGACCGGCTTGGCGATGTGTGTGTGAAAGCCGGCTTCGAGCGCGAGGGCTCGGTCCTCGGACCGCGCATACGCGGTCAGCGCCAGGGCACGGACCTGACCCCCCTCGCCGGCACCGAGCGCCCGTACCTTGCGAATCAGGACGTATCCGTCGTCGCCGGGCATCCCGATGTCGCTGACCAGCACATCCGGCCGCCAGCGTCGCAAGGTCTCGAGTGCTTCATCGGCCGAGCCCGCCACGATGACGTCCGCTCCGGCCTGGCCCAGAATCTGCGCGAGGAGGTCGCGTGCATCGGCCTCGTCGTCCACGACCAGGATCCGTCGCCCGGCGAGATTGATCAGGCGAGAGGAGGCGCTCTCGAGCCTTCGGTAGACCGTTGCGGTTTTCGGGGCCGGGTGAACGTCGTCGATGGGGAGTGGGAGCTCGACCACCAACGTCGCTCCCCGGCCTTCCCCCTCGCTCTCGGCCCACACGTTGCCCTCATGGAGCTTCACGATATGGCGCACGATCGCGAGGCCGAGCCCCAGGCCGCCATGCTGTCTCGTCCGCTCGTCCTGTCGGAAGCGGTCGAAGATGTGCGGCAGAAGCTCGGGGCTGATGCCCCGACCGGTGTCGCGGACCGTGAGGCGTGCGTGCGCGCCGGCCCTCTCCAGACGGAGGTCGATGCGTCCTCGGTTGGGGGTGAACTTGATCGCATTGGCGAGGAGATTCCACACCACCTGCTGGAGGCGGCCAGGGTCGCCCGCGACCGACCCGGCCGACGGATCGAGCACGGCTTTGAGGCCGATGCTCTTCGCGTCCGCAAGACCCTGGACGGCCTCGATCGCCGACTCGATGACGGCGACGAGGTCAACCGGGCCCACCTCGAGCCGAAGCTTGCCGGCTATGATCCCGGATACATCCAGAAGGTCGTCGATGAGCTGGGCCAGGAGCTTCGTGTTCCGCTCGATCACCGGCAGGGCGCGGGCGGATGTCGCGTCGTCCAGCCTGCCGGTGGTGAGAAGCCGTACCCAGCCGAGCATGGCGGTCAAAGGCGTGCGCAGCTCGTGCGAGACGATGGCGAGGAACCGGTCCTTGGCCTGGTCCGCGTCACGGAGCTCGCGCCGCGAATCCTCGAGGTCGTGAAGAACCTGTTCATAGGCCCGCATGTCGCGGAGGATGCCGATCGCTCCGATGACGTTGCCGTAGGCGTCCCGTAGGGCCGAAGCGTTCAAGGTCGTCGAGATGACCTCGCCCGAGGCGCTCCGCGGGTGGAGCCGCACGTTTCGGCTCACGCCGTGCTCGACCACCTCCCTGAGGGCGGCGACGAACTCGCGCGTCTCGTCGGCGCCGAGGAACCGGGACACGGACTGCTCGACGACCTCGTCCTGCCGGAAGCCGAGGAGGTGCGACACGGCGTCATTGGCTTGTAGGATCTTCCCTTCGAGGTCGGACACGAAGACCGGATCCGGCGCGTTCTTGATGAGGCTCTCGGCGTAGGCGCGCGCTTTGTCCAGCTCTCGCATGTCGCGCAGGATACCGATGGCGCCGATGACCCTGCCGTCCGTGTCCCTCAACGCCGAGGCATTCAGCGTGGTCGGGATGACGGCGCCGGATGCGCTGCGGGGGTGGAGCCTCGCATTCCGCGTCACGCCCCGGTCCACGACCTCGCGGAGCGCGACCATGAACTCCCACGTCTCCTCCGGCGAGATGATCCGGGAGAGAGATTGCTCGATCAGCTCGTCCGGACGGAACCCGAGGAGGGAGAACACGGCATCGTTCGCCTGGTGGATCTTTCCCTCGAGATCCGACACGAACACCGGATCCGGCGCGTTCTTGATGAGGCTCTCGGCGTAGGCGCGGGCCTGATCGAGCTCCCTCATGTCGCGCAGGATGCCGATGGCTCCAATGATGCTGCCGTCCGTATCTCGCAAGGCCGACGCGTTGAGCGTGGTGGGGATCATCTCTCCCGACGCGCTGCGCGGCTGGAGCCTGACGTTGCGCGTGACGTCCCGCTCGACCACCTCGCGGAGGGCCACCACGAACTCCCGCGCCTCGTCCTGACCGAGGAACCGGGAGATCGATTGCTCGAGCACCTCGTCACGGCGCAGACCCAGCAAGCGTGAGACCGCCTCGTTCGCCTCGAGGATCTTGCCCTCCAGATCGCAGACGAAGACCGGATCCGGAGCATTCGCGATGATGATTTCCGCCGCGAGGGTCGGTCTGGCTGTGAGCACAGCAACGGGTGAGACGGCTTCAGGCATCTCGCTCCCCTTCAGCCGGTTGTCCGACCCAAGCGGCGCCTCGGACTTCTCGGATTGCAGGCCGTCCTCGACATTGGAACTCGATGGCGATGGCCGCCAGCCTGCGCCCGGCCTCTCCAAGCTGTGTCCTGAGGCTCGATTGTTTCGCTCGAAACGGCTGGCTGTCTATCAGGTGATTACCTTTGGGGGCCATCGGGATATCGACTAGGCGATGGTTGGCGGCGGCACGCCACAAAAAGCCGTAATGGGCTGATAATCTGGGCGCGATGGCGACGGTGGTGGAGCTCCAGGGGGCGAGGAAGCGGTTTGGCCAGGTCGAGGCGCTGAAAGGCGTCGATCTCACGATCGGCGCCGGCGAGCTGGTGGCGCTGCTCGGGCCCAACGGGGCGGGAAAGACGACGTCGATCGCCCTGATGCTCGGTCTGCGGCGCCCGACCGCCGGCCAGGCGCTCCTCTTCGGCCTCGATCCCAACGACCGGCGCGCCCGGAGCCGATGCGGGGTGATGCTCCAGGAGTCCGGAACGACGGGCATGCTCACCGTCCGGGAGATCGTGGACCTGTTCCGCGCCTACTATCCGTCGCCGCTGCCGGCCGCCCGTGCGATCGCCCTGGCCGGGCTCGACGCCAAGGCCGGCGCCAGAGCCGGCACGCTCTCCGGGGGAGAGCGCCAGCGGCTCTACTTCGCGCTCGCCGTCTGCGGCGACCCCGAAGCGCTCTTCCTCGACGAGCCGACCGTCGGGATGGACGTCGAGACTCGCCGCGGCGTGCTCGAGAGCATCCGCTCGCTCTCCGCCGCCGGCAAGACGATTGTGCTCACCACCCACTATCTGGAGGAGGCCGATCAGCTGGCGCATCGCATCGTCGTCATCGATCGCGGCGTCGTGATCGCCGACGCGACACCGCGCGAGATCAAGGCGCGGATCCCGAGCAAGCGCGTCAACTTCAGACCCGAGACGGCGGTCGGCGACGCGATTTTTCAGGGGCTCCCCGTCCAGAATCTCGAGATCGCCGACCACCGGGTGCATCTGCTCAGCAACGAACCCGAGGTGGTGCTCCGAGCGCTCTTCGAGCGTGGCGTGGTCGTGCGCGACCTCGAGGTCACTGGCGCCGACCTCGAGGAGGCGTTCCTCAGCTTGACGAGGCGCCCATGACGACTCCTGCGGCCGCGCCGTTGCTGAAGATGCTCCTCGCCCAGACCAGGAGCGAGCTCCTGATTCGCTGGCGGGTTCCCGCCTTCAGCGTCACCAATCTCGTCTTGCCGATCGTGTTCTTCATCTTCTTCGGCCTGCCGATCGCGCATCTCCGGAGGGGAGACGGCGTGAGCCTCGGCGCGTACCTCCTGGCCTCGTTCGGCGCATACGCGGTCGGCAACGTCATGGTCTATGGCTTCGGGATCGGCGTCGCCAACGAGCGCGGGATGAAGATCGACCGCCTGATGCGGGCGAGCCCGCTGCCGCCGTACGTGTTCATGCTGGCCAAGGTGCTGACCGCGCTGCTGTTCGCCCTCTTGGCCCTGGTCCTGCTGATCAGCTTCGGGATCGTCGCGGGCGGAATCCGCGAGACGCCGGCCGTGTGGGCGACGATCATCACCCGGCTGCTCGCCGGCTCACTGCCCTTCATCGGGCTGGGCTTCGCGATCGGCTACTGGTCCGGGCCCAACGCGGCACCGGCGGTCGCGAACCTGATCTACCTGCCGCTGTCCTTCGCCTCCGGGCTCTTCGTCCCGCTCAGCCAGCTCCCGGATTTCGTCCAGAGGCTCGCGCCCTACCTGCCGAGCTACCACTACGCGCAGCTCGCGTGGAGCGCGCTCGGCGCCGGACACGAGTCGCTCGGCGTGAGCTTGCTGTGGCTCGGGGGCTACTCGGCGCTCTTCCTCGCGCTCGCCGTGAGATTCTATCGTCGCGAGGAGCGCGCGAAGTTCGCGTAGCGCGGCGCGCGCCCCCTTTGATCCGAGCGCCGGCTTCGCCGGCGCAACGAATCGCAGCGATGTCCGCCAGGTGTGACCGGTGGGGGGTGTCGGGGGTAGCGGCGCCGCTCCCCCCCGACGTCCAGCTAATGTTAGTTGACCTTGCGCTCGCGCCCGGCCCAGTAGGGCTCGCGGAGCTTGAACTTCTGGAGCTTGCCGGTGGCCGTGCGGGCGAGCGCGTCGCGCAGCTCGACCGACGTCGGGCACTTGTAGTGCGCCATGCGCGAGCGACAGAACGCGATCAGGTCCGCCGCGCTCGCCTGCGTGCCCGCGCGTAGCACCACCAGCGCCTTGATGGTCTCGCCCCACTTCTCGTCCGGAACGCCGATCACCGCGGCCTCGGCCACGGCCGGGTGCTGGTAGAGGCAGTCCTCGACCTCGATCGAGGAGACGTTCTCGCCGCCGGTGATGATCACGTCCTTCTTCCGATCGGCGATCACGACGTACGCGTCCTCGGTGTGGCCGCCGTCGCCGGTGTGGAACCAGCCGTCGGCCAGCGCCTTGGCCGTCTCCTCGGGCTGGTTCCAGTAGCCCTCGAAGACGTTGTTGGTGCGCGTGAGGATCTCGCCGTTCTCGTCGACCGCCATGCGCACGCCGACCGCGGGCACCCCGGCGCGCGACAGCCGCCGGGCGCGTTCGCTCCGCTCGATCCCCTCCCACTCCTGGGGCGCGCGGTTGATCGTGAGCAACGGCGAGGTCTCGGTGAGGCCGTAGATCTGGATGAACTCCCAGCCCAGCTCGGCCTCGATGCGCTCGATCGTCTTCGACGGCGGCGGGGCTCCGGCGACTACGACGCGCACGCGCCGGGCGCCCGGAACGTTCTCGCCGCGCTGGCCTCGCGCCGCGGCGGCGTCGAGCACCGCGGCGATCACCGCCGGCGCGCAGTTGAAGAGCGTCACGCCGTGGGCGTCGACGCGGCGCAGGATCTCCTCGCCGTCGATCTTGCGGATGATCACCTGGCGCGCGCCGATCGCGGTCACCGCGTAGGGCATGCCCCAGCCGTTGCAGTGAAACGTTGGCAGGGTGTGCAGATAGACGTCACGATCGGAGAGACCCAGGTGCCAGCCGAACGTGACCGCGTTGAGCCAGCAGCCTCGGTGGGTCAGCTGGACCCCCTTGGGCCGCGCGGTCGTGCCCGACGTGTAGTTGATCGACACCGTGGCGTTTTCGTCGGTCACCCGACCCCGCGGCGCGGCATTCTTCCGGAGGAAGAGCTGCTGGTCCGTCGCGGTGCCGAGCACGAAGCGATGCTTGACCTTCAGCTCCTGGAGCGACTCGTCGAGCTCTGGATCGATCAGCGCGACGGTGGAGCCGGAGTGCTCCACGATGTACCGGACCTCCTCGGCATTCAGCCGGAAGTTCACCGGAACGATGACGCGCCCGAAGACGCTCACACCGAACAGGCTCACCAGGAAGCGCGCGGCGTTGGGCGAGACGATCGCGACCCGCTCGCCCTCGCCCACACCCAGATCGTCGAGCGCGGCGGCCAGGCTGCGCGACATCGCCGCGAACCGGGCGTAGGTGATGCGGCCCAGACCGCCGCCGGGCGGGTTGGGCTCGTCGACGATCGCCTCGCGATCGCCGTAGACGTGCTCGGCGCGCTCCAGGAAATCAGCCAGGGTGAGGGGCACGATCATGGTGATTGCTCCCGGCCTTCGGGGCCGTACGGCTCAGGCAAGACGGCGGCGGATCGCCGCGAGGATGTCCGCGTACTCTTCCGGGCTCGGCAGACGAGGCGGATGATTCGTCTCCCAGGTCGGCCCCTTCGGATTCGGATCCCACTCGTAGCGCGGGAAGAGGTGCCAGTGCAAATGGCCGACCGTGTTGCCGAGCACCTCGTAGTTCATCTTGCGCGGGTGGAATGCGGTGGCGATCGCCTTCGCGACCGCCACCATGTCCTGGAAGTATTGCGTGCTCTGACGCTCGGGGAGCTCGTAGAGCTCGATGGCGTGCGTCTTCGACACGACCATCGTGTAGCCCTTGTAGTACTGGTCGGGCGCCAGGAGCGCGATCGACGCCGGCAGGTCCCGCACTTTCCTGAGCACCTGCCCGGCTTCTCTCGCCGGGCACGTGTCCGCTCGCTCGAGCGCCGCGACGACCGTACAGAAGACGCAGCCGGCTTCGCTCACTTGGCCTTGGCTGCCCAGTCCGCGTGATACTCGATGCCGAGCTGCTTCATCTCTGCGAGCTTCTCGCCCCACGCGGCCTTCTGCTTGTCCGGTCCCCGCCGCTCGGTGATCTTGTCCCACTCCTTGGCGGCCGAGTCGAGCGCGTCCTTCGGGGCCTTGCGCTTGGCCAGCGCCTCGGTGATCTCGAACGAGAGCTTGCGCTGGTACTCGTCGGCGGCCGGGATGACCGGATCCGGGACGAGATACGGGAAGCTCTGCTGGATGGCGTCGAGATACTTGTCGGCGTCCGGGAACAGCTTGCGGAATTTTTCCGAGCGGAGATGGCTCACCCGCCAGGGGTCCATGATCGTCTTGGCGTCCATCACGATCTTGAGGCTCTGATCGGGGTTCGAGATGAACTCGAGGACCTTCATCGTGACTTCTTTCTTCTTCGAGTACTTCGACACGGCCATGCCACGGCCGGGCGTGATGGCCGGGCGATTGACGATCTTACCGTCGATGTCGGCGCCGGGCACCAGGCCGAAGCCGGCCTTGCCGACGATCACGGACTCGGCGGGATTGCCCACGCGCTTGCCGGTCGAGGTCCACGAATAGAGCAGCGGGACCTCGCCCTTGACCAGCATGGTCTTCGGCTCCTCGGACTCGAAGAGGAGCACGCCCGGGGGATAGTACGGCATCGTCCTGACCATCTCCTCGAGCGCGCGCACGCCCGCCGTGGTGTTGATGAGCGGCTTCATGTTCGCGTCGAAGTAGTTCCCGCCGTAGGAGAAGAACCGCGAGCGCCACCAGTGATACGAGTAGCCGCTGCCGGACGGCTTGTACGAGGCGCCGGCGCCGAAGAGCTTCGCCTGGGTGCCGTCCCAGCCCCAGCCGTGGAAGAACTCGGCGGCGTCGTCCCACTGCTTCCACGTCTTCGGCGGCTGCAGATCGTACTTGTACTTGGCCTTGAACTTCGCCTTGTTCTCCGCGCGCTCGAAGGCGGGTTTATTCCAGTACATGATGTGGATGTCGCCGTCGTACGGCATGCTGACCAGCTTGCCCTGGTAGCGCAGCATCACTTTGGCGAATACCGGGACGATGTCGTCCATCGCGAAGTCGAGCTTCAGCTTCTCGATCCAGGGCTCGAGCGGCTCGAAGTGCCGGCCGTAGTCGGGCATGTTCGAGGGCCCGAACATCACGAGATCCCACGGGCTCCCGCCGCCGTTGAACTCGAGCAGCGTCTTGGCGACGAAGGCATCAGCGGGGATGACCTCGGTCTCGAGCTTGACGCCGAGCTTGTCGTACAGGTCCTGCTCGATCAGCGTGAGCGAGTACTTCACGAACTCCGCGTTCACCACTGCGCGAACCGTCTGTCCTTCGTACGGCCGCGCGGCCGGCGCGCGGTCGGGCCACGTCAGCCAGCCGATCGTGACGAAGCCACCGAGCAGCACGGCGACCGAGGTCGCGGACCAGAACCGTCTCATGGGGATCTCCCTTGTCTTCGTGTCTTCAGCCCTTCGTCCCGCCGAGCGCCAGGCCCTTGACCAGATAGCGCTGGAGCATGAAGGCGACCGCGAACGCGGGCAGGACGCCGAGCACGACCGAGGCCGACGCCTCGCCATAGAACATGTCCGTGCCGCCTGACGTGAACGAGGTCACCAGGACCATCATGGTCTTGGTCTCGATACCGGTGAGCACGATCGCGAACAGAAACTCGTTCCAGGTGGCGATGAACGCGAACAGCGCGACGACGGCCATGCCCGGCGCGATGATCGGCACGACCACCTGAACCAGCGCTCGCAGGCGCGAGCAGCCGTCGATCATCGCCGCTTCCTCGATCTCCACGGGAAAATCGCGGAGAAAGCCCACGAGCAGCCACACCGCGAACGGGATGTAGAGCACGGTGTAGATGACGATCAGCGCCAGGTAGTTGTTGGTGATCCCGAGCAGCTTGTACACGATGTAGATCGGGATGATCAGCGCGATGGCCGGCAGCATTCTCAGGACCAGCAGGAAGATCGACAGGAGCCCGCCGCCGAAGCGCCAGCGGGCGATCGAGTACGCCGTGGGCAAGCTGACCACCAGCGCGGAGATCATGCTGAGCGTCGAGAGCACCAGGCTGTTCATGAAGTACCGCGCCCCGCTCGACCGCGTGAACAGCGCCACGTAATGCTTGAGCGACGGCTCGGCCGGGATCCAGACCGGCGGGAACGCGAAAAAGTCCTCGTTGCCCTTGAGCGACGTGGTCACGATCCAGAAGAAGGGGCCCAGGAAGAACACGAGCGCCGCGAAGAGCCCGAGGTAGGTCATCACGTGGCCGACGCGCTGCCACACGCGGTGGCGCTTGGCCCGCCGGGCACCGACGGCGCTGCGCTCGAGCGCGATCGCCATCAGGCGGCCGCCCGGGTTTCCCGGACCCGCTGGATCCACATGAAGACGAGCGTCAGGAGCAGCACGCCACCGACGATCACGTAGGAGAGCGCCGCGGCGTAGCTCATGCGGAAGTCCTTGAAGCCCATCAGATACGTCGTGAACGCGACCGTCTCGGTGCTCCCACCGGGCCCGCCGTAGGTCAGCACGAAGATCAGCCCGAACAGCTTGGTCAGGTCGATGAGCCGGATCATCACGCCGACCGCCATCGTGAACTTGAGCAGCGGCAAGGTGATCGACCAGAAGCGCTGCCAAGGGCCAGCGCCGTCGGCCCTGGCCGCCTCGTAGAGCTCGGTCGGGATCGACTGCAGCCCGGCCAGCAGGACCAGCATCATGAACGGCGTGTTGTGCCAGACCTCGACCAGCACGACGGCGATGATCGACACCAGGGGCGACGAGAACCAGTCGAAGTAGACGTCGAGGATTCCGAGCTGCCGCCCGAGATTGTTGATGGCCCCGTACTTGACCCCGTACATCATCCGCCACGCCATCGCCGCCATCACCGGCGAGACCATCGACGGGATGACCAGGAGCGCGGTGATGATAGGCCGCCCGCGGAGCACGCGGCTCAGGAGGAGCGCGATCCCGAGCCCCAGCAAGAGCTCGAGGATCAGCGACGGGGCGATGAGCAGCGCGGTGTTCCAGACCGAGCCCATGAAGCGCTCGTCTCTGAAGAGCGCCTCCGCGTAGTTCTTCGCGCCGACGAATTCGTACTCGGGGCCGACCGAGAGGTCGAAGTTCTGGAACGACAGGTAGAACGAGTAGGCGAGCGGGAAAACGATGACAAACGCGATCAGGGCCATCGACGGCGAGGCGAAGGCCAGGGGTTCCCACTGTTTGCGCTTGAGACCCAGCGCCGGGATGCGCATGGTGCCGGAAGCAGACCACGCCGCTGCCGGGCCTGTCAAGGCGCGACCAACCGCGGTAGGATCGCTCGCCTGAGGAGGGCCGCCCATGCCGCGTCGTACCGCCATCCACGCCGGTCACGTGATCGCCTTCGACGGCCGCGGACACCGCCTGCTGCGGGACGGCATCGTCATCGTCGACGGCGACCGTATCGTCTCGGTCGGCCCGCGAAGTGCCGCGCCCGTCGGGGCCGACCTCGAGACCATCGACGCCCGCGACTCGATCCTGACGCCCGGGCTCATCTCGACGCACGCCCACATCGGCGGCTCGCCGCTCGACCGCTCGTTCCTCGAGGACCGCGGCAACCCGCAATTCTTCTACTCCGGCCTCTTCGAGCTCTTGCCGGTCCGCGGCGCGGCGCAGGACGAGGAAGCCACGCGGGCGTGCGTCGACTTCTCGATGGCCGAGCTGCTTCGCGGCGGCGTGACGACGGTGATGGAGATCGGCGGCGCCAGCGAGTACGTCGTCGCACGCGCCGCGGACTTCGGCCTGCGCGTGTACGTGGGCCTCGCCTTCCGCTCCGGCCGCTGGCTCACGCGCGACGGCCGGAGGGTCGAGTGGGAGTGGGACGAGGAGCAAGGCCGCCAGGGCCTCGCCCGGGCGATCGAGCTCCACAAGCGGCACGACGGCGCCCACGGTGACCTCGTCCGCTGCTTTTTCTCGCCGGCTCAGGTCGACACGTGCACGCCCGACCTGCTGCAGGCGTCCAAGCGCGCCGCCGACGAGCGCCAGCGGCCCTGGCAGCTTCACACCTCGCAGTCCGTCGTCGAGTTCAACGAGATGCTGGGCCGCCACGGCAAGACGCCGGTCGCGTGGTTGCGCGATCTCGGCGTGCTCGGCCCCAGCGCGATCCTCGGCCACGCCATCGTCATCGGAGGCTCGTCCTGGACCAACTACCCGGCCGGCGACGTCGCGGTCATGGCCGACGCGGGGTGCTCCGTCGCTCATGCGGTCTGGGTCTTCGCGCGACGTGGCGTCGTGATGGAGTCCTTCGCCGGCTACCGGCGTGCCGGCGTGAACATGTCGCTCGGCACCGATACGAATCCGCAGAGCGTGATCGAGGCGATGCGCTGGGCGGCGGTCGTGTCGAAGATCGTCGAGCGCAACACCGAGGCGACGACCGCCGCCCACGTCTTCGACGCCGCGACCCTCGGCGGCGCCAGGGCGCTCGGGCGCGACGACCTCGGCCGCATCGCGCCCGGCGCCAAGGCCGATCTCGTTCTATGGAAGGGCGCCTCCTGGGGCATGACGCCGCTGCGCGATCCGGTGAAGAACATCGTGTACAACGCGACCGCCGAGGACGTCGATCGCGTGTGGGTCAACGGCCGCCTCGTGGTCGACGGCGGGCGAGTGCGGGCGGCCGACGAGCGCGCCATCTTCGCGGCGCTCCAGGCCGGGGGTGAGCGCATGTGGCCGCGGATGGGCCCGTTCGACTGGGCGGGTCGGGATGCGGACGCACTCTCCCCCCAAACGTATCCATCCTGGTAGCAGGTCGCGGAGAAGGGCCCATCCGCTTCGTTGGCGACCTCGGCCCTCCCTGCGGCGTATGCGGCATACGCCTCAGTCGGGCCTCGGCCGCCGCCTCGCGGCTGGACCCTTCTCCGCGACCTGTTCAACCCCAGCGGAGCCGCTGTTACTTGGCCACGAGCTTCAGGTCCTCGTAGGGGCTCGAGTAGGCGTGGCTCGTGATCAAGGTCAGGCCTGATTCGGCCACGCGGGGGCCGTGGCCGTTGATGAACGCGAGCTCCCAGATCGGCGCGATCATCGATTTCTCGTGGATGAGCTGCTGGATCCTGTGGAGGACGACCTCACGTTTCTTGGGATCCATCTCGCTCGCCTGCTCGGCGATGAGCCCCTCGATGTCGGGATACGTCCCGTAGGTGAACGTGCCCCCGGCCGCCACGAAGGCGTCGAGCCGGGTGGCGGCGTTGCCGAACGCGCCGCTCGCGGTCTGGATGATGTTCTTCAGCTTCTTCTGACTGTTCTGCTGAATGAACGCGGCGCGCTCGAGCGGACGCAGCTGCGTCCGGATGCCGACCGTCTGCAGGTAGTTGACGACGCCCTCGCCCAGGTTCGCGTAGGACGCGTCGCAGAAATACTCGCCCGCGTCGAAGCCGTTGGGATATCCAGCCTCGGTCAGGAGCTGGCGGGCCTTCTTGGGATCGTAGGCCGGAGTCGGCGCCGCCCAGTAGAACTCGAACGTGTGCGGGATCATGCTGCCGGTGATCCGTGAGAAGCCGAGGGTCTCGGCCCGGTTGATCGCCGGTCGGTCGATCGCGTAGCTCGCGGCCAGCCGCACACGCTTGTCGGCCCAGGGTGACTTCGAGTCCGTCCACTGCTCGGGAAAGACGAGCCAGAAGGTGCCGGGCGGATAGTTCGGCTTCAAGGTGAGCCCCGGCGTGCGTTTGAGCTCCTCGGCGAGCGCGCCGCGGATCGAGTACGCGATGTCGGCCTCGCGGCGCTTGAGCATGGCCAGGCGCGTCGACTCGTCGGGGATCGACTTGAACACGAGCCGCTTCACGCTCGGCGTCTTTCGCCAGTATTGCTCGTTGGCCTCGAGCACGAGCTCGATCCCGGGCGTGAACGACACGAACTTGTACGGCCCCGCGCCGACGGGCGCACGCTTGAAGCCGTCGTCGCCGACCTTCTCGACGTACTTCTTGGGAACGATCCACCCCGCGCCCGTGGCCATCGTGCCGTAGAAGGTCATGAAGTCGGGCCACGGATGCTTGAAGCGGAAGCGAACACGATATGGATCGATCACGTCGATTGCGGCCATCCGCGCTTTGTAAGGCCCCGAGGCCGCGCCTCGATAGCGCTCCATGGAGAATTTCACGTCCTCGGCGGTCACCGGATCGCCGTTGTGGAATTTCACGCCTCGCCGCAGCACGAACTCGTAGCTGAGGCCGTCCGGCGACATCGTCCACGACTCGGCCAGGCTCGGAGCCATCGGATTGCCCGGCATCGGCTTCACCAGCGCGTCGTGGAGCGCATAGAGCAGCATGAACGGCGTGATGATGCCGGTTGTCTCGGCCGGATCGAACCAGCCCGGCGCGAGCGAGATGTGTACCGCCCACGTGAGCTGTCCCGCCGGCGCCTCCGCGCGCGCCTTAGCGGGCAGGACGAGTCCCAGGAGCAGCAGCACGGCCAGGATGAGCGCGGCGAGGGAAAACGGTCGGAGCGGCACCCGTTCGGTCATGAGGAATCCTCCTCTGCATTCGCGAAACGTTTGGGAGCGAAGCCGAGGACCGACGAACGGAACCCGAAGTGCCGCCGATTATCCGCGGATGTCGAGCGTTGTCAACTCGGGTAGAGGTGGCAGGCGACGAGACGGCCGCTCTCCGGCGCCAGCGGCGGCTCGTCTCGACGGCATCGCTCCATCAC
>Ga0209055_1000241_pt1 | contig 38448 bp, 34 predicted proteins | sample GraSoiAngelo_110_FD_185875 | JGI IMG/M metagenome (GOLD analysis project Ga0209055, IMG submission 185875) | Grasslands soil microbial communities from the Angelo Coastal Reserve, California, USA - 14_0903_12_30cm (SPAdes) (version 2) | ecosystem: Environmental > Terrestrial > Soil > Grasslands ... | reverse complement strand
CTCACCCGACGCGGAGTCCCGGCGCTATTTCTGCGCCGCCGAGTAGGGGTAGATCACGTTGCCCGACTTGAACTCGTCGGGATAGAGCACGACCTTCTTGCCGGGGACTCTGAACTGCTCGACGTCGCTCCCCTTGACGCCCTGGTACTGGACCTGGAGCACGCGCGACTTGGCCCACTCACCGTTCGCCCCGAAGCGCACCTTGCCCACGATCGTGCTGAACTCGTTCGAGCGGATGTAGTCGGCGACCTTCTGCTGGTCGAGGCTCTTGCTGCCCTCGATGGCCAGGCCGAGGATCTGCGCGGCGGAGTACGCGTAGGGCGGGAGGTAGTAGCCGAGCGGATCCACGCCGGCCTCCTTCGCGCGCTTCTGATACTCGGCGAAGAACTCCTTGATGCCCGGAAACATCATGGTCTGCTCGGGCGCCCAGAAGTCGTAGTTGACGATGCCGTTCAGCATCGGCCCGAGGCTCGTCATGACCGTGGTGAACTGCAGGCCGACCATCCCGCCGCCGAAGATCTTGGGCTGCAGCCCAACCTCGTGCGAGGCGCGGACCATGCCCACCGAGTCCGGCGGGTACGAGGCGACGAACACGATGTCGGGGTTCACGGCCTTGATCGCGCGGGCGATCGGCGTGTAGTCGACGGTGCTCGGCGGATACGACTTGTCGTAGACGGTCTTGAAGCCGAACTTCTTGACGAGCTCGCGGGCGCCCGCGATGGCGTGCCGCGGGTACTCGGCGTCGGCGCCGACCAGCGCGATCGTCTGCGGCTTGGGATTCTGCTTGGCCGCGATCTCGAAGAATCCGGTCGCCCAGTTGGCCTCCGGATCCGGTCCCGAGGGCTGGATCTGGAAGTAGTTCGGGTACTTGTACTTCTCGTTGTTGGCCAGGCCGAGGATGCCCATGATCGTGAGCTTGCGCTCCATCGCGATGGGCATGAGCGGCGCGATCAGGTTGGTCCCGTAGCCCGAGATGACGAAATCGACCTTGTCGACCTCGAGCAGCTTGGTGTAGATGCCGGGAACGGTCGCCGGGTTGGTCTGGTCGTCGTAGGAGATCAGCTCGACCGGACGGCCGAGGAGCCCGCCCTTCTTGTTCACGTCGTCCTTCCAGATCTGGATCGCCAGCAACGCGGGCTTGCCGTTCGCCGACAAGCCGCCCGTCAGCGCCATGCCGAGGCCGATCTTGATCGGATCCGCCGCGCGCGCGACGAACACGCCCGCGCCGGTGAGCCCGAGCGTGCCCGCGACGGCGCCGACCAGCGCCCAGCCCAGAAGCCTCCACATCCAGGGTCGATTCATCGATGTCCTCTCTCTCAGCGCGGCGTGCTGAGCCCGCTGACGTTGATCAGGTCTTTCGCCTTCCAGCCGTCCAGATCGTACTCGGCCATGCAGCCCTCGGCGAACTGCTTCCAGCGATCGTACTGGCCGGAGGCAAGCGCGCCGAACAGCGCGTAGCGCCGGATCTCTTCGTGGCTGCCGGAGTAGTTGATCTCGTAGAGCTCGTGGCGACCGCCGAACTCGGTGCCGATCGCGTCCCACAGGAGCTTCATGAGCTTGACGCGCTCGACCGCGTCGACCCCGCCCGAGCCCCGCATGTAGAGGTCGAGGTACTTGCGTAGATCCGCGTTCTTGAAGTCGCGCGCGTGCGAGTTGAGATAGATGAGCCCGCTCGCGACGGTCTTCTCGATCAGGTTCTTGATCTGCACGTAGGCCTCGGGGGCCAGGACCTGATAGGCGGCCGCCGGCTCCATCGCCGGCAGGATGCAGCCGCCCGTCCACGGGTCGGCGCTCTTGGCCATCGCATCCGAAAGGCCCCAGATCATGTTGCGCCAGGCGATGACCTCGCCGATGTTCGCCTCGACGCCGCGGAACGAGCGTGCCCCGGTGATCTCGGTCGCCTTGATCATGAGGCCGGTGATGAAGTCGAGCTTGACCGCCAGGCGCGTGCAGCCGTGAATGAGCGCGCGCGGCAGGAAACCGGTGCGCGGGAAGAAGTTGTTCGCCTTCTCGACGTCGGCGTGCACGAACACGTCCTCCCAGGGCACGAACACGTTGTCCATCACGAAGATCGCGTCGTTCTCGTCGAGCCGGCTCGACAGCGGATAGTCGAACGGGCTGCCGAGCAGGGCCGCGCGCATCTCGTTCGACACGCGGCAGATGAGCTTCACGCCCTTGGCGTTCGTCGGCACCATGAACACGATCGCGAAGTTCTTGCCCTGGACCGGGATGAGCCCGTGATGGGCGACGAACGTGAAGTGGGTCAGCGCCGAGCCGGTCGCGACGACCTTGGCGCCGGAGACGTAGATGCCGGCGTCGGTCTCCCTGGTGACCCGCGCGTAGATGTCGGTCGGCCCGCCCGTCGCGCCCGGGGCGATGTTCCGGTCGACCGGCGGGTGGATGATCGCGTGGTTGATGAACGGCACGCGCTCCTGCGAGTAGCGATACCAGCGGCGGGCGTTGTCCTGGTAGGGGGCGTAGAACTCGGCGTTCGCGCCGAGCGTGCCCAGGAAGGCCGCCTTGTAGTCGGGCGAGCGGCCGAGCCACCCGTAGGTGAGACGCGCCCACGCCGCGATCGCGTCGCGCCCGGCCACCTGCTCCTCGACCGTCGTCGGGGCGCGGAAGTATCGGTGCGTGAACCCGCCCCACTCGGTGGGCTCGGTGAGCACGTGCGTGCCGCGCTCGTGGTCGTCGTGCAGCGCATCGTAGAGCCGCGCGAGCATCCGGGCGCAGTTCTGGAACGCGGGGTGGGTGGTGATGTTCTTGACGCGCTCGCCGTAGATCCAGACCTCGCGGCCGTCGTCGAGGCTCTCCAGGAACTCCTTGCCGGTGTACGGGAGTGCCGCCTTCTTCGCTGCGGCTTGCGGCGCCGCCTCGGTCCGTTTTGCGGATTTCGGCTTCGCGCTTTCAGCCATGACGACACCCCCCCGGGAGGATTCGACCCCGAACCGCCCCCACTAATACCCGGGATCAGGGTTCGGTCAAGGCCGAAATCCGGTAGTCTGTGGTCTCGAGTGGAGGACTGGATGCGATGATGGCGAGGAGCGCGCCGCAGACCGTCGCGGAGGCTCCGGCCGGCCGGCCGGGGCGGCGCGGCAAACGGATGATGACGCGAGCTTTTGTGTGCGCGGTGGCCGTGCTCGGTCTGGTGGCGTGCGGCCGCGGGACGAAGGAAGACATCGTCTCGAAGGCGCGGGACATCTCCAAGCGCGCCGAGCTCGAGCGGGTACTCGGCCAGCCCGACGAGATCACCAAGCTCGGGCCCGTCGAGACCTGGCGCTACAAGGCCTCGAACGGCGAGGTGATCTTCCTGATCGTCGGGGACGATGTCACGTTGCAGGCAGCCGGCGCCCGAGACAAGGCGAAGTAGGATCCGAGGGGACAACGATGGCACTCAATCTGCGAGACTTCCTGCAGGCTCTCGGCGACGACTTGATCCGGGTCGACGACGAGATCGATCCGATCACCCAGGCCGGCGCGCTCTGCTCGGCGGCCCCCCGGCCGATCATGCTGAGCCGGCTCAAGGGCTTCCCGGGCTGGTCGCTCTGCGATATTTTGGTCAAGGACCGCGCCCGCCAGGCCAAGGCGCTCGGCACCACGCCGCGGCACGTCGTCCGCGAGCTGTCCGACCGCATGTTCACGCGTGTGCCCGGCGGCTCGAAGCTCGTTCCCGACGGCCCGTGCAAGGAAGTGAAGCTCCTCGGCGCCGACGCCGACATCACCAAGCTCCCGATCCCGATCCATTCGGAAGGCGACGCGGGCCGCTACCTCGGCTCGGGCGTCACGATCACCCGCGATCCCGAGACCGGCGTACGCAACGAGGCGATCATCCGGGCGCTCGTCCGCGGACCGCGGAAGATGGGCTTCTGGATGGCCGCGCGCCACAACTGGGCGCATCTCATGAAGTACCAGGAGCGCGGCCTGCCGGCGCCGATGGCATTCGCGATCGGCCTGCATCCCGGCTACGAGATCCTCGCCAACTTCAGCGGCCGACACGAGGGCTATGACGAGCTCGAGATGGGCGCGGGTGTGCTCGGTGAGACGCTCGAGCTCGTGAAATGCGAGACGATCGACCTCGAGGTCCCCGCGCAGGCCGAGATCGTGATCGAGGGCGTCGTACCGCCGGGCGTGCGCGAGCCCGAGGGCCCGTTCGGCGAGTTCACCGGCTACAGCAAAGGCGCCGAAGGGCCGGCGCCCGTTTTCGAGGTGACGGGGATCACGCGGCGACGGGACGCGATCTATCGCCACATGCAGGCAACGGTCTTCACCGATCACCAGCCGCTCGTCTCGGTGCCGATGGAGGCCAGCCTCTACCGGCGGCTCAGCGAGATCCACGGCCGCACCGAGATCCACGACGTCTACATCCCGCCGTGGGTCACGATGTTCACGGTGTTCGTCCAGATGACGCCGCGCTGGGACGGTCAGGCGCGCGACGTGCTGCTGGGTGTGCTGTCGAGCCCGTACCTGCACCCGAAGATCGCGATCGCGGTCGACGAGGACGTGAACATCTACGACCCGCGCGAGCTCTTCTGGGCGATCTCGACCCGCGTGAACCCCGAGCGCGACGTCATCATGATCCCGCACGAGCGCATTCATCCACTGGACATATCCGCGCCGAACGTCGACCGCTCCGAGGTGACGGTGATGCGCGTGGGCGGCAAGATGGCGATCGACGCGACGAAGCCGCCGCTCTGGCGAAAGAAGGAGCGCGACGAGTTCGCGCGCATCAAGCCCAAGGGCGCCGACGATCCGGCGCTCCAGGCGCTGCTAGCGCGCCTGGCCTCGATGGGATAGCGCTCAGGCCGCGGAGGCGCGGCGCGCGCGGCGACGCCGCGGCCGCTCCATCCTCCGCAGCGGTCGCCGGACGGAGAACCCGACCATCCGCGCGGCGCCGACCCCCGCGCGCTGCACGGCATGGGCCGCGCCCTGGGCCGCGCCGACGGCCACTCGCCCGACCTCACCGCCGACCTCACGACCGGCGTCGACGGCGCCGCTGGTGGCGCTGATCGCGAGCCGGCCGAGATCGCCGCCGATTTCCTCGGCGGCTCGGATCGATCCGCGAACGGCGCTGAGCGCGGTCGTGCCGATCTCGGCGCCGACCTCCTGCACGCCACGCACCGCGGTGACGACCGTCTCGGTCACGGCGTGCACGAGACCGACCGACAGCGCTTCGGCGCCCTGGAGCGTCGTGCGAATGGCGGCGGGCATGCGTCCATCGCTGAGCGTCTTCGCGGCGGGAACCGATGCGGCCGTTGTGCGCGTGCGACTCATGGCTTGTCTTGGCATGGCTGACAACCCCCCTCTAGCACCTCGTGAGATAGTGACATTGTGGAAGCACGGCGAGGGTCCGTCAAACACTCGCTCGGTGCAAGGGATGAAGTTTTTTCATCTCACGAGCCGAATTTCTACTGGTCGTAACACAAACGTAGCACATGCTCCGCAACCCGACTGGTAGCCTCCACGCCAGATCAGGAGGTCCTTGATGCAGATCCATCCGACGTCCTTCCTGCTCGGGCTTGGCGCCGCGCTCGTCGTTCCGCTCTTCACCCGGGTCCTCCGTCCGCTGGCCATCGAAGCCGCGGTGGCGGGCATGGGAATGGTCGAGGAGGGACGTCGCCTCGTCGCCGAGCAGATGGAAACGTTCGAGGACATCGTCGCCGAAGCCCGCGCGCGCCGCGAGGAGCAGCTGATCGCCGAGGGCAACGGGCATCATGTCGAGGCCGCGGTCGAGGTCGAGAGCGCCGGGGACGAGGCCGATCGGGTCGGGTCCCGGCGGCGCGGCAACAGCGGCCGGCGGCGCGCGTCCTGAGATGTCGGCCGTGACGCGCCGCGACGAGTGGGCGGATGCCCCTCGCGCGGTCGGCATCGTCCACGATATTCCTGGACGCCTGCGTCTGCGGCTACCGCCGGGGGCGAGCATCGCGGGCCTCAACGACGTCGTCGACCGGTTGAACGGCGCGCAGAGCTCCGTCTGGTCACCTCGCACGCGAAGCCTCCTGATCCGCTACGACGCGAGCATCCTCACCTCCGAGGAGATCACCCGGACGGTTGCCGAGCACGCTGACCTGGAAGTGCCGAGCTCGAGCGACGGTCCGCACGCTGCGGACGACCGCCCCCCGGTGGCCGCGGCGGTCGTTGGCGTGTTCAGCGACCTGAACGACCGCGTCGCCCGTGGGACACGCGGTCACCTCGACCTGCCGATCGTGCTCTCGGTCGGTCTGGCGCTCTGGGCCGGCCGGCAGCTCCTGCGCGGTCCGATCACGGCGCTCTCGTGGACGTCGGCGCTCTGGTACGCCCACGGGCTCTTCCGCGACTATCACGCAACGCGCGAGCACTAGCTCATGCGCCGCACGATCGCCCACTCGGTCCGTGGGCGTCTCCGCGTCCGCTACCCTGCCCACTGGCTCGAGCCACGCTGCTCGGCGATCGAGTCCGAGCTGAAGGCGTTGCCGGGCGTGCGGGCCGTGCACGGCCGGGCACTGACCGGCAGCCTTCGCATCGACTACGATCCGTATCGTCTGGCGGCGGAGGCGATCGTCGACAGGCTCGACCGTATGACGGCGGAGCTGGCCGCGCCGCCGACCTCGAAGCTGACGCATCCGAAAGGCCGGCAGCTCCAGACGCTCCCATCGGCTCCAGTGCTGAAGATGATCGGCGCCACCTCAGTGCTCGTCACCGCGTGCTGCCTGCCGGTTCCGCCGGCGATCACCGCGGGCCTCCTGCTGGCGTCGAGCGCCCCGGCGTTCTTCCGCGCCGGCGTCACGCTCGCCGCCCGACGGCGGCTGAATGGAGACGTCCTCGAGGCGTCGACGCTCGGGCTCCTGGTGGCACGACGAAACTTCACGGCGGCCGCGCTCCTGACGTGGGTACGCGCGCTGGGCGAGCTCGTGGTGGCACGCAGCATCGTGCGGGCCCGCACGTCGCTGAGCGATGTCGTCGGCGTGCCCGGGCGGGCGGTGACACGCCGGTCCGGCGACCAGCGCGAGTCGGTCGAGCTCGGCGCCCTTCACGCGGGCGATGTCGTCGTCGTCACCACCGGTCAGCGCATCCCCGTCGACGGCACCATCGTCCGTGGCGAGGCGATGGTGAATCAGCAGACCATGACCGGCGAAGCGCTGCCGGTCGACTGCCTCCCGGGCGATCGCGTCTTCGCGGCCACGACGCTCGAGCACGGCGAGATCGAGATCCGGGCCGAGCAGCTCGGGCCCCATACGGCCGTGGGGCGCATCGTCCGCGCGATCGAGGACGCCGCCACGGAGAAGCCGGACATCCAGCTCTTCGCCGAGCGGCTGGCCGATCGTGAAGTGTGGCGGACCCTGGCCTTGGCCGGCCTGGGCGGCGCCTTCTCGCGGAGCTTCGACGCCGCAATGGCGATCCTGGTCGCCGACTACGGCACCGCGGCGCGCGTCGGAATCCCGACCGCCATTCTGACCTCGCTGCGCCGCGCGGCGAGCGAAGGCATCCTCGTCAAGGGGCCGCGCACGCTCGAACGCCTCGCCCGGGTCGACACGATCGTGTTCGACAAGACCGGCACCCTGACGTCGGGCACGCTCCACGTGACCCGGATCGTCTCCTACGACAAGGCGCTCGACGAGGGCGCGCTCGTCCGGTTGAGCGCAGCGGCGGAGCATGGATTCACTCACCCTGTCGCCCGTGCTGTGGGCCGGCTCGCGCGGGAACGCCGGATCGTGGTCCCGCCCGTGACCGGGACGGAGTCGTCGCTCGGGCTCGGGCTCGACGTCCGGGTCGAAGACCGCCGCGTTCTGATCGGTAGCCGGCGATTCATGGAGCAGCACCGTGTCGGCCTCGAGCGCGCGCGCAGCGACGAAGCGGCCGCACACTCCGTTGGCGCCTCGCCGCTCTTTGTCGCGATCGACGATCGCCTGGCCGGCATGCTCGAGCTCCAGGACCAGCTTCGCGACGACGCGCCCGACGCGGTCCACGCGCTCCGAGCCCGCAAGATGCGGAACGTCATCATGCTATCGGGCGACCATCCCGAGCCGAGCCGCGTGATCGCGGACTCGCTCGGTCTCAGACATCACTACGCGGAGCTCTTGCCCGAGGACAAGGCACGACTCGTCCGAGAGCTGAAGGCCGAGGGCCGCGTGGTCGCGATGGTCGGCGACGGAGTCAACGACGCGCTGGGCCTTCAGGCGGCGGACGTCGGCATGGCGGTGCCCGGCGGCGCCGCGGTGGCGGCGGAGGCCGCTGACATCGTCCTGCTCTCGGGAGGCCTCGACCGGGTGGTGCGGGCGCTCGACCTGGCGCGGGAGAGTATTATCGCGGTGCGTCAGACTCTCGGGGTCGCCGCACGTGCCAACCTGGGTGTCGTTGGGCTCGCGTCGTTCGGGTGGGCGCGCCCGCTGACCAGCATCCTCTTGAGTCACGGCACGACCGTCGCGGCGGCCGTGGTCACGGCGGCACGCGGTGCCGCCAGGCCCCCCTCTCCCCTGGCCGAGTGACGTTACTAGAATGTACGCCGAGCGACATCGACCTGACATACTCGTCTCGTACTGTGGGTGTCGAGGGAGACCCCTCGGGCTATGGAACGGGAGGAGATTTGATGCTCGCTCGGCTCCTGATGCGCTTGATCGCCGATATGCTGTTCGAGACGGCGGCATCCCGGAACCGGTCGTATGAAGCGGAGGTCGACCGCTACCTCGAGGCGCAAGGCTTCGTCCTCGACCGCAAAGCGAGGCCAGCCGTCCGCTAGACCTTCCCAGGCGCCGGCCGCGCCCCAACCCCCGCGGTCCCCCGGCGTCAAGGTCGTGTTCGTCGCGGTCCGTGGCCGTGCTCGACTTCAGGTCGAAGGCATCCGTGGGCGGCCCGTCTGTGCGGCCCGTCTCGAAGCGCGCCTCGCCGCCGCCCACGGCATTCGTCAGGCTCGGGCGAGCTCCACCACCGGCAACGTCCTCATCCTGTTCGACGCCGGGAAGCTCGAGCTCCGGTCCCTGATCGCCGCGGTCACCCGCCACGCGGGCCAGGTTCGCAACGGTGATGGTCGGGCGCTGACGCGAGTCGACAGCGTCTGGCACACGCTGTCCGCGGCGGCCGTCGCCCGAGAGCTCAGCGCGAATCCCGACGCGGGGCTCGACGCGACCGACGTCGCACGGCGACTCGCGGCGCTCGGCGAGAACCAGCTGCCCACGCCGGCGCCCAAGACCTCGCTCGAGATCCTCGCGGGCCACGTCACCTCCCTACCCGTGCTCTTGCTCGGCGCCGCCGCCGTGCTCTCGCTCGGCATGGGTGCCGTGGTCGACGCGGTGGTCATCGGCGCGGTGATCGCCGCCAACGGCATCGTCGGCTACATCACCGAGCGCCGGGTCGAGCGTATCTTCGCCTCGCTCCAGAACGGGGGCCTGCCGCCGGCGTTCGTCCTTCGAGACGGCCGCGAAGTCATGGTGCCCGCCCACGAGCTGGTGCCGGGCGACGTCATGCTCCTCAAGGCCGGCCACACGATCGCGGCCGACGCGCGACTCGTCGACGTCGAGCATCTCGCCGTCGACGAGTCGACCCTGACCGGGGAGAGCATGCCGGTCACGAAGGTCGCGGCGCTGGTCTGCGGCGCCGACGCGCCGCTGCCCGACCGGCTCAACATGGTGTTCGCCGCCACCGTCGTGGCGGAAGGTTCCGGGATCGCGGTCGTCGTCGGCACCGGCCGGGAGACCGAGATCGGACGGGTGCGCGCGCTCGTGGCCGAGACACCGACGGCGACGACGCCGCTCGAGCGACAGCTGGATCACATGGGCGGCCAGCTCGTCGCGGCTTCGCTGGGCTTCTGCGGTCTCGCGCTCGGCCTCGGGCTCTTCCGCGGCGTTCCGGCGATCGAGATGGTTCGGGCGTCGCTGTCGCTCGCCGTCGCCGCCGTCCCCGAGGGCCTGCCGGCCGTCGCCACCACCACCCTGGCGCTCGGGATGCATCGCATGATGCGCCAGCGGATGCTGGTACGTCGTCTGGCGGCGGTCGAGAGCCTCGGCTCGACGACCGTGATCTGTCTCGACAAGACGGGCACGCTCACCGAAAACCGCATGACCGCCACCGCGTGGCATCTCGGTCGCCGCGAGTACCTCGCCGCGCCGAAAAGCACGCGGGGCGACCATGAGCCCGATCAGCTTCTGGCGCGCGCGCTCGCCATCGGTGTCCTCTGTAACGAGGCCGAGATCGCCGACGACTCGGAGGACATCAGGGGCAGCTCCACGGAGGCCGCGCTCCTCACCGCGGCGCTCGACTTCGGCGTCGATTGTCGGGGGCTGCGCCGGCAGTATCCGCAGCAGGAGCTGCGACCGCGTCGCAACGGCGAGAACTGGATGGCGACCGTTCACAAGGAGAGCGCGACAGAGCGGCTCGTGGCGGTCAAGGGCGCACCCGAGGAAGTCCTGGCGCTCTCGACCTCGTGGCTCGACGGCGAAGCGGTCCAGCCACTCACGCGCGCCTCGAGGGCCGAGATCCTCGCCGCGAACGGACGCATCGCCGCGAGCGGAATGCGGGTGCTGGCGCTCGCGTTCAAGCAGCTCTCGTCGGGCGCCGAGGCAACGTACGACGACTTCACCTGGGTGGGCCTGGTCGCGTTGAGCGATCCGGTGAGACCGGGCGTCCGCGAGGCCATCCAGGCGTGTGAGCGCGCCGGGATCCGGCCGGTCATTCTCACGGGCGACCAGGCGCGGACAGCCTCCGCGATCTATCGCGATTTCGATCCCACCGGGCGGCGCAGCCCGCGCGTCTTCGAGGCCTCGCAGCTGTCGGGCCTGGATCCGGTGACTCTGGTGGCGGTGGCCGCCGAGGTCGACGTCTTCGCGCGCGTGTCCCCGGCCCACAAGCACCAGATCGTGCGCGCGCTCCAGGCCGGCGGCCACGTCGTCGCGATGACCGGCGACGGGATCAACGACGCCGCGGCGCTGCGCGCCGCCGATATCGGCGTCGCGATGGGCGCGCGCGGCACGGACGTCGCCCGCGACGTCGCCGACGTCGTGCTGATGGACGACGACTTCGGCTCGATCGTGCAAGCCGTCGAGCAGGGCCGCACGATCCACGCGAACATCAGCAAGGCGTTGCGGTTCCTCCTGTCGACGAACTTCAGCGAGATTCTCGTGACGCTCGGCGCGCTGGCCCTCGGCGCGGCGCGCCCGATGTCGGCGATCCAGTTCCTCTGGATCAACCTGCTGTCGGACGTCGTTCCGGCTCTGGCCCTGGCGATGGAGCCGCCCGAGCGCGACGTCATGGACCGGCCGCCGCTCGCCCCGCACGAGCCCATCCTGACCCGATCCCGGCTCGTCGAGATCGGCGGTGACGCGGCGATCCTCTCGGCGGCCACGCTGGGCGTGCACGGCCTGGCCGTCGCCCGCTACGGCGCCGGCGCTCACGCGACGACGATCGCGTTCTGCACCCTGACCGCGGCGCAGCTCGTGCACGCGCTCAGCTATCGCTCGGGGTTTTCGCGAGACCAGGGCTTCCCGGCTCTGGAGATGGCGGTGGGCGGCACCCTGGCGGTGCACCTCGCGGCGATGACCGCGTCACCGCTGCGTCGGCTCCTGGGAACCACGTTGCTCTCCGGGTCTGACTGGCTGCTGGTCGCCGGCGGCGTCGCGGTGCCGCTCGCCGTTCGGGGACTCAGACGGGTACTGGCGTCGGAGGCGAGATCGATCGGAAACGACCGGGCACACGAGGTGATGGGATGGAAGCCAAGCGGCGAGCAGGAGCAAACGGAAGGAAACGGAAGACTGCCGGAGCCGCCAGGGTCGGCGCCAAGGTGACGCGCAGCTCCCACAACGGAAGCTTCGAGCAGGCGATTCAGAAGGCGGTCAGCGGAGGCGGGACCGTCTCCGTCGGCCTGGTGAACCTCGTCAAGAACACGCTCGTCACCGCGATCTCGGGCGCTCGCGACGTCGGCGGCGAGATGGGCACCGCGGCGGTCGCGGCGGTGCGCGGCTCGATCCGGGCGGCGAGCGAGATCGGCGCCGACCTCGGCGCCGTTGCCAGATACTCGATCATGGGCACGATCGAGGCCGCCGAGCAGATCGGGGGCGAGCTCGGCGGCGCGGCGCGGACGGCCACGCGTGACGCCGTGAAGACGACGCGCGACGTCGGCGGGGACGTGAGCCGCGTGGCCGGCGAGGCGATCCAGGGCACGGCGGAGGCGGCGCGCCGGCTCGGCGCCGACGTCGGATCGCTGGTCCAGGACGCCGCACGCGGCGCGGTGGAGGCGGCCGACCGCATCGGCTCGGCCGCGGGTCGCGCCGTGCGCGCCACGGTCGCCGAAGCAGTCTCCGGGACGAAGGCGCTGGGGGGCCGCCACGACGGCGCGCGAACGACCCGCCGACGCCGGGCCTGACGATCAGGACAGGGTCAGCATCTCCTTCGCGCTGCCGGTCATGAGCTGCCGCATCTCGACCTCGGTCATGCCATAGGCGCGGAGCATCGCCGCCAGCAGGCGATACGCTTCGACGGTCTGCGGCAGCAGCGGGATCCCCGCGTCGCTCGACAGCATGAAGTGCTCGGGTCCGATCGCGCGGATCGCCGCCACCATGTCCTGAGGATCGACACCGAGCAGCGGCGAGAGCTCGTCCCACGTGAGCGCGAAGCGCACACCGGCATCCGCCCAGCGCTTCATCCTGGGTACGTCGAGCTCGAACACCTCGCTGAATGGATGGTCGATGAACGCCCGGCGGTAGCCGATGGCGCCGATCTCCTCGGCGAGCGCGTCCATCTCCTGGGGCGACAGATGCCCGAACGATAAGGCCACCCCGTGATCGGCGCAGAGCCGCACGGTGTCGCGGATCGCCGGGAGCAACCGGCCGTGATCGTCCAGCACATAGATGCCGGTCTTGAGCGCATCGTCCCAGCTGGTGGGCGGAACGGGGTCGTCGTAGCGGCGCGCCTTGTCGAACCACACGCCGCGGCCGCCGAGACGGTAGATGCTCCAGGCCGAGGTCACCGGCGGCATCCACATCCCGAGGACTCCGCCCTCCACTGCTGCCTTGATCTCGGCGAAGTCGATGGGCTTCAGGGGAATCCCGACGATCCAGGCCGACAGGCACTTCACCGGGCGGAGGCTTAGGCACTCGGCCCAGCGGTCGACATCGTCCTGAAGCCGGCGCGCCACTTCCCAGGGACGGCCGGGCGAGATGCTCTTGAAGAGGACCGCCTTCATCCCGGCGCGGGTCGCCTCCTGCGCGGCATGCATCGGCTCCTCTTCGTCGTGGCCGCGCGCGTGGGCATGGACATCGATCGCGTCCGTGAGGTCGTACATCGCCGCCTTGTTGGCTCCCATGCTGTAACGGGCCTGGTAGGATCGGACGACTCGCCGGCTGACCATAGACGTGTTCCCTCCTCCCCGAGGGTATAGACCGCTCTCAGATTTCGAGATCCCCTGCATCGCCTCGACCGATACCGCGGCACGTCCGGTCGGTCAAGTAAAACCGAGGGAAACCATGTATGTATCTTCAGGTCCGCAATTGCGAGTCGTATACTGTCCCAACCCCTCGAGAGGGTGACCCCAGAGGGGCTAGTCGCCGGCCGCGGCACTGAACGCATAATTTGGAGATTGCGGCAAGGGCTCCAGATGGATAGGAAGGCGCTGTTCGAGCTCCTGGTCTCGCCCCCGGTGTTCTTCACCCTGCTCCTCGTGAGTCGGATGGTCTTCTTCACGACGCTGGAGGTCATTCGGCCGGCCCGGCCCCTCGCGTATCGGGCGGTGATCCGGAACGATCTGGTCGCCCTGGCGGCCTACATCTACATCGTCTTTCCGCTCGCCGCGCATCTGAATCACCTCGTGCAGGGCCAGCCTTCGTATCCAGCCAGCGTGGCTGTGCTCCCGGTGCCGCTGAGAGTCGCGCTGTACTACGTCCTGGCCGACTTCGGCCACTATTGGGTGCACCGGCTCACCCACACGCGATTTTTCTGGCGCGTACACAAGTGGCACCACTCGCCGACGTACATGTACTGGATGGGTGGTGTGCGGGCAACGGTGCCGCAGCAGTTTCTGGTGAACATCCCGTATATTCTGGCCTATCCCCTGCTGGACATCTCTCCCTGGTGGATGTTCCTCGGGATCGCGGCGCTGAGCGCCATTCAGAACGATTGGATGCACATGAACATGACGTGGCGCTCGGTGTGGCTGGAGAGGATCTTCGTCACGCCCCGATATCACCATGTTCACCACAGCGCGGACCCCCGACACTACGGGGCGAACATGGGGAATCTGTTCACGGTCTGGGATCGGCTGTTCGGGACGCACGTGGACCCCGACAGGGTGGAGCCGAACTTCTCCTTCGGTCTCGGGACCAAGGAGAATCCCGTCCGGCTCATGCTGGGGGTGTGACCCCGGCGTGGAGCCAGTTGTGACCACTGCCCGGCCGTCGGACCGGAGCCGCGGTCCCCTCCTCGCGACCCAGGTGAGGTGGTGGTGCGCGAGCCTCGATCTCGAGGCGCAAGCGGTTGACCGCCTCGTCCGACACCTCAGTGTCGACGAGCGGGATCGAGCCGCGCGATTTCACTTCCGGCGCGACGCGAGCCGCTTCGTCGTGAGCCGGGCGGCGCTGCGCATCGGCCTCGCCGACTGCCTCGGGGTCGAGCCGGGGCTGATCGGACTGCGTTACGGCCCACACGGCAAGCCCGAGCTCGCGCCGCCCTTCGATCGCTTCGGTCTCCGTTTCAACGTCTCGCACTCGGAGAGCCTCGGACTGTACGCGGTGACCCGCGACCGACGCGTCGGCGTCGACATCGAGCGCATCCGGCCGCTGCCCGATCTCGACGAGATCGCCGAGCGCGTGTTCTCGCCCGAGGAGCGGCTGGCGCTGCGCCGACTGCCGCCGGCCCGGCGACCCGAGGGCTTCTTCAACTGCTGGACGAGAAAGGAAGCGTACGTCAAGGCGATCGGCTCGGGCCTGGCTCACCCGCTGACGCGCTTCACGGTCTCGCTCGCGCCGGGTGCGCCGGCCCGCCTCGAGCACGTCGACGACGACCCGGACGCGCCGGAACGCTGGAGGCTCGAGACGCTCGTCCCCGATCCCGGACACGTCGCCGCGATCGCCGTCGAAGGTCTGACAACCCAGATCGCCTGGGATTCACCCCCCGAGCGGGCCGCGTGACGACGGCTGGGCCCGATCCCGCGCTTCGGAAGGTCAGCCCGGTCTCCTTCGCCCAGGAACGGCTCTGGCTCCTCGATCGCCTGGAGCCCGGGACCCCCGCGTACAACATCGCGCGCGCGATCAGAATACGCGGCGCACTCTCGACGCAAGCGCTCCGCGACAGTCTCCGCGCGATCGTCGAGCGCCATGAATCGCTGCGCACAACCTTCGCAGAGGTCGACGGGCAGCCGATGCAGATCATCGGCAGCGTTCCCGGCTTCGAGCTGCCGATCGTCGACCTGACGGCCCTTGACGAGACGGCGGGCGAGTCGGAGACGCAGCGGGTGATCCGCGAGGAAGCTCAGCGCCCGTTCGACCTGACCAGCGGCCCTCTCTTGCGAGCCACGCTGCTGCGCCTGCGGCCGGACGAGCACGTCCTGCTCCTGCTCATTCACCATATCGTCACCGACGGCTGGTCGATGAGCGTGCTGTTCAAGGAGATCTCGCAGCTGTACGAGGCGGCCATCGCCGGGCGACCGTCGCCCTTGCCCGCCTTGACGATGCAATATACGGGCTTCGTCCGGTGGCAACGGGCCGCGTTGACCCCGGACCGGCTAGCGTCGCAGCTCGCGTACTGGCGAGCCAAGCTCGCCGGGGCCGATCCCGTGCTCGAGCTGCCCACGGATCGAGCCCGCCCCCCAGTCAGAACGGCGCGCGGCGCGGTCCAGCGGCAGGTATTCCCCCGGGCCCTGGTCGATCGCCTGAAGGCCGTGGGGCGGGCGACCAACACGACCCTCTTCATGGGGCTATTGGCCGGGTTCCAGGCGCTGCTGGGACGCTACAGCGGCGCCGAGGATATCGTGGTCGGCTGTCCCACGGCCGGCCGAAGCGACGTCGCGGTCGAATCGCTGATCGGCTTCTTCGTGAACACGCTGGCGTTCCGGACCGACCTGACGGGCGATCCGACCTTCCGCGAGCTGCTAGCGCGGGTGTTCAAGGTCGCCCTGGAGGCCTACAGCCATCAGGACGTCCCGTTCGAGAAGCTCGTGGGGGAGCTGAACATTCCCCGGAGCCTGAGCCATACCCCGATCTTCCAGACGATGTTCATCCTGCAGAACGCCCCGCGGCAGTCGTTCGAGCTGCCCGGCCTGACGATGGAGGAGCTCGACATCGACGCCGGCACAGCGAAGTTCGACTTGACTGTGGAGACGGCGGAGGTCGACGAGGGTTTGTTCTGCGCCGTCGAGTACAGCACCGACCTCTTCGAGCACGCGACGGTGACCCGGATGCTGGGACATTTTCACATGTTGCTCGAGGGCATCGCCGATGACCCCGACCGGCGCCTCTCGGCCCTGCCGCTCATGGACGCGTCGGAGCGCTCGCAGATCCTGATCGAATGGAACGAGACCGCGGCCGATTACCCCCGCGACCAGTGCGTCCATCACCTGTTTGAGACTCAGGCCAGTCGGACACCGAACGCCGTCGCGCTGGTGTGCCGAGACCAGCAAATCACCTACGCCGAGCTGAACACGCGGGCCAACCAGCTGGCGGGCCATCTCCGGGAGCGCGGGGTCGGGCGCGGGGTGCTCGTAGGCATCTGCATCGAGCGATCGATCGACGCCGTCCTGGGGCTGCTCGGCATTCTCAAGGCCGGCGGCGCCTACGTTCCGATGGATCCGACGTACCCGCCTCAGCGGCTGGCCTTCATGCTGGAGGACAGCCGCGCGCCCGCCCTGTTGACGGCTCGGCGGCTCCGCGAACGCGTGCCTGCCGGCGGGTGCGACGTCGTCTGCCTCGACACCGAGTGGCCGCCCGCCACCTCGCTCGCCGACGGCGATCCGGACAGCGGCGTACGTCCTGACGATCTGGCCTACGTCATCTACACGTCGGGCTCGACGGGCATGCCGAAGGGCGTGATGGCGCCCCATCGCGCTTCCGTCAATCGCTTCTCGTGGATGTGGCGCCGCTGGCCATTCGTAGCGGACGACGTGTGCTGCCAGACGACCGCGCTGAGCTTCGTGGACGCGATGTGGGAGGTCTTCGGCCCGTTGCTCCAGGGCGTCCGCAACGTGATCATCCCGGATGAGGAAATGGAGGACCCGAGTCGGCTCGTTGACACCCTCTCGACCACCGGGGTGACCCGGATCGTCCTTGTGCCGTCGCTCCTCCGGCTCCTGCTCGACAGCGTTCCGAACGTCGGAGCCAAGCTCTCCCGTCTGCGATTCTGGGTCACCAGCGGTGAGCCCATCACGTCCGAGCTGGTCAGGCGATTCGCGGGCGCGCTGCCCGACGCCACGCTCGTCAACCTGTACGGCTCTTCCGAGGTCGCCGCCGACGTCACCTCGTATGTCATCGAGCGCGATCGGCCGCTCGTGCGGATCCCGATCGGGCGCCCCATCGACAACACTCGCATCTTCGTTCTCGACCGCAATTTGAATCCGGTCCCGATCGGGGTGCCGGGCCAGATCCATGTCGGCGGCGACGGGCTGGCTCGAGGCTATCTCCACAATCCGGAGCTCACGCGGCAGAAGTTCATCCCGGATCCTTTCAGCCGCGACCCCGGCGCGCGTCTGTACGCGACCGGCGATCGCGGCCGCTTCCTTCCCGACGGAAACATCGAGTTCCTCGGGCGCTTCGACAATCAGCTCAAGATCCGCGGAGTGCGCATCGAGCCGAGCGAGATCGAGACCGTCCTGCGCGCGCATCCGTCGGTCCAGGAGGCCGTGATCGGCGTGGCCGGCGCCGTCGGTGACGAGCGCCTCATTGGCTACGTCGTTCCCCGCGCCGGCGCATCCGGCCCGGGCGATCTGCGGGCGTTCGTCCGGGACCGACTTCCTGACTACATGGTCCCGTCGTCGTTCGTGGTCTTGAACGCCCTGCCCCTGACACCGAACGGCAAGGTCGACCGGCGGGCGCTTCCGGCATCGGATCATCAGCGCGGCAGGGACCGCGACCATGTCGCTCCCCGCACCCGCGAGGAGAAGGCGCTGGCCAAGATCATCGCCGAGGTGCTCAACGTCGATCGAGTGGGCGTCAACGACAATTTCTTCGAGCTCGGCGGCCACTCGCTCCTGGGTATCCAGGTCATCGCGCGGGTGCGGAGAGTCTTTCGCGTCGAGCTCCCGCTCCGGCGCCTCTTCGAGGAGCCGACGATCGCCGGGCTCTGCGCGACGATCGCAAGAGCCGAGAGATCCGGCGACGGACCGGTGGCCTCGCCCAGCCACGGCGTCACCAGCCGTGACCAGCTACTGGCCCGGCTGGCCGGGCTGTCCGACGCGGAGGTGGAAACCCTGCTGAAGAACATCGCGACCGGGGAGCAGGGCGAGCGGGTGATCGAAGAGTTCTAGGTGACGGCATGACCGCGGCCGAGCTCGTCACCCACCTCCGCACGCTCGGCATCCAGCTCGTGGCCGACGGCGACCGTTTGCGCTGCAGCGCGCCCAGGGGCGCGCTGACAGACGTGTTGCGCGCGGAGCTCGCCGCTCGCAAGTCCGAGATCGTGGCGTGGCTGCACGCGAATGGCGGCGGGTCCGGCGTCGCGGCTGACCCCGACTCCGCCGATGAGGAGCTGCCGCTGCTCCACGCGCCGGCCATGGCCGTGCGGGCGGCCGATCGGGCCGCCGAGCGCGAGCTCCCGCTCTCGTTCGCTCAGCAACGGCTGTGGTTCCTCGACCAGCTCCAGCCGGGCACGACGGCGTACACGATAGCCGCTCGGCGGCGGTTCCTTGGCCCGCTCGACGTGACCGCCCTCGCCCGCGCCCTCGGGGATCTCGTCCAGCGGCAAGAGTCACTGCGTACCACTTTCCCGAGCAAGGATGGGGCGCCCGTCGTGCGGATCGCGGGCCCGGACATCGTCTCGCTCGAGATCGTCGACCTCGAGCCCGTGTCGGCCGGGGAGCGACCGGCCGTCACGTGGCGCACCATCCTGGACCACGCCACGCGTCCGTTCGATCTGGCGCGCGGCCCGCTCTTCCGGCCACTCCTCATCAGGCTGGGTCCCGAGGACCACGAGCTCTGCCTGGCGGTCCATCACATCGTCGCGGATGGATGGTCAGTCGGTATTCTCGCCCGGGACCTCACCGCGCTCTACCAGGCGCGCCTCGCTCAACGCCCCTCGCCGCTGGCGGAGCTGCCGATCCAGTACGTGGACTTCGCGCTCTGGCAGCGCCAGTGGCTCAGCGACGACGTCCTCGAGGCTCAGCGTCGATACTGGCGCGGGCAGCTGGCCGGACTTCCCGGGCCGCTCCAGCTCCCGTTCGACCATCCCCGGGCGGGCCTGGCGACGTCAGCGGGAGCCAGCCACGATTTCGTCGTGCCGCCCCCGCTGGCCGAGGGCCTCCGGGCGCTCAGTCGCCGTGAGGGCGCCACCCTGTTCATGACCTTGCTCGCGGTGTTCAAGGTGCTCCTCGCGCGCACCTGCGGCCAGGACGACATCTCCGTGGGCACGCCGGTGGCGAACCGGAACCACGTCGAGCTCGAGCCGCTCATCGGGCTGTTCGTCAACACGCTGGTCCTTCGCACCGACTTGGCCGACGACCCGCCCTTCCGGATGCTTCTGGGACGAGTGCGCGAGACTTGCCTGGGCGCCTACGCCCACCCGGACATGCCGTTCGAGAAGCTCGTCGAGGAGCTACAGCCCGAGCGGGCCCTCGGCCAGAACCCGATATTCCAGGTCAGCTTCGTCCTGCTGGACGCCCCCGCCGGCGACGACGTCGTGTTCGTCACGGTCGCGGCGCCGTTCGACCTCACGCTGTTCGTCCGCGAAGGGGCGAACGGAACCGTGAACGCGACAATCCAGTACAGACGCAATCTCTTCGAGCCGGAGACGATCTCGCGGCTGGCGGGCCACTATCTCGCCCTGCTGGAGAGCGTCGTCGCCGAGCCCGATCGCCCGATCTCGGTGCTACGCCTCCTGAGCGATACCGAGACCCACCAGCTCCTGGTCGAGTGGAACGCCACCGCCACTGCCTATCCGCGCGATCGATCGGTGCACGGTCTCTTCGAGGATCAGGTCGACGCGACGCCCGACGCCGTCGCGCTCGTCTACGAGGACGCGACTCTGACGTATCGCGAGCTGGACCGCCGCGCGAACCGCCTTGCGTATCATCTCCGCGCGGTCGGCGTCGGCCCGGATAGCCCGGTGGGCGTGCTGATGGACCGCTCGTTGGAGATGATCGTGGCCCTGCTCGCGATCTTGAAGGCGGGCGGCGCCTACGTCTGCCTCGACTTGCTGGCGCCGCCGGAGCGTCTGGCGTTCCTGCTGAGCGACACGAAGATCGATGTCCTCCTCACGCAAGAGAAGATGCGAAACCGGCTTCCAGCCTTCCGAGGGCTCGCCATCCATCTCGACGCGGAGTGGCAGGCGGTCGCGGCCGGGCCGGACGCGCGGGTGGAACGGGCGGCGAGCGCCGAGGATCTCGCCTACGTGACATACACGTCGGGCTCCACGGGCCATCCGAAAGGCGTCGCGGTGACTCACCGAAATGTCGTCCGCCTCGTCAAGGGGACGCGCTACGCGCGCTTCGGGGCGGACGAGGTCTTTCTCCAGCTCGCCCCGCTCTCGTTCGACGCCTCGACGTTCGAGATCTGGGGCGCGCTGCTGCACGGCGCCCGCGTCGTTATCGCTCCACCCTGGGCGCTCTCGGTCGACGAGCTGGGCGGGCTACTGGCCAACCACGGCGTGACGACGCTCTGGCTCGCCGCCGGGCTCTTCGAGCGCGTCGTGGAGCACCGACTCGGAATCCTCCGTCCGCTGCGCCAGCTCCTCGCGGGCGGCGATGTTCTCTCTCCGCGGCACGTCAGGCGCGTACGGGCGGCACTGCCGACGCTCTCCCTCGTCAACGGCTACGGCCCCACCGAGGGCACGACCTTTACGTGTTGTCACGCCGTCACGAGCGTGCCGCCGGGGCGCTCGGTGCCGATTGGCCGGCCGATCGCCAACACGCGGGTTTACGTGCTCGATCGGGGCCGCCGACCAGTACCGATCGGGGCGCCCGGTGAGCTGTGGATCGCCGGCGACGGTGTCGCACGCGGCTACCACGGCCGCCCGGCGCTCACGGCCGAGCGCTTCGTCGTGCAGCAGGTGTCCCCGACGCTCACGGAACGCTTGTACCGGACGGGCGACCTCGTCCGATGGCTCCCCGACGGCACGCTCGAGTTCATCGGTCGGGTGGACGACCAGATCAAGGTCCGCGGATTCCGCGTCGAGCCCGGCGAGATCGAAGCCGCGCTGGCGCGGCACCCGAAGGTGCGCGCCTCCGTGGTCGCGATGCGCCGCGCCCCAGACGGCGACACGCGACTCATCGGCTACGTCGTCGGCGACGGCCCGTTCAACTCGCGCGAGCTCCGGGAGTTCCTGGGGCGCACGCTCCCCGAATACATGATCCCGACGGCCTTCGTCGATGTCCCCTATCGGCTTCCACTGGGCCCGAACGGCAAGGTCGACCGCCGGGCGCTGCCCGAGCCCGAAGACGTGAGCAAGGCCTCCGTCAGGGTCGCGCCGCGCGACGAGCTCGAGCGGCAACTGGTGGAGATCTGGCGGGACGTTCTCTCGGTCGGCTCGGTGGGCATCCGCGACAGTTTCTTCGACCTCGGCGGGCACTCGCTTCTGGCGGTGCGGTTGTTCGCCCAACTGGAAGACAGGCTCGGAGTCTTCCTCCCGCTGGCCACCTTGTTCGAGGTCTCCACCATCGAGGGCCTCGGCGCCCTCATCCGGCGGGGCACGCGTCCGGCATCCGGACGCTCGCTGGTCGCGATCCAGCCCACCGGGAGCCGGCCGCCGCTCTTCGTGATCCCGGGAGTCAGCGGAAGTGTCCTCGGCTACCACACGCTTGCTCGACTCCTGGGGCCGGACCAGCCCATCTACGGCCTGCAGTCGCGCGGGCTCGACGGGACCGTGGCGCCTCTGACGCAGATCGAGGATATCGCGGCCTCGTACATCACTGAAATCCGCGACGTCCGCCCCGACGGGCCGTACCATCTCGTCGGGTTATGCATGGGTGGAGTCGTCGCCTATGAAATGGCCCAGCAGCTGCACGCGGCCGGCCAGGAGGTCGCACTTCTGGGCCTCATCGAGACGTGGCCTCCTGAGACCGCCTCGAGCGTTGGGCCCCAGCGCGCCGCGCGCGTGCCCGCAGTGCTCCGATTCATGGCAGAGCGGCTCCGGCCCTACGTCGAGACGGTCCGGCGCCTCCGCGGCCGTGAACGACTCCGCTACCTGGTGGGCCGTTTGAAAGTGCTCGCGGAAATCGCCGTCAAGCGCGACCTCCCCCGCGGCGCGCGCGGCGAGCTCACTCACTACGCCGTGGCTCAAGCAAACATGCACGCCCTCCAGCGGTACACGCCGCGCCCGTACCCAGCAGCCGTCGTGCTCTTCTGCGCCGAGGGGCGCCCGGCGGCTCCAGGCGCCGACCCGCGGCTCGCATGGCGTGAGCTCGTGCTCGGTGGGGTCGACGTCCGCACGGCGCCGGGCGATGATTCCGGACTGATGCTGACGGAGCCTCACGTCCACGCGCTCGCGACACAGCTCCGCCATTGCCTCGATCGTGCGCAGATGGCGCCGCCCTCGGGGCGAGCTTGAGCCTCCTCTTCGCGCTCGTTCCCGCCCGCTCGTGGCTCGTGGCCGGCGCGGCCGTCGTTGCGGGCCTCGTGAGCGGCGCCGCCAGCGCAGGGTTGATCGCTCTGGTCAACACGGCGATCCATCACGCCCGTCCCTCGCGGAGTCTGCTCATCGCGGGATTCGTGGGGTTGGTCACGACCAAGGTGGTGAGCCAGGCCCTGGCGCGCCTGTTGCTCAACAGATTCACGCAGCGGACCTTGGCCGAGCTCTGCCGTGACCTCAGTCGTAAGGTGCTGGCGACGCCGCTCCGCGACCTCGAGCACGTGGGGATCCCACGGATCCTGGCGACGCTCACCGACGATGTCGCCTGGCTCGGCTGGGCCGCCCAGAACGTTCCGGCGGTGGCGATGAACGCGGCGGTGGTGCTCGGCTGCGCAATGTACCTCGGGTGGCTCTCCCCCTCGACCTTGGTCGCCGTGGCGTTCGTCGTAGTAATCGGCATGATCGGATACCGGCTCTTGACCGCGCGCGCCTACCGCTCCCTGCAGCGGGCGCGCGACACCCGTGACGTCCTCTTCCACCACTTCCGCGCGTTGACGGAGGGGATGAAGGAGCTGAAGCTGCACGCCCCGCGGCGGGAGGCCTTTCTCTCGGAGCGGATCGCCACCGCGACGGAGGACTTGCGGCAACACGCGCTCGCCGGAATCCGGCGCCATCTCGTCGCCGACACGTGGAACCAGATCCTCTTCTACGGTCTTCTCGGCGGCCTGCTCTTCGCGGCCCCGGCCGGCTCCGGGTACGACACGGAGGCCGTGACCGGCTATGTTCTGGCGATCCTCTACATGATGGCCCCGGTGTGGGGAATCTTTGAGGCGTGGCCGATCTTCGCCCGCGGGCGGATCGCGCTCGAGAAGATCCGTGAGGTCGGCGTGTCGCTCACCGCGGTTGGCGATCAGACCCCGACGCCCTGGCGGGTGGAGGTACCGCATGAGTGGCGGCGTCTGGACTTCGAGGGCGCGATGTTCACCTACCAGCCCGACCTCGACGGAAATGCGTTCGCGCTCGGCCCGCTCGACCTGACGCTGCGCCGAGGCGAGCTCGTGTTCCTCACGGGCGGCAACGGCAGCGGAAAATCGACGTTCGTCAAGATGCTTACCGGGCTCTACAGCCCCCAAGTCGGCACGATCCGGCTCGACGGGCTCGCAATCACCGACAAGAACCGGGACTGGTACAGCCAGCTTTTCTCGGCGGTCTTCTCCGACTTCTATCTCTTCGACAGCTTGCTGGGGCTGAGCGGCCCCGACCTCGATGCGCGGGCCCAGCGCCACCTGGTCGAGCTCGAGCTCGACGGCACGCTGCAGATCCGGAACAGGACCCTGTCGACGACCGCCTTGTCACAGGGCCAGCGTAAGCGCCTCGCGCTGCTGACCGCTTTTCTCGAAGACCGGCCGATCTACGTCTTCGACGAGTGGGCTGCGGATCAGGACGTCCACTACCGCGAGATCTTCTACACGCGCTTGCTGGCCGACCTCATAGCCCGCGGAAAGACCGTCGTGGTGATCAGCCACGACGACCGCTACTACCATCTCGGCGATCGAATCGTCAAGCTCGAATCGGGTAAGCTGGTGGAGAATCGGCGGTCTCGCCCCTAGCTGCGGCGCAATACCCGTCTCGCGAATGTCCTTCGAAGCTCATCGGCACCACAGTTGGCAACGACTATTACTAGACCCAGAAACGACCGACTCCCGGTTCACTCTCGTAGAAGAGGTCGAGGATCTAGGATCCGAGCATCTAGCGTACACTGAGGCCCGGGAGGGCCGATGTGACGTCTTTTCGAGCGACGGTATTGGGACTGACGGTCGTCATGCTCGTGGTCGGCCTGTCGGCGCCCCACGAGGCCGCGGCAGGATCGATCAAGGGCACAGTCGTTCTGAAGGGGACGACGCCGGAGCTGCGGAAGCTCGCCGTGACGATCGATCAGTATGTCTGCGGCAAGGAGAAAAACCCCGAGGACCTTGTGCTGTCGCCGCAGGGGGGGATTCGCAGCGCGGTCGTCTGGCTTGACAAGCCGCCGGCGACGGCGGCGTTCGAGGCGCTGCCGTCCACGAGCTCCATGGACCAGAAGGAATGCATGTTCTCGCCGCGCGTGGTGATCGTGCCGGCCGGCGGGCGGATCGACTTCCTCAACAGCGACCGACTCCTGCACAACCTCCACAGCGCCCCGAGCGCCAATCCCCCCTTCAACCGCACGCAGCCGAAGGGGCGGACGATCACGATCTCGTTCTCGCACCCCGAGATCATCCGCGTCACGTGCGATCTGCACTCCTGGATGCGCGGCTGGGTCGTGGTGGCCGAGCACCCGTTCTACGCGCTCACCGGAGGCGCCGGGGAATTCGAGCTGCGGGGCCTGCCGCCCGGGCGCTACACCCTGAAGGCCTGGCAGGAGCGGCTCGGCACGATTTCGAAGGACGTCGTGGTGGGCGATCAGGATCCAACCACCGTCACCCTGGAGATGCCCGCCCGCTAGCGGCGAGTCGATGACCATGCGCCGAGCATCGTCCGCCGACCGAATCGCACCGCCCATGATGGCGCTGTTAGCCTCACCGGTGGGCGCCCTCGTGCGGGCCGTGGCCCGCATCCGGACCTCGGTGCATATCAAGCTCCTTGCCGGCTTCCTCCTCATTACCCTGCTCTTCATCGCGATGACCGCCGTGAGCCTGCTGATGGTCGCCGAGACTGCGCGGCAGACGAACCTCCTCGACCAGGCCCACGAACGCGTCGGGTGGTCCCGGCAGATCGAGCACGCGCTCGCGATGCAGATGCACTTCACGTCGATGGCGTTGCTCGCCCAGGCCGACGGTTCCGTGGGCTTCATCCTGAGAGAGAACAATCGCTTCAACGACACGCTCGCACGGCTCGAGACGGCCGCGCCGCCCGAGGAGCGCGCGCTCATTCAAGCCATTCGCGGGGCGCAGGAGGACGCGATGGCGACCGTCGCCGACATCGCCAACGCGCTCCGCGATCGGCGGCTGGCCGACGCGATGACCGCGCTGCGAACCCGGCAGGAGCCGACCTACCAGAAGATCGAAGGCCTGGTTGGCTCCCTCGTCGCCGCGGAGGAGACCCGGATGACGCGCCTCCGAACGAGCATCTCGGCCGCTCGGGCCCGTTCCCTCAGGCTGATGGCCGGCTTCGCGGTCGCTTCCGTCGTCGTCGCGCTCAGCGGCGGATTCGTGATTTCGTGGTCGTTCATCCTACCCGTGCGCGAGGCGCATGGCTTCCTCAGCGACGTGGCGGAGGGGCGGTTCGGTGGCACAATCGTCGTGCCGAACCGCGACGAGTTCGGAGCGCTGGCCGAGCGCATGAACTGGATGAGTCGCGAGCTCCACCGGCTCGACGACGAGCAGCGCGTGGCGGCGGAAACCCTCCGCGGACTCAACGAGCGTCTGGCGCTGGCCAGCCGCGCCAAGTCAGAGTTCCTCGCGAACATGAGCCACGAGCTCCGCACGCCGCTCAACGCGATCCTCGGCTTCACCGAGATCATGCTCGACGAGCTGTACGGCGAGGTGCCGCCCAGCCTGCGCGAGCCGCTCGTCGACATCCAGACCAACGGGCGTCACTTGCTGGGTCTGATCAATGATGTCCTCGACCTATCAAAGATCGAGGCCGGGCGCCTGGAGCTTGGGGCTGGCGAGTACTCGGTCCAAGAGATCGTCGACGTCGTTCACGCCTCCCTCAAATCGCTGGCTTTCGAGAAGGGTCTCGCCTTCGGCACTCGCGTGCCGGCCGAGATCCCGCCCGCCTGGGGCGATGGCCGACGTCTCACGCAATGTCTCCTGAACCTCGCGGGCAACGCGCTCAAGTTCACGCGACAGGGTCGGGTCGAAATCGACGTACGCCTGGACGACGGGTGGCTCACCTACCGCGTCATCGATACGGGAATCGGCATTCCGAAGGAAGAGGTCGAGAACATCTTCGCCGAGTTCCGTCAGGTCGACACGACGATCACCAAGGAGTACGGCGGCACCGGGCTTGGTCTCAGCATCACGAAGCGGCTCGTCGAGATGCACGGAGGTCGTATCGGAGTGGAAAGCGAGCTGGGTAAGGGATCGACGTTCTTCTTTACGGTACCGCTGCACGCCGACGGAGGGGTCGCATGAAGGACCGAACCGTGCTCCACATCGAGGACAACGAGTACAATCGAAAGATTGTACGGCAGCTACTGAGCCGGACGTCCTTCCGGTTGCTGGAGGCCGTTGACGGCGAGGAAGGGCTCGCGGTGGCGCAACGCGAGCTCCCGGACCTCATCCTCATGGACGTCCAGTTGCCCAGGCTATCGGGGCTCGACGCGACCCGTCTGCTGCGGGCTGATCCACGCACGGCGAAGATCCCGCTCGTCGTGGTGACGTCGTTCGCGCTGAGCGGCGACGATCGCCGGGCGATGGACGCAGGCGCGTCGGCGTACCTGGCCAAGCCGTATAGTCCTCGCGATCTCATGGCACTGATCAACCGGTTTCTCCCAGAGAACTGAGCGGCTGACCCGGGCACTGCGTCGAGAGGAGAAAGTTCATGACACTTCGAAGGGCGTTGGCCGTCGTCACCGTATCCGGCGTGGTGATACTGCCGGGCGTGGCGCGAGTGGGCGCGCAAGGTCAAGCCGAGCAGTTCACGCCGGAATATCGTGAGCTCCGGCGGTCCTACGACGAGAAACACACGCCGAAGATTGAGGCGCCCGACACGGTGAAGCGCGGGCAATGGTTCGAAGTCACCGTGACGGTCGGCGCCGGGTCCATCCATCCGTCACTCGCCGAACACTTCGTCCGCTATATCGCGCTCTACAAGGACAGCGCCGAGATCGCGCGTGTCTACCTTCACCCGGTCTTTTCGTATCCCAAGGCCGTCTTCACGATTGCGCTCGACGAGGGCGGCAATCTGCGAGCTGTCGCCGAGCCAACCCATTCCGCGGGCTGGGAAAGCTCGAAGAAGATCGCGGTCACGCGCTAGGACTTCGGTGAGGACTCCGCCGCGCGTCCTGATCGCCGATGACAACGCCGCCAATCTTCGCATCATGCGGACGCGTCTGACGGCTGATGGATACGAGGTCGTCACCGCCGCCGACGGCGAGGAGGCGCTCGCCGCAGCGCGGGACGCGACGCCCGACCTGATCCTGCTCGACATCATGATGCCGAAAGTCGACGGCATCGAAGTCTGCCGGCGGCTCAAGGAACGGCAGAATCCCATGTTCGTCCCGATCATCCTCGTGACGGCGATGGCCGACGCGAAGGACATCGTGGCCGGGCTCGAGGCGGGGGCCGACGAGTACCTCACCAAACCGGTGGACCACGCCGCCCTCGCCGCGCGAGTTCGGTCGATGCTGCGCATCAAGGCATTGCACGATACGGTCGCCGCCCAGGCCGACGAGATCGCCCGCTGGAACACGACGCTCGAGAAGCGGGTGGCCGAGCAGGTGGCCGAACTGGAGCGCGTGAGTCGACTCAAGCGGTTCTTCTCGCCACAACTGGCGGACGCCATCGTCGCCGGTGGCGCGGAGGATCCGCTTCGTCCACACCGGCGTGAGATCAGCGTCGTCTTCCTCGACCTGCGGGGCTTCACCGCGTTCGCGGAGACGTCGGAGCCCGAAGAGGTGTCCGCGGTCCTCGAGGCCTACCACGCCGAGGTTGGGCGCCTCATCCTGGAGCACGAGGGCACGCTGGAGAGGTTCACGGGTGACGGCATGATGATCTTCTTCAATGACCCGGTGCCGGTTGCCAATCCAGAAGAGCGCGCGCTCCGCATGGCCGATGCCATGCGAGCCAGAATCCGCGTGCTCGGCGCGGAATGGCGCCGACGAGGCTACGACCTGGATCTCGGCATGGGCATCGCGAAGGGCTATGCGACGATCGGCGCGATTGGATTCGAAGGCCGTCGAGACTACGCCGCCATCGGGAGCGTCACCAATCTGGCGTTTCGACTATGTGCCGAGGCCTCGCCGGGACAGATCCTGGTCAGCCAGCGGATCTATGCCGCGGTGCCAGATCTCGTCGACGCCAAGGAAGTCGGCCCACTTCAGCTCAAGGGCTTCCATCGGCCGATCGTCGCCTATGAGGTCGTTCACTTGAAGCACGTCGGCGCGTGACGCGCGAATCCCCGCCCGGGCGACTCGCGTACTGGATGCGAGCGCTGGGTCGCGACGATCTTCCGGCACGCCTCGAGGTTTCCGGCCGAACCCTCGACCGCCTGGCGACGGCGAAGCACGATTTTTGGGCGGCCACCGGCTTCTACGCGGACGACGCCGGCCGCCGAGCCGTCCTCAAGGTCTACCGGACCACGCGCTTCGCCGGCACGCCGCTTCGCTGGCTGGGGCGCTGGCAGTGCGGACGGGAGGTCGCCTTCTACCAGCACCTCGCGGATCTGTCGTGCGTGCCGGCGCTGCTCGGCCGCGTCGGCGACACGGGCTATCTGCGAGCGTTCGTGGCCGGGCATCCCCTCTCGCACGAGCGGCCCTTGCCCGACGGATTCTGGCCGCGGCTCGACATCGCGATGCAAGAGGTACATCGTCGCGGCGTCGCGTACGTCGACTCGAACAAGCCGGAAAACGTCCTGGTCGGAGACGACGGCCACCCGTATCTGATCGACTTCCAGATCGCGTGGCGGTGCGGGCCGCGAGCCGATCACGCGCTCGGACGGTGGTGGCTGGCGCGGCTACAGCGTGAGGATCTCTACCACGTGCTCAAGCACAAGCGTCGCTTCGCCCGCGAGTCGATGACGCCGACGGAGCTCGAGCGCGTCCGCCGCCGGAGTCTGTTGATCCGGGCCCACCGCGTGATCAACCGGCCCTACCGGATGGTGCGACGCCCCCTGCTTCGATGGCTGCGGCGAACCGGCCGCGTACTGTCGTCGGGCAGCAACTAGCTCCGCCCGCACCCGCCCTTCACCGGCGACCCGTCGGCGCCAGACGACACTCGGCGACCTTGTTGAGGAGCGTCTTGTAGCTGACCTTGAGGATGCGGGCGGCGTCGGCGCGATTCCAGTGCACGCACTCGAGTACTTCCTGGAGCGCCTTGCGCTCGGCCTCTCGCGCCCCGCGGCGCGCGACCTCGCGCAGACCTTCGGCCCCGGCCGACCGCGAGGCCGCTTTGAGAGAATGTCCGTGTCCGCCGGCGCTCAGCGTTTCGAGCGCCTGCTCGCCGTCGAGGACCACGAGGCGGCGGATCACGTTCTCCAGCTCGCGCACGTTGCCCGACCACGGGTGTTCGACGAGCCGCGTCATGGCCGCGGGCGAGATCTGCTTCTGGCGCCCGTAGTACGCGTTGAACCGCGCGAGAAACGCCGACGCCAGCGCCGGAATCTCTTCCGGCCGCTCGCGCAGCGGCGGCACCCAGATCTCGACCACGTTGAGCCGGTAGTACAGATCGGCGCGGAACTCGGCGCGCGCCATCGCCTGTTCCAGATCTTGATTGGTGGCGGCGATCACGCGCGTGTCGACGTCGACGAATCCACAGCTCCCCACACGCCTGAATCGAAGATCTTGAAGCACGTGCAGCAGCTTGGCCTGGAGCGCGAGGGGCAGCTCCGCGATCTCGTCCAGGAAGATCGTGCCCTTGTCGGCTTGCTCGAACTGGCCCGGCCTCCGGCAATGCGCGCCGGTGAAGGCCCCGCGCTCGTGGCCGAACAGCTCGGACTCGAGGAGTCCGGCGGGGATCGCGGCACAATTCACCTTCACGAACGGGTTGTCCCGGCGCGCCGACACGGCGTGGATGGTCCGAGCGACGAAATCCTTGCCCACCCCGCATTCGCCACGGATCAGGACCGTCGCGTCGGTGTCCGCGATTTCCACGATCGTTCTCGCGATCGCGCGCATTTGAGGGCTCTCGCCGAGGAGCGGGCTCTTGAAGCTCAACGATTCCTCCCACGAGGCGGCTCGCAACCGGTCGGCATGGCAGCGATTCTCTTCCGCGTAGATTTGGTCCACCGCAAATTTCTAGAAGCTCTGACCCCGTTCGCCTATCGGGAGAATCCCTGATTTCAGACCGGCAATCCCCCTCAGGCCCGCGCGGGGCATCCCGGCTCAGTCGGACGAGGGCGGCCGGGCAGCGGCGAGAGCGAGCGCGACCGCGACGAGCGCGACGGCGCCCCCGGCGGCGGCGACCGCCGGCGCCCACGGCAGCCGCAGCGACGCGCCGATCCCGCTGGCCAGCGCGCTCGCGACGAGCGCCCCGGCTCCGGTGAGCGCGCCGTGGACGGCCCACGAGCGGATCTGCGCCAGGAACACGCCGGGGCCGATCGCCGCGTGATGGGCGCGCCGGCCGAATTCGGCCGTCTCCAGCAGCAGGGCCAGCACGACGCCGAGCAGCACCGCGCCCCCGAGGCGAGGCGCGCCGCCGGCGAGCCTGAGCGCGAGCGCGTACTCGCCGAGCGCCAGCACGATGCCGCCGACGAGTACCGGCGTGGCGACCAGGATGCCGAGGGCGCACAGGATCAACGCCGCGGCGCCGAGGCCCAGCACCGAGGTCGAAGGCGCGATGAGGAGCGGCGCGCTCACGAGGATCAGGGCGAGAACGGCGGCCAGGCGTCGCACGTCAGCGCGCCACGTCGCGCCGACGCGAGCGCGTCAATCCGCCCAGTGCCGCCTCGAGCGGCTCGGCCGGATCCCAGTCGACGATCGTGATGCCCAGACGATGCAGCGCGTCGGCGCGGGTGCGCCGCTCGAGCGCCCACAGCCGGCACGCGACGTCTGCGCTGGCCGACGCGCGAATCGCGCGGCCCACGAGCGGGATCGGCGACGGGCTCAGAACCGTGAGATCGAACCCGCGCGCCGCCAGATCGACCAACGCCTTCTCGAACCGCGGGTCGAGGAGCGGGCTGATCGCGATGACCAGGGCCTGCGGCGGCAGAATGCGCCGGGGCACGAGCCCGACTTCCTGGGTGACCCAGCTGAACATCACGTCCGCACGCAGCAGCGCCTCGAAGATCCGCTCGTGCTGCGCGCGGCCTGAGCTCGGCCGGACCCACCGGAACGGCCCGCAATATTCGATGAGACCAACCCGGTCCTTCCGGGCCAGATACGCCGTCGCGAGCGCGGCGGCCGCCCGGATGGAGACGTCGAGCGTCGTGTCGGGCGGCGCGCCGGCCTCGGTCAATGTGTCGAGCATCAGCACCACGTCGGCGTTGCGTTCCTGGTGATACTGGGTGACGAAGAGGCGGCGGAATCGAAGCGAGGCACGCCAGTTGACGTGGCGGACCCGATCGCCCGGAACGAACGCTCTGATATCGCCCGGCTCGAGCCCTTCGCCGACGCGCGGCGCCACGTAGTTGCCGACGAAGGCCTGCATCCGGCGCGGCCCGGGCAGGCGGCGAAGAGGCAGCGGTCGCGGATATACCCGAAGCTGCCACGGCACCGGGATCGACGTCTCTCCCGCCTGGAGTCCGGCGCGGTCCCACAGACGGGCGTGGACGGTCCCGAGACTCACCCGGCCTCGGCGCACGCACTCGACCTCGTATCGCCACTCGACGCGCTGACCGCGCGTCAGGCTGAAGAGGCCACGGTTGTGGCCGCCGACGAGTCGCAGGGCCGGCGAGAGCGGCTCGAACAGCTCCAGCAGCGGCGCGCGCCGGCCCGCGCTCACGGTCACGGTCACCGTGACGCGCTCACCTTCGAAGACTCGCGCCGCCGAGATCGCGCGAGTGAGCGTCCAGTCGCGGGACGACCCGCCGCGCCCGATCCGTAGGAGCCCCAGCAGCAGCGGGAGCACCGCGACGACCAGCTCGGCCCGGCCCGAGAGCACGCCGAGCACGAGCCCCCATGCGCCGACCGTCACGACCGAGAGGGCCAGCGGCGTGAGCCGCGTGGTCATCCGGTCTCTTCCGTCTTCGGCGCCGGTACCTGGGTCAGGAGATCGCCCACGACCTGCGCGGCCGACAGCTTCGTCACCCAGAGCTCGGGCTGAAGAATAAGCCGGTGCGCGAGGGCCGGACCGGCCATCGCCTTCACGTCGTCGGGCGTGACGAAGTCGCGTCCCCGCAGCACGGCGCCGGCCCGCGCGAGCTTCAGAAGCGCCAGGGCCCCTCTCGGCGAAGCGCCGAGCGCGATCCGATGGTCGCCGCGGGTCGCCTGCGCGAGGTCGACGACGTACTGCGTCACCACGTCGGCCACGAACACGTCCTCGAGCGCCTGCTGCATGGCGAGGATCTCCTCGCGGGAGACGATCGCGGGCAATTCGACCTCTTCCTGGCGTCGCTGGCGGCGCCGCTCGAGGATCTGTCGCTCCTCCTCGGCGGTCGGATAGCCGACCGCGACGCGAATCAGGAAGCGATCGAGCTGCGCCTCGGGCAGCGGATAGGTGCCCTCGAGCTCGATCGGGTTCTGCGTCGCGATCACCAGGAACGGCAGCTCGAGCCGGAAGGACTCGCCTTCGACCGTGACCTGGGCTTCCTGCATCGCCTCCAGCAGCGCGGCCTGGGTCTTGGGCGTCGCGCGATTGATCTCGTCGGCCAGGAGGAGATTGGTGAAGACCGGACCCGGCCGGAACTCGAAGCGCGCCTGGCGCTGGTCGAACACGAAGCTTCCGGTGACGTCGGCGGGAAGCAAGTCGGGCGTGCACTGAAGGCGCTTGAACGACAGACCGAGGGCCTGCGCGAAGAGCCGGGCGATGAGCGTCTTGGCGAGACCGGGATAGTCCTCGATCAGGACGTGGCCGTTCGCGAGAATGCCGGCCAGGATCCGCTCGAGCACGTCGCCCTTGCCGACGATCACGCGCGCCAGCGCGCCCAGGATCTCGCGGCTCCGCTCGGTGACCCGGCCGAGCTTCATCGGCGCGCCTCCAGCGAGGCGATGATTCGCGCCAGCGCGGCGATGGACGGGCCGCGGCCGAACCGGCGCCCGCGCGGCTTTTCGAGGGCGTCGGCCGGGGCGCCGGACGCTTGCGCGAGCGCGACGAGCCTGGGCCACAGCAGGTGCTCGAAATAGGACTGGCTCCGCGCGCTGGATCTGATCTCGTCGTGGAACCGCGCGAAACGCGAATCCTGAGCTCGCGTCTCCGGCGCGCCCGCCCCGGCGTCGCCCACGCCCCACGGAGCCCGGCGCTCGGTGCACGCTCGAACGATCGCGCGGACGGGCGAGACCGCCACGAGCAGGACGAGGGCCGCCAGGAGGCGCATCGCGGTCTCCCGATACGCTTGCGCGACGAAGAATTCGATCAAGGAGATCCCGGCGACGAGCGCGGCCATGACCACGACCGCGGCGGCGACGCCGGCGCCCCGGCCCGGCTCAGGCGACGCCAAGCGGCGCCTCCTCGCGCTCGAGCGCGGATCTGATCTCTTCGAGGCAGGCGCGAGCCGTGTCTCGCTCGGGTGACCCGAGGGCGTGGCGGCTGAATCGCGCGAGCTCGAAGAGGCGCGTCAGCCGATCGACCGCCCGGTGCGGGAGGACCAGACGCCTGAGCGTCTCGCGCATGAATTCCTCCGGCGTCTGCCAGGGCGCCCTGATCACGCTGGCCCGCGCCGCGACTCGCTCGAATCGCCGGTAACACTTGATGATCGCCGCGCGCGCGTCCGGCTCGCTCGCCAGATCGTCGAGCCCGTCCTGAACCGCTTCGCTCAGCGGCTCGGCCGCCTCGACGCGATTTCGTCGTTCCCACCATCGGGCAATGCGCTCGGCGAAGAGGAGCACCAGGGCCATGGCGAGCGTCGCGAGGCCCGCCAGGAGAGCCAGCAGCCCGACGAGCCAGCCGAGCCACGGCAGCGAGACCACCGGCGTGTCGGCTCCGGGCGTCGAGTCCGTGCCCGCGAACATCATGAGGCGGCTCCAGGCGAGCAGCGAGGTCTCGACGTACTGCCACCCGAACGAAAACACGACGAGGATGGCGAGCAGCGGCAGGAGCGGTAACACCCGCAAGAACACCTGGAGCCACCAGGGAAGCTTGGACGGCTCCTCCTCACGCGGCAGCTCCGCGTCGCGGCGCCGGTCTCGCGAGAGCGCCATCCCGAAAATGATGGCGACCGCCAGCGCGAACGCCGCGCCGCTCGCGAGCAGGAGCGAATCCGGCACCTCGACGTGGAGCCGGAAGGACGGCATGTCCTCGGGTGCGCGCGACGCGGCCAGGAGGGCGGTCAGCGCGAGAAACAGGCCAGCGCCGGCGACGATGGCGGCGCCCGGGAAGCCCTGGAGTCTCATCAGCGGTGGGCCGGAGCGTACTCTGTTGTCCGGGCCCTTCGCAAATGGCTTCACGTCGCCGCAATCCTGTATCCTGTTCGGGCAGGCGCTTGCCTCACCCGCTGACAGGAGGCGACAACCGTGACCGACGTCCCGCGTATCACCGGCGTGCTCTCTCCGGTCGTGACCCCGTTCGGCGCGGACCTGGCGCCCGATCCCGAGCGCTTCGTGTGCCACTGCCGCTGGCTTTCCACCCAGAACGTGGGCCTGGCCGTGTTCGGGACGAACTCGGAAGCGAACTCGCTCTCGGTCGAAGAGAAGATCGAGCTGCTCGATCGGCTGGTCGCGGCCGGGCTCGACCCCGCGCGGATAATGCCGGGCACCGGCTGTTGCGCGCTGACCGACTCGGTGCGGCTGACCGCGCACGCCATGAAGGTCGGATGCGGCGGCGTGCTCATGCTACCGCCTTTCTATTACAAAGGCGTGAGCGACGACGGGCTCTTCCGGAGCTTCGCGGAAGTGATCGAGCGCGTGGGTGACGCGCGCCTGCGCGTATACGTCTACCACATCCCGCCGGTCGCGCAGGTGCCGATCACGCTCGGGCTCGTCGAGCGCCTGCTCGCCGCCTATCCGGCGCAGGTCGCCGGGATGAAGGACAGCGGGGGCGACTGGAACAACACGAAGGCGTTCCTCGACGCGTTCGCCAGGAGCGGCTTCGACGTGTTCGCCGGCTCCGAGACCTTCCTGCTCCAGAACATGCGCCACGGCGGCGCCGGCTGCATCAGCGCCACCGCCAACGTCCACCCCGGTCCTATCGCGCGCCTCTACGACACCTGGCGGGCTGAGGGCGCCGACGCCCAGCAGGCGCGGCTCGACGTGATCCGCGGCGTGTTCCAGAAGTACCCGATGATCCCGGCCCTCAAATCCGCGATCGCCCACCACGGGAAGGACGCTGGCTGGTCAACCGTTCGTCCGCCGTTGGTCGCCCTCACGCCGGCGCAGGCGAGCAGCCTGATCGTCGACCTCGAGCGCGAGCGCTTCACAATGCCGGGCCTCGCCCCGCGCTGACCCGCAGGCGCGGTCCGTCGGTCGGATTCAGCTAGTCGCGATTGGCGCCGGTCAGGCGGCGGACGACACCCAGTCCGAAGAGCCCGACGCCAACCACCAGGAGGACAGCGTAAGGCTCTACGCCGAAAACCTTGACGAGCACGATACAGAATCCGGCGAAGGCGATGAGCGACCCCGCCATCATCAGGCCGAGACCAGGTTTCTGAGCCACGATCAGATAACCGCTTCGCGCCGCAGCCGCTCGATCTCCTCGACTCCCAAGCCGGCCTCTTTCAGGACTTCGTCGGTGTGCTCGCCGAGGGTCGGAGGCTCCCGGTCCAGTCCGGGGCTGCCATGCTCGAGCCGGAAGCCGGCGCCGACGAGCCGCATCGGCCCGTATCGCGAGTCGATCGTCTGGAGCACGTCGCGGTGCTCGAGCTGGGGATGCTTGACGATCTCGTCGATCTTCCAGATGGAGCCGCACGGCACGTCGGCGGCGGTGAGACGCGCCTCCCAGCTCTTGGGACCGTCGGTCGCGAGCGCCTGCTCGATGATCTCGCGCAGCGCCGGCTCGTTGGCGGTGCGCGCGGGCCAGTCCTTGAAGCGCGGGTCGGCCAGCGCGTCGGCGCGGCCCAGCGTTTTCATGAGGCTCGCGAACTGCTTCTCGGTCAGCACCGCCAGCACGATGTAGCCGCCGCGCGCCCGGAACCGGCTCGCGGTCGGCTTGCGGCTCACCGAGCCGTTGCCGATCTGCCGTGCCTCGATGCCCGCAACGGTGTACTCGGAGACCGTGCCCGGGATGAAGGCCAGCGCCGCATCGAGCATCGCCACGTCGACCAGCTGGCCGCGCCCGGTGTGCGTCCGCTGATACAGCGCGCTCGCCACGGCGAGCGCCGCCGTCATGCCGCCGATCGTGTCGCAGATCGCGAATCCGGCGCGGGTCGGGCCGCTCGCCGGCTCGCCGGTGATCGACATGATCCCCGACATCGCCTGGAGCTTGCCGTCGAAGGCGGCGGTCGTCCGCTCGGGACCGGTCTGGCCGAAGCCGGAGACCGCGCAGTAGATGAGCCGCGGATTGACGGCCGAGAGCGCCTGATACCCGAGTCCGAGACGATCCATCACGCCCCCGCGGAAGTTCTCCCACACCACGTCGGCCTTGACCACGAGCTTCTTGACGATGTCCACGGCCTCGGGCTTTCGCAGGTCGAGCGTGACGCTGCGCTTGTTGCCGTTCACCGCGAGGAAGGACGGCGCCATTTTCCGGTCGGCCCACACCCGGTCGGCCAGCTGCATGCGCGTGTCGTCGCCCTCGCGCGACTCGATCTTGACGACGTCGGCGCCCAGGAGCGCCAGCTGGTAGGTGCCGTACGGCCCCGCGAGATAGCGGGTGAAGTCGAGGATGCGGACGCTCGTGAACGGCTTGCTCACGATGCCTCGCGCTTGGCCCGAGCGATCGATTTCACCTCGTCGAACTCCTTCTTCCGCTCGGCGATCATCTCGGGCGAAAGCTTCGTCAGGTCGAGGTAGTCGCACTTCCACGCGGCGTCCTCGCTCCAGCGGATCGGCGACTGCATCGTCGTGCGCGCACCCGGCGCGCTCTCGAGCAATTTCAATCCCAGCTCGAGCGTCTGCCGCTGCGACTCGACGTCGAACGGCCGGCCGGCCGAGTTCCCGAGGGGGAAATCGCTGAACAGGAACCGCGGCACGCCGCAGTACTCCACGATGTCCTTGGCGCAGCCCATGATTACCGTCGGAATCCCGTTCGCCTCCAGGTGCCGGGCGGCCAGACTCACGGTCTGGTGACACACGGGTCAGCTCGGGACGAGGACGGCGACGTCGACTCCGTCCTCGCGGCAGCGGCGCAAGAGCTCGGGGATGTCGGTCTCCAGGGTCACGCGATGGCTGCGGTTCGTCGGCGCGCCGTGAATGCGCGGCGCCAGCGTCCCGATCCGGCCCGCGGCGGCCGCCTCCCTCATGCGAGCCAGCGGCAGATACGTATTGATGTCGGCGGCCTTCGTGTGCAGGCGGTCGTAGCCGACGTGCGAGATCCTGAGATCGGGCACGGTCTCGGAGGACGTCGAGTAGACCTGATAGAACTTGGCAGCGGCATTGTAGGCCGCCCCCGGCCCCTGGTCGCCCAGCTCCGGCCGGAACGGCGCCGCGGTCGTGATCAGCCCAACCCGCGCCCGGCTGAGCGGCATCCGGAGCGGCGTGAACGGAACCTCGACGAAATGGGCCCACCGATAGGCGCTGAAGCCGAGGACTTGATAGTAGTCGCGCGTCCGCTGCATGTACGGGATCGCGACGTCGTGATCCGCCGCGAACGCTGCCTTCGCCCCGGGAGCCGTGGTCGTCATCGCGTCGTCCAGTCTAGCCAAGGTTGCCTGCCGCGTCCAACGTCAGCGTGTGAGGAGGTGACCGTGCGGGGTCAGCGCGGGTGACGCGCGCGCTGCTCGGGCTGAAGGGCGGTGATGCCCTCGAAGGTCCGCTCGAAGATCTGGGGCACCGGCCAGCCCTGCAGGCCGGCGTAGGTGTCGATCTGCGAGCGATGGTGGACCTCGTGCTCGAGCATCATCATGAGCAAGCGCCACCCCGGGAGCGTGCCGGGCGTATCGACCATCTCGATC
>Ga0209055_1000236_pt1 | contig 38690 bp, 40 predicted proteins | sample GraSoiAngelo_110_FD_185875 | JGI IMG/M metagenome (GOLD analysis project Ga0209055, IMG submission 185875) | Grasslands soil microbial communities from the Angelo Coastal Reserve, California, USA - 14_0903_12_30cm (SPAdes) (version 2) | ecosystem: Environmental > Terrestrial > Soil > Grasslands ... | reverse complement strand
AATTGGAGTCACCATATTCTTGGTACTTACTTTATGCAACAGGAAATCGTAAGCGGCGGAAGAATCGAACGTTCCCGAAGTAACTTGTACGATGAGGAGATATAGCGAGCTTCAGTGTGCGCGCGGTGTGGATGAGGTGTGGCCAGGTTGCTTGATGCGGATCGACGGGTCACAAACCCCGCCGCCCCACCACGGTGCTGGGAGGATTTCAGAATTTGAACCGCAACGGTTGCCCGGGGACAGAAGCAAGTCAGGCGATCGAGCGCTTGGTCTTGGTCTCATAAACCTGGATGGACCTTGCCATTACCGAGTTCAAGGTGACGTGAAATGTTTCCAAGTCGCCAATCAAGCCGGCCGGGCTCATGACATGCAGGTTGGTTCGGATTACTTTGTACACCGCTTGTTGGATCAATTGGAAATCTCTGCAGAGCATGGAGACCGTGTAGCCCTGCTTCTTACGGATGTTGCCGTGTTCGATAGCGGCGTTCAAGAGCTCGTCCTTCGGGACTCGGGCCCGTCCGTTTAAGTGGTCAAATAGACCGGCTAACAAAGTCGCCAACTTATTCGCTTGAGCTTCGTCCTTGAAACCCGATCGCAGGGTGGGGTCCTGTTTCATCAAGGCGAGGACTTGGCGCTGAATCTCAGCAGCATTTTCCTTCAAGAGAACCGACAGCTTCTTCCTAGCCACGGGCTCGCGGAGCTTCCGGGATTTCAGCTTTCCTTCAATGGTTCTGATCAATAAGTCGATGTCGGTCGGCTTAACGAGGTAGTCATCCACCTGGTCATGAATCGCCTGCAGAGCGGTTTCCAGGGCTGGGTAACCGGTCAGGATAAGGTTGACGCAGTCAGGTTGGAGATGGCGCATGGCGCTGACCACCAGAAATCCATCCCCTTGCTTTTCGATATTCAAATCGGATATCAACATGTCAAAATTGCAGGCATTGATCTCGACCAGGGCCTCCGCGACGCTTCCAGCGACCCGCACCTCAAAGCCATGTTGCTGCAGGACGGGTGGCAGCATCATCCGGATGCTGGGCTCGTCATCGACAAACAAAATGCGGCTGGCCAAAACCATGATTGATTTACGGGCGGGCTGTGACGCTCGCCAGATTCTAAACGACCAGGAAAGCCAAGGCAATCGGAACCGCTCGGACAGCTCGGACAGTTGAGCACACTCATAAAGTGTCAACTGGATACAATAGGCGTGTGCCTGAACTGGCCTTTTTTGTGGGAAAAGGTGGCGTGGGGAAGACCACGGTCTCTGCCGCATACGCAGTGCGCCGCGCCGTAGAGAATCCTTCGCAACGGGTGCTGCTTATGTCGACCGATCCGGCGCACTCCTTGGCTGACATTCTGGAAGTGCGGCTGGACGAGGAGGCGAAGCCGGTTCGTTTGCGGGGCCGCGGAAAGCTGTATGCCTGGCAAGTCAATCGAGAGAAGCTGTTTCGTGATTTTCTGGACCGATACAAGGAGGAGATACTGGCCATCATCGATGCCGGAGCCATCTTCTCGCGCGAGGATATTGCGCCCTTGCTGGACAGCACGCTGCCCGGGATGGCAGAAGTTTCAGCGCTGCTCGCATTGCACGATGCTCTGATCTCGCGAAAATATGCGCGCATTGTGGTCGATACTGCGCCCTTCGGGCACACCCTCAGGCTGTTTCAGTTGCCGGAACATTTCCTGAGATTCCTCAATTTTCTGGAACTGGCAGCGAGCCGCGACCGCGTGCTGGCGGCACATTTTGGCGGCCCCAGCAGGCGGGTGGGCGATGAATTTCTGAGCGATTGGCGACAGATGTTCGAGGGTATCCAGGAAGTGCTGACCGAAAATGCGAAAGTTTTTCTGGTGACGACCTCGGAGAAATTTTCGCTGAATGAGTCGGTCCGATCGAGCGCTCGTTTGGCAAGCTTTTCTCCGCCGGTGCGCATTGCGGCAGTGGTACTAAACCGCGCTGTGACCGGCTCGCCTCGGTGTCGAATGTGTCAGGAAAAGGCGCAAGCCACCCGCGCAGCTCGTAGTTTTCTCGAGAAACAGTTCCGCGGGGTACACATATATTTAGGAAAGGATCCGGGATCACCGATTCTGGGCGTCGGCAATCTGAGATTGTTTGCCGAACACGTATTTTCCGGCGGTCCTCTGAAGTTGGATATTCCTGCTCCCAAGAGCCCGCAAGTACGCCTGAAATCCGCACGCTGGCCGGTTCTGGAGACACCTCTTTCACTGGTGGTGGGCAAGGGTGGCGTGGGGAAGACTACGGTTTCTGCGGGTTTGGGGTTTAACACGCGGTCCAAAGTGAAAGCCCCGGTCGAAATCTGTTCCGTGGATCCGGCGCCGTCGCTGGATGATGTCTTTCAAAAAGAGATTGGAGATCGCGCCGAGCCGGTGCTTGGCGACCGGGAGTTTCGCGCATCGGAGATGGATTCGGAAGCGCTGTTCAAACAATGGGTGACTGAAATCAGGTCCAGCATCGAGGAAGCAACGACCGCTGAGATTTCCGGGGTTCACATAGATTTGAGCTTTGAGCGGCAGCTCTTGTCGGAATTGCTGGAGATCGTTCCGCCTGGGGTGGATGAGGTATTGGCAATATTCCGTATTCTCGGTTTCCTGAGCCGAGGCTCCAAACGAGTGGTGATCGATATGGCCCCCACAGGTCATGCGCTGGAGCTTTTGCGGATGCCGGAGCGAATCCTGGGTTGGACGCGGACCTTGTTGAAAACCTTGGCCGCCCACCGTACACTAGCCCTTGCCCGCGATGCCGGAGTGAAGGTCGCGGAGGTGGGGCAACAGGTCCGCCAACTAGCAGGCGTTCTCAAGAACCCCCGACGCGCCTGCACACATACCGTGATGCTGGCCGAGCCCCTGCCTGACCGCGAGACCGAGAGACTGATAAAGGACCTAGGCAAGCTGCATCTACCCACAAAGTCCATGTTTATCAATCGCATTTTGTTTGCAGAAGACGTGGGTAAATGCCGCCGATGCCGCCGGGCCATGAAATGGCAGCAAGCAACGGTGAATACTTTCAAGCGACGGTTTCCGCAGCTTGATATCTACGTTGTGCGGAACTTTCCGAAAGAAATTACAGGAAGAGCGGGGTTGCGGGCGTTTACAGGTGAATTATGGCAAGTCACGTGAAGCCGAAGGCAAACGCGTCCGCGCTTTACCTGTATGGGGTTACACAGAAGAAGGTGGCGCTGGCGGCTGGCGTTGTCGGGGTGGATAGCACTACTTCGATTGAGCCGCTCGAATGTGAGGGCCTAGTCTGCTGGATCAGCCGCGTCGACAAGGGTGCATTTGCAGACAATCTGGCAAGCAAACTGGAAAATCTGGACTGGTTGACAGAAACCAGTATGCGGCACCAGCAGGTAGCATCAGCGATCGCCGAGCATACCGAGATTTTGCCGGCCCGTCTGGGCACGCTTTTTCTTAGTGCGTCGTCGCTCGAAGCGGACGTTCGCAAGAACAAGCGCGTTCTGGAAGCCGACTTCGCCAGGGTGAAGGATTCGGAAGAATGGGGGGTGAAGGTGTTTGCTGTGACGGCAAAGCCGGAGTCGCCGCCCGAACCGATGAAGAGCGGAAGGGAATATCTTAAAGCCAAGGCCGCGATGCTGCAGAGACCTGCCGTGCGGGAGACGGATTCGGAGGTCGAGAAATTCGCCAAGGCCCTGAGGCGCATCGCAGTACGAACAGCGGCCGGCGGCCAGATCAGCGGAGCGCAGCGGGGGTTGAAGTGGCAGATTTCACTGCTGCTGAAGCGCGGTGATCGAAAAAAGCTGGAGTCGCTTCTGCAGAAATTCTCAGAAGAATGGGCGGAGGTGCGAAAGATTGAAATCACCGGGCCTTGGCCGCCGTATTCTTTTGTGACGCGAGCCCATGCGGGCCCGCGGGGAAACGGGTAATCAGATATGCCCAGCGTGGCAAGCAAGATACTCCTTAGTGCTGAAGTTGCCCGTGATGAAGCTTCACTGCTGGATATTTTCGATCACGTCCTCAACAAAGGTGTGATCATCCACGGTAACCTGATTATTTCTCTGGCTGGGGTGGACCTGATTTACCTAGGGCTTGATGCCATCCTTACCTCGGTCGAGACTGCACTACAGCACATGCCCGTGCGAGCACTTCCGACTCGAGCGAAGCAATAGGCTTCGCGAACTTCCTAATTATGCCGGCGCTCACTTACTGTATTACGGAATCCGCAGTGCCTATTGAAGTTTCCTCGGCGGGCGTTGCCGGAATGGCGGTGGAGAGCGTGGAGCACTCCGGCTTACGCTGCTTTGTATCGCGCAGCTCGAGTTCCGATGCAATGCTGGGTCCGCCGGCACGCGAGGCGGCCTTGGCCTTTCATCGCGTGCTGCAGGAGATCTTTCGACAAACCGCCATCATTCCTTTTCGCTTTCCTACGGTGCTGTCGGACGAGGCCGAATTGACCGGTCATCTGGGCGAGCATGCGGCCGAATATCATGAAGCGTTGGGACGCTTGCGCGATGTGGTACAGATGGAAGTCCGTCTTGACTTAGAGGGTTCCCAGCAGGGTGCGCCAGAGAGGCAGACAGGGACTGGGTACCTGAAAGGCCGACAGGCGGAACAGGCCGCGCTGGAAAAGCTAGCTGGGCAATTCCAGGAGGCAGGGAGGAACTGGATTCGCGGCTGGCATCAGCATGTCTCGCGGCATCATATTCGTTGTTACGCCCTGGTCAGCCGGCGCGGGGTAGCTGAGTTCGAGCGCGCATTGGTTGTGGTGGATGTGCCGCCGAGGGTTTCTGCTCGGGTCAGTGGACCATGGCCCGCCACAGAATTTGTGAGTGAGGAATGATCGAGGACGAAGCCGAATTCGCTTCCACCGGGGGATCGGGGAATAAGGGGGAGGGCAATCTCCCGACGCCTGCCAGTCTTCCCGAGCGCATTGCCTGTTCACCCGAAAACATAGAGCAGGGGATGGCCAAGCTGGTGCTCAGCCTGATTGAGCTATTGCGCCAGTTGCTGGAGCGGCAGGCCATTCGTCGGATGGAAGGCGGTTCGTTGAGCGACCAACAAGTAGAGGAGATGGGAGAGGCATTGATGAAGTTGGAGGCTAAAATCCACGAATTGTCCGCACATTTTGGGCTAACGCCGCAGGATTTAAACCTGGACCTCGGGCCTTTGGGCCGACTCTTGGAGAAGTGACGTCGCTTAGATAGTGACATCCCTTAGATAAAGGGATAAATGAGCAACTGTTTTGGATTCATGCCAAATCTAAGCGGCTCCGCCCCCCTGGCAAAGAAGGCAAAGAACCGATTCGTTGACATAGTCTAGAGAAGCAATTAGCATCACCCGGACGCGTAGCTGTTCCCCCCCTCAAAGAGAGCCAACAAAATGGAACGAACACCTCTGCCTACGGGAACGATCAATCTGCTCGACGTCCTAGACCGCGTGCTGGAGAAAGGTGTGGTGATCGCGGGCGACATCAGTATTTCGCTGGGGAACGTGCAGTTACTGACCATCCGGATTCGCCTGTTGATCTGCTCTATAGATAAGGCGGAAAGGCTTGGTATAGATTGGTGGAAATTCGATCCGCATTTGACGATGGGAGCTCGCACGGCACCGGTCGCGCTTCCGGCTTCTCGACGCGTGCGGCGGACTCGAGTGGTGAGGCCGCTGCGCAGCAATCGCTGAGGTTAGCCAGGGTTCAGGCGGTTGGCGGGGTCTTAGGAGGAAGACTTCATGGCCGTGGAGCGTGTCCCAGGCGGTTCCAGCCTGATAGACGTTCTCGACCGGGTACTTGACAAGGGCATCGTAATCGACGCCTGGATGCGCATTTCCCTGGCCGGCATTGATCTGATCACGGTCGAGGCGCGGATAGTGGTGGCCTCGATCGATACCTATTTGAAATACGCCGACCGAGTGGGTGCGTTAGGGCTGGTTGGGCAGTTGCCGGGAGTGGAAGTGCGGGAGACCACGGTGGAGACTTCCAGACGCATCACGGGTGTACCCGTCCGTCGTGGCAGACATCGCAGCTAGAGGGACGTCCGTGAGGGGTGCAGACGGGATGGCGAGCCCACTGCCGAGACCAAAGCCAGATCCATCTGAGTCAAAGTCTTCCACGGAGCCAGCCGCATTGCGCTTGCTTGCCGCTGTGCGGCGGGAAGAAGTTTTGCCCATTCTTCTGGAGGAGATTGTTGCTCTCGGTTGTCCCCGAGCCCTGGTGCTGGAGGTCGACCTGGAGACGGGTGAAGTTGAGCCCACGGCGTCGCTGAATTGCGATAAGGCATTTTTGAAGAAATTCCACACCTCTCTCTGGGCCAGCGAGAACCCGGTGATTTCGGTGCTACAGAGTCTCAGGCCGGCTCTACTGCCACCCGGTCTGGTCAAAGAAGGCTCCCTTTACGCCTGCCCTATGATTTACAGCAGCCCTACCGGCTGCTGGGAAGCGGAGCGAGAACGGCGCCGAGATTGTCTCGCGCTCCGAAATTCCGAGTCCTCAGGGAAGCTTCAACTCCAGGAACAAGTCTGTGCAGCCTGCGGGATGCGGAGCTATGCCAGTCTGGCTCTGGCGCAGCTAGGTAAGGACCCCAGCCAGGCGCAGTTGGCACAACTACGCCAGTTGGTTGACCGCGGCAATCTTCATTTGTCGCGACTGTTCAAAGTGGAGTACTACTTCGACCGCGTGCGGGACATGGAGATCACCATTTCCCGCATGGGCACGGTCATGCAAAGCATGGCCGATCCGGTCATTCTGACCGATAACCAGCATCGGGTAATTATTCAGAACCGGGCGGCAGAGCGGTTCTTCCGGATACCGGAAGGAATCAGCGAAGGGGGGCGGCGGGCGGTCGAGTTGAACAATCTGCTATTTTCAGCGGCATTGTCGTCGATGGTGGTCGGCGCCAGTGATGCATCCCGGGATCTGACGTTGGTCGACGTTATGGAAGGCGAGGAAGTTCTGTTTGAAGCGGTTTGTGCTCCCACCTATACGCGGGCTGGGACGCGCACAGGCATGGTGACGGTCCTGCGCAACGTGACTGATTTACGGCGAGCGGACCAAGAGGTCCGGGCCAATCTCGAGAAGCTGCGCGCTGCCGAAGAAAATGTACGCCAGGACCGCGACCGCTTGAACCTGGTGATTGAGAATGTGGGCGACCCGATCGTGGTGGCCGATAATTCGGCGAAGATTGTGATGCTGGATCCCCTGGCAAAAGAGCTGTTTGCTTCGGTAGAAGCCGACCGGCATCCGGAAGTGGTCAAGAACCAGGTCAAGCTAGACGCTTATCTGACTTCCTTTACCTTCTCCTTCGCCGATAAGGAGAATAAACCCTTACGCCTCTACCACGCCGGCTCGCGCAGCGAGATCGAGTATGCCGCCCGATCCGGGAAAATTTATGACGCACGCGGGCAGGTTGCGTATACGGTGACGGTGCTTCGCGACTTTTCCACGTGGAAACGGCTGGAGCAGCTCCAACTGGAGCGGCGGATCCTGGAAATGGAGAAGTTCGCCGCTACCGGGCGGCTGGCGGGCACGATCGCGCATGAGATCAACAACCCATTGGAGGCGATCAAGAATGCTATTTACCTGCTGAAGGGGCGGCTGGATGCACCGTCGCAGCCCATCTACGAGGTTCTAAAGAACGAGACCGAACGGGTGACGCGCATTGTCCGACAGATGCTCGGACTTTATCGAAATGCCGGACAGCTGGGCGCCTTCGACCTGAATGCCGTGGTGGAAGATACTCTGACGCTGTTTGGCCGTCCGCTGGCCAAGGTGGGCGTCGCCGTGGACAAACGGCTCGGCGCACTGCCCGGTATGAAAGGTTCGGCGGACCAGTTTCGCCAGCTGTTCTCGAATTTGGTGGTCAACGCGCGCGACAGCATGCCCGAGGGCGGGAAACTGATTATTAAGACCAAGTATATTCGGGCAACCGATGGCGTTCATGGCACGCTTCAGATTACGGTGGCGGATACGGGGACCGGTATCCCAAAGGGACTTTACCGGTCAATGTTCGAGCCTTTCGTCACCACCAAAGGAGAGAAGGGAACTGGGTTGGGGCTCTGGATCGTAAAAGGCATTGTGGAGAATCATGCCGGTCGCATTCAGGTGCGCAGCACGGTAGGAAAAGGGACGGTGTTCAGGCTGTCATTTCCGATTTCAATTGATTCAGCGGCGCCAGTGCGTCGCTAGGAGCGGTCTTTGGAGTGCTGGACACGTTTTGGCGAAGTCGATAGAAGGCGGGTGTGAAAAAGGGAAAGCGCATGGCGACAAGAGCGGCGAGTGGACCACGCAAAAGCCGTAAGAAATTGCTCAAGGAGGACTTTCACGTAAAGATTGCCGAGCAGCTGCCGCAGGCTCCTGAAGTTCGACCTGGGGAGGGTGGCCGTGGCCGTTATGTATACGGGGTGGTTGAAGCCAAGGAGCAGACGACTTTCGGAAAAATAGGAATTGGCGGCGAAGGTGAGCAAGTCTACATGGTCAAGTACCTCGATATCGCCGCGGTGGTCAGCAAGACCTCGGTCTACATCTTTGATCCCACGCGAGAGAACGCGTTAGCGCACGAACACGTGATCGAAACAGTCATGAAGAACTACACCATTATTCCCATGAGTTTTGGAACCGTGTTCCGCACGGATGACGATATTCGAGAGGTGCTCAAAAGCATTTACTCGTCATTGAAAGACGTTTTGAAACAGATGGAGGGTAAGCTCGAGTTCGGGTTGAAAATCAACTGGGACCGCGATCAGATCATCGAGGAATTGAAGCTGGACGACGAAGAGATCCGGCAGTTTCATCAGGAGATCATTCGCAAACACTTGCAATCGACCTATTTGGCGCGAATGCAGCTGGGGCGTATGATTGACAAGGCGCTGGTCGAGAAGGCCACGCAATATGTTCGCGACATCTATGAATCGCTGCGCAGCGTGTGTGTTGCCTCCCGGGACAATCAGCCTATCGGAGACAAGATGATCATGAACGCAGCGTTCCTCGTGGAGCGCCACCGGGAGGCTGATTTTGATGCCGTGGTCAATCGTATTGCAAGAAAATACGGCAAGCGCTTAAAGTTCAAGTACACGGGCCCGTGGCCGCCCTACAACTTCGTCAACATAAGGCTCAAGCTGGAACGCGTATCGGCGACCTGATTGGTTGCCCGAGAATTTTGCATGCTGCTAATTGACGATCTGCTGTTGCTGCCGGTTTTCGGCCTAAGGTTCATCGCCCGTACTCTGTCCAAAGTGGCGGAGGAACAGTGGACGGACGATGCCACGATTAAACAGCGTCTGTTGGAGCTGCAATTGGAGCTGGAATCAGGCGAAATCACTGAGAAACAGTATGTGAAAAAGGAAGCTGCCATTTTGCGCGAACTGCGTGAGATCGAAAGACGCAAGCGTGCGCTGGCTGGCTTGCCGCCCGAACACGCCGATCGGGGACTGGTGTTTCGGGGTGGTGGGCAGGATCAGGCCGAGGCTTCGGTAACCTTGCATCAGGATCAGGAACCGAAGAGGAGATAGTTCATGGGTAATTTTTCAGCGCTCAGGGAAAAGGCAAAGCATCAGTGATAAAGCAAAACTACTGGAACGATTAGCCTCCTAGTGCGCCTGCCGCGCGCGACCAAGGTCCACGTCTTGTACCGCTGCACGATCGCGCGAAAGAGGCGTCCCGCTTGGGTCACTGCCTCGACCTTGCTGATTCTGCTCTGGGGCGTGGCCGAAAAAACCGGGAAACAAATCTCAACCACGGATTGCCGTCGACCGGGCGGAGCGTTTATCTTTGGCGTATACTTCCAGCGACTTTTCAAGCATGGCGTGCAAGTTCTTCTCGAGGCGCTTCAAATCTGAAACCAATCCGGTCACGTCCATTCCCATCAACTTGCTTTGGATCAAGTCGTAGACGGGCTGGTGGAGAAAGTGGAAATCCTTGAGCATAGTCGGAATCGAGTAGCCCTGCTTCTTCCGGCGTTTTCCATGTTCGCCCGCGAGGCGCAATTCTGCAGCACTCGGTTCGTCGCGTTCTCGCTCCAGCAGCTCGATCAAAGCGTTGAGCAGTTCGGGTAGATGACCAATGCGTTCTTCGTCGGATAGAGGAACGCTGGCGATCTTTCTATCCCTCTTCATTGCCTGCAACATCTGCCGAGTGATCTCACTGCTGTTTTCTCTGAGGATGGCAGAGAGCTTCTTCGGTCCAGCAGTGGGTTGGGAATCGCGAGTGGCCAATTTCTCCTGCATCGTTTTGATCAGCGATTCCACATCGGCTGGTTTGACCAGGTAGTCGTCCACCTGGTTGTGGATTGCCTGCAGGGCTGTCTCGAAGGCCGGATAACCGGTCAGAATGAGATTAACGCAGTTCGGCTGAAGGTGGCGCATGGCGCTGACGACCAGGAAACCATCGCCCTCTTCCCCAATGTTGAGATCGGTAAGAAGAACGTCGAACTGATAGCTGTTGATCTCGACGAGTGCTTCCGCGACGCTTCCCGCGACATGGACCTGAAAACCTTCCTTCTCGAGGACGGGAGGGAGAGTCAGACGAATGCTGGCTTCATCATCAACAAAAAGAATACGTTTGCCGGCGGGCATCTTTGTCGTTTCTCAGTCCGTCAATTGCCAGCGTACAAGCTTTTATACGCGATATAATAACTCTCGCCGGAGCAGACGGCAGCATATCTTCTCCGAAGCGAAGTGTGCGACGGCAAGCACGGTTCGGAAGTCACAGCTTTCCCGGACGGAACCGCTGCCCGGCATTCCCCGGCAGGATAGCGCCCTGCTAATAGTAGCAACACACGGACGCGGGTGAGGAAATGCATTCTCCTAAGTTCGAGGCTGTGGATGCAAGTCGGCAAAGCGCCGGGACGGTCGCGGTGTCCAAAAGAGATTCGGTCCGAGAAGCGGAGCCTGCACAGCTGGAGAAGCGGCAGGACGAGTTACTCGAGAAGTCCGATCTGCTGGAACTAGCGAGCGAGGCCATTCTTGTTCTCGACGCCGAACGGCGTGTGATTTTCTGGAACCAAGGTGCAGAACGCCTTTACGGATGGACCAGGAGCGAGGTGCTGGGCAAATCGCCCGAGACACTCCTGCAAACGCAGTCCTCGCTACCACCGCAGGAAATTGAAAAAAGAATTTCCGGGCAAGGGTGCTGGGAAGGCGAGTTGACGCAGACGGCTCGCGATGGCAGACGGGTCATAGTGGCGTGCCGCTTCACCAGCAGAGGGGACGCGTCGGGACAACCGCGCTGGCTGCAAGTCCATAACGATGTCACGGGACGGAGAAGGGCAGAAGAAGAGTTGCGAAGCCTCTCCGGCCGAATGCTGAACCTGCGGGACACGGAACGCCGCCGCCTGGCGCGCGAGTTGCACGACAGTGCGGGCCAGTTACTGGTTGCAGCGACCGTAAATCTCTCCTTGTTCGAAGAGCACCTAGGGAACGTTGAGCCGGAAGCAGCAAGGTTTCTCTCCGAAAGTAACAAGCTCATTGCTCAAGCTTTGAGCGAAATTCGAACGATTTCACACCTGCTGCACCCACCTTTGTTGGACGAGGTGGGTTTGACTTCGGCGTTGCGCTGGTATGTGGATGGCTTTTCAGAGCGCAGCAAGATCAAGGTCGAGCTGCGTCTCCCTCAGAATCTGGGCAGGTTGCGGCGAGAACTTGAACTCGCGGTATTCCGCATTGTGCAGGAAGGTCTCACCAACATTCACCGCCATTCAGGAAGCCTCACAGCAGAGATTGCGATTGAGAAATCTCCGGGGTTGCTCAGATTGTGTATCCAAGATCACGGCAAGGGCATGAACCAGCAGTCCGCGGGAGCATCGGAAGACCAGAAGCGTTTGACGCCAGGAGTGGGTATTCGCGGCATTCAGGAACGCGTGTGCCAGCTGGGAGGCCAGATGCAGATTCGCTCTGGCAACCCGGGTACAGCTCTCGACTGCGAGTTTCCCCTGCCCGCTGAGGACTGAATGCAACCTCCAGGCCGGACATCGACATCTGACGAACGGGTCTACCTAGCCAAAGAGGGCGCCTGCGTGACATCGGCGTAGCTGACATGCCGTGCTCCGGGGCGCTGAGTCGTCCGGGCGCAAAAATCGGCATCTTCATCTCCGGGGAGGCATTGGCGATGAGTTCGGAGCCTTGGGCCACGATCCTTCTAGCCGAGGATGAGCCCGGAATTTTGTACACCTTTAAAGAGATCCTGGAAGAGGCAGGGTTTCGGGTTCGTGCGGCCCAGACGTTTGAAGCGGCCAAGAAATGGATTGAGCGAGATCAGTGCGATGTCGTGATAACGGACTTCAGCCTGGAAAAAGAAGATTTGGGACTGGAACTGGCCCGGGAAGCCAAGAAAAGAACCCCGGCCCCGGCGGTCCTAATTTACAGTGATTATCCCACGATAGAGCGGCTGCGCGCGGCTCACGCCCTTCCCATCGATTACTTTGCCTTTAAGCCGGTTGACCCTGAAGAAATTAAGACCGCCATATCACGGCTCGCAGCCAGGCGCGCGGAATCGCTTGCCTGGAGTTGGAGCCAAGGGCTGAAGCGAAGGAGAGAGCCCATGGGGTGCCGGTGATCTCTAAACTGGCGCCTTCGGAATAATCTTATGCTCGCGAAGCGTTCGATCCTTCTTGCGGATGACGAGAGCAGTATTCTTGAGACCCTTCGACTGGCTTTCGAGCGCGAAGGATACGAAGTGGCTACGGCGAAAAGCAGCACCGAGGCGGTCGGCCTGATCAAGAGAAACGGCCGATTCGATGCCGTTATCACGGACTTGAATATGGAGGAAGAGGACATCGGGCTGGAAGTGGCGCGTGTGGCGATGATGGCGAAGCCACGGCCTGCGGTGGTAGTCTGCACCGGCTTTGCCAGCATGGCGAATTCACGTGCCGCCCTGGAAATGGGCATCGATTATCTGGCACACAAGCCGGTAGAATTGCGGGACCTGATTTCCGCCTTGAACCGGCTGATTTCCAAGCAGCGCCAGTTGGGAGGCGCCGATGAGCGCTAAGGCCGCGGTGGGCAAACCTCCCAGGATGGCCTTGCTGGTACACAGCGATAAGGCCGTCATTTCCAAGCTGCAAGTGGCGCTCTTGGAAAAAGGATTTGTGACCATCGTCGCGGGGGAATTGCCGCAGGCCCTTTCGGCCATGACCGAGCATTACTTCGAGATCGCAATTGTCTCTTCACAATTGGCAAAAGGCGGAGATGGCTGGACCCTGGCCGGGGTATTGCATTTGGTCTTTCCCAGAGCCTTCGTCTGCGTGGTTTCGCCGACCGAACCTGACGTATTGGCCTTGCAGGCCGCTATTAATTACGGAGTAAGAGAAATTTACAAACAGTCAAGCCCTGCCGCTGAAATGATTGACTCGATTCTCCACCAACTTGACCATGGTTCCAGGCTGTCCGGAAGAGCCAATTAAGGCACGCTACCCCCATTTCGAGTAGCATAGTCGGAACCACATGCCGAAAACGGAAGATAAGTCCACAACGGTTCTGTGCATTGACGACGAGGAACCCGGACTAAAAGTTCGGAAGATCCTGCTGGAATCCGCGGGCCACCGGGTCATCACGGCGCGCTCCGGTGGCGAGGGCATCCGGATGTTCCAGTCGGAGCCGGTTGATGCCGTCATTTTGGACTACTGGATGTCGGGTATGAACGGTGTAGCCGTGGCGCGCGAACTTAAGCGCCTGCGTCCATCAACCCCAATCATCATCTTGTCGGCCTATGGAACCCTGCTGGACGAAGCTCTGGGCGTGGCCGACTTATGGATTCGGAAAGGCGAAGAGGATCCGCAATACCTGCTGGCCAAAATCAAAGAACTTCTAGAAAGCCACAAGACCAACTGACCTCCCACCGCTGATTTTCTCCTCGTTCAGGCGTCACCTGATTGACGTAAGATCACTAGTCTAGGTCATTGTTCACAAATCCCACGGCATGGCCGCCAGCAGCAACCAGGATGAGGGATGGGGAGTTGCTTGTTGGCGGGTCTAAGCGTTACCTGGACAACACCTTACAGGAGGGGCGCTGGTTCTGGGGCTCATTCTTTTTTGCGGGAGCCCAATTATCGGCGCTTCAGACTCCACTATTTGGCTACTGGTGATAGGAGCAACCCTGACCGGCCTGCGGCTTTGGATTCACGGGATGGAGAGCTAATCGATCAAGCAACCCCGGAATATGGATAGAGCCTGCTGACTACTTCCGCTCGGAAGGAAGCATTACCATCATCCGGGTGCCCTGTCCTAGAGTGCTCTCGGGAGTGATGGTTCCCCCGTACGCCTCGACCAGCGCTTTTGCAATCGCAAGGCCCAATCCGAATCCTCCGCTTTCCCGGGTGCGGGAGGGATCGGCCCGGCGGAAGCGTTCGAAAATGTGAGGGAGATCTTTGTCCGGGATCCCGGGGCCGTGGTCCTCCACCACCACCGTACCTCGTCCATTATGGCGGCTGATGCTGACCTTCACCGTCCCGCCGGCGGGGCTGTAGCGGATGGCGTTCTCCAGGAGATTGACCCAGACGAGTTCCAAGTCCTCGGGATCTGCCTTGCAGACCAGGCTGCTCTCCGCCTTGAGTTCGAGATTGATGTTGCGCGAACGAGCCAGACCACGGAGTCCCGCGATGGCTTCCTCGCAAGTGTTCGATATTTCGATCTCTTCGAGGTCGCGCTGCAAGGCGCCCTGCGCCCACTGTTCAGCGCGCGCCAGGCGAAGCATCCAATGCAGCAGTTTTTCCAGGCGCTCCATATCCTCGAGGGCCTGGCCCAGGCCGGCCTCGTATTCTGCCGCTGTCCGCGGCTTTTGCAGAAGCGATTGCAGAGTTGATTTCAGGATGGCGACCGGGGTTTTCAGCTCGTGCGCAGCGTTGCCTAAAAATTCGCGCTGCTGCAGAAACGACTGCCGGAGACGATCGAGCATGGTACCCATGGCATCGGTGAGCGGTTTGAGTTCCTCGACCCGCATGGCGTTTGGAGGCGCTCGCAGTTCCCAGTTCTGGGATGAGATTTGAGCTGCTTCGGCAGCCAGGAGTTGCAATGGGAGAAGCCCGCGACGAATGCCCCAAAGCGCCAGAAGAACGGTTGCCCCCAGCAGTATGAGACTGGCCAGCGCAATGTAAACTCCCGCGGCCAAAACCTGCTTGCGCAGGGCCAGGGTGGGCTCAGCGTAGACCACGATCAACGTGTCAGAACTGGACGGTGGGGCTTCTTCTCGATCCAGAATGGGAACTTCATTCAGGTGCAGCGCCCGGTAGGGTAGGCCTGAGGACATCAGCGAACGATAGGCTCTGGGCTTGGTGTTGTCGAAGGTCAGGTCGGCCGGCCAGTTAGGGGATCGTGCCAGGACGGTCGTGTCTTTTCGAATTTCGTAAAAATCGGGATGAGACAAGTCCAGCGGAGGTGGAACCAAGCTCTTCTCAAAAACCAGGTTATGGCTGCCGTCCTCCGCGTAGCGTACGAGGGCGGCAACGCTCATGGCTCGCGCCTGCAAGTCAGCGTCGAGTGCCGCCTGCAAACGCCGCTGCAGGTAGAATACGCCCGTGAAGACCAGACCGGCCGCCAGTACAAGCTGGGACAATACCACGGTCAGGATCAGATGTCCCTTGATCGATTTGGTCGGGCCCTTCATTGAAGCATGTAACCCTGGCCACGCAGAGTGTGAATCAGTTGACGCTCGGAATCATCATTCAGTTTGCGACGTAGCCCCGAGATATATACCTCGATCACGTTACTGAATTTTTCCCAGTTGTAGTCGTAAAGATGTTCGAGAAGTTCGGCCTTGGAAACGATGGCGCCCGGGCGGTGCGCCAGGTATTCCAATACGCGATATTCCATAGCGGTCAGAGGAATGTTCTTGCCTGCCCTGCGCACAGCGCGATTGCTGGTGTTGATTTCCAAATTGCCAATCGTCAGCACAGGCGAGGCCTGACCCTTGCCACGGCGGATGAGCGCCTTGGTCCGAGCCAGCAGTTCGCCCAAGTCAAAAGGCTTGGTCAGGTAATCATCCGCTCCGGCATTCAGCAGGGCTACCACGGATTCTTTTTCCTCGCGAGCTGTAAGGACAAGCACGGGGGTGTGCTGCTTGCTATGGCGTAGCTGCTTCAATAATTTCAGACCGTCCAAGCGAGGCAGCATCAGGTCCAGAAGTACCGCATCGTATGGCTCTGACTGAGCCATGTATAGGCCTTCTTCACCGTCGGTGGCAATGTCTACAGCGTAGCTGGCGCCTTCGCGAAGGCTGCGCGCGATGTTTTCCGCCATCCGTAGTTCGTCTTCGACAATCAGGACACGCACGGTTGACCTCACCTAAACTCTATCACTCTCAGCGTCCAGTGCTAGTCCTCAGCTTCATGCGTCCCCGGCCTTCGCCGGGCTTGGCAAAGCACGCCTAGGTGCCAGCCGTTGCTGGAGAACGCGAAGGAGTTGCCTAATTAGCTTTCTTTCCTAAGTGTTCCCGCAAATATTCGTACGCTTCAGGGGACGTTCTTACGACGGCGAAGTTCGGGCGAGTCTCTTCAGCCATGACCTGGAACATTTTGGCCAGTCCCGCGATCAGGCTGGAGAGGCAATGACGACATGGTGCGCCTCGTTGGCAAAAATGCTCTTGCTGCCGGCCATGGCTTGCAAAGTATCGTTTGAAATGTTGGCGTCGGTGACGCTGCGAAAATCGATAATTGCAAAGAACGTGGGATCGAAATTGGGATGCGATCGAATGGTCCGGGAATGTTGTACAAATTCCTCCCTCCGTTACATCCCCCAGAAATGCAGAGTAGGCCAGGCGCTTCTCGACATTGATCGTGAGAGTTACAGGCCGCTTACCACCGGGGAATACGGAGCCGGCAATCTGGGACATGGTGCCACGAGGGGGCCCGCGCACATTGCCTGGTGGTTCGCTAATCAGGACTTCTTCGAGGCTGCGGAATTTGCGGCAGGTTTGCCGCTGGCCGCAATGCGCGAGTTCGGTACCTCGTCATGCCGGGAATCAAAGAGCACCGCAATGCCGACGGCAGACTTGGGCGCGGCCTGTTCCACCCTGACTACGCGGCCACTGAGGTGAAGCCGAACACGGCTGGTGCCACTGAGGTACTCCAGGACGAAGTCGACATGGTCCCCCTTGGTCAGCTTGAAATCGGAATAGAAAAAAATTCCGCGCGGCGAAATGTCACGCACAAAGGCAACGTGCTCCTCGGAGCGGGGAGAGCCAACCGTGATCCACGCCGGCAAGCGCACGAAGGCTCGCGCAACACTGCGGGGCACACCTTTGCCGATCAGGGCCGGTGGGGCGTGAAGAGGGTGATTTGGGTGAATGTTGTTCCTCAGAGGGGAGGGCCTTCTCGGAGCGAACACTGCAGTTCTGGAGCACGATCAGGGCCGTTCGGCCCACTATGTTGCTCAACAACATTAACCGGCTTGACTAACGAAAGAATGAATCTTTATACGTGGAAGGGCGCCGTTTTTACGCAGAGTAGCCTTGGATTACAGAAGTAATGCGCACGATTCCGGAGCACTGGATCAGGAGGATGTTGTCCAAAAAGAAGAGGCTGGAATGTTGGTGGAAGCGGCGGGGGTCGGACTAAAAACTTTTGTTGACCCCTTGTAACTTACTGATTTCATTAAGAGGCAGAAGGCTCAAAAAGGCCCACAATTTCGCATCTATCGTACAGTTGGCAGTGTCGGGCGAGGCACACTTGCTTGGTCTGCTTTTTCTTGCGAGAATTTCAACTTGACCTTCACTTCAAAACTCATGAATCTCATCTTTCCTTTATCGTAACCGACCTTCCGCTCATGTCAATTGCAATGCTTGAGCCTCGATGAACAGAGTTGTGTCTGCATTCCTCACCATCGAGCAGAACTCAACTTCCGAGTTGCCCATCCGGACACGATGAACTGTTGCTCAAACTGAGCCGTAAGACGCTCAATCTTTGCTCGAACGGCTCCCCGTCATCCTGTACCTCTTCGGCGCCCACATACCGGCCCGGAGTCAAAATGTAGCCCTGCGCGGCGATTTCCTCCGTAGTCGCGCTCTTGCAGAAACCGGCGACATCTTTTTTATATATTTGCCGGCGTTCTTCGGTGCAATGTCCTCGTCCGACAGCTCACGCCGCTCACGGTGAACGCGTCCACCATGTAACCAAGCTTCCGCGCATCAAGGATTGATGTTTTGCGCTGGTTACGAGACATCGACGCCAGCTGGCAATTCCGAAATGTCTCGGTACTGGGATCGTCACAGCGCGATCAGAAAGGCTAGGATCGCGAGGCATCCAAGGACTGTCCGCCGGCGACGATCACGGATAGGTCTGAGTACAGAGTGAAGACGATTCCACTTCACAATCAAAGCCCGGCTCTGCGAACTCGCAGCCTCCAGTTCTGTCGCCAGTAGCACCTTGTTGGTAGGCATGATGCCGAAAATGGTCCAAGGCCAATTGGCAAGTAGCAACGCCCCTCCAATAAGGAACATCACGCCGCCTGTGAGCCGCCAAGCGACGATTCCCAAAACAAAACCTGTGACCGCGAGCGGCGCCTGCATTGCAAAGCCGCGTTTATACGCGGGCTTCCATTGAGCGAGAAGCGCATGATCGTTAAGACCCGGTCATGCCGGCTGTTCGGCAAAACTGACGTAAAATGCCGCACCGGTAAACAAGGCCGCAGTCACCAGAGCGAGATATCCTGCGAACATGGCGAACTCCGCCGTGGTGCTGTTTTAGGTCTTACAATACCGGAACCGGGACGGTCCAGGCCATTAGGAGGTCCAGTCTGGTGGAGGCGACGGGGGATCGACAACTATTCAACCCATTGATTCTACGTAAGTTGGGCCTACCTTTGGGGGGGCAGGTGCCCAAAATGCCACTTTGCCGGGTCGGCGGTATAAAAACGGTACCCATTTTCTGAAACGGCGAAATGCACTTGGAAAACTGCGGCTCCGAGGCGAAGAGCATGGCGCAAATCGCCAGCAACGAAAATAACTTTCGATGGCCGGATTAGTTTCCGGCTGGCCGATCCGGGCATCATCGATTGCACATATCGCGTTCAGTGGTTGGGAACAGACACGCCCATGAATGGCGCATCGGCAAGGGCTTGGGCACAGTGGCGATCAGCAGATCGGACTTGAGTGAAGAACTGCTTCATCCCCGTTGAGTGAGTCGTTGTCAGTCGCCAGTTGTTGCGGGCTCGGCGAGCCGACGCGCATTGATATCCCCCATCGGCGCTGGCCGAAGAAGCGTTTATACTCGCGGTTGAACTGACTCGCGCTCTCATACTCGACTTGTAGCTCTCTAGGAATCCGCTGAACGGACGGAGGGCAAGGGCGGCATGACTCCGATTGACGGAGGTATCTACACGATCAGCAATGCACTCGTTAACTATGCGCCGATCTTGATGGGTGCATTCCTGTTCCTTTCTGCTTGCGTGGCTACGGCAAACCGCCAGTAAAGTGGCACACGCGGGTGGTCGTCGGCGGATTTTTGCTGCTGCCTGTCGGGTACGGCATTTAACAATTTTTTCAAAGTAGCCCACTACTCGACCTCCACGGCGCCCTTCCTTGATTTGGCGCATCGTATTGCGATATAAAAAGCAGCAGTTCCCCCCCGCTTGTTTGAACATACACGTTACGTCTGGGCTACTTCATTTACCTCATAGGGGGGTGCCTCATGCCGCAAGATGATGCCAAACCCCGGCGTCGATGGCAGGAAATAGCCGACGAAGCATCGCGGGAAACAGATCCACAACGCCTGTTGGAACTCACCAGAGAACTTGAACGTGCTTTAGACGAATACCGTAAGGAGCCTCCGCCAAAGTGGGGCGAGTAGGACAGCAACTCTTTGTGGGTTGCTTTACTGGCTGCGAACGAACCCACTTGGAAAAACACACAGCCGCCTTTGTCCAAGCTCACAAAAAACGCCGTCGGGAACGTTTCGGGAACAATGAATCGTGAGCTGAGAGTGAGCGCGTTTTTCGCTCAAGCTGGAGGAACAGCTCAATTAGCCGGCGTAATCAGTCTATCGCCGTGGGCTAAGGCTCAAACGTCGCCGAAGGTAATTGATCGAGAGGGTGGCTCATCATCCTTCCCACCATCGAGCCGCGTCTGCCTGGGATGCGGCAAGACTTCATAGACCTTAATGATTATGATCGGGTTCTTGGGAACAAGTTTCTTGTTTCTGGTTTGAACCACACACATGTCTTCTAGCTTATTGAAAATTAGCTGGTGGAGGCGGCGGGAGTCGAACCCGCGTCCGAAAATGTCACTGGTCAAGAGCCTACATGCTTAGTCCGGTTCCTGCCCCAGGCATTACCCTGGAACGTTCGCGGCCGACGCTCAGAACGGACAAGAAACGCAAGCCGCTAGCCTGAAGGTCTCGCTCCGATAACCCAGACGTAGCTACCAGAGCCAGCCCGCTGTGCGACGCCCTTCTGCGGCCCACGGGCAAAGCCGCAGAGGACGGCTACTTAATTAATTAAGCAGCGTATGCCATCTGTTGATTGGCAATTATTGTTTTGCACTCGATTGCGGGTGTGTGCACCCCGGCATGCCTCTTGGCCGCAAGCATCTTCGTCGAAGCCGTGACGCCCCCAGTGCGGGAAGGCCATTCAAAGAGCTGCTTCCAATCTAGGTGGCAAACAGTTGGAAGTCAAACAGTCGATTAGATGCGGGCATGCCTCGGTTCGAACCAAAGTTCGTGTCCGGACGCCAGCTTGGCCGGTGCGTCGAAACCGGAGTTGGAGGCCGCTTTAACCATCGGCAGGGAGAGGTCTTGGGCTAAACCTAAACCTACACGCTTTCTGAGCCGCTCGCGACCAGGTATGAACAGAACTGGGGGAAAAAATCGAAATAATGACCTCAGCGGCTAAGCCGCCAATGAGAATAAGGTGCTAAAGCGCTGCGCCACCCAAAACCGACGTTTCCGCGGCCTCTGAAGACGTGCCCTGATAGCAGTCGGCTGCTCCGCGATAAACGCTGAGAAAACGCTGCGAGCGACTCTGTTCTTAGGTGGCCAATTCCGATAGACTTGGCGCGTCGGAGATGCCATGGGACTCCTGGCCAAAGTCACCAGAGAGACTCCGGTCCAGATCAGCGCCGATTTTCTCGAGCACCTGTTTGCCGGATATCCCTACCATGATTTTCGGGTGTGTTTTTGCGATGGAAGCACGTGGGGAAGAGCAGACCAGCCGCGCCTTACGCTCGTCCTCGAGCACCCCGGAGCCTTGCGGGCGATGTTCCTGAACCCCAGCGAACTCACGCTGGGGGAAGCTTACATCTACAACGACTTCGATATTGAAGGCGACATCGAAGCCGCGCTGGAAATGGGCGAACACCTGCTTTCGCGGGAGTATAGCCTCAGTGAGAGATTGCACCTGGGCACAATTTTGGAGAAACTACCGGCGCACGGGCGTCCCCGCGCCGTGGCGCAACCCAGAAAACTGAGGGGAGCTGTACACTCCAAAAGCCGGGACCGCCAGGCCGTCACTTACCACTACGACTTGCCACCTGAGTTTTACCAGCTGTTTCTCGACAGGCGGATGATTTATTCCTGTGCTTACTTCCAGCATCCTGAGGAGAATTTGGATGTGGCCCAAGAACACAAGCTGGATTATTTGTGCCGGAAACTCCGCTTGCGCCGCGGCGAGCGCTTGCTGGATATCGGTTGTGGGTGGGGAGGGCTCATCATTCATGCCGCCGCACACTACGGCGTTCAAGCTCTCGGCGTTACTCTCAGCGAGTCGCAGGCGGAGCTGGCACGGCAGCGCATCCGCGAGGGGGGTCTGGAAGAGAACTGTAGCGCTCAGGTTCGCGACTACCGCGATCTGAACGGCACTGCCAAATTCGGCAAGATCGTCAGTGTGGGCATGTTCGAGCACGTCGGCGAAGCGCTTCTGCCCGAGTACTTCGCGCGAGCTTGGCGGCTTCTCGAACCCGGGGGCGTGTTCTTAAACCATGGCATCGCTTATTCCGCCAAGTATCAGAGGCGAGGTCCGTCCTTTGTCGACCGTTATGTCTTTCCGGATGGCGAGTTGGTGCCCATCAACACCACGCTGCACGCGGCGGAGGATGCCGGCTTTGAAGTCAGAGACGTGGAAAGCTTACGCGAGCACTACGCCCTCACCCTTCATCAGTGGGGGCAAAGATTGGAAGCGAATGCGGAGCAGGCGCGCCGTATTGCCGACGTCACTACCTACCGCATCTGGCGCCTGTACATGGCTAGCTCGGCCCATGCCTTCCGCTCCGGCCGACTGAATCTGTACCAGTCGCTGCTCACCAAGTCAGTGAGTGGAAGCAGTGGCCTGCCGCTTAGGCGAGAGGATTGGTACCGCAAGTAGACGACTCGGACAAAACCGCAATCACTTCGTAGAACCAAAGACCGATTTCAGTAGAGCAGGTCCGGGGCTTCCGCTCAGAGTTTGCGACTTCTTCCCGATTTTTCTCGCACCGACTGATGCTGAAAACAGGCAACCTTACGAGCCGCAAAAATCGTCTTAAATCCATCCCGAAAGTCACAAACTCTCAACATGACAAAATCAGCTTGGCTCATGAAGGTTGGTGACCAGCCGGTTGGCGCTTAAGGAAGGCCGGAAGCATGGACCGGTCTTCTAACTATCTTGCATCAACTATCTTGCATCCTGCTTGTGATTCCATCATCTGATTTACCTGCGCCGCCTGTAAAATGAACAGCCTGCCGCTAGCTGTTTCGGACCAGATCGGAGGAGAGCTTCCGGTGAAAACGGAGTGTTTGCCCTTCAGCCAGATCCCTCATACCACGCGGCTTTTCAGTGACTTCCTCTCCTACGCTGGCGATGTTCGACGGTTCTACCCGCGCTCCCCCCATTTTGCCGAGTGGCTGAAACAGGAAACAGCGAACATCCGTTATGAGAGGTTTCGGCGCCAGCTGGTCGCTGAGATCCTGAAACGGCAGAACCAGCAGTGGGGCGCATCTCCTAAAACGTTTGAGAATATCGCGCGCTTTCGGACCGGAGCGCTGGCGGCCGTAACCGGACAGCAAGTGGGACTGTTCGGCGGTCCGCTGTTCTCGATTTTCAAGGCCCTGACCGCTGTTAAACTGGCGGACGAGGCTACGGCGGCTGGCGTCGATTGCGTCCCGGTTTTCTGGCTGGCCACTGAAGATCACGACCTTGCGGAGGTGAACAATGCGGGCCTGCTGAACGGCGAGGGATCCCTGGAGAGACTCAAGACTCCCACGCAAGGGCTGCCGGACGCGCCAGTTGGCACCGTGCAATTCGGCGAGGACATACAGGCGGTCGTGGAGCAGGCTTGTGACCTGTTGGGGGCATCTGAGGTCATCCACTGGTTGCGCGATTCATATCGGCCGGGAGAGACTCTGGGCAGCGCGTTTGCCCGGCTTTTTAGCCGGCTGTTCGCGGACTGGGGCGTGATTCTGCTGGATGCCGCCGACCCCGAATTACACAAAATTAGCGCATCCATTTACCAGGCCGTAATTGAACGTGCCGCTGAAATTGATGACGCGCTACTCAAGCGTGGCAAGGAGCTGGAGTCTGCCGGGTACCATCAGCAGGTCAAGGTAACCCCCTCTTCGACTCTCTTATTTACGCTGCACAACGGCGCGAGGGTGCCGGTGCATCGGCGTCCGAACGGGAGCTCAGAAGCGGATTTTTTGATTGAAGAAAAAAAGCTTCCTCAATCGGAACTGTTACGCCTCGTCTCCTCTGCGCCTCATCATTTCAGCCCAAATGTTCTACTGCGTCCCGTGGTACAGGATTATCTTCTGCCCACGCTCGCCTACACGGGAGGATCGGCGGAGGTGGCATATTTCGCGCAAGGTGCGGTGGTCCATGAAGCCCTGCTGGGACGCGTAACTCCGATCGTGCCTCGTTTTTCGGCCACGCTGGCCGAGTCCAAGCAACAGCGTCTAATGGAACGGTACGAACTGAAGCTGACGGACCTATTTCGCGGACCAGAAGCTTTGCGCGAGATTCTGGCGGGGCGCACTCTGCCCGCAGACCTGCAATCGGCTTTCGATCAGGCCGCCCTGAGTTTGGAGAAATCCCTGGCTGCGATTCGCGAGTCGCTGTCCCGCCTGGATGCAACTCTGGCAGATGCCGCCACGCGCGCCGGGTCGAAGATGCAATATCAGCTTGAACACTTGCGCGCCAGCGCGGCCCGCGCAGAACTCCGGCAGAGCGAAATATTGAATCGGCACGCCGAACAACTCAGTCATGCGCTCTATCCCGACAAGAGCTTGCAGGAACGCGAAGTAGCGGGAGTGTACTTCGTCGCGAGGTACGGAAAAGAATTACTACGCCAGTTGTACGGCGCCCTTCATACGGAGTGTTTGGACCACCAGGTAGTGTCGCTCGAAAGCTGAGTAGAGACTGAGAGAGACGGTGGCAAGACATTTCTTCGCCCCACCCTTGAGGCCGGAATTCCTTTTTGTGTCACCAGCAAGAACCTAGAGACCGGGCCAAGCAGAGATCCTTCAACTCCGCTTGGGCTCGCTTCGCGCGCCGAAGCTCCGCCAGGGTGGCGGCGGCTCTGCGCCGCTCTAGCAACCCAGATGGGTGCTCAGTTCCTCCAAGGACTCCACGCGGGGAAGGCCGGCTTCGCGGTAGGTGCCAGAAACGTCGAACAGCAGGGCCTGCATGCCCGCTTTTGTGGCACCGGCATAGTCCACGCTATAAACATCGCCAACGTACAAGGCTCCCTCCGGAGCAACGTTCATGGCGCGCAGGGCAGCTTCGAAAATTGCCGGATGTGGCTTTTCCTCTCCCACCACGCCGGAATCGGTGATGTTCAAAAAGCAGTCGCCAATGCCGCATTGGGTGAGAACATCGGCAACCCGGCCATCCGCGTTGGAAATCACGCCCATGCGGTAGTTCTGGCCGATACGTTCCAGGATCTGGCGAGTGCCGGGGCGAATCTGGTCGAAGCTCGCCGAACACGCGGTGACGTCGGTCAACTTCTGCTGGAGATTGCGATCGGAGACGTCGAGTAGTTGTAGCAGGTGACCATAAAACCTGTACCAGAAGCCGCGGTCGGCCCGATGCCCCCCTAAAACCAACTCGTCCCACTCCTTCTTGGTTTTTCTTTCGGTAGCCTGAAGTTGATCCCGGGTGGGTATGATTCCTAGCTCTTGAAGGGGTTTCAGGATACGCGGCCAATTGGGAAACAGGAGCGTGTTCCCCACGTCGAAAAGCACGACCTCAGTTTTGCCTGGCATGATTCGCAATCAAAGTGGATCAGCACCATTTTAGCGGAGGAAATGCTACTGAACATCTCGGAGTGGTATTCTTACACGCTGGTTGTCGCTCTGGCCGCATCGGCAAACTGCGAACCATGAACGTCGTGCTCGTCACGTTGATGACAGGAGTTGCTTATGCGCTCAGGCCAGACCTGGTGGCACTCCTGCATTTTTTCCTGGTGTTGGGCTCGTTGCTGGCAGTGCAATACCCGGGACGCAAGGGCGATCTCTACAGCATTCTTTGGGTTCTGGTCTTCGGATTTGCCACTCTGAACATCTTGGGACTAGTGGCGCGACGCTTCGAACCGGACCGTAGCCGGCTGAGCTTTGGGGAGGTACTGGCGGTGCTGGTGGTCATGGTTTCTATCAGCTTGCTGGGCTGGGAAATCCTCAACCTGTTGCACATCTTCCCGATAAAGCTGGCGCCACGGTAACGGGTTTGCGGTATGATTTTCTGTGAATGCCGAAGCCTGCGCCTCCTTTCGAAGTCACCTGCCCCTGCTGCCATGCAGTCCTGAAGGTGGACCCTGGAACCCAGGCGGTCATCTCGCACACTGCTCCTGTCCATCCCAAGACTTTTGCCGACATTGAAGCTGCCGCCAAGGCGATGAAAGAGCAGGACAGCCGGCGCGACTCCATTTTCCGGCAGTCGGTAGAGGCCCAGAAACACGCCTCTGACTTGCTGGAAAAGAAGTTCCAGGAGGCTGTGAAGAAGGCCAAGGAGTCGCCCGACACCGGAAAACCGATCCGGGACTGGGACTTGGAATAGCCCGGTTGGGCAAGGGCGGAGCCGAAGACCCGCCCCCAAACGAGCGATCAGAGACCCCGTCGCACACCCATATCATTTTTGGCAAACTATTCTTAGATGCGCCATCCTCTCCTGCTCGGTCATCGCGGAGCTCGCGCCGTTACTTCAATTCCCGAAAATTCGTTCCCCTCGTTTGACTTGGTTCTCGAGCATGGCTGCCACGGATTTGAATTCGATGTCAGGCTGACGAGCGATGGACGTCCGGTCATCTGCCACGATCCACGTTATAAGGGGTTGGAGATCTCGCAGGCTAAGGGCGAATGCTTCGAAGAACTGCCGCTTTTCGAGAATCTGCTGGCGCGCTACAAATCTCGAGCGTTTCTCGACATCGAGTTGAAGGTGCCGGGACTAGAAGAGGCGACTCTGGCTGCGCTTCAACAGCATCGGCCGGAACGAGGCTTTGTCGTGTCATCGTTTCTTCCCCGGGTCCTGCGTGAACTCAACACTCGAGATGCTGCGACTCCGCTTGGCTTCCTCTGTGACCGGCACGAACAACTCGCAGGCTGGCGTCAACTTCCCATCACGCACGTGATCCCACACCATGGCTTGACCAGAAGGGAACTGGTGGACGAGGTGCACAGGACGGGCAAGCAAGTCTTCGTATGGACGGTCAATCGCGCGGAAGACATGGTACGTCTGGCGAAATGGGGTGTTGATGCCATCATCTCTGACGACACGGAGTTGCTGGTGCGCACGCTCGGCAATCCGAGCTAGCCGGGGACTTCACGGCCGACACGCGCCGGGGATGGCTTGACGAGAAACGCCTTCCGTTCCCGTTCAAAAGCTTCCAATTCGGACATCTCCTCAGGCTTACTCCAGCCCAGCGCGGCTGCAATGCGGCTGGCGGCCGTCCGGCTGCATTCTTCAGACCAGCAGGCGGCCATGGCTACAGGCACGCGGCGCAGCAACACGTCTCCCAGAGTAACCGCGTATTCGTTCTGAAAAGCATCGACCGCCTGGGCCACGATGTGCTGGCTATGGGGGCATAAGGCTGCGCGCATATGGGCGCCGCTGCGCGCCAGTTGGGCGATGACGAGGGTTCGTTTCCCATGCCAGGTCACGATGGCTTCGGCGGCTTCCGCAGAAATTCCGGAGAGGCCGGAAATTTCCGCAATCCAGTCGTCCATGGTGGCATCGATCTCGCCTTCGGCCACCCAGACGGCTGCCTTCGATTCCGCGACCGGTATGCCAATCTTGGCAGCGCATTCCCGGGCGAGTTCGGCTGCAGTCGTCAGTTTGCCTCCGATGATGGAGATCATGCGCTCGACACCGTGCTTTCCGTGATCATGCAGGAAATGGCGGCGTGTGATCCCGCCAGGATTCTTCCCGCGAATAAACGGTAACGGACGCACTCCTGCGAGTGCGTAACGAACATCGTGAGCGGAAACGCCGGCTCCGGGGAGGAGGGCATCGAGCGAATTGAGCAAGTATTCGATTTCGTCGGGCGAGGGTTGCGTTTTACCAGGATCGGACTGATCGGGCACTTCGGTCGTGCCCACCAGCACCTGCTCGTTCCACGGGATCAGGAAAATCGGGCGTGCGTCCACCGCCTCGGTGAAAACGGCGGCATCCGGTGCGCCAGGAAAACGTGGCAGTACGATGTGGGAGCCGCGAACTCCACCGACCATCGGACCATGCGTGTTGATTCCGGAACGCTGGCAAACTCGGTCGGCCCAAGGGCCGGTAGCGTTGATGATCCACGCAGCCTCGACCCGTTGCTCAGTACCGGTCGGCAGATCGCGGAATAGCAATCCCTTGGCACGACCGTAGGCAACGTCCACAGCGAGAACCTGGGCATAGTTTCGTACGACGGCGCCGGCGGCCGCGGCCTCCAGGAGCCACTCCGCCACCAGCCGCTCCGGAAATTCGCACTGGGCATCTTCAAAATTGAAAATGGACCAACGTTTGCCAGCATCGAGCAGGCGTTCAAATCTCGCTCGCTCCGCCGCGCCATTGGCCGCAGGGGCCTTCCCACCCAAGCGGCGGTATAGCCACAGGCCGAGACGAATCTTCATGGCGCTGCGACGGCTGTTTTCTCCCAACGCGAGCAGGAACTGAACCGTGTGCACCAGGTGAGGACGCTCCCGAAGCAGTCGTTGGCGTTCCCGTAAAGACTCGCGCACGAGACCGAGTTCGCCGAACTCGAGGTAACGCAGCCCACCGTGAATGATGCGAGTGGAGCGGCTGGTTGTGCCTGAGCCGAAGTCATGCTGTTCCAGCAGCAAGGTTCGCCGTTTCGCTCGGGCGCACTCGCGAGCAATGGCGACCCCGTTGATGCCCCCGCCGATCACCACCACCTGAAACCGCTGGCCATCCAGCGAAGGGCGGGTTTTCTGTGCAAGGTTCATACCATCTTGGATGCGATTCCTGAGCGGAGGCACGAAAAAGAATATTCCTGAGCTTCAAGTCTGCATTGAAACTCGACTGGAGCAAAGTAACGTTCGAGTGCCCTCAAAAACTGATCCTTCATTGCCCACATGCGCACGGGTCATTTAAATTAATTTCGATGTCCAATACCACAGGAGAACGTTTCGAGCGAGCCGTTTCCATTATGGCGCGTCTGCGCGCCCCCGGGGGCTGCCCGTGGGACCGGGAACAGACCTTCGACTCGATTAAACCCTACACACTCGAGGAGACGTACGAAGTCCTGGAAGCTATCGACAACCGGGATTGGGAAGAACTGACCGGTGAACTCGGAGACCTGTTGCTCCAGGTTCTCTTCTATGCCCAGATGGGCAAGGAGGAAGGCAACTTCTCTATCGATGAAGTTCTGGACCGGCTCTCGAACAAACTGGTGGACCGGCATCCGCACGTGTTCGGCAATGTGAAGGCCGAAACTTCTTCCGACGTGCTGCGCAACTGGCAGGCGCTCAAGGCGGAGGAGAAAAAAAAGCGGCTGGAGGCGGGCGGGGGCGAGTCGCAGAAAGCAGAGAGCAAACCCGAGTCGGTCCTGACAGGTGTCTCCAGCGGGATTCCATCGCTCCTGGAGGCCTTCAAGCTAAGCTCGCGTGCGGCTCATGTGGGCTTCGACTGGCCCAACCTGGATGGGCTGTTTGAAAAATTGCACGAAGAAACCGAAGAGCTTAGGGAGAACTTAAGGGAGTTTCCGGCTCCCGGTCCGCAGCCTCACTGGCGTGGAACGGCCACGTCTGGAAGGCAGAAGATCCCACAGAAACTGCGTGACCGGCTGGAGGAGGAAGTTGGAGACTTATTCTTTGTTCTGGTTAACATCGCACGTTATCTGTCGCTCGATCCAGAATCAGCGCTGAAGAAAACGAACCGGAAATTCAAACGCCGCTTTCAGTGGATGGAAGAGCAGTTGTGGGCTTCGGGGCGTGGTCCGCAACAGGCCTCCATGGAGGAACTGGAATCTCTGTGGCAACAGTCGAAACAGCAGGAAAAATCAGGCCGGTGAGCGCTGAGGCGATTGCTATCCGCAAGTGCCACGGCCTGGATGAAATGCGGGCGTGTGTGGCGTTGCAGAAGGAAGTTTGGAACTTCAGCGACGCGGAACTTGTCCCCTTGCGGCTGTTCGTGGTGGCGGAGAAGATCGGCGGACAGGTCATTGGCGCCTTCAACGGAAGCGAGATAGTGGGCTTCGCTCTGGCCATTCCGGGCGCTCGTGGCGGGCATTCCTACCTGCACTCACAAATGCTCGCGGTAGGCTCTTGCTACCGCAATTCGGGATTGGGCCGTCGCATGAAATTGGCTCAGCGTGATGATGCGCTGGCACGCGGCTTCGAGCTGATGGAATGGACATTCGACCCGCTGGAGATCAAGAACGCCTACCTGAATTTGGAAAAGCTAGGAGCAATTACGCGCCGTTACACCGTCAACCAGTACGGGGTCAGCTCTTCGCCGCTGCAAGGTGGACTCCCCACAGATCGGCTGGTGGCGGAATGGTGGATGAAGTCCAAGCGGGTTGATGGCCTGCTGCGTTCTGGTTCTCGACCGCCCTTTAAGACATTGAAGACCGTCAGCGTACCCGCACAAATTTATGAATGGAAGGCGTCCGCCGATCATCGTGCTCGGGCGCAAGATGTGCAAGGTCGAAACCGCGTAGAGTTTCTGAAAGCATTTTCGGAAGGGTTGAGCATTCTAGGCTATGAACGGGATTCAGAGGGCAATGGGAAATTCCTGCTCGGTGAATGGGATGAGCAGTGGTCGTATGGACCAGTTCAATGAAAATCGAAGCCATTACCATCCGCGAGATTCAAATGCCGCTCGTCCATTTTTTTGAGACGAGCTTTGGCCGTACCACCAGCCGCCGCATCCTGCTGATCACGGCGCACTGCGAAGGATTGAATGGTTGGGCGGAGTGCGTGGCGGGAGAGAACCCGTATTACAGCGATGAATGGGTCCAGACCGCATGGGCTACGATTTGCGATTACCTGGCGCCTGCCCTGATCGGCCGCACTCTGAACCAAGCCAGGGAATGCGGGGCGCTGGTTGCTCAGGTGCGGGGTCACCGGATGGCCAAAGCTGCTGTCGAGAACGCATTGTGGGACGTCGAAGCCCAACAGAAGAAGCAACCGCTGTGGAAACTCCTGGGCGGGACCCGCAGCGAAATCGCCTGTGGAGTTTCGATCGGCATCCAGGACAGCGTCGAGCAATTATTAGGAAAGGTTGAAGCCGAACTTGCCGCAGGTTACCGGCGAATCAAGGTCAAAGTGAAACCGGGCTGGGACATCAACGTTCTGGAGCGGGTCCGTTCCCGCTGGCCCAATATCTTGCTGAGTTGCGATGCTAATTCTGCTTATCGGCTGAGCGAGGTCGAACATCTGAGGAAATTCGATCAGTTCAACTTGCTGATGATCGAGCAGCCGCTATGGAACGACGACATCTATTTTCATGCTCGTCTGCAGAAGCAGCTTAAAACCAAAATCTGCCTGGATGAATCCATTCGCAACGCGCGCGACGCCGAGGCTGCCATCGAACTGGGGGCCTGCAGGATTATCAACATTAAAGTCGGTCGGGTGGGGGGATTCACAGAGGCGAAAAGCGTCCATGATGTCTGCCAAGCGCATAACATCCCGGTCTGGTGCGGAGGCATGCTGGAGTCCGGGGTGGGCCGCGCCCACAACGTCGCGCTCTCCACGCTGGAGAACTTTCGACTGCCCGGCGACGTGTCAGCCTCGAAACGTTACTGGAAGGAAGACATTATCGAACCGGAGGTGGAGGTCTCGCCGCAAGGGACGACTGCGATTAAGGACGAACCTGGGACAGGGTACCGCGTGCGCGAAGACCTGATCGAGAAACTCACGGTTCGCAAACAGACCCTTCGTACCGCTGCAGCCGGCCAATAAGGAGGGCAGGCATCTACGTCATTCTCCGCTGCGATTGAGAGCGGAAGCACTCTCTTCTCGTTTCAACAAGTCGACCCCTTGCGCGAACGTCAGATCGCTCCGAACCCGGCGAAAATCGCTGAAGGTCTCATTACTCTTGATCACAAGACTCCGGAAGAGGAGGAGCTTGCCGGTGAAGTTCAGGCTCATGCGGGTAATTTGCCAGATGTCGCCATCCCCCACGCTGGCCTGCTCGACCTGAAACTGTCCGCCTTTATCCAAATGGCCCAGAATGCCCCAGCCGAAGCTTACCTCTTTGTAGAGCGAGCCATCGATCTTGGCGATGCGGTGCTGGTTGGCGTCAATTAACAGGTAGCCCCGCATTCCGGTTAGTACCTGCTCGACGCGGGAAGGCGGATCAAACTTAGGATTGGGGCGAAACTTCAGCCGCACCAACTCGTCGCCCTGTTTACCGATGCCTGGCCTTCCGGTTTCGATTCCGTCGTATTCGTAGATAAACGCATTGGGCAACGCGCGCATAATGCGGCTTACCCGATCAGCATCTTCCTTTTCCTGTTTCTGCTTGCGTCGGAGCTCGTCGGGATCGCTGACCAGGCTCTCGAGACGAGCTTCTTCGGCGCGGCGCTGATCCTGGCTCAAAGGCCGATCATTGATGGCGATCAGCAAGCCAGCGGTGGCATCTCGAGTTTGCACGAAAAGCTTGGTTTGCGAGCCGTGGGGAGTTTCCCGGCGGGAGCGGAACATGAAATTGATGTTGTCGCCGGCAGCCTTCAGTTCGTTGTCGGCCGTCTGACGAACCAGATCACCGGGCGCCACCGACAATGTTTGCGCGGCAAGCGACAGGCTAAGAGCCAGAATTAATGCCGCGGCTCTCAGAATTCGATCGCACCATCTCGCAAGCTCGCGCTGTCGGAAAGACCCCATCCCTACCCTCGTACTATATAGAGCTGGTTTCATAAATGGTATCCGGCGGGAGATGCTTCAGGGGCTAAAAGCCGCCCCTTTTAGCCACTTCAGCGGCCGGGCTGAAGCCGGGCCGCCGCCCAACAGTAATTTATATGCGGCGGCCAGCTCTACCATCACTTAGATGCAGCGTTTTTATTCAGTTTGCAACCTCTTGATTCTGGCGGCCTGGTGGCGGGCTGCGCCGGTCTTGCCCGCTTTCCCTGCCTCCGGTATAGTCTGTGAAGCTCGTGCGGGTGCTCGCTTCGCCGCATCCGGCCGCGCTTCGCTCAACCCCTCGGTGGCCCACTGCGCAGGTTGCAGGAGAGGGAGAAGAATCCTATTTTCCAGCCAGTTTCTTCCGAGGAGGTTCGATTCATGGAAACAGCGAAAGCACCGGATGGTGTTCGTGGTGAAATGGCGAATCTCGGCAAGTCGTTAAGCATCCGCGGCGAGCTTTCCGGCAGCGAGGACCTTTATATCGATGGCCAGGTGGAAGGTGCGATCGATCTGCATGGCAATAGCCTGATGGTCGGGCCGAACGGCCGCATCAAGGCGAACGTGAATGCAGGGAGCGCGGTGATACAGGGCAAGCTGGAAGGGAATATCCGGGCGACCGATCGGGTTGACTTAAAACAGTCTGCCGTCGTTTTGGGCGACATCGCCACACAGCGTATCTCGATCGAGGAGGGGGCTTATTTCAAGGGCGGAGTCGATGTCCAGAGAGATGTTGCCCGGCCGGAGGCGAAAGCGGCCGGGATCTCGTCGGGCAAAGCGCCCAGTCCAGCAGCGGCCACGGCACCGGAGCCTAGGAAGTCATGATATGGTGGGCATTCGGGCGCGATAAACTAGTCGGGGATGCCGCAGCGGGAGGAGCCGGAAAGCTTAGAAATGGCGTCCACAGCCCAAAATCTGATGAAAATTTTTCGCGGAGCAACCACCGGTCCGGGACAGCAGAAAGCTTCGCCCGTCACCCCGCAGAGGTTGACACGCCGCTCAAGCGGGTTGGTAGAACTGTCGGAGACGTTGTCGAGCCAGGACGGCCTGCGCGTCCTTGACTTGGGCGCGACTTCGCCAGGCAACATCCGATACTTAACCGAGTTGGGCCACAAGTGCTACAGCGAAGACGTGCTCCTGGCGTCCTTCGATCCTTCGTTGGTGACCAAGGACGACCAGGGAAATCGAGTCCTCGACGAGAAACGCTTCTTGTCCGAGAACCTGGTGTACGAGCCTTCTCTGTTCGACGTGGTGTTCTGCTGGAATCTTGCCGACTACCTGGACGAATCGCTGGTCAAGCCGGTAGTGGGGCGCTTCTGGACGGCGTTAAAACCAGGCGGGATGCTTTTGGCCTTCTTTCACACACGTGACGCCGGGCCCGATGCCCCTTGCTACCGCTATCACATCGTCAACAAGGACACGCTGGAAATGCAGCACATTGTGGCTCGTCCCGAGGCCGGCCCAAATCCGGGCTCGAGTGGCCGGGCATACCCGGCGTCGAAAACGCACTTCCGGCTGCAGCGCGTTTTCAACAACCGTAACATTGAAAATCTCTTCCGCGATTTCGCCTCCATCAAATTTTTCCTCGCCCGCGATAATGTCAGGGAAGTTCTAGTGGTGCGGTAGCACTAGCCCACGGCTGGGCTGACCGGGCGTGTCTTGCGGAACAAATAGCCCGTCAGCGCGGGAACGTTCCCAAAAAGGTGGAGCAATCCGGCGCGCAGTGGTTTCGGCAAGCCGAATAGCGCTCTGATTTTGGCAGAAGTGCGAAATACAGGCATGAGTTGTTGCCGGTATGCTTCGCAATAGCTGCTCATCGCTTGCTCGAGGGAAGCCTGACCTCGCAGAAAGTTTCTCAGGGATTGAGCCGCCAGGTTTCCGCTGCGTAAGGCCAGCGAGATCCCATCGCCAATGAAGGGATCAACAAAGCCGGCGGCGTCGCCTACCATCAGCACACGGTCGTACTCAGGACTTGGCGTGCCAAACTTCAATGGCGACGTCGCTACCGGATCCGTCAACCTTTGCCAAGACGAACTGCGTTCTCGTAACGCCAGGTGACAAGCGAACACCTCCTCGAGAGAGCACGCGACATCGGCATGCACCATGGCGCAGACGTTGATTCGAGACTCGGCATCGTTCCCGCTCATCTTCACCGGTTGCACCCCGCAGTAACCGCCTTCGAAAAAGTAGAGATCCACCGAGGAAGCAGAGGTAGATTCAGAGAAATGGGCTTTCAAACCAAGCCACTTGGCTGGCCAAGGATTTTCGGTATCTGAGTGCTTCAGGTTGGACCATCGGCCCGATGCGTTGATCACGGCACGAGCTTCGAACATTTCGGTGGAAGTTGAGACCAGGAAATGACGGTTGCGGGCGATGGCCCGCACAGCATGCCGGTCTCGGGCATCGACGCCCAGGTTGTCAGCTGCCTGCCAGAGGGCCGCGTCCAGCTCAAAACGAGAGATGCTCGCCGCTGGTGGTTGAACCGGGGACTCTAGCACTTTACCGTCGATGAGGAGGCGTCCTCGGCCAATGCGCGGAATGTGTTGCAAAACTTGACGCGCCGGCTCTCGAGAATTCAACAGCCCGGCAAGGAGCTCCAGTGATTCGGCCGAAACGAATTCACCGCAGACCTTATGCCGTGGGAATCGGCCTCGCTCCAGCAGGAGCACGCGCGCCCCGTATCGTGCCGCAGTGATGGCCGCCGCCGTTCCTGCCGGTCCGCCTCCGACCACGATGAGGTCGTACGGGTTCATAAAAGATCTTTTGTCATTCTGCGATCACAATTTACGGTTCTTTCCACACCGTGACACCCATCCGATAAAAGTAGTGGCGCTGGATGTCCACCTGGGTTCCCTGAATTCGACTAGTCAGGTTGCGCATTTCTTCAACTGTGTAAGCCTGGCGCACAGAGGCGGGAGCGTCGTGGCGCGTGAGCCGGCTTCGGTAGAGCAGATATCCGGCGTATACCGCGATGAGATGCAAGGGACTGCGGATCAGGTCATTCATCAGGAAGGCTTTTCGACAAACTCGCAAACCTTCCTGCACGAATTCGGTGAGTTGCTGCGGCGCCAGATGGTGTACGAATAGGCAGGAGCTCACCAGGTCAAAGCTGCCGTCACTAAAAGGGAGAGCCAACGCGTCGGCGACGACTCGAGGATTCGAGCCGCTCAGGTGAGAGCGGGCGCGATCCAGGAGCAGGACACGGACATTGATTCCGCGGCGACGCAGGCGCGCGGCGGCCAAGTTGGGCACGTCTCCGGAGCCGGCGGCAATCTCCAGGAGGGAAAGGTCGCGAGGGCCAAGCCGGCGCGCCACCCGCTCGATCAGGGCTTCGCTGGTGTCGACTCCTCCAAACCAACGGTTGACGCGGCCGAGGTCGGCCAGGGAAGCGGCAATCTCAGCCGGGGTGCCTGCATCGCTATCCAGCAGTTCGGTGGTGGGTACCCGTTTCATGGAACCACAGACGCCGCAAGCTAAACCTGGGCCAGTTCCTCTTCCAGCAATTGTTTGTTGTACAGATCGGTGTAGTAACCGTTGCGGGCGATCAGTTCGTCGTGCGTACCCAGTTCCACGATGCGGCCCCCGTCGAGGACCGCGATCCGGTCGGCATTGCGCACGGTCGAGACACGATGGGAGATAAAGATCGTGGTACGCCCCTGCATGATTTCGCGGAGATGATTGAGAATCTTGTCTTCGGTATGCGTATCGACGCTGGAAAGCGCATCATCCAGGATCAGGATGCGAGGATTGCGGATGATGGCGCGAGCAATCGCCGTACGCTGCTTCTGTCCGCCGGAGAGCGTGATGCCGCGCTCGCCCACGATCGTCTGATATTGCTCCGGAAAACTCTCAATATCTGACGCGATGTCGGCGCCTTCGGCGGACTGCCGAATTTTTTCATCGGTAACTTCCTCGGTGCCGAAAGCGATGTTCTCCCGCACGGTGTCACTGAAGAGGAAGGTTTCCTGGGGCACGAAGCCGATGTTGCGCCTCAGGATCTCAAGCGGGAACTCGCGAATGGGCCGGCCATCGATCAACACCGTCCCCGCCGGAGCGTCGTAAATGCGGGGAATGAGACTTACCAGCGTGGTTTTGCCGGAACCGGTTGGCCCCACGATCGCGAGGCTTGTTCCCTCGGCAATACGCAGGTTCACATCATTCAACACCCCCGTTCCGTTGTACGCGAAATTCAGACCGCGAAATTCGATCTCGCCGCGCACAGGTTCGGGAGGGATGGGGACCGCGACTTCACGGTCCCGAATCTCCGGTTGCTCCACAAGAATCTGGTTGATGCGCCCCATGGACGCAGTTCCCCGCTGAAATATGTTAATCACCCAACCCAGAGCTATTACCGGCCAGGTGAGTTGCACCATGTAAGTGTTGAAGGCGACAAAATCGCCCACGCTGATGCGGCCCAACAGAACTTCGCGGCCGCCCAGCCACAACACGAGCACCACAGCAAAGCCCAGCATGGTTTCCAGGGTCGGCCACAACATGCCCATCAATCGGACCAGCTTCAGACTGCGCGCAATGTATTCCTGGTTGGCTTTTTCGAAAGCCTCGATCTCCGGCTCTTCCTGCACGTAGGCGCGAATCACGCGCGCGCCGGAGAAGTTCTCCTGGGCCCGCGCGGAAATATCGGAAAACATCGCCTGGATGCGCTCAAAGCGCTCGTGGATCTGTCGACCGAAATACTGCACCACGATGCTCACCACGGGCAGGGGCAGAAAAGCATAGAGTGTGAGCCGCGGGCTGATGGCGAGCATGAAGACCAGCGCCCCCGCAGTAAACACGACAGTATTGGCCGAATACATGATGGCGGGGCCGAGCAGCATTCGGACAGCATTCAGGTCATTGGTGGCTCGCGCCATGATGTCGCCAGTGCGGGTGCGCTGGTAGTAGGGATAACTGAGTCGTTCCAGATGTCGAAACAGATCATTGCGCAGATCGAACTCAATGTCGCGGGAGATGCCGATTACAATCCAGCGGGTGAGGAATTGAAAGATGCCCTTAACACAAGCCACCGCAATCAACAGCGAGGCATAGAGGAGCAGCTTCCGCTCGGTCACCCCCAGGTGCAGATCGTCGATTGCTCTTTTAATGACCTGAGGAAAGAGAATCCAAATGCCGTTGGTTAGAAAGACGCAGAGCGTGCCCACCACGTAGCCGTGGCGGTACTTCTTCAAATAGGGGAGGAGTGGACGCAGGTTCTTGGGCACCATGTGCTTTTAGTAGATGCGATTTTAGCAGCATGGGCTTCAGTTTCCAGAACTGACGGAATCCGGTTCCCGGCGGCACGAGATCATCGCGCAAGACGATCATGCTGGCGGCGGCGACCAGCAGCGCGCAGGTGATCAGAAAAAAGCAATCGAGTTCGAATAAAAACGAGTACAGACGATCAAGGTCCATGCCGTTTTGCTCTGGATTGCCGTACGCCTCAGTGGCTGCGTTTGCGCAGTTGGCTCTTCCCAGTTGCATGTTTGTAGCGCTCTACCACCGCGCCAATGGCCTGCAACCTGCCCAGGGTAGTGAGCCGCGGGTCCTGAAGGACCGAGTCAAATTCCGCCATCCAACATTCCACCGCTTTATCGACGCAGGTCACCATCTCGGCCGCTATCGCGTCTACAAAGTCCTTCTGGACAGGTGTGGTTTGCAAGGTTGAATCACTCCTTCCCGATACTTTAGTTCCGCAGACCTGGCCGGGAACCGGAAGTTCTCGACTCCCGTCCCGGCCTTGGTTCAGATACCCCGTCTATGGCTGTGCAGGAGGGGCCTGCTCGATTTGTTGCATGCGCTTCTGAAATCTCTCTTCCCGGCGCTGCGAGAACTGAGTGGCTTTGCTCTTCTGCTCCGGCGTCAGGATGTTAAATATTTCCGAGTGAATCTTTGCCTTTTGGACGGTGAGTTCCGTCATGATCTGGGCTTGCTGGGAGGCGGCGGCCCGTACCTTGCCTTCATCAAACGTTTGGCTCGTTTCCAACTGTCGTAACTGCTGCTGTGACTGATGGACCTGTTGGACCAAAGGCAGGACGTTGGGCTTCTCCGATGCGATGATCGCGTTGACCTGTGCTTGCTGGGCATCGGTCAAATCGAGGTAATCGGTCATGAAGCCAACCATGGGTTCAAGGCCAAGTCCCTGACCGCCACCCATGTGGCGATGCGCTTTGGCCACGGTTTGGGAGACCGCCGCCGCCCCCACCCCGGCGACTGCCAGCGCTATAGCGAGTATCCGCCTGCGAACTGATTTCATCTATTCCTCCTGGGACTCGTTTCCGAGAGCCCCGAAATCTCTTCGAGTAATGGGAACACTTCTCCGCCAGAGTCAGTCAAACCAGGTGACTTACGCCCCATAGCTAAAGCTAGGGGCTTCAAGGGCCACGCCAGCTAGCGCAGGCGTTTCGGTCCTTAGGCGCAGTCCGCGCCTTAAAATCTCCAATGCCGAGGCGTGGTCGCGGATGGTCTCCAAACCGCAAGCCGAACAATGGTGCTTCCTGTCCCACAACT